>Ga0157375_10004209_pt1 | contig 12481 bp, 9 predicted proteins | sample M35metaG_FD_115311 | JGI IMG/M metagenome (GOLD analysis project Ga0157375, IMG submission 115311) | Miscanthus rhizosphere microbial communities from Kellogg Biological Station, Michigan, USA - M3-5 metaG | ecosystem: Host-associated > Plants > Roots > Rhizosphere > Soil | place: USA: Michigan...
ACCTGGTCCGCCATCTTGAAGGCGTCCGCGAAGGTCGTCTTCTCGTTGGCGACGCGGAACAGGTTCTGGTTGGGGATGATGAGCAGCGTATCAACGAATTTCTGCAGCGCGTCGATGCCGGCCTCGGCGGCGCGAAGCCGGCGCGAGCCCTCGAACTGAAACGGCTTGGTGACGACACCAACGGTGAGGATGCCTTCCTCACGGGAGGCGCGCGCGATCACCGGGGCTGCCCCGGTTCCCGTGCCGCCGCCCATGCCGGCGGTGATAAACACCATGTGGCAGCCGACGAGATGAGCCTTGATGTCGGCCATCGCCTCCTCGGCGGCGGCGGCGCCCACCTCGGGCTTGGAGCCTGCACCGAGTCCCTCGGTGACGTTGGCTCCCATCTGAATGCGGCGCTCGGCGGACGAACTCGCCAAGGCTTGCGCGTCGGTATTGGCGACGACGAACTCGACGCCCTTCAGACCGCGTTCGATCATGTTGTTGACGGCATTGCCGCCGGCCCCGCCGACACCGAATACGGTGATGCGCGGCTTGAGTTCGGTCAGATCAGGAACTCTGAGGTTTATGGTCATGGCGCTGTTCCGTTCCTTCATCGTCTCTACTCGGCTCGCTTCCGGCGCTTCCCCGCGATGCGCCCATCGAGCCCTCTCTAATCAAAAATTGTCCCGTATCCAGTCGCCGACCTTGGCGAAATAGCCGGTGCCGGTGCGCAAGAAGCGCTGCTCGCTCCGACGGGACAGCCTGTCGTCGCCGCGACCCCAATGCAGCAATAGGCCGATCGCAGCGGAGAAATCGGGCGCACTCGCCACGGCTGGAAGGCCGCTCATCGAGCGCGGGCGGCCAAGCCGCACGGGCCTGCCGAACATGTTGGCGGCAAGCTCGGGCAGGCCGGTGAGCTGGCTGCCGCCTCCGGTCAGCACGAGGTGCTGGGTGACCTCGGCGGCGAGCCCGGCCGAAGCAAGCCGCCGGCGCATCAGGTCGAGAATTTCCTCGATGCGCGGACGGATGATGACGGCGAGCTGCGCCTTGGTGATCTGGTTCAAGCTCGGCTGCGGCATGCCGGTGACGGCGGGATAGGTGATGATTTCGCGCTCATCCGACAGCGTGGCGAAGGCGCTGCCGTGCAGGGTCTTGAGCCGTTCGGCGTAATCGAGTGGCGTGGAGAGGGTGCGGGCGATGTCGGTGGTGATGCCGTTGCCGCCAAGGGCGATGGCGTCGGCATGGATGAAGTGGCCATCGACGAACACCGAGAGCGTGGTAGTGCCGGCGCCGAAATCGATGCAGGCCACGCCGAGCTTGGCCTCGTCGGACGTGACAACCGAGAGGGCGCTGGCGCAAGGCGCAGCCACCAGGCTCGCCACCGCGAGATGACAGCGCTCGACGCAAAGCATCACATTGCGCATGGCTACCTCGTCGGCGGTGACGGCGTGGAGGTCGACGGCAAGCCGTTCGCCGCACATGCCATGCGGTTCGTTGATGCCGCCATTCTCATCGATGCGATAGCTGAGCGGCAATGCGTGCAGCACGCTTCGCTTGTCGCGGCCGGCATATTGGCGTCCGCCGGCGAGCAGACGCATCACGTCATCCTCACGCACGGCGCCCGAGGGGAGCGCCACGCTGGCCGAGAAGGTTTCGCTCTTCAGCCGTCCGCAGGTGACGGAGACATGCACGTCCTCGACGGTGACGCCGGCCATGCGCTCGGCGGCATCGACGGCCGAGCGGATGCAGGCCTCGGCGCTGTCGAGATGGGCGATCATGCCCGCTTTCAAACCTTCGGCGCGGGTATGGTCGAAGCCGAGCACCTCGAACTGCATGGCATCGCCCTTGCCCTCGAACCAGTCCGGCACGGGGGAAGTCTTGGCGATCAGGCAGCAGACCTTGCTGGTGCCGACGTCAAGCGCGCACACAATGCGCTGGCGCTTGCTTCTTATTGTGGTCGTGTAACCCATCCCCCTGCCCTCAATCCCCGTGTACTCACGTCTTGCCTTCGACCGGCGCAGCCTTGGTGCTCGCCGTCGGTATGTCTGTTTGCGGCGTCCCGCCGGGCGTGGTCGCCGCCGCTCCGTCGCGCAAGCGCACCGTCACCCGGTCAAGCAGCCTGAGATCGACGGCGGCGATGTCCCGCTTGAATAGCCCGCGGTCTTCATCGAGCTTGGCGAGCGAGCTGAGCGCCTCGCCGACATTGTCGTCGGGAAGCATGATGTCGAGCCCCGAAGCGAGCTGCAGTGTCCAACGCCGGTCGCCGACCCTGATCGCGGCAACGAGCTTGTGCTTGAGATCGTTGTAGGGGGTCAATTGTTCGTACAATTCGGCGGCGGACTTCGCCGCGCCCTCGCCCACGACCAGAGGCAAGCTCGCATAGGCTTCACGCAAGGCGGGGGCGAGAACCACACCTTCGGCGTCGACCACGTAAGTCTGGCCCTTGTTCTGCCAAACGGCGAACGGCGTCCGCTCCTCGACGACGACTTGGAGGGTCGAGGGCAGCAGCCGCATGACTTGCGCGTGCCTGATCCAGGGAACGGCCTCGAGACGCGCCTTGGCGGCGTCGGTGTCGAAATTGAGAAGCATCGTATCGGGGCCGGCGCCGAGCGCCGCGATGATCGATGCGTCGGTCGCGTGCAGCTGGCCGGCGACGGTGATCCGCTTCGCGCCGAAACCGGAGACGATGGCGAGGTGCTCGATGCCGCCGGTCAGGGCGTCGTAGATTTTGGCGGTCTGTCCGCCGACGATGGCGCCATAGACGACGGCACTACCGAGAAACAGCACGCACAGCACGAGCCACTTACCGCGCACGCGGTCCTGGCCAAGCCGCGCGAGACGGATCGAGGTTGGGCTGCGCGTGATGAGGCGGCGCGGGCTCGACAGCACGGGCAGGCGGTTTCCCCCTCTGCGCTGGACGGCGATGCCGCGCGCCAAGAGAAACTCTTGCGAGCCCCTGCTCCTCGTCCTTTCCCTCACCGGTTGCACGACGCATCCTCCACGATCCAGCGGACCAGCTCGCCGAACGAGCGGCCGCTATAGGCGGCAAGCTCTGGCACAAGCGACGTCGACGTCATGCCTGGCTGGGTATTGACCTCGAGGCAGATCATTTCCCCCGTGCCTTCTGGCCGGTCGTCGAAGCGAAAGTCGGAGCGACTGACCCCACGGCAGCCCAGTGCCCTATGAGCCGCCAAGGACAGCTTCTGTACCAATTGGTAAACATTTGGTTTAAGCGGCGCCGGCAGCACGTGAATTGAGCCTCCCGGCGCGTATTTCGCGTCGTAATCGTAAAAGGCGAGACCCTCGGCGGGACGGATTTCAATCACCCCCAGCGCCTCATCGCCCATCACCGCGCAGGTGAGTTCCCGGCCGGCGATATAGCGCTCGACCATGACCTCTTCGCCGAGCGTCCATTCGGCGCTCATCAGCTCCTGGGGCGGATGCGCCTGGTCCTCGCGCACGATATAGACGCCGACGCTCGAACCTTCGGTTGGCGGCTTGATCACGTAAGGCGGTTTCATCGCATGCGCCTTGGCCGCTTCGGCGCGGGAGATCACGCGGCTTTCGGCGACCGGAACGCCGGCGGCAGCGAGCACGGCCTTGGCCCGCTCCTTGTGCATGGCAAGCGCGGAGGCGAGCACGCCCGAATGGGTGTAAGGAATGGCAAGCGTCTCCAGCACGCCCTGGATGCAGCCATCCTCGCCATAGCGGCCGTGCAGAGCGTTGAAGCAGAAATCGGGCCGGAGTTCGGCAAGCCGCGCGGCGATATCACGGCCGACATCGAGCCTGCTCGCGCGATAGCCCTGGCCTTCGAGCGCCGTGGCGCAGGCGGCGCCCGAGCGGAGCGAGACCTCGCGTTCAGAGGACAGGCCTCCCATCAGCACCGCGACGTGAATTTGCTTATCGGCCATGTGAACCCCCGCGCTCAAGACTGCCGCTAGACTACTCTCAAATCGTCATGGCCGGCCTTGCCCAGGCCATCCACGATTTTTCGACTTTATAGAGAATTCGTAGGTACCGGCAGTTCGGCCGGGCATGACGCTGTTCAGTTTGATGGACGACTACGCCGGGATGCCGAGGCGCTTGATCTCCCATTCGAGCTCGACTCCGCTCGTTTGCTTCACCCGCGCGCGCACGGTCTCACCGAGCTTTTCGATGTCGGCGCCGGAGGCATTGCCCTCGTTGATGAGGAAGTTGCAATGCATCTCCGAGACCTTGGCATCGCCGACGCTCAAGCCACGACAGCGGGCGGCATCGATCAGTTGCCAGGCCTTCTTGCCGGGCGGATTCTTGAAGGTCGAGCCGCCGGTGCGGCTCTTGATCGGCTGCACTTCCTCGCGATAGGCGGCGATGCCGTCCATCTCGGCGAGGATGGCCGCGGGCTCGCCCGGCTCGCCCTGGAACAGCGCCTCGGTGAAGATGAAATCCTCAGGCGCGCCGCAATGGCGATATTGGTAATGAAGCTCAGCGACGGGAAGCACGTGGATGTTACCCTGGCGATCGACAGCGCGAGCCTCGACCACCACCTCCTTCGTCTCGCGGCCATGCGCGCCACCGTTCATGCGCAGCGCGCCGCCGACGCAGCCCGGAATGCCGCGATAGAAGGAAAGACCCGCAATGCCGGCATCGGCCGCCGCGCGGGCGACCTTCACGTCGGGAACGGCGGCGCCGGCGCGGAGCCTGGAGCCGTCCTCCACCTTGATCTCGCCGAAGCCGCGACCGAGCCGGATCACCACGCCTTCGATGCCGCCGTCGCGGACGAGAAGGTTGGAGCCAAGCCCAATGATGGTGACGGGAATGTCGGACGGTGCCGTCTTCAGGAAATAGGCAAGGTCGGCTTCGTCGGCCGGCGAATACAGCACTTCCGCGGGGCCCCCGGCCCTGAACCAGGTGAGGTCCTTGAGCGGCGCCTCGGCCTTCAGCCGCCCGCGCAACTCGGGCAGGCTGGCAACCAGCCGGCTTTCGAGCGCAGCCCCGTTCAACCCCGCCCCCCGTGCGCGAGCTTGTTCGGCAGAGCATTTATCCAATCGGTGATGGTGCCGGCGCCGAGACCCACCACCAGATCGCCCGGTTGGACGACCGAAGCGATGGTCTCGACCAGCCCCTGCTCGTCATCGACAGTCAGCACGTTCGGGTGGCCGTGACGGCGCAAGCCCGAGGCTAGCTCGTCGCGGTCGATGCCGGGGATAGGCGCCTCGCCCGCCGAATAAACCGGCGTGACGACCGCGATGTCGGCGTCGTCGAGACAGGCCGAGAACTCGTTGAACAGCGATTGCAGCCGCGTGTAGCGGTGCGGTTGCACCACGGCGACGATGCGCCCCTTGCCGGCCATACGTGCGGCGCGCAGCACGGCGGCGATCTCGACGGGATGGTGCGCGTAATCGTCATAGACCACGACGCCCTCCCACTCGCCGGCACGGCTGAAGCGCCGCTTCACGCCGGAGAAGGCGGCGAAGGTCGCGCGGATCACCTCATCGCTCACGCCGGCTTCGGTCGCTGCGGCGAGCGCGCCGAGAGCGTTCAGCGCGTTGTAATGCCCGAGCACCGGAAGCGTCAGATCCTCGAGCTTGCGCGCGCCGCCCTTCACTCCTGGGCCAAGATCGGCGTCGAAGGTGATCCGGTTGTGATCGGGGCGCAGATTGGCAAGCCTGATGTCGGCGTCGCGCGCCACGCCATAGGTCAGCGTGCGGCGGCCATTGGCGGCGCCACCGAGCTTGGCCAGCAGTTCGCGCACCACCGGATGATCGATGCAGGCGACGGCGAGGCCATAGAACGGGATCGCGTCGATGAATTGGTGGAAGGCTTGATGCAGCGCGTCGAGTGACGGCCAATAATCCATGTGCTCGGGGTCGATATTGGTGACCACGCCGATCTGGGTCGGAAGCTTCAAGAACGTACCGTCGGACTCGTCGGCCTCGACCACCATCCATTCGCCCTTGCCGATGCGGGCATTGGTGCCCCAGGCATTGATGACGCCGCCGGCGATCACGGTGGGGTCGAGATCGGCCGCCTTCAGCAAATCGGCGATCAGCGAGGTGGTGGTGGTCTTGCCGTGGGTGCCGGTGATCGACACGGTGGCGCAAGGGCGCATCAGCTCGGCCAGCATCTCGGCGCGGCGAATAATGGGAAGGCCACGCTCCCTGGCCGCTTCGAATTCGGGATTGCCGGCCTTGACCGCGCTGGAGATGACGAGATGGCCCGCGCCTTTGAGGTTGTCTGGATCGTGGCCGATCAGGCAGGTGATGCCGCGGGCGCGCAGGCGCTCGAGATTGGCGCTGTCCTTCAGGTCGCTGCCTTGGACGTGATAGCCACGGGTATGCATCACCTCAGCAATGGCGCTCATGCCGATGCCGCCGATGCCGACGATATGGAACAGGCCTGCCTGATCTGGATCGGGAAGATGCATGCTTGAACTCTACACCACTACGCCTTGAGCCGCGCCAACTCCTCGACAAGATCGGCGAGCTTGCTGACGGCGTGCGTCTGCGACATGGCCTTTCCGTTCGCCGCAGCTGCCGCCAACACGTCCGGCGAGGACAGCAGCCGTTCCAGCTCCTGGGCGAGACGCTCGCGGCTGAGCTCCTGCTGGCGCACGCACCAGCCGCCGCCCCCTTGTTGCAGGCGAGTTGCATTTTCGAGCTGATCGTTGTCAAGGGCATGCGGCAGCGGCACCAGCAGACAGGGCCTGCCGATCGCCATCAATTCGGCAACGGTCGAAGCGCCCGAGCGCGCGACGACGAGATGCGCCTTGGCGATCCGCTCGGGCAGATCGCGGAAGAAGGGCGCCACATGCGCGGCAATGCCGGCCTTCCTGTAAGCCTCACGCAGTTCGTCGAGATCTTCCTCGCGCGCCTGCTGCACCACCGTCAGCCGCTCCCGCATCTCGGCCGGCAGCAATGACAGCGCCGGCGGCATGGCCTCGGAAAAGAAGCGCGCGCCCTGACTGCCGCCGAAGATCAGCAAGAGCAGGCGCTGACCCGGTTCCGGCGGCTGATAGGGCACCTCGCGATAGGCAAGCACGGCATCGCGCACCGGGGTCCCGGTTACGCGGGCTTTGGATTCGGCGTCGGGCCTGAGCAGCTTGGTCGGCTTGAAGGACAGCGCGATGCGGTCGACGACACGCGACAGCAACCGGTTAGCCCGGCCCATGACGGCATTCTGCTCGTGGATCGCGGTGGGGATCTTCAAGCTGCTCGCGGCGATGATCGGCGGCAGCGTGGGATAGCCGCCAAAGCCGATGACTGCGTGAGGTGCGATCTGCTTGAGGAGACGGCGGGCGCCGAAAAACCCGATGCCGAGCTGGGAAAAGGTCATCGCCACGGCGAAGGGATTGCGGCTCGCGAGCGTCGCCGAGGGAATGCGGTGGATGGCGCGGGCCGGAAATTCGACGCCGTATTTCTCGGCACGGATGTCGGTCGCAAGCTCGACCTCGTAGCCACGGCGCTTGAGCTCCTGCGCCAAGGCCGCGGCGGGAAAGAGGTGCCCGCCCGTGCCGCCCGCGGCGAGCAGGATCGGGCGCCCGCTCACGCCGCCTGCTCCCTGACTGGGGCGGTTTCTGCGTCGGACCGCGCATCGGCGCCCCGCTTGAGGCGCCCCGCCATCGGGCGTTTGCGGGTGAGCCCGAGCAAAAAGCCCATGGTCAGGGCCATGGCGAGCAGCGAGGAGCCGCCATAGGAAATGAACGGCAGCGTCATGCCCTTGGCCGGTAGCAACCCGACATTCACCGCCATGTTGATGAGCGCCTGAAGGCCGAACAGCATGATGAGGCCGGCTATGGCATGGCGAATGAAACCGTCGGGTTCCTGCGAGGCTTTCGAGAGACCGCGCAGCACGATGAAGGCGAACAGAGTGACCAAGATGAGGCAGGCGATCAGCCCGTATTCTTCGGCGGTTACCGCGAAGATGAAATCGGTGTGCGAGTCGGGCAGCACGTTCTTCACGGTGCCCTCGCCGGGGCCCCGTCCGAACCAGCCGCCATGCAGGAAGGAATCGATCGAGCGGTCGGTCTGATAGGTGTCGCCGGACGCGGGATCGAAGAAGCGGTCGATGCGCGAGGCGACATGCGGCACCAGCAGATAGGCAGTGACGACGCCGCCGGCGCCGGCAAGCCCCAGCGCGCCGATCCACACCATATTGATGCCCGCCATATAGAACAGCGCCCCCCACACCAGCGTGACCAGAAGCGTCTGGCCGAAATCCGGCTGGAGGATCAGCAGCACGGCGAAGATGGCGTAGAGCGCAACGGCAAGCTGGATGCCGGGAATATCGCGACGCTTCTGGCTCTCGTTGAAGAGCCACGCCGTCAGCACGATGAAGGCGGGCTTGACGAACTCGGACGGTTGGATGGTAAGGAAGCCGATCTGCAGCCAGCGCTTGGCGCCCTTGATCTCGGGTCCAAGGCCGAGAATCAGCGCCATGAGCGCGATGCCGACCACGAAGATCACCAGGCTCGCGCGCCTGATCTGCTTGGGCGTGAGGGTCGATGCCGAGAACATGATGGCGATCGCGGGCAACAGCAAAGCCGCTTGCCGGCGCACGAAATAAAACGCCTCGAGATGGTATTTCGCGGCGATCGGCGGGCTTGCCGCCAGCGAGAGCACGAGGCCAGCCCCCATCAACAGCAGCAAGCCGAAGAACATCAGACGGTCGACGGTGAACCACCAGTCGGAGAGCACGCTCTTGTCGGCGCGGGTGAGCCTCATGCCGCTTTTCCCTGCTCCGGCTTTACGCTCTCAGCACCGTCAAGCGCCATGACACTCTCGCTAAACGCCTCGCCGCGCTTCTCGAAATTGGCGAACTGATCGTAAGAGGCGCAAGCGGGCGAGAGCAGCACGACCGGCTCGATGGCGGTTGAGTTCGCCGCATCAGCCGCCGCCGCTGCCACGGCGCGGTCGAGCGTGCCGCACTGGACATGGTCCACGCTGCTGCCGAGCTGGATGGCGAAGGCGCCTGCCGCCTCCCCGATCAGATAAGCGCGCGCGATCCTGCCGAAGAAAGGCTCCAATCCCGCCAAGCCCCCCTCCTTCGGCCGGCCCCCGATGATCCAGTAAATATCCGAAAAGCTTGCAAGCGCCTTACCGGCCGCATCCGCGTTGGTGGCCTTGGAGTCGTTGACGAACAGAACCTTGCCCAGCCGCGCCACCTGTTCCATGCGGTGGGCGAGGCCGGCGAAGCTCTTCAGCCCTTGCGCGATCGAGGCCGGCTTAAGGCCTTGCGAGCGGGCAAGCGCATAGGCAAAGGCCGCGTTCTGCCAATTATGCGCGCCTCTGAGCGAGCCAATGCCGGCGAGATCGATGCGGGCGAGCTCTTCGCGCCCCTCCATCTCATGCAACACCCCTTCCTCGGCGAAGACGCCGGTCTCGATGGGGCGCCCCACGGCGATACGCTTGACGGCAAACGGTCCCGCGAGGCGGTCGGCGATGGCGCGGGACGGCGGATCGTCGATGCCGATCACGGCAGTGCCGCCCGGGCCGAGATGGGCAAATACCATCGATTTGATGCGGGCGTAGTTCTCGAGCGTGGCATGCCGGTCGAGATGGTCGGGCGTGATGTTAAGCAGCGCCGCGGAGTCGGGTGCGATCCCCGGTGCAAGCTCGATCTGAAAGGAGGAAAGCTCGATGACATAAGTGAGATCGGCGGCGAACGGTTCGAGATCGAGCACCGCCTTGCCGATATTGCCGCCAAGCGCCACGCGCTTTCCGGCCGCCTGAAAAAGATGCGCGGTGAGCGCGGACGTGGTGGATTTGCCGTTGGTGGCGGTGATAACCACCACCTTGCCAGGCGTCGAGTTGCGCGCCCGCTCGCGGAAGAACAGCTCGATATCGCCGATCACCTCGATGCCCGCAACTTGCGCGCGGAGGACGCTCCAATGCGGCGCGGGGTGGGTCACCGGAATCCCGGGGGCGAGCACCAGCGCGTTAAAGCCCGACCAGTCGGCGCCGGCAAGATCCCGCACGGTGAAGCCTTGAGCCTCAGCCTGCTCCCGCGCCGCCGGTTTATCGTCCCAGACAAGCGGATTGGCGCCGCCCGCCTTCAACGCGCGCGCGGAGGCGAGCCCGCTCAAGCCAAGGCCCACGACCGCTACGTCCCGGCCGGCGAAGATCGTCACGGGAATCATCGACTGGGAATCTATCGCAATTTCAGGGTGGCGAGGCCAGCAAGCGCAAGCACCACGGAGATGATCCAAAACCTGATTACAACCGTGGATTCCGGCCAGCCTTTCTGCTCGAAATGGTGGTGCAGCGGGGCCATGCGGAACACGCGTTTGCCGAACAGGCGGAAGGAGGTGACCTGCACGATCACGGAGGCCGCCTCTAGCACGAACAGGCCGCCGACAATGGCGAGCACGAGTTCATGCTTGGTAGCGACGGCGATGGTGCCAAGCGCGCCACCGAGCGCCAACGATCCGGTGTCACCCATGAAGATGAGAGCGGGTGGCGCGTTGAACCACAGAAAGCCGAGACCGGCGCCGACCAGCGCGCCGCAGACCACGGCAAGCTCGCCCGTTCCTTGCACGAAATGAATCTGGAGGTAATCGGCGAACAGCACGTTGCCGACGAGGTAGGAGATGAAGCCGAAGGTGGCGGCGGCGATCATCACCGGCACGATCGCCAGGCCGTCGAGACCGTCGGTCAGGTTCACCGCATTGCCCGCGCCGACTATGATGAAGGCGCCGAAGGGAATGAACAGCCAGCCCAGATCGATCAGCACACTCTTGAAGAAGGGAATGGCGAGAGAGGTCGCCAGCGGCTCCTGGCCCGCATGCACGATGACGGCGGTGGCCACCACCGCAGCCAAGGCTTCGATCACGATCTTGATGCGGCCGCGAAAGCCTTCGGCCGATTGCTTGGTCACTTTGAGATAGTCGTCATAGAGGCCGACGGCGCCGTAAACCAGCGTCAGCAGCAGCACGACCCAAACGTAGGCGTTGCGCAGATTGCCCCACAGCAGCACGGCGACGGTGACGCCGGAGAGGATCATCAACCCGCCCATGGTGGGCGTGCCCTGCTTTTGCAGCAGATGCCGCTCGGGACCGTCTTTGCGGATCGGCTGGCCTTTGCCCTGACGGACGCGCAACGACCGGATCACCTTGGGCCCGAACAGGAACACGAACAGCAGCGCGGTGATCAGCGCGCCGCCGGTGCGGAAGGTGATGTAGCGAAAGACGTTGAAGGCGGCGAGTTCGGGGGTCAACTCGGTCAGCCAATAGAACATCGCCCTTCCCCCTCCCCTCGGCCCGGTCAGGCCAGCGCGGCTTGCGCGTCGAAACGGCGTTTCAAGGCTTCGACCAACGGCCCCATGCGGCTCCCCAACGAGCCTTTGACCATGATCGCATCTCCGGGCCCCACCGCATCCAAAAGCTTAGGCTGAAGCTCCTCGGCGGTCTTGGCATAAGCGCCTTGGCGGCTCGCCGGCAAAGCCCCGTAAAGGGAGCCCATCAGCTCGCCGCAGGCAAAGACTACATCTACCCCGGCCCCGTCAATGAACTCGGCGAGCTCCCGATGCAATCTGGGGCCTTCGGGGCCAAGCTCCAGCATGTCGCCGAGCACCGCCACGCGACGGGTGAAGTAGTGCCGCGGCGTGAGCCCCAGCGTCGCCAGGGCGGCCCGCATCGAGGCCGGATTGGCATTATAGGACTCGTCGATGATGGCGATGCGCCCACGCGGGCCCTCGATAAGCGTGCGCGCGCCGCGCCCGGCTTGCGCCTCGAGGCCTTCGAGCGCGGCGGCCGCCTGCCCGAGATCGGCGCCGGCGAGCTTCGCCGCGGCGAGAACGGCGAGCGAGTTCTGCACCAGGTGACGTCCCGGCGCGCCCAGCCGATAGTTCAACGTCTCACCGAGAATGTCGGCGCTGACCTCAGAGCCGTCGGGCTCGAGCGCGACGCCGAGCAGCCGAACTTCGGCGCCTTGCGCTTCGCCGAAGCCGACAATCCTTGCGCCGTGTTCGAGCGCACGAGCCTTCAGCCGCTCGTAATAGGGGCTGTCGCGATTGATGACGGCGACGCCGCTGCGTTCCAGTCCGTGGAAAATCTCAGCCTTGGCATCGGCAATCTCCTCGACCGAGCGGAAAAAGCCGAGATGGACCGGCGCCACGGTGGTGACGATGGCGATCTCAGGTCGGACCAGCCGCGTCAGCCCATCGATCTCGCCCGCGTGGTTCATGCCGATCTCGAACACGCCGTAGGTGACGGTCTTGGGCATATTGGCGAGCGACAACGGCACCCCCCAATGATTGTTGAAGGACTTGGCCGAGGCATGCACCGAGCCGCTCGGCGCCAGCGCGAGGCGGAGGGCCTCCTTGGTGCCGGTCTTGCCCGCACTGCCTGTGACCGCGATCACCTTCGTACCGATGGCGCGGGCGCGAGAGGCACGGCCGAGATCGTTGAGCGCTTGCAACGTTTCGCCGACACGGACCAGCCTCTCCTCATCGCCTGGCGGGAAGGTGCCGTCGACGATGGCGCAAGCGGCGTCTTGAGCCAACGCCGCGGCGACAAAGGCAT
>Ga0157375_10004212_pt1 | contig 12478 bp, 10 predicted proteins | sample M35metaG_FD_115311 | JGI IMG/M metagenome (GOLD analysis project Ga0157375, IMG submission 115311) | Miscanthus rhizosphere microbial communities from Kellogg Biological Station, Michigan, USA - M3-5 metaG | ecosystem: Host-associated > Plants > Roots > Rhizosphere > Soil | place: USA: Michigan...
ACCGTTATCGCCGACCGCGATCTGCACAAGGTCATGCCGCTGCTATTCAAATTGCGCAATCTGCCGGCCGGCTTCGCCACGCGCGACGCGTCGACCCCGCTGTTGGCCGAATTGGGCTTGAGCCAACGGGAGCGGCTGCAGTCCTCGGGCGAGCAGATTTATCATGTCGCACTTGAACGGCTTTTCCGGCCGCGGTTGATGTACCGCCTGGAGGAAGTGCTCGAAGCCAACAAGGCCAATCCGGGCTTTATCTACGAAGCGCTGAAGGTCTACCTGATGGTTGCCGGTGTCGAGCGCACCGATCGCGAACTCGTCGTCAGTTGGATGCGAAACGACTGGGCCGACAATCTGTATCAGGGCGCCTCCAATGCCGATGGCCGCAAGGCGCTCGAGAGCGAACTGGTGGCCATGCTTGATCTAGAGGAGGGCGACGCGCCGCTGATCGAGCCCAATTGGCCGCTGGTCGAGGAATGCCGGCGCATTCTCTCCCGTCTCAACGTCGCGGACCGCGCCTACCAGTTGCTCAAATCGCAGAGCCGCCAAGCCAACGCTCCGGACTGGGTTGCAGCCCGGCACGGCGGCCCGGATTTCGCGACCGTGTTCGAGTCGACCACCGGCGACACCATCGAGAGCATCGTCGTCCCCGGCTTCTTCACCTATGCCGGTTTCCAGAAAGAGTTGATCGACAAGCTCCCGACCATCGCCGACCAGTTGCAGCGCGACAATTGGGTGCTGGGAGATGCCGGCAAGCTCGGCGCCATCACCTCGCAGTTCGACAATCTGACGCGCGACCTGCTCAATCTCTACGGTCAGGAATTTCTCGCCACCTGGAAGCAGGCGCTCGAGAAATTGCGGATGCGCCCGCTCAATGTCGGCAAGCCGAAATATGACGCGCTGAATGCCGCGGCGGCATCGACCTCGCCGATCCGGCTGTTGATCGAATCGATCCGAGATGAAACCGCCCTCACCCGGGAGCACGCCAAGGATTCCGGCAAGGACGGTTCCAAGGACGCCAAGGCACCCAAGAAGGAACTTGCCCCGTCACTGGTGGGCGCGCAAACCGGCGTGCCCGGCGCCAGCATCGAGGCCGAGTTCAGGCCCTTCCACCAGGTCGTCGAAGGCGACGGTTCGCGCCGATTGATCGACACGATCACCGGCGATTTGGGCGCGATCAACAACACGCTTCAGACAGTCGCGTTGAATTCGTCGCAGGAACAGCAGGCCACCGGTGCGATCCGCAGCCAGGTCGCGCAATTCAAGACCGACGCGGCGCGCATGCCCGCGCCGTTCAACACCATGCTGCTGCAATCTGCCAACGCGTTCGAAAACACCATTGCGGACGACACCTACCGGCAGATTCGCGACGAGTTCCAGAAATCGGTCTACGGTCCGTGCCAGAGCCTCGCATCGAACCGCTACCCGATGGACCGCGGCGCCAAGGCCGAAATCGGGCTGGCGGATTTCGGCAGGTTGTTCGGAGGCAACGGCTATTTCGACGGCTTCTTCAAGAAATACCTCGATACATACGCCGACACTTCGCAGCGCGAATGGAAATGGCGTCAGGAGAATCCGGTCGCGAAGTTGATGTCGGTTGAAACCTTGCGGCAGTTTCAGCGCGCGGCACGGATTCGCGACGCGTTCTTCCCGACCAATGGCAACGTTCCCCAGATCAGCCTGAGCATCACGCCGCCAGTGCTCGCCGAGGGCGGGCTCACCGCGAAACTGGAAGTCAACGGCCTTCCGGTGAGTTCTTCCAATCAGCCAAACCCGGCTCCGGTCGCGGTACAATGGCCGGGAGCAGCCGGCAAGACGGCCGTATCGCTCGTTCAAGACCCGCCGCTGCCCGGTGCCCAGCCCTCAGAAATCTCGGGCGGGACCGGTCAGTGGGCACTCTTCCGACTCCTCGACAAGGCCTCGAAGACCCCGCGCGCCAACAGCATTACGGCAAGCTGGATCGTCGGCGGCCGTGAAGTTCCGTTCCAGCTCGGAACGGGCACCGTGTTCAATCCGCTGCAACTACCGGCCCTGGCGGAATTCAAATGTCCACCTTCGCTGTGAGATTTTCATGCAATGCAGTCTCTACGGCAAGCTTCCGACCAAACGCGACTTCGTTGCCGTGGGTGCGCCGCGCGAGTTCCTCAGCGCGTGGGAGCCTTGGGTCCAGGGCGGCGTCTCGGCATCTCGCGCGACGCTCGGAGAGCAATGGCAAAATGCATTTCTGAGGGCGCCGATCTGGCGGTTCTGGCTCGGCGCGGAGCTTTGCGGCGCCAGCGTCATCGGCGCCTTCATGCCCTCGCTCGACGGGGTCGGCCGTTACTTTCCGTTGACCTTGTTCGCCTGCGCCGACCAGGGAGCAGCAATCCCGCCGCCCGAAATCGATGCGCAGGACGAGTGGTTCAAGGGTGCCGAGGAGTTTCTGATTTCGACACTGGACCACGACAAGACCTTCGAAATGACCATGGCCGAGCTTGAGGCACTCGCCGCGCCGCTGCAGGCCGAGCTGCCAAAGGCATCGACAGCGGATATGATTGTCGAAAGCGATGGGACCCTCGGCGTCAAAGCGGGGGAACGGCCTTTTGCGGATCTGTTCGGATCGCTTCGCGCCGCCGATCATGAACGGATCTATGCTGCGACAAGCTGCTGGTGGACCGTCGGCGGAGAGGACTTCGCACCGTTCGCGCTTTGTGGGAAGCGGATGCCGGATCCTTTCCTGTTTGCGGCCATGCTGACCGGGCAATTTTCGGCCGTCGAGGCTGGAGCCACACCGGCGACATGAAAGATCGCGACATGGAACAGACACTTTCATGGTTCGAATCCGGCGCCGCCACCCATGTCGGCAAGGTTCGCCGGCAAAACGAAGACAGCCATCTGGTGTCGGCGCACTCGGGCGTGTGGGCGGTCGCTGACGGCATGGGCGGCCATAGCGCCGGAGACCTCGCGAGCCGGATCGTCGTCGAGGAACTGGCGCGGATACCCCCGGCATCGTCGGCTGCCGAACTGTTGGCCAATTGCGAGGCACGGCTCGTCGATGCCAATAGTCACCTGATGAAACTCGCAGGCGCGCATGATGGTGAAATTATCGGGACCACCGTGGCGGTGCTCCTGATCTATCAGGAATTCTTCGCCTGTGTGTGGGCGGGCGACAGCCGGATCTATCGCATTCGCAGCTCCGAAATCCAGCAGCTATCGGTCGACCATACCGAGGTGCAGGAGCTGGTCGCGGAAGGCAAATTGAGCGCCGAGGAAGCCCGCGCCTGGCCGCGGCGCAATGTCATCACGCGCGCGATCGGCACCTATGACGATCCCGAACTCGAGATGACCAACGGGGCGCTCGAGCCCGGCGATATCTTCGTGATTTGCAGCGACGGACTCACCAACCACGTCGACGATCGCGAGATCCTCGCGCTGGCGAACGACAACCCGCCGCAGCGCGCCTGCGACCTGCTGGTTGACCTGACCCTCGATCGCGGCGCGACCGACAATGTGACGACAGTGGTGGTTCGCTTCGACCCGGCCGTATCAGCCGCGGCGCCAAGCGCCACCCGGGGATAGGCCGACATGTCCGACATGTATTCCCCAAATGCTTCGAGCGGGCGCCTGGCCCCCGGCACCCGGCTGAACGGCATATTTGAAATCGAGACGCACATCGCCTCGGGGGGCATGGGAGAAATCTACCGCGGCCGCGCCGTCGAAACCGGCGACGTGGTGGCCATCAAGGTGATGCGGACGGATCTTGCCGACAACACGATGGCGCTCGCCCTCTTCCGCAAGGAGGCATCGGCGCTGCACTACATTCACCACGACGCCATCGTTCGCTATTACATATTTTCGCTGGATCCAGGCACCGGGCGGCACTACCTCGCGATGGAATTCGTCGACGGCGAACCGCTCTCCGACTTGCTCAAGCAGGGCCCGCTGTCTTTTGACGCCGTGCGCAATCTGCAGGAGCGCTTGGCGAGCGGACTGGATGCCGCGCACCGGCATGGCATCATTCACCGCGATCTCTCGCCTGACAACGTGCTGATCCCCGGCAGCGACCTCGGTCTCGCGAAGATCATCGATTTCGGCATCGCGCGCTCGACCAAAAACAATGACGGAACCATCATCGGCTCCGGCTTTGCCGGCAAGTTCAACTATGTTTCGCCGGAGCAGCTTGGGCTCTTCGGCGGCGACGTGTCGGCGAAATCCGACATCTACAGTCTTGGCCTCGTGCTCGCAGAGTGCATGTCGGGACAACCGATCAACATGGGCGGCAGCCAATTCGAAGTCCTTGAAAAGCGCCGTACCGTGCCGGACCTCAAGGCGATCGACGCGCAGTTCCGCCCTCTCATCGAGAGGATGCTGCAACCCGATCCCAACGATCGGCCGGAGTCGATGGCGGCGGTCGCGGCGTGGCGGCCGGACGCTGTCGCGGAGCGAGTGACGTCATCGACGCTCGCCGGGCCTGTGACAGCTATTGCACAGCGAAAGGTACTGGCCATCGGCGGGCTCGCCGCTGCGCTGCTGCTTTGTGTTGGCGGCGCCTGGTATTATTTTTCGCGAGGCTCTGGCCCGGCAACGCTTGCCGAGACCACCACCGCGCGTCCGCCTGCGCTCAATGCCGACTCCAGTATCGATGCACAGCGGGCCGAAGATGCGCGGCGCACCGCCGCCGAGAAACTGGCCCGGCAGCGTGCCGAGGAGGCCAAGCGGCTGACCGAGGCCAACGCCAAGAGCGAACCCGGAAGACTTTCCACGACCGACCGTCCGCCCAGCGATCCGGCGGAGCGTATTCGCCAGTTCGTCACCTCCTATGACGGCGGCGATTGTTTCTTTGTCACGCCGGTTACGGTCGCGGAAGGCAGCGCAACGCTCGAAGGCTACGGCCGCACGGCGGCGCCGTTCGCGGTACTCGATTACGAATTCAAGCGCGTCAACGGATTCGAGGCGTCGGTCGGCTATCACGCCGTCACGGCCCCGCAATGCGGCGCCATCAGCTTCCTCGCCCGCCTTCGCAATCAGCGAGGTCCGGCGCCGCGCCTCGATGTCAGCGCAGGAAACCTGCGCAGCAACGGCTATGTCAGCGGCTTCGTTGGCGATTTCGGCAATCGCAATGTCGAGCTGCTGATGGTCGACCACGAGGGCGTCGTACTGTCCCTGACGTCGCTGCTCAAAGGTGATGGCGATACCAGGTCGTTCACGATCAACCTGAAGCGAGGCGACGCGGGACCGCCAAGGCTGCAACTGCTGTTCGCGCTGGTGACCAACAAGCCTCTCGACGCATTGAAACCGCCGCAGCCGGGTTCACTCGAACTCGGCATGGCCGATCAGGTTTTCGCACGCGTAGCCGACGAAGCCTCGAAGTCCGGACAATCCGTCAACGGCAGCATCAAGTCGTTCAATCTGGAAAAATAGCTGACGACGTTCCGCCACACGGTGCTCCCCATCACCTATTTCGGACCGAGAATCAGGATGTGAAGATCCTGCGTCGGCGTAAAATCCGCCGCCCGCAGTTCGACCTGAGTCGGGGAGATTTGCTGGATCCCCGGGCCGCAAAAGCTGACGATGCGATCGGGCTGGCCTTTGTCGACCACAAGATGAAAGTCCTTGATCGGCCCGGCCCAGTTGGCGCCGCTTTTCAGCACATAATTGATCCGTCGCTCGACGATCCGAGCTCTCCTTGCCTTATCCGAGCTTTCCAGACCATCGACCAGTTTGAGGAAATCGTCACTGGCACAGTATGTGGTCTTGTACCGCTGCACCTCCGGCTGCAGCGCCTTGGACTGACGCAGGCTTGGGCGGAGGATGCTGTCGAAGCTCATGCCGACGCTGCTGCGATACCGGTGCTCCACCAGGATCGGCTTTCCCGGAGGAAAGGTTTGCTGCCGCACCACGGACGTCTTCAGCGTCCAGGTCGCGTCGTAAAGCGGCAATCCCTTATCGTTGGTTCCGGACTCGACCAACAGGCCTTCCGCCACCGCGCGTTCGCGTGTCTTCTGCGGCAGTTCGTTGATCTTGAGCTGTTGCGCCCCGACCGGAAACGTCGGAATGCCCATTTCGGTGAGTTTTGCCGTGACGTTTTTCTCGTTGAGAAAGGCCTGCTGGTTGGTGACGAACGAGATCGGCTTGCCGTTGATCTTGGTCGAGAACCCGACATAGTTCAGCGGGTCGGCGGCCGGGAACGCAATGTTCGCAGCGTCCGCGAGATCGATATCGGGCAACGGGAACGCCACCGTCAGGGTAACCGGCTTGGTGCTATGGTTAAGGAAAGTGTAGCGGACGGTGACCGCGTCGAGCGTAATCGTCAGTTGTTCTGACTCGATCGATATTTCGGCGTTCTTGGTAAATGTGAGCCCGCCGACCCCGAGTTCCGCCGATGAATCGTTGGCTCGCGAAACCGACCATGCGCCACCCCAGCAGGTGGCAGCGATCAGCAGCAGCGCCCTAAGACAATGATTCATGCAGGCTCTCCTTCCCGCCACGGGCGGCAATGCCGTCGTAGCGGCCGAGTGAAAATCTCTCCGGTCCGTTGAACCGATCAAACGCGGAACGAGACCAATGACACGCGTCAACGCGACGCGCGGGACAAACACATGACGATCGCTCACGGCTTCTTTGTGCTCATGGATGGCCTTCAACCCTCTTTTCTCACCTAAGGTTATCCAATTGAGTTTACTTGGTTTTCTATTCGATGACACCGTCTTCTATGCGATGACATCACTGCAAAAATTTGCCCCGCTCCGTCGCTTAAGTCCAAGAAGCGAGCCGCATGGCGCTGATATGCTGCGGGCGCCTCGTGGCACGCCGGATCTGCCGGCCAGTGTGAAGGCCTGGCGCCGGCAAACGGGTTTGGCAGACCTGGCTCAAGCGTCCGCCTGGACGTTAAGCCGGGAGGATGCCGACGTGCCCTCAAACGCCCGCCGCGTCTCGCCGAAGCTGGCGAACTGCCACCGCCCCGCGCGGACGCTGCCAGCGCTGCCCGGCGGATCACGCCGAAATGTCTTGGCGGCTGCGGCCGAGCCCCTGACCGAGCATTGACGTTGTGGGAAAAAAGACTATTAATCAAGCACATACGCTGGCAACAGACCCAATTGATAACCTAATCGAATTGAACAGACAGAGGCACTCTTATGGCGAAGCAAAGCGGTCAGCGGTTCATCAAGCGTAATCGTCCGCCACGCGTCCACATTACCTATGACGATCCGACCAACGTCGAGGAGAAGATCGAGCTCCCGTTCGTGATGGGCGTGATGTCCGACCTGTCGGGCAACAGCCCGGGCGTAGAAAAAGTCGACATCAAGGACCGCAAATTCCTCGACATCGACATGGACAACATCGACAACCGGATGGCGGCCATCCAGCCCGGCGTCAGCTTTCGCGTGACGAATAAGCTCTCCGAAAATTCCGATGAGAAGATGTCGGTCAATCTTCAGTTCAACAAGATGGCGGACTTTGATCCGGCCGCAGTCGCCAGGCAGGTGCCGGCATTGGCCAAATTGCTCGAGGCACGAACCCATCTGGCGAACCTGATGCGCTACATGGACGGTAAAGTCGCGGCCGAAGAATCGCTTAAGAAGCTCTTGGCCGACCCACAGCTCATGTTGGCATTGAAGAACCGCGCTGAATCAACAGATGGCGGGACCAAATCCTAAAGCATCTCACATTTGGAGATCGTCGTTATGGCGACTGAAACTGTCCGTCCCCAGGAAGAATTGCCGGTTCAATCGCGGGAAGCCGACGATTTCTCGGCACTACTGAAGCAAAGCTTCAAGCCTCGCACCGAGCGGGCCGCGACGGAAGTCGAGAATGCCGTCAAGACCTTGGTCGACCAGGCGCTGGTCGATGCCAGCGTGATCAAGACGGACGTCCTCGACACGATCGAGGAGATGATCGCGCAACTGGACAAGAAGCTGTCGGCGCAGGTCAATGAGATCCTGCATGCGCCTGAGTTTCAGCAGATCGAAGGCGCCTGGCGCGGCATCGCCCATCTGGTGTTTCAATCCGAAACCGACGCGATGCTGAAGATTCGGGTGATGGATGTTTCCAAAACCGAATTGTACCGGCATTTACGGCAATATCCCAACGCCGCCTGGGACCAGAGCGCGCTGTTCAAGAAGATCTATGAAGAAGAATTCGGACAATTGGGCGGGCATCCATACGGCTGCCTGATCGGCGACTACTCGTTCAGCCATCTACCGACCGACGTGCAGTTGCTGCGCGATATGAGCAAGATCGCAGCCGCGGCGCATGCGCCGTTCTTTGCCGCGGCGGATTCTACCCTGATGGGAATGGATTCGTGGAACGAACTGATGAATCCGCGCGATCTCAGCAAATTGTTCGACACGCCCGAATATGCCGCCTGGAAATCGCTGCGCGATTCCGATGACGCCCGCTACGTCGGACTGTGCATGCCGCGCGTTCTGGCCCGGCTGCCCTATGGCGCAAAGACCGAGCCGGTGGCGGAATTTGCCTTCGAGGAAGATACCGACGGCCACAAAGGTGAAAAATATACCTGGATGAACGCCGCTTACGCCATGGCGGCCAACATCAACCGTGCATTCAAGGAATATGGTTGGTGCGCCCGAATTCGCGGCGTGCAGTCCGGCGGCGAGGTTGAGGATTTGCCGAGCCATACGTTCCCGACGGACGACGGCGGCGTCGACCTGAAGTGCCCGACCGAGATTGCGATCACGGACCGGCGCGAGGCAGAACTCGCCAAGGCGGGACTGATTCCGCTGATCCATCGCAAGAACACCGACCGTGCCGCCTTCATTGGCGCACAGTCGCTTTTCAAGCCGCGCGCCTATCAGAACAATCCGGCCGCCACAGCCTCGAGCAATCTGTCGTCGCGTTTGCCCTATATGTTCGCGGTCTGCCGGTTTGCGCACTACCTGAAGTGCATCGTCCGCGACAAGGTGGGTTCCTATTACGAAAAGGAACAGCTGCAAAGATGGCTGAGCAACTGGATCAGCGAATATGTCGACGGCGATCCGATCAACTCCACCGAGGCGACTAAATGCCGCCGGCCGCTGGCCGGCGCCGCGATCAAGATTGTCGAGAACGAGGAAAACCCGGGATATTATTCCGCCACTTTCGAGCTTCGGCCCCACTTCCAGCTCGAAGGAATGGACATCGGCCTTCGTCTCGTTTCACGCTTGCCGGTCGCAAAATAAATTTGAACTTGGTCGCTTCAGTATGCGACCAACAGGCCGGGTATAACGCCTGAAAGCCCGATCTTGGATCGGGTTAATCTTGGATATCAACCTACAGGGGAATTGTATGGCGGAGATGTTTTTGAAACTTGACGGGATCGAAGGCGAGTCCTTGGATTTCGCGCATGCAGGTGAGATCGAAATCAAGAATTGGGAATGGCACACGGTAAACAACGTCAAATGGGACGTTAACCAGGGCGGCCAGTCGACGAAGGTCGAAGTCAAGGATATCGACCTCAAGAAGATCTGCGACAAGGCCTCAGTCACCCTCTACCAGTGCTGTGTGACCGGAAAGCACATCAAGAACGGGAAAATCACCTGCCGCAAGAATGACGGCGACCAGAAGGTTGAATATCTGATCGTCACGCTGACCGACATCATGGTCACGAAGGTGGATTGGATCGGAGAGGGAGGATCCCCCTCGCTCGATGAAAACGTCTCGCTGTCGTTCGCCCAATTCCAACTGGACTACAAAGTTCAGAACGATACCGGCAATGCGTCGGGCGGCAAGAACTTCGGCTTCAACGTTCAAAAGCAGCATGGCCATCACTCTTGAGCCGGCTTGATGGGCGCACGGCGCGGATAAACTGATATCCGCCCCGGCGCCAAAGACCGACCAAATCACCGAGGGAGTATTGAACGTGCGTTTGGTTTGGATGGCGTCCGTTGGGATCCTTTCCGTTGGGATCCTTAGCGCAAGTAGCGCGCCAAGCATGGCGCGGGACTATCCGTGGTGCATGCGAGAGCAAGGCGGCAGTCCGAATTGCTCCTTTAGCACCCTTCAACAATGCCAGGCCACGATTAGCGGCCTGATCGCTACCTGTGTGCAAAACCCGACGATGCTCTTCGAACAGCAAACGCAGCAGAGATCACCGGCTGTTCGCCAGCAAGAATTCCGGCAGAGCGTTGGGGGGCCGGGAGGCCCCGGGGGGCCGGCGGCGTCTGGCGCTGCGGTTCGATCTGCGCCGGGAAAACACGGCTGGTACTACGAATAGACCGATAGACTAACCAACGCGATGCGAGCGCAGTTGCCTGCAAAGTAGGTTCGGATCGCAGGGAGCGGCAGCTCCCTGAATGATCCGCAGCGTGTCGAGCGAATTATGCTATGGCGTCATACAATCTTAAATTGTTTGAATATTTCCCACACCCAGACGGCTGATCGCCCGTTGGTTTGATAGACCGTCACGGAGGATCGATCCCCATGCATTTCACAATCCGAAACGCCTCAGTAGTGACGATATCGAAAGCTGCCGCAGCGCTTCTCATCGCGACCTCGTTCGGCGCCGGCACCGCTACCGCCGACGACAGCTGGAAACTGACGGTGAACAACACCGGCAGCGCGCCCCTCAAGGTCGTCATCCTGGATACCACTTCAAAAGACATTACCGGCGACCGCAGCGCCGAATACATTTCGAAGGGCAGCGGGTGGGTGATGGTCAAAAAGAAAGGCACGTATAGCTGGCAAGTGATCGCAAAAGGCGATTCGCAGCCGTGCCAAAGGCAGAGCGGCGTTTCGGGCTCCTCCATCACAGTCCAATGCGAGGCCAAGAAGGAGGAAAAACCCGCGGCCACCGCGACACCAACCCCGTCAAGCACGTCAACATCGTTAAGTGGCACGCAACAATCGGGCAGCGGCTGCTCACTGTCCAACATTACGTCAAAGGGCTGCCCGCCAAAGGTCGTGCAGGAAATGAACGACCTTCGGAAAAAAGCAGACGAAGCCGACAAGGCCCTGGCTCAGGTGGAAGCCGACCTCAATAGTCTAGGCCCGAAGGACAAGGCGAAGCTTGACGCGGTCTATCAACGCTACATACAGGCAAAGGCTACCGCCGATTATCTCAAGGGCATGACCGGCAAGCAGCAGTCTGGCCAGCCCGCCGAGAATATCGATTACAAGACAAAGTACGAAAAGAAAGAGGATGATCTCGGCAAGGTCTTGAAAGCCAAGGCCACGGCAATCCTCGGATGCGTCCCGCAATTCAGCAAGACGTCGATCGGTTGCGAACGCGAGACCAACGTAGGCGGCGGCAAAAAGTAATCCGGACGCGAGAGCGGCCTGGCGCGCGGCGCCGGGCCTGCTTCGCGCTAACACCAGTTCGATCCAGACATGACCAGGAAACCAGACCCAGGTGCGCGGCGCTCGCAGCCGACTATCCAGCCTTCAGGGGGCGTTGCAGGAGACGTGCGGATACGCCGGTTTCACCCGAAACATGAGCAGGCGGTGCTCGAACTCATTCTGAGCATTCAGCGGCAAGAATTCGATATTCCGATAACCGCAGAGGACCAGCCGGACCTCCGGGCGATCCCATCGTTTTATCAGGCGGGCTCGGGAGACTTCTGGGTCGCCGAACAAGGAAACGATATCGTGGGGACTATCGGCCTGCGGGATATCGAGAACGGGCAGGCCGCCCTCAGAAAAATGTTCGTTGCCGAAAGGTGTCGCGGTCCGTCAGTGCGGGTCGGCGCAAAGCTCTTGGAATCTCTGCTTGTCCATGCCCGCCAAAAGCACCTCAAGTCCATCTATCTCGGCACGACAGAACAATTCGTCGCCGCCCACCGCTTCTATGAGAAGAACGGTTTCGTACCGATCGACGTGCGTTCATTGCCTCCGACGTTTCCGTTGATGGCCGTGGACACGAGATTCTATCGGCTGCAACTGGCTTAGCGATCAGCATTTGTGTGGGAAAACACGCGGCATGATCGGGGCAACGACAGCGCTATTTTGCGCCGTTAACCTTTTTTTAACCATAGCCGCTCAGCCTGCGTGCTCTGGCTCGGGCCTGCATTTGCAATACCAATAACGTCAGAAACTGATCCCGACTCCAGCCACTTTTGATTGTTTATCCCTGGGCAACGGGCATATCCGTGGGGGCTCGTGGAGCGACGTCATGACCGGGCGTGAGTTGCGTCCTGAAGAAAATTTGCTTCTTGCTTTTGCGTCGATGATTGGCGGTGCCGTCAGTGTCGGCATTCCGCTGACGGTGCTGATCATTTGGATCTGTTCCTAAAGCCTGCGACGCAGAGTGCGTGCCAGCACCATCGAAGCGAATTCATTGTAGCGGCGGACGATCCGGAACGCGTCGGAGACGGTTGCGCTCGAAAAACCCAATCGGCACCGGCAACCGGCGCCTGGACATCCTATTCCCGAGGTTTGCGGGCGGTTAGAGGATGTACATCTTCTTCGCAGCGTCGAGAGCGGCTTTACAGCCCGCAGCATCGCCTCTGGCGTCGAGTCGTCTTGCGCGCGCCATGTTTGCGGAAAATTCCGATTTCAGCCGCTTCTCGGA
>Ga0157375_10004214_pt1 | contig 12478 bp, 14 predicted proteins | sample M35metaG_FD_115311 | JGI IMG/M metagenome (GOLD analysis project Ga0157375, IMG submission 115311) | Miscanthus rhizosphere microbial communities from Kellogg Biological Station, Michigan, USA - M3-5 metaG | ecosystem: Host-associated > Plants > Roots > Rhizosphere > Soil | place: USA: Michigan...
GCGAACGAGCCACCGTTTGCCACGACCTGGTGATCCTTCGTGTCCGTGTTCGTCCAGGTCACAGTGTCGTCCTGGTTGATCGTCACGGTGGCCGGGACGAATCCCGTGGCCCTGATCTGAACCGTGGTCGTCGCCGTTGACGCGGGTGCGGCCAGCACCAGTGCCAGCCCTGCCACGGCGATCGGAATGAACCTACGCATACGTGGAACCCCCCTGGTGTTTGTCCCGCTTATGCCCTTGAGACGTACGTTCCCCGTAAGGGGTTTTTAAGCGTTCCGTATGGGTCGTAGTTGTGGTCGGTGCCTCCGCGTGCTGCAATCCAGGAGACGTGGAATCCCGTAGAGATCCCAAGGAGATGAGTTTTAGTCTTGCCTTGCCCGCTGCCATGCCCCGTGGCAGCAGCCGGGAAACGACCGGCGAGGATCCGCGGGACGAGCGCGGGCTGACCGACGGCGACCTGATCGGCCGGGTCGCGCGGCGTGACGCCAACGCCTTCGAGCTGCTCTACCACCGCTATGCCCGGCCCGTCTTCGGCCTCGCCCTCAGGCGCCTTGGCGACCGGATGCGCGCCGAGGACGCCGTCCAGGAGACATTCGCGGCGGTCTGGCGTTCCGCGCGAACGTACAGACCGGATCGCGGCGCGGGGGCACCCTGGCTCTACGCCGTCGCGCGCAATGCGATCGTCGACCGGAGCCGCGTCCGCGCCGAGCCGCCGGCCGAAGTCCCCGACGCACCGTCGCTCGAGCCGACTCCGGCCGAGCGCGCCGAGACCTCCTACGTCTCCTGGCGCGTCCACCGCGCGCTCGAAGGGCTGTCGGCGAAGGAACGCGACGTGATCGAGCTCGCCTACTACGGCGAGCTCTCGCAGAGTGAGATCGCCGACTTCCTCGGCATCCCGCTCGGCACGGTCAAGACGCGGACACGGGCCGGGCTCAGCCGGCTCGCCGACATGCTCGAGGGGGAACTCCAATGACGCGTGCGCCGGACTTCGACGAGCTGGTCGGCAGGGACATGCCGGACGAGGAGCGCGCTCGGCTCCTCCGTGCGCACAGGCTGCTCGTCGAGGCCGGGCCCCCGCCGGAGCTTTCGCCGGACCTGGACTCCGTGCCCTGGCCCGAGGACTCTCAGGCGCCGTTGCTCAGGGCGAAACCGAAGCAGAAGCAGCACCGCCGTCTTCTGCTTGCGGCTGCGATCGCCACTGCGATCGGGATGGGCTTCGTCCTCGGACAGTCCACGAGCTCGAGCTCCATGGAAACCGTTCGCGTCGTGCAGCTCGCGGGAACGCCGCTCGACAGCGACGCACGCGCGACACTGAAGCTCGGCAGAGCCGACTCGAACGGGAACTGGCCGATGACCCTCGTCGCTCGCGGCCTGCAGGAGCTGCCCGAGGGTGGGTACTACGACCTCTACCTGACGAAGGGCGGGAAGCCGGTCGTGCTCTGCGGCACCTTCAACGTCAAGGGCGACCAGGTGGTCGTGCACCTCAGCGCGGCCTACGACCTCGACCACTTCGACAAGAACGGCTGGGTGATCACAAGACAAGGCCCGGAGAACCACGAGCCGACCGAAGTCGTTCTGAAGGGAACCGCGGTTTAGGGCGCGACGCGGTTCGCCGCGACGAACGCGGCGTGTGTGACCGGCATCCTGGCCGCGAAGAACTGCTCCACGGCGTCTGCGTAGCGCCTGATCTCACGCTGTGCCGTCTCGGCGGCCCGCAACGAGACGAAGTTCATCAGCGCCCGCGCGTTCACCGTCCAGAAGAACTCGGTATAAGCGCCAACCGGGATGACCGAACGCGCCAGCTCCCGTGCGACACCGGCCTCGACGAGCCGTTCGTAGGTCTCGAACGCATGCTCGTAGACCTCACGCAATTCCTCGCGCGTCCGCTCCGCAAGCTCGGGGTCGACGGGTTCGAACGAGTAGGCGCCCGGCTTGCCAACCTGGCTGCGCACGTCTTCGGCCTCGGGCACGTAGAAGTCGTCCGTCGCCTTCGCGTACCGCATCGAAAACTCGTTGAAAGAGCCGACACGGTGGCGAAACCACTCGCGCGCGACAAAGATCGGCGCCCTGATGTGGAAGCGGAACGAGTTGTGCTCGAACGGGGTCCCGTGTCTATCGCGCATGAGAAAGCGAATCAGACCCGCATCGGAGTCGTCCATCTCGTCCTTCCGCCGGGCGAAGCTGACCCGCGCAGCGTTCACGACCGAGAGGTCAGTGGCCATCGAGTCGTCCAGCCGGACGAAGCCGTGATCGAGGACACGGATCGCGTCCTCCGCTATCACTCTGTCTGTCGTGGCCACCGCTGAATCGAGTTTAGCCGGGGTGCATGTCGGCACCTCTGGCTGGTCCTATCCCTCGTGGAAGCCCGGGTTCTACCCGGCCGGAACGGCCGCGAAGGAGTTTCTCAGCTTCTACGCGACGCGCTTTTCCACGGTCGAGTTGAACACGACGGGCTACCGGCTCCCGGCGGAAGGGCAGTTCTCGCGTTGGGCCGAGCAGGCGTCGCCGGGGTTCACGTTCGCGCCGAAGCTCGCAGGCAACCGGCCCGGCATGCTCGCGGAGTTTGGCCCGCGCGTCCGCGCGCTCGGCGACCGACTCGGGCCGATTCGCGTCCAGCTGATCAGTGCCCGCGACGAAGGGATGATCGAGCTGATCCTCGGCTCGCTCGATCCGGGTCTGCGCGTGGCGTTCGACCTCGAGCATCCCTCGTGGGACGGAATCGAACCACGGCTCGCGGCGGCAGGGGCCGTGCGGGTCAACGATCTCGAGCACGAGGCGCCGTTCCGCTACGTGCGGTTTCGCGATCCGCCCTATGACGATGCGGAGCTGCGTGATTGGGCCGACCGCCTATGCACCGTCGACGTGCCGCTCTACGCGTACTTCCGGCACGAGGACGAGCCAACGGCGCCGGCGTATGCCCTAAGGCTGCTGGAGCTACTCGGTCAATGAACGTGGCACTTCTTGTCGACTCCGGCGATGGAGTCCTCCAACGCGTTCTGCTGGCGTTCGTACGCCACGTCCTCTGAGCTGTTCGGGTTGTAGTCGTGGAGACCGGCGATCGTGGTGCTCACGTCGGGCGTGACTCCGGGACCGATCGTCGAGAGGCGGTACTTCGCGCCGTTGCCGGGACCGCGTGAGCTGAATCGGTAGAAGCCGTAACAGAAGACGCCGGTCGGCTGATGAGCGAGGAACGCGTTTTCGCGCCGCCATCCTTTCCCGTAGCGCGAGTCGAGCGTGTCGACGTAGATGTTGCGCCCGTAGCCGTCGAGCGGCGACCCGACGCGCGATGCGGAGAAGCCGTACACGGGCTTGCCGTCATATCTGAGCCGTCCGAAGAGATGGTGGTAGCGGCCACCGTAGACCCAGTCCGTCCAGGCGTCCAGTGTTGCGATCGCACCCGACCAGTGGGAGAGGTGAAGCTCCCACGCGCCCAACCCGCTGCGGGGGCGGCCGTCGAAATTCGGAAGCGTCCTGCGCCAGGATTGGAGCGCCCAGTACGAGCCGTCGGGCGCCGCGCACGCCGCCACCTGGAACGCGAGTGCGGGTCCATCGTATGCACGGCACTGATTCTTGAAGGAGGCCCAATGCCGGCCCGAGTAATCCTTCCGAAAGCGGACCTGCGGCCGGCTCTTCGTCGGGTGGCGCGCGTCGACTGCGCCCCACGCGCGGACATGCATCAAGCGCCCGTCGGCCCTGTACGTCACCATCGCCTGGCCGCTCGCGTCGACGCCGAGCCTGACGTTGCTGGCGTTGCGGTCGATGATCTCCGAGGCCGACGCGGACGCCGGCAAGAGCAGGCATGCGCAGAAGGCGACGGCGGCGAGGTTTCTCACTCTTCGATTTTCGGCATTGAAACTTGGCGGCTTGAACGAGGGTCTAGAAACGCGCCGTCACCCCCAGATAGCGCTCGTGGGCCCCGGTTTCCAGGATCTCGACGATCTGCTCGACCGTGTGGCGAAGCTCTTCGTCGGTGTTGTAGTAGTGCGGGCCGAGCCTCAAGCCGGCGTCGGGACGGAAGTCGCAGAGGATCTGCCGCTCGGCGAGCTCCTTGTGCACGGCTTCGAACTCAGGCGTGCGCACCGTGACAGTGCCGCCGCGGCGAGCGGGGTCGAGCGGGCTGCCGATCTCGAACCCGGCCCCGTCGAGCAACTCGACGAGCAGCTCTGTCTGGCGGATCGAGTTCTCGCGGATGCGGTCGACGCCGATTTCCTCGATCAGGTCGTAGCCCGCGGTCGCGGCATAGAGGGCGGGGACGTTGGGCGTACCGGTGAGAAAACGCGCCGCACCGTCTGCGTAATCGAGCTCGGGCTCGAAGCCGAATGGGCGTGCGTGGGCCTGCCAGCCCACGAAGGTGGGCTCGAGGACTTCTGCGAGATCCGGGCGGACGTACAGCCAGCCGTTACCCGGGCCGCCGCAGAGCCACTTGACACTGCCGCCGACGGCGAAGTCGACGTTCAGTGCGGTGACGTCGAGCGGGATGATCCCGGCGGACTGGTAGGCGTCGAGGACGACGTGGGCCCCGACCTCGTGCGCACGGTGGACGATCGCGGCGACGTCCTGGATCTCCCCGGTCTTGAAGAGGACGTGCGTGATCGGGACGAGCAACGTGCGCTCGTCGATCGCCTCGACGATCGCCCGGTCGTCCTCGACGACCACGACGTCGAGCTCGGGCTGTGCCTGGTACAGGTAGCGGACGCTCGGGAAGTTGCCGTCCTCGTAGACGACCCGGTTGCGGTGCGGATCGACCGGGCGGAAGCACGAGACGACGATCGCCTCCGCGATCGCGACGTTCTGATGCATCACGGTCGATCCAGGAGGAGCCCCGATGATGCGGCCGATCTGGTCGCCGACCGTCATCGACATCTCCCACCAGCCCTCGCCCCAGGCGCGGATGCCGCGCTCCTTCCACATTCGGGCGAACTCGAGCATCCGCTCTTCAGCAGCCGCAGGCATCGCGCCGAGCGAGTGGTTGATGAGGTACGTCGTGTCGTGGAGGATCGGGAACCGCTCGCGATACTCGGTCAGCTCCATGCCGCGCAGCCTAGCCCTGATGCGGGGCGTCCCGATAGACCACGGCCCGGTGTCGGACACCAAGCCGTCGGATTCGTCTCGATGTGACGAAACACGCTTCGACGTCCAGTTCGAGCCGATTTCCCGTAGGCCGACTAGGACACGGCCTGGGGTCGGACACCGTGACGAGAGTGTGACTTAGCTGAGGGTGCGGTCGGCGGGGCCGACGTAACGCGCGGAAGGACGGAACAGGCGCCCCGTCTTCTTCTGCTCGAGAATGTGCGCGGACCAGCCCGCTACGCGCGAGCACGCGAACATCGCGGGCGCTAGCGGCGGCGGGATCTCGGCGATGTCGAGGACGACGGCCGAGTAATACTCGACGTTCGTGGCGAGGACGCGGTCCGGCGAGCGCTTCTGGAGCGCCGCAAGCGCTGCTTTCTCGAGCTGCTCCGCCACCTCGACGTACGGTGAGCCGAGCTCCTGCGCGGTCTTCTTCAGGATGCGCGAGCGCGGATCTTCTGCGCGATAGACGCGATGACCGAAGCCCATGATGCGCTTCTTCTGCTCGAGCGCATCCTCCACCCACTGTGCTGCGTCGCCCGTCTTCTTGACCTCGTCGAGCATCGGCTTGACGTACGCCGGCGCCCCACCGTGCAACGGACCTGAGAGTGCCCCGACGGCCGACGAGAGCGCGGCACCGCAATCGGCGCCGGTCGACGCGACGACCCGAGCGGTGAACGTCGAGGCGTTCAAGCCATGCTCGGCCGTGCAAATCCAGTACGTGTCGATCGCCTGCACGTGACGGGGGTCGGCCTCGCCGCGCCACCTGAGGAGGAACTTCTCTGCGGCGGTTTTGCCGCGCGAAACAACCTCGTCGGGAACCTGGTCGGTCTTCCCGTCGGCGAGGCGCGCGGAGCGCGCGACGATCGACATCATCTGCGCCGAAAGCCGACCGAGGTCCTCGCGCGCCTGTTCGTCGGAGATCTCGTTCAGCTTTCCGAGCTTCCACTCGCCGGAGAGGCGCGCCGTCTCGGCCTGGAGATCCGCAGGCGCATTGCCCGTGAGGCGCGCCGGCTCGTACGGCTCCGGGTCCGGCATCTTCGAACTCAGGTCATTGTCGACGAGAAGTCCCCAGACGTTCTCGTAGGGAACCTGCCCGACGAGCGGCTCGACGTCGACACCCCGGTAACGCAGCGACCCGCCCTCGCGGTCGGGCTCCATGATCTCCGTCTCGACGGCGACGACGCCTTCGAGCCCCGGTTTGAAGTTGTCGTTGTTGCTGCTCATGTCGATTCCCCCAGTTCGATCTCGCGCCCGACCGACCGTTTCCTTGCCGCCGCGAGCACCAGCGCGGCCGCCGCTGCGTCCTGGACGGCAACGCCGACTGACTTATACAGGGTGATCTGCTCCGGGGAGGTTCGTCCCGGCCGCGCGCCGGAGACCAGCTCTCCGAGCTCGACCACGTCGACGTGGTCGCCCGCCATGAACTCCGAGGCACCGGCAGGAGGTGGCGCGAGCGTCGAGTCTCTCGACTCGACAGCCACCAACGCTTCCGCGATCGTTGCCGAATCGACTTCCCCGCTGCCAGACGGGTTCGCGCCGACCGAGTTGACGTGGACACCTGGGGAAAGCCATTCGCGCAACACGATCGGCTCTGCGGAATGCGTCGTCGCGGCGACCACGTCGGCTCCGCGCAGTGCCTCCTCCCACGAATCGACGGCCTGCCCGCCGATTTCCTCTGCGAGCTGCTCCGCGTTCGCTCGATCGCGGCTCGCGACGCGGATCTCCGTGAACTCACGCACCCGTCCGAGCGCCTTGGCGTGTGCGCGTGCCTGCACGCCGGCGCCGAGGATCGCAAGGACGCGCGCGTCCTCGCGCGCGAGCAGGCGAGTCGCCAGGGCCGAGCCTGCTGCTGTACGGGTCGCGGTGATGTACGTGCCGTCCATCAGGGCGATCGGCGTCCCGTTCTCCTCGTCGAACAAGCAGATCAGCGCCTGATGCGTGTGTCGGTCCCGATTCCGAGGAAAGAGCGTGACGAGCTTGCACGCCAGTCCCGCCGACGGAAGGTACGCCGGCATGACGCCGAGGAGACCATCCCGCTCCGCGAACGCGGCGATGCGCGGCGGCATCGAGGCGTCGCCCGCGCTGAGATCGACATGCGCGGCCGCCAGCGCGTCGACGAGCTCGTCGAGGTCGAGCAGCTCCTGCACCTCGGATTGCGAGAGGACGATCACGAAAAACGCTTGAGCAGGCCGAGGGCCTGCTGGTTCCAGGGAACGCGGTGCGTGACACCGGCTCCGCCGACGCGTCCGCGATTCGCGAGGTACCAGTCGTAGGTCTCGATCAGCGCATCACGATTCGACAGGCGCGGCTGCCAGCCGAGGACGCTCTGCGCCTTCGAGACGTCGACGAACGAGTCCTTGTGGGCGGTCTTGTAGTGCCATTCGGCGAGCGGTGAGACGCGCAAAAGCTCCAGGCCACGCAATGCGATCTCCGCCGGCTTGACCGGAACCGGCTGCAACCGCGACGACGAGCCGGCATGGTCGATCAACGCCTGCAGATCCGAACGCACGGTGCCGAACTCGGTGGCGCCGACGTTGAACGTCTCCCGCGCCGCCGCTGGCTCCTCGCCGGCTCGGACGATCGCGTCGACCAGATCCTCGACTGCAAGGAGCTGGTAGCGGTTGTGACCCTTGCCGAGCGTGTAGATCCTGCGCCCCTCGCGGATCCAGTCGAAGAGGATCTCGAAGACCCCGAGACGCTCCGGGCCGATGAACGTCTTCGGGCGGACGATCGTCGTTGAGGCCGCCGCGACCCGGCACAGTCCCTCCGCGTCGATCTTCGACTCGCCATACGCGCCCACGCCGACGAGAGGATCGTCTTCCTCGATCGGATGCTTCTCGGGCACGCCGTAGACAGCAGTCGACGAGATGAAGACAACGCGGCGGACACCGGCTTCGTCGGCGGCACGCAGCACGTTCTCGGTTCCCGCGACGTTTACCGAGCGGATCGACCCGCGGGACGCCTGGATCGGAAGCGCTGCGGCCGCGTGCACGACCACGTCGGCGCCGGCGACGAGTTTCCCGACGCTGTCACGATCGCGGACGTCGCCGCGGAGCTCGTCGACGGAGCGCTCGAGCTCGGCGTCGTCCAGTGGAACGACGTCGAGCGTACGCACGTCATGCCCGTCGGCGAGCAGCCGTCGGGCAAGGTGCAGGCCGAGAAAACCCGCGCCGCCGGAGATGGACCAGAGCATCTACGGGTGAACGCTACTCGCCGCAGGCGGCGTGGGCGCGGGCCGAACCGGCGGCTTCGCATCCACGAGCACCGCGGCGGCGAGCAGCACCGCCATCCCGACCATGCTCTCGCCCAGGAGACTGCCGCGCAGGCGTGGTAAGGCATTGTCGCCACCGCGCGCGACCGCCGGCACCGCGACGAGCTTGTGCAACCCGCCCCATGCAAGCGCGAGCGAGACGAGGCCGATCTTCACGAGGAGCACGCGGCCGTAGCCCGTCGTCCAGAGGTCGTTCAGCTGTGGCAGCCGGACGATGCTGAGGTAGATCCCGGCGAGCAGCAGGACACCGACGCACACGGTCGCAAGGCGCGAGAACCCTAGGAACGCAGCTCGCCGCGCCGCCGGCATCAGCGGCCAGACCACGACCACAAGCTGAACGAGGCCCCCGATCCAGAGACAGGCCGCCGACAGATGCGCCCAATCGGCGAGCTCCGACTTCCACGAGGAGCCTGCATCGGCGGCGGAGTGGCCCGACAAAGAGAGCCCGGATGCAAACGCGAGGCCGAGCAGGAACGCCGGCCACAGCAGGACCGCGCGATCGGTCAGCCACGCAAGAAACAGGAAAGCGGTCGCGAGCGCGAAGCCGAGCGTCATCGCGATGAACGCCGTCCCGAACCGCGACCGCGCGATCGGCGACAGGTCGCCGTAGAGCAGACGGCCGAAAGGAAGCTGCAGCGCGTCCTCGGCTCGGAGGATGAAAGCCACTATTCCGACGTTGAGCGTCGCGAGCGCGCCGATCCCCGTGAGGACATAGAACCGCTTCTCCGCCCGCTCGGGCATCCGGTCACGCAGCACCAGGAGCCGGAAACCGAGCCCACCGACGAGCAGCGCCAGCGCGAGGAAGTAGAGCCAGCGCACGATGTGCTCGCTCGTGGTCGGCCCCGACGCGCCGAACGCCTCGGTCGGGGCCGGGGCACGCGCCCGAACCCCGAACGTGAACACGCCCGACACGACATGCCCGTCTCCCGACAGCGCATGCCAGCGAACCGTGTACGCACCCTTCGTCAGGTGCGGCAGCCACGCAGTCAAGGTGCGCCCCTCGAGCACCACTCGTTTCACGCCCACGTCGCCGGTCGACGAGTAGAGGTGGACCGAGCCGGGGAGCCGCTCGACGTACTGGTCGAAGCGCAACACGATCTTCTGAGGCGACGACGGGAGCCGCTCGCGAAATCCCGGCGTCGTGTGCTCGAGCGACGCGTGCGCGAACGCCTGCGCCGGGAACACGAGCGCCAACGCCGCCGCGAGGAGAAGCAGCCGTTTCATCGACGCGGTGTCCCCGCCAGCTCGGAGATGTGGCCGAAGACCGGGGCGACGTCGCGGTCGCAGTAGAGCATCACCGAGACGACCACGAACATCAGCGCGAACCCAGTCGCCACAGCCTGCGAGCGCGGCCGCACACAACGGGCGAACGGGAAGATCGCGCTTACGAGCAGCGTCCATCCGAGTAGGTGGTGCAGGAACGCGGAACGCTGAAAGAGCCAGGCGTTCTGCTCGTGAACGAGGAACGCGACCCCCGAGACGACGAATGTCGCGGCCATCCCCAGACGCCACCACTGACTCTGCAGCTTGCCGCGCACGAGTGCGAGCTCAGTTGCACCGCCCAGCATCAACACCTGTGCCCACGCGCCGTGCGCGATCATGTGTATCGCCGAGTTCGTATAAAAGGTCATCACCGGCCACAAGAGGACGCCGAGTGCGAACGCAATCCCGGGCCACAGGTAGGCGCGCCACGCGCGCCGCCGCCAGACCGCCGTTCCGACGATCGCCTCGGCGAGCAGCAGGAGCCCGAGCAGGAGAAATCCGGTGGCGAACAGCCAGTGGACGTGCTCACTGGGCGGTTGCACGTTGCTCCTCTAGGTCTTCCAGGAGTCCCGGCACGACGACGAAGTGGAAGAAGAGCCCCACGGCGACCACGAGCAGAGGCGGTTCGACGACGAGCCACCAGAAACTTTGCTCGTGTGGATGCAGCAGCGTGATCCGGTAGGGCTGGACAAGAGCCCACACGATGCCGGCGAACGCGGTCGCCGGCCCGAGCACGGACATGATCCGCGCGCGCGTGGTCGCTCGTTGTAACGGTGCTTCGAGTTCGGTAACGAGTTCTGCGTTCACAACGTCCCCCTCCCAGGGTCTAGGTCAACAACCTGGCCCGCGGACGCCGAAAGACGAACGCAGGCTTACGCAGGCGCGGGAGGGGGCCTGACTTCGAACGCGAGCCCGAAGAGGCTGCGCGGAGTGACGAGGTCGCCGACGGCTTGTCGCGGAGCGGGCAGGCTCGCCCCCAGGAGACGCGACGCACGCGCGGCGGTGTCGCGCGCGTAGCTCTCGTAATCGGCGAGCCAGTTCTCGACCGCCCGATAGACGAGCGCTACGACGACGGAAAGAACGGCGAAGACCGGCAGCGCGGCCGTATGCAGCCAGGGCGCCAGCAACGGCCAGCGGCCTGCGGAAATTCCCTCCGCGTCCACTTGCACGAGGTAGATGAGCGACGTGACGAGGAACGACCCGAGCCACAAACGCGCGGAGAGCTCGATGCGGAAGCGTGGCATGGAGCGCGCGACCGGCGATCCTTGTGCGGCAAGCAACCGGCGTGCACCGCGCGCGACCGTGCGGGCTCGGACGAAACGCCACGCGACCCGGGCCAGCATCAAGGCAACCGCGACCTTCACGACCGCAAGCAGGATCGGGTAGTACTGAGCGCCCGAGTAGGGCGCCTCGACGTGGCGGCCAAAGTCGAGACGATGCGCCAGGCTGCGGCCGGTGAGCTCGGCTACGAGCGCAAGGAGTAGGAGCGCCAGCCGCGCGAGACCACGTTGGTGACGACGTGCCCTCTCCATCCCCGCCAATAGTTTGCGCATTCCGCTACGTCCAGCGCAACCGAGTTAGGAACCCCCGGGTTACGCGACTACGGTCAGCATCCATTCGTTGCTGCAGCGATCCTCGAAGGCGACGAGGAAGATCCGCTGGTAATGCCCGAGGCAGAGGGATCCATCGCTGAAGGGGATCTGCTCCGTGCGAGGGCCGAGCAGCATCGAGACGAGCCGGGTGCGCTCCCCGGCCTCGAGCGGGACAAGGCGCTCGAGCAGGCATTCGAGATCCGCGAAGAAGCCGCTTTCGCGTTCCTGCACGCGGATCAGCGAGGGGTCCCCGTTGGGCGAGACGAAGGCGATGCCGCTGCCTCCGGTGGAGGCGACCTCGCGGCGAACTTCGTTCGTGATGTCGAGGACGGTCAGGTTCGGAAGCGCAGCCGCGATCGAGACTGGGATCTCGACGGACGTCATGCGGACGCAACCTCGCGCGGCAACCGGAAGTGCACATCCTCACGCGCCACCGTCACCTCGACGACGTCGCCGTAACCGAGCGCCGCAAGCCGGTCGATGGTCGCCTCGACGAGCTCACCGGGAGTCGACGCGCCGGCGGTCAGTCCGACCACCTCGTGCCCAGAGACCATGTCGTCGCCCAACTCGTTATCACCGTTGATCAACTCGGCTTCCGCGCCGGCGATGCGAGCCACCTCGACGAGCCGCTGCGCATTCGAGCTCGTCTGCGAGCCGATCACGAGGATGAGAGTAGCCTCCTCGGCGAGTCGCTTGACCGCATCCTGGCGGTTCTGAGTGGCGTAACAGATGTCATCCGCGCCCGGACGCGTGAGCGTACCGAAGCGCTCTTCGAGTGCGTCAACCGTCGCACGCACGTCGTCAAGCGAAAGGGTTGTCTGGCTGATCACGGCGACGGGCCTGCCGTCGGACTCGAGCCGGGCGGCTGCTTCCGGTGACTCGACGACCACGGTCGAGTCCGGGCGTTCGCCCTGCGTGCCGATCACCTCGACGTGATCAGCGTGCCCGACGAGTGCAACGAGATGTCCGCTGTCCGCGTAGCGTCGGGCCTCCGCATGAACCTTGGAGACGAGCGGGCAGACTGCGTCAACTACGCGCAGACCGCGATTCTCGCAACTCGTGCGCACCGCCGGCGCGACGCCGTGCGCGGAGAGGACGCAGATCTCACCCACCGGAATCTCCGCCTCGTCGTCGACGAACACTGCGCCGAGCCGCTCGAGGCGGTGCACGACATGGTCGTTGTGCACGATCTCGTGCCGGACGTAGATGGGAGGCCCGTGCTCGGCGAGCAGGCGCTCGACGATCTCGATCGCGCGGTCGACACCCGCACAGAACGAAC
>Ga0157375_10004220_pt1 | contig 12467 bp, 10 predicted proteins | sample M35metaG_FD_115311 | JGI IMG/M metagenome (GOLD analysis project Ga0157375, IMG submission 115311) | Miscanthus rhizosphere microbial communities from Kellogg Biological Station, Michigan, USA - M3-5 metaG | ecosystem: Host-associated > Plants > Roots > Rhizosphere > Soil | place: USA: Michigan...
CAGCCGTTTCAGCGCTAGCAACTCGTCTACTGGCGCGAGAAGATGCGCACGAGTTGGCGATCATCGGCGCGGGCGTGCAAGCCCGAACACACCTCGCAGCGCTCGCCTGTGTTCGTTCGATCAAACACGTTCGCGTGGCTGCGAGGAACATGGAACATTCGCAGCGGTTCGCGCGCGAGATGCAGCCGGCGGCTTCGTTTTCTGTAGAAGCAGTGCAAACGAATGAAGAAGCGGTGCGGGGAGCTGATCTAATCGTCGCGGCTACTTCATCGCTCGAGCCGGTCATTAAGAAGGAGTGGATCTCCCCCGGCGCACACATCAACGCGATCGGAACGCATTCGCCCAACTCGCGCGAGATCGATAGTGACACGATGGCCACCGCAAGGATCTTCGTAGATCGGCGTGAATCCGCGTTGAATGAATCTGGAGATTATGTGCTGGCGGCTAAGGAAGGCGCGGTAACTCCCGACAGCATCATCGCTGAGCTCGGAGAGCTATTAATCGGCACGAAATCAGGCCGCACCTCCGCGACTGAGATCACGCTCTTCAAGTCCCTTGGACTCGCAATCGAAGACGTTGCCTGCGCTGATTATTTATTCCGCAAAGCAGTCGGTCAAAACGCGGGCACTTGGGTAAACTTTTAGATAGGATTTACAGAATTAACAAGATGAAAAGTATCTTGTTAATTCTGTAAATCCTGTCTAAAAGCCTGTCTGGTACGCGTACCACAGCCCAAACGCGATACTCACAACCGCCGCAGCCAACTGCATGCGATGATGTAAGCTCGAGAGGCCTCGCGAGCTGAGTGCAAAAGGCAAGCCTATCAAGCTGGACATCAAGAGCATCCCGACAATCGAACCGACACCAAAAATTGCCAGGTAGAGAAACCCCAGCCACGCCGAATCAATCTGAGTGAGGACCAGCAACGTCAACGCGCCCGAGCCCGCCAGCCCGTGCATCATGCCGATGAGCACAGGCTTAATACCGACGACCGAAACAGCATGGCTGTGCTTTCGTTCAGCCTTGTGTCGCGTCTGCGACTCATGGAAGTGAATATGAACGTGAGACACGCCTTCGTGGCTATGCTCGTGGACGTGAACATCACCTCTCTTACGCAAAGCACGCCACAGCGCAGTCGTCCCGAGTCCGACGATCATCAGCGCCACAGCAAATTCGAACCAGTTACTGACACTCTTCGGAACCGCAATTCGCAACGACAATACAATCACGCCAACAATCAACAGCGACGCCGAGTGACCAGCGCCCCACAACGCGCCGACAAGTGCTGAGCGCAGCACGTTGCGTTGCTGGCTCGCAATCGTCGAGACTGCAACGACGTGATCGACTTCCGTCGCGTGCTTCAGTCCAAACAGAAGACCGAGTCCCAAGAGTGTTAACGTGCTGAACATGCTAGATCAGTCTATCACCCGTCACCGACACCGAATCCTGCCGGTAATGACATCCGCGACTCTGCCGGTTGTGCTGCGCCGCTTGCGCGACGATCAGCGCCACCTCAACCGCATTGCGCAAGCCGATCAATCCGTCTGACAGCTTTGTCGTCCGGTAAAACGTCTCAATCTCATTCCAGAGATGGCGCAACTCACGAATCGCCCGTGATAAGCGGTCGCCACTACGTACGAGGCCGACATAGTGCCACATAATATTTTGAATTGTCTGCATGTCGCCCTGAATCAACGCCGGATCGGGCTCAGCACTCAAACCACTTTCATCCCAGGAAGGAACGTCTTCAAACGTTGGGCTTCGCTCCTGCGTATTGCCGCCGAGTGCTCTTTCGATCTCCAGCGCCGCTCGATTCCCCCAAACCAAACCTTCCAACAGCGAAGTAGAAGCAAGCCGATTCGCGCCATGCACGCCGGTGCAACTGATCTCGCCGACCGCGTACAAATTGCGGATCGTCGAACGCGCCCATTCATCGACCAACACGCCGCCGCAAAAATAATGGGCCGCCGGCACAACCGGCACAGGCTCACGCGAGATGTCGAACCCAACTTTCAAACACTCATGGTAAATAAAAGGAAACCGTTCCTGAATTGCTTTGGCGGGCATGTGTGAAGCGATGTCGAGCAACACGTAGGAGTAACCTTGCGCCTCCATTTCGTGTTGAATCGCACGCGCAACCACGTCGCGGGGAGCGAGATCCTTCCATTCGGGCGAATAACGCTCCATGAAAGGCCGGAGCTCAGGCGTCAACAACACTCCGCCTTCACCACGAACAGCTTCGCTGATCAACAAACCTTCAGCGCCGGGAGCGGCTAACGCCGTCGGATGAAACTGCACGTATTCAGCGTTGGCGATCCGTGCTCCGGCTCGATGGGCCATTGCAAGACCGTCGCCGCGCGCGCCCACCGGATTTGTAGTGTTCCGGTAGATGCGTCCCAACCCGCCGGTGGCGAGGATTGTCGCGCTCGCGAGATAACGATGAACAGTCTTCTCCGCGCGATCGAAGACATAACATCCGTGACAGGAGATTTCGCGATAGTTGTCGAGGGGATTCCGCGAGTGATGCGGGAATGTGATCAAGTCGACCGCTGTCGCTTCTGATTTGATCTTGATGTTTGGATGTTCTTTTAACGCGCTGACAAGACCATTGATGATCGCGCGGCCAGTGGCGTCACCCACGTGAAGGATGCGGCGGCGCGAGTGGGCGGCTTCCTGTCCCCAAACAGGCGCACCCTCCGCGGTATGATCGAAAACTACGCCCGCGGTGCGTTCGAGGACTTCATTCAGCAGTGGCGGACCTTCGTCAGCAAGAATACGCGCGGCTTTTGGCGAACTCACTCCAGCGCCCGCTGCGATGATATCTTCAAACAACAACTCCGAACTATCGTCGGGGCCGCGACCGATTATGCCGCCCTGCGCGTAGCGAGTGTTTGACTCGTGAACGTCGTGCGCTCGAGTGATGATGGTGATTTGGCGCTCAGAGTTTCGAGCGAGACGAAGAGCAGCGGTCGCCCCGGCAATGCCGCAACCAATGATCAGCACTTCAATGTTTTCCATAATTGGGCCGCAGATTAACGCGGATGGACGCAGATTGCTAATCTGCGTCCATCCGCGTTAATCTGCGGCTCAGTCTTCGCGGCCGATCTCCAACATTCGCTGCACCGAGCGCAACGCTCTCTTACGAATATCTTCCTCGATAAAGATCTCGAACTGCTCTTTCCGCAGTGACTCGAGCGTGTCTTCGAGAGTGATCTGATTCATGTGCGGGCAACGCACACTGCAAAGCCGCAGCATCTCCTTCTCGGGATTGGCGGCCGCCACGTTGTCGCCCATCGAACACTCAGTCAGCAGCAAATAGCGCGGTGCGTTCGTCTGCTCGACGTATCTGATCATCGCAGTCGTGCTGCCGGAGAAATCTGAAGCTGCAACGACTTCCGGACTGCATTCAGGATGGGCCAGGATCACGACGTCAGGAAACTGCTTCCGAACGTTTTGAATGTCCTCAACGCTGAACTTCTCGTGCACTTCGCAGCGCCCGGGCCAACCAATCATCTGGTAGTCGAGGTCATTTGGAAAATGCATCCGGGGCTCACGAGTGGGAAATATGATCTGCTTGCCGGTTTCCCGCGCGACATTACCTGCAAGATATTCGTCAGGAATAAAAATGACCTTGTCGGTGTTTAGTGACTCAACTACTTTAACCGCATTCGACGATGTACAGCAGATGTCAGACTCCGCCTTCACGTCCGCATAGGTGTTGATGTAAGTTACGACCGGAACGCCGGGAAATCTTTTCTTCAACTCGCGCACGTCTGCGGCAGTAATGCTTGCCGCCAGAGAACATCCGGCTTTCAACGAAGGTATGAGCACCTTCTTAGTTGGATTGAGAATCTTCGCCGTCTCCGCCATGAACTTCACGCCACAAAAGACGATGATGTCTTTGTCAGTCTCCGCGGCTTTGCGACTGAGCTCGAGCGAGTCGCCGACGAAATCCGGAATCGAATGGAAGAGCGCCGGCTCCATGTAGTTGTGACCAAGTATGACGGCGTTCTTTTCAATCTTGAGCCGGTTGATCTCCGCCGCTAGCTCCGCCTTCAGGCGCAGCTCGAAATCCGGCACGGTATCCGCCAGCAACCGGCTCAACTTCTCATACATTTCTTCAGTTGTTGTGTCAGTAATCATCATCTTCCTGCCACGAATTCGAGGCTCGCATCAAACACCGCCGGCGAATGCGTCAAAGCGCCGACTGAAATGTAATCGACACCAGTCTTAGCAACTTCGAGAACATTTGCGAGCGTTACGTTGCCAGACGCCTCGAGTTTGGCCCTGCCGTTACAGATCGCCACTGCCTCGCGCATTGTTTCCACCGGCATATTATCGAGCAGAATTCGTTCAACTCCGAGTTGCAACGCTTCGCGAACGTGATCCAGCGAGCGAGTTTCAACTTCGATCTCGAGTTTCGTCTGTGACGCGCGCACGCGTTCGACTGCCGCGGTTATCGAACCGGCGAAGTCAATGTGGTTGTCCTTTATTAAAACCATGTCAAATAAGCCGGTGCGGTGGTTTTGGCCGCCACCAAGCCGAACAGCAAGCTTATCTGTAATTCGCAGGCCGGGTGCGGTTTTGCGCGTGTCGAGAATGACCGCATTTGTATTTCTCACAACATCGACATATTGCCGGGTCAAAGTCGCGATTCCCGACATGCGGCCCAGGAAGTTGAGCGCTGTTCTTTCACCTGTCAGTAATGCTCGCGCTGAGCCTTCAACATCGGCTAGTACGGTGCCGCGAGTGACGTTTGATCCCTCGGCGACGTTAGCGACAAATGTAATGCGGTCGCTCAAAGTAAGCATCACTTGCTTTGCGACTTCTAGACCGGCGGCGACACCATCCTGCTTGGCCACGATTCGGCCGCGCAGCGAAGCGTCCGCAGGCACAATGGTGTCCGTAGTGACATCGCCTGTGCCGATGTCCTCCTCCAGAGCACGCTTGATGTAGCTGGAGATTTCGGGAGGCAGTGCTGGACTCATTTTTGCCCATATCTTGCAACATCCGTAAATCGACTGCAAAGGACCACGGATTTATCCGTGAAATCCGCGGTTAATTAGCGATAGTAATCAACACGTCGCGTCCCTCTTGCGCCTCGTTGCCGGAATAATCCGCAGCAATGATTCGCAGCACGTAATCTCCCTTCGGCAATCGCGTCGTATCCCACACGCCCGGCGCGGCGCGTCCGTCGCGCACAGTGTTCGTCACCTCGTAAAGAAACCTCGTCGTCTCGCTCCCATAGACAGTTATCCCACTCTCAGACGCATACGCGATCTTCGTCGCTTCTCTATCCCGCGGCAGGCGATTGAACACAATGTTGATGCGCGGCTGCTCGAAACCAGGCGCAGGCGTTCCATCAGCCTTGAGTAGTTGATACCCGAGCTTATACAGACCAAGCCGCCTGCGACTCGCATTCATGTTTGTGCGATCAAACGCGTCAACGACGATCCGCACCGGACCACTCACCAACAAACGCCCCGCTTGTTTCTCCGTCAACCGTGCGCCTGCTGTATCGAATAGTTGAATACCATCCTTCTCAATCGTTGGTGCGATAGTGTCGCTGAAACCGATCGGCGAAAGCGTCAGCGGATTGATCTCACCGCCCGGAGGTCCGATATTCATATGCACGTGATACATCCGATTAACCGTGCCAACAGCATCTCCCGGACGGAAGCGTGTGCCGCGTTTGACGCGCACGCGCGTGTCGTTCACCTTGATAAAGCGCGGATCCTCGAACATTTTTCCATCTTTATCGCGTCCAACCTGGATGTGAATGTAAGAAACTATACCCACGCGCAGCCCTTCGTTGAGTGAAGCGAACCCCCAGTTTGGCAGCGGACTGGTAACTTTCTCGGAGCGCACCGCACGAGCAACGTCGCCGTAAGCGCCGAAGACATCGAGCCCGCTGTGAAGGTGATGGCGGCTGTCAGTTGAGTCGAAACTGCCGCGCACTTCGCCCATGGTGGCAGCAACTTCGTGCGGACTTTGCTGCGGAGCGAGCGGCCATAATAACGACTGTTGGCCCAGAGTTTCAGGCGTTAGTCGCGGCAATGGATCAGCTATCGCCGCTGTGGCTGAAATAGGCGATTGGTCTAGTTTTCTAACCAGATAGTTGCCGCTGTCTGCAACGTAGAGTTCCGCGGGCCGATCGCTCCGCGGGCCAATGGCGATTCCCGCTGGTTGATTGAAGTCGCCTTCGGCGATCGTGCGCACAGTACCGTCGGGAGCGACTTGAACAACTCGGGATTGATCGAGCTCGGTAACGTAGATGAAGTTATCGTGTGATAGCGCGAGACCGGCCGGGCTTGAAAGACCTTCGCTCACTGACAGGGTAGTGACGTTGCCTTCCGGAGTGATCTTCCGTAAGCGATCGTTGCCGGTGTCGGCAACGACGATGCTGCCGTCAGTTGCCGCTGCAATGCCGGCCGGCGTATCGAAGAGGGCGCTTGTGCGGTCGCCATCCGCATATCCGGGAGTTCCGGCGCCTGCGATGGTGCTTACCTGGCCATTAGTTGTGATCAGCCGAATACGATCGTTATAAGTGTCCGCGACGTAGATGTTGCCGCGTGCATCGACGGCAATGCCCATCGGCCCATTGAACCTCGCTTGCGATGCTGGTCCATCGACGTAACCCGTAGTGCCATCGCCTGCGACTGTCGAGACCTGACCTTCCGGCGTGACTTTTCGTATGCGATTGTTTCCGGTATCGGCGAGAAAAAGGTTGCCGTCGTTCGCGAGAGCAAGACCTGAAGGCGTGTTGAACGAAGCTGCCGCTCCAACGCCGTCGGCGAATCCCTCGGCGCCGCCTGCTAACGTCGTAACGGTTCCCTCAGGTACGATCTTTCGGATGCGATTACTCTCACCCGCATCCGCGACGTAGACGGTTCCGTCAATAGCAACCGCAACACCAAACGGATCTGAAAACCCCGCCTGCGCGCGATCGCGAATGACTGGCGAACCCTCGCCCGCGAGTGTCGTTACGTGCGCCTGCCAACCGAGAGGTGTCGGCAAAGGCTTGCGCCTGTAAAGAAGGAAAGTGATTGCCGCGCCGGCTATGGCAAGCAGTGTTAGAAGGACGACGAGTCTGCGCATTTTAGACTAGTCGAGGAAGGCTTCCGGCCGCGCGAGCATTTCTTCGATGCGCGCGATATAACGGCCGACGTGCAGGCCATCCATCAACGAATGATGCACCTCGACTGAGAACGGCATCAGCGTGCGCCCGTTTTCCTGTATGAACTTGCCGAAAGAGATCTTGGGCACTGAATCCTCGCGTCCCCATCGGCGCGCGTGCGAGAAACTTGTGAAAGATATCCAGGGCAGTGTTGTGCAATGGATGCGTGCGTCGTCTTCGTGCCTGGGCCTGAATGCGCCGTCGCCTTGCAGCGTTTCTTCGACAGCTCGTGTTGCGCCTCCCATGAACTTTGTGTAGCTCTCCGCATAATCAAAGTAGACCAGCGTGAAGGTTTCATTCGGCAGGAGCAAAGTTGTGCCGCCGTTGATCACGTCATGGACCAGCACCTTGCCTTGCCGCAGGCGATAACGAAACGGTTCGATTTCGTTTGCGGCCCTTAGTGCGAGATAGTGGTACGTCAACCAAACGCTCGTGCGTTCACGTTTGCGCAATTCACTTAGTAGGTTCGTGACGTCGAGGCGCGTGCAGATGTTGAAGTACGGCTTATCGAACGGAAGGTAAAATTCAAAGACTGCGCGCCGCGGCGACCTAGCGCGGTCGAGATAATGGGGCATGCGAGCGATTGTAACCGATTGCCGTCAGGTTGCGAGCGCGAACAGATTCTGGCCGTAAATCTGCGGCTGAAACAGTACGATATAGTTCGTTCCTGACAATATTCGCGAGCGACTTGGCCGCAAAGTCCGAGATTGTCGTTGGACTTAAACGCGCAATTTAGAATCAACCGACAGTTGTGGCACGATATAAGGGCAACCTGTAAGAAAGCAACTACGCTTGATTGCGAAGCTCGCTAACCGGTTATTTCAAGCGGACAAGGGAGGAAGATTATTCGAAGATATGTCATCGAATCCGACCACAGTCACACATCGCGACTCTGCCCGACGCACCCACCTGCACGTAGCTGATGATTCCCGGGTCAAGACTTGGACATTACGAAGTCCGCGCCAAAATCGGCGCCGGCGGAATGGGTGAGATTTATCTGGCGCAGGACTTAAAACGATCGCCAGGTGGCATTGAAAATTCTGCCGGCGGAACTCGCCGCAAACGCCAATCGCATGCGGCGGTTTATTCAGGAAGCAAAGGCGGCGGCAGCTCTCAATCATCCGAATATTGCTCACGTATATGAAATCGGCGAGGAAAAAGGCACGCACTTCATCGCTATGGAGTTTATCGACGGTCTTACTCTGACCGAAATCATTCATCGCGAGCCAATCCAACTCCAAAGGTTGCTGAGATTTCTTCAGCATGCGGCCGAGGGCCTGGCCAAGGCTCATGCCGCCGGCATCGTTCATCGCGATCTCAAGCCGGATAACATCATGATCACCCGCGAGGGTCATGCAAAGATCCTCGATTTTGGTCTGGCGAAACTATTCGAGCCCCAATTCACCCGCCCGGATTCACGAGAATCTGAGGACTCGACAGTGCTGATTGCGCCGCATTCCGTAACCGGCACGATTATGGGAACAGTCGGTTACATGTCGCCGCCAGCTGAACAGTTAACGGATTTCAAATCTGACCGAATTTATTCGTTCGATTTTTCGCACGATGGTAAGTCGCTGGCCTTCGCGCGGGGTAATTCGACCGCGGACGTAGTGCTTTTCAATTGGGTGGGCTAAGCAATTAGTAGAACTGGTAAGACTAACACGCGCAACGATTGGTGTGAGGTCCAGGGGCAAGCGCTCAGTGATGTATAGACCGGAGACATCGTAAACACATGTTCGGAGACATGGTAAACACTTTTCCACCGGTGATACCTTTCGGCTCGAAAGGAGTCGAGAAGAGGCCTTGGAGAACGAGTTCCACCATGTCAGCACCTCATGAGTTCGTTTCTACTAGTTCGCGACCCCATCATCCGCAAACCCAGGGTCTTAGTTCTTTGGACAGATTTAGTTCGCTCTTGCACAATCCTGCCATTCAATCTCATAATCGGGCCATGACAGAGAAAGAGATCGTACTTGAAAGTATCCGCGCCTTGCCGGACGACTGTTCGCTCGAGGAGATAGCCGAGCGCATTGACTTTATGGCAGCGGTACAGAAAGGTCTCGATCAACTCGACAGAGGCGAAGGCATTCCTCACGACGAAGTAAAAAGACAACTGGCTTCATGGCTTACAGAGTAATCTGGTCTCCCGTTGCACGAGACGATCTTCACGATATAGTCGTCTTCATCGCACACGATAATCCGAACCGCGCAATGTCCTTCGGATACGAACTGATTCCGAGACAGATCGGCTGCAAAAATTTCCAGACTTTGGTCGCATCGTGCCTGAGTACAAGAATGACATCATCCGTGAACTCATCTTTCGTCCATATCGCATTATTTACCGCATTAATCACAATGCAAAACTCTGTGAGATTGTGCGCCTTTGGCATTCAGCGCGAGGAATTCCTCAGCTGTGACGGGCAATCGGAAGTAAGTCTAATCGAGTCACGCGCTTGCCGCGATCACCCGAAACTACCCGAACGATCGCAGCAAGCGTGTAACGGAGCGTAAGTCATTTTTTCCATCCGCTACAGGTAATTTCACTCTTACGAATGTCCTACTTCATGCTCCACTCTGGCGTTTCACCGGCGCCGCCACGTACCACACGTTATCAAACGGGTCTTTTACCCACGCGTTGCGATCGCCGTACGCTTGATCAGTGGGCGCCAGCATTGAAGTTCCTCCTGCCTTTAACGCCTGTTCGTACATCGCATCCACGTCGTTCACGTAAAGATAAATGGCGGTTGGCAGCGGTTGTGTCGGATAGCGAGCTTCACCCAGCTCGATCACTGAATCACCGATTTGCACCTTTGCGTGCATGATCATATCGCCCTCTGCATGCCGCATCAGTTCTTTTCCACCGAACGCATTCGTAACGAAATCGATGAAACGTTGAGCCCCGATTGGATGGAAGTAGACGGTGACAGTGTGAAGGTCCTGTGCGATCTCTTGCAACGGCACGAACGGCGTTGCAATGTACCATCGATTTCCCTGGGAGTCTTCAACTCCGCCCGCACGTTCACCATACGGCTGATCGACAACCGGCATTAAAGATTTCGCGCCGACTCTGAGCGCTCGTTCGTACGCCTGATCCACATCCGCTACATAGAGATGAATTGCTGTGGGCTTCGGCTCGATGTGCTCGGCCCCGCCGATCATAACTATCGAATCGCCGATTGATACTTCGGCGTGCATTCCTCCGGCAGAACCTGTGGCGCGGAAATGCTCGATTGCACCGAATGATTGAGTGACGAAGTCGATCACTTCCGCCGGCTTATGAACGGTAATGTATGGAGTTACGGTGTGGCGATTTTCGCGCCTCATCCCGGGCTCTTTTATTCCGCTAGCTTCGTCTGAATGTTTCGCCGAGCGTTCTTGCGCCCATTTATCTAGCTCCTTTTGCATCTCCTCGACAGGGACGTCCCTGAGATGCGTTGCGACAATCCACGTGTAACCGAATGGGTCTGCGATTCGCCCGGAGCGATCTCCATAAAACTGATCCTGTATGTGACGAACCAAAGTTGCGCCGGCTTTGATAGCGCGTTCGGCAAACGTGTCGACGTCAGTTACGTCCAGATGTAATTTCACTGATGAACCGCCAATTGTTTGTGGGCTCAAGGTGCCATAGTCCGGATATTCATCAGAGATCATGAGGACAGTATTACCAATCTGTATTTCGGCATGGCCAATCGTTCCATCTGGTTCTGTGAGTCGCATCAATTCTTTTGCTCCAAATGCCTCTCGATAAAAATCAATGGCTGCACTTGCACCGGCCACGCATATGTAAAGCGACACTGAGCGCACCGGATTTGTTTCCGGTTGTTGTACGGGACTGCTCATCGGTTCTCTCCTTATCAATTGCTGCTGAAGTTCAGCCTTGAACGTCTCGCGAGGTAGACCAATAAGATCCTGCGCAACTCCGGCGAGCGCAGATAATTCCGGCCCCAAATTCGCCAGGTCTAATCGACGCGCTTCAGCTATAGCTGCGACTGCGTCATCCAATTGGTCAATGATTGAGCGTTCGGCCATTAGTATTACTTCTCGTTTAGTCGATTACGCAAATTCTCCAGTCCGCGAAACTGGAGTTGTTTCACTGCTCCTTCACTGCGCCCCAGTTCGTCAGCAATTTCACGAATGCTCTTCTCATCCGCGAAACGCATCGTGATCACGCGACGTTGGTCCTCTGGCAGTCTGTCGACGGCGCTAAACAAGCGCGCGCGGCGTTCCACTTCTTCCAGATCCGTTGCGGTCGAGGTTTCAGAAAAGGTGTCTGGTTGTTCATTAGACTCCCGCACTTTCCGTTTGGCTTGATCGGCAATCGCGTTCGAAGCAATCCGGTAAAGCCACGCCGCAAATGGCGAGCCTCTCCATTTGAACTTTCCGAGGTTTGCGAGTGCTTGATGAAAGACGTGCGCGGTGAGATCCTGAATTTCCCCACGATCACGAACTCGCCGCGCGACGTAGGCATACACGCGGTGAAAGTTCTGTTCGTACAGCTCGGCAAAGCGGCTCGGGTCCTTCTGAGCAGCTTCGATTAGGAGCCGTTCTTCGGATTCAGTTACCTGGCTCAAGTCTCAGCAACCTCGCAGCGCCGGTTTCCTTATATTAAAACTGTTGAGTGGCTGAAAAGTTACGCTCCGGGCAAACAGTCGATTAGGTGATGGCGGATGTCTAGATGACTTTGCCTGAAAATCGAAACAGAGCGCCAAAGGCGCGAGATATGAGAGCCAGGGGCAAGCGCGAAGCGAAGCGGAGCGCGTCGCCCCTGGTTGCGATACGCCCCAGGCTTAAGGCCTGAAAGGCTGAAATATCACGGGTATTACGCCCTTTCAGGGCTACATGGCTCTTGATTGTGTTACCCAGGGGCGACGCGCTCCGCTTCGCTTCGCGCTTGCCCCTGGCTCTAATATTGTGCGCCTTTGGCGCGGCTCAGACTGAGAATTCCGACTTTTGAGGCAAACCGCGTAGAGAAGTCGAGGAAATACTGTTCAGGGTTTGTCGGTGACTTTCAGCTCCTTCACTGGTACGCCGTCGCTCCAGACGCCCATAAACCGCTGTTGCGGCGTGTTGCCGAGCGCGTATTCACGGTTCTTGTGGTAGAACGCTGCGTCACATAACCCGTCGAAGAGTTTCCAGGTGCCGTAGAAGTCCAACGCATTTACCATCATCGTCTCCAAACGATCGCGCCGTCCTGTTTGCTGCGTGTCTCCTACACGATTCGCCGAAGCTCCGCCGACGCCTTCACCGCTGTCGTAACTCTTGTCGAGCGCCGTCGGCGCACGATGACTCG
>Ga0157375_10004222_pt1 | contig 12464 bp, 10 predicted proteins | sample M35metaG_FD_115311 | JGI IMG/M metagenome (GOLD analysis project Ga0157375, IMG submission 115311) | Miscanthus rhizosphere microbial communities from Kellogg Biological Station, Michigan, USA - M3-5 metaG | ecosystem: Host-associated > Plants > Roots > Rhizosphere > Soil | place: USA: Michigan...
ATCGTCGGGCAGCGGCGCGCCGAGATCGGGATTCGCATGGCACTTGGCGCGCAAGCGGCCGAGGTGTCGCGGATGATCGTCGGTCAGTCGCTCGCCCTGGCCACGGCGGGCGTGGTCGTCGGCGTGCTCGTCGCGCTCGGCGTCACACGGTTCCTGCGCACGCTGTTATTCGAGGTCAGCCCGACTGATCCCGTCGTACTCGGCGGAACGTGCGTCATTCTGTTGTTGACGACCATCGTCGCGAGCTTCGGCCCGACACGCCGGGCGGCGAAGGTCGATCCAGTTGAGGCGATGAGGTAGGGGTGTTTTTGAAACGGCGCAATGTCGCTGCTGGCAATGGTCGGCGGCTGCGGCTATTCGCAACCCCCTTGTGTCATCCTGAGGAGCGAAGCGACGAAGGACCTACTTCTCTGGTGAGAGTAGGTCCTTCGCTTCGCTCAGGATGACAACGCGCCGCCGTTGGAGCCAACAGCCGAGGGCACCGCCGCAAGCCAACGGCCCTGCCGGCAGCCGTGGCCGCCGACCATTGCCGACCGCGATTCTCGCAGCTCAAACCGGCTGTGTTGTGACCGGTGTCTCGTCTGCGCTGTCGGCCCACACGCGCTGCCGCACTCCCTCGATATCCCGAACTGGACGTACCTCGAGACATCCCGACGACGACCAGGGAAACTCCTTCGCGATCTCGAGCGCCTCGTCCATGTCGCGCGCTTCGATCAAATTGAAACCACCGAGCACTTCCTTCGTTTCGGCGAACGGACCATCGGTCGTCACCATGCGGCCGTTGCGGATGCGGATCGATTTCGCCGTGGAGGCGTCCTCGAGCATCTGCGATTCGATGAGCGCCCCGTTCGCCCTCATGCGGTCCGCCTTCGAAAGGCAGTCGCGCATTTGCGAATTGAACTCGGGCACCGGCATTTCGCCGAGCAGTTGCGTGTCGCTGTAAACCAGGACCAGAAATTTCATTCGACATCTCCCCCGGCGAGCGGCCTCAGACGTTCTTGATCTCTCCGATCAAACCCGTCAACGACGCTTTGGCGTCACCGAACAACATGCTCGTGCGGCGGTCGTAGAACAACTCGTTCTCGATCCCGGCGAACCCAGCGCTCATGCCACGCTTGAGCACGATCACGGATTTGGCGTGGTCGGCGTTGAGGATCGGCATGCCGTAGATCGGCGACGCTTTGTCGTTGCGCGCCGCGGGATTCACGACGTCGTTCGCGCCGATGACGAGCGCCACATCGGCGCGGTCGAATTCACCGTTGATCTCGTCCATGTCGTACAACTTGTCGTACGGAACGTTGGCCTCGGCGAGGAGCACGTTCATGTGGCCCGGCATTCGGCCGGCGACCGGGTGCACGGCGAACTTCACCTCGCCGCCGCGCTTTTCGATCATTTCCGACAGCTCACGCACCGCGTGCTGCGCCTGCGCGACGGCCATGCCGTAGCCCGGGATGACGATGACGAGCTGCGCGTACGCGAGCTGGATCGCCGCGTCCTCGACGCCGATCGAGCGCACCGTGAGGCCCGCCGACGATTTTCCGCTCGCCGCTGTCGTCTCGCTGCCGAACGCGCCGAAGAGCACGTTGGTGAACGAACGGTTCATCGCCTTGCTCATCAAGATCGACAGGATGAAGCCCGACGCGCCGTCCAGCGCGCCGCTGATGATCAGGATGACGTTGCCGAGTGCGAAGCCCATCGCGCAGGCGGCGAGGCCCGAATACGAGTTGAGCAACGCGACGACGACGGGCATGTCCGCGCCGCCGATCGGCATCACGAGCATGACGCCAAAAACCAACGACGCGCCGATCATCACGAAGAACGCGCCTTCCTGGGTCGGATCGACGATCGTGAACACCATCAGCCCGAGCACCGCGAGGAAGACCAGGCCGTTTACGAAGTTCTGGCCTTTGTATGTGACGGGCTTCGACGTGATCCATTCTTGCAGCTTCCCCGCGGCGACGAGCGTTCCGCCGACGGTGATCGAGCCGAGCATGACCTCGAAGCCGATCGCCGCCATCTTGGCTCGACCGGGCAGCTCGCCGCTGAGCAGATCGGTGTGATACTCGGCGACACCGACGAGCGTCGCGGCGAGTGCGCTGAAGGTGAGCGAGATCGCGATTCGCTGTGGCATCGCGGTCATCGGCACCCACATACCCATCGGATAGCCGATGATCACGCCGATCACCAAACCGCCGACGATCCACCGGTAGTCGATGATCGTGTGATTGAGCAGTGTGCCGGCGACGGCAAACAACATTCCGGTCGCCGCCAGCTGCATGCCCCGTCGCGCCTTGTCCGGTCGCGTGAGACTGCGCAGTCCCAGAATGAACAGGACCGATGCGATGAGATAACTGCCTTGGATCAGTGATTCGCGCATTCGCGAGGAGAAGTCAGCTGGCTGGTGGAGTAGGGAACCCGCCGTTCATCAAACCAAACTCATTCCGATTCGCTGATAGCTTTGGCTACTGGCTGTTCGCTGGTTGCTTTGCCCCGGCGGGCGACTCTCTCTTGAACATCCGTAACATTCGATCGGTGATCAGAAATCCGCCGACGATGTTGCTCGTCGCGCAGACTACCGCGATGAAACCGAGGATCGTCGCCACGCGATTGTGCGCCGCGCCGGCGGCGATCAACGAGCCGACGAGCGAGATGCCGGAGATCGCGTTCGTCGCCGCCATCAGCGGCGTGTGCAGCAGCGGCGGCACGCGCGAGATCACCATGTAGCCGACGAACGCGGCGAGGACGAAGACGTAGAGCTCGAGAATTTGCATTTGGATTCCGTTGGCTAACGCAGGGCCTTACCGTCGTACGTCACCAGCATCGCGCCGGTGATCTCATCGTTCGGATCGAGCACGAGCGCTCCGTCCTTCACGAGGTGTTTCAGCAACTCGAAGATGTTGCGCCCGAACATCTGGCTGGCGTGGAACGGTACGGTGCTCGGCACGTTGAGCGGCGCGATGATCGTGACTTCGTTCGACGACACCGTCTCGCCGGGCTGTGACAGCTCGCAGTTGCCGCCGGTTTCCGCCGCCAGGTCGACAATGACTGAACCGGGTTTCATAGTGGCGACCATCGCGCTCGTGATGAGCGTCGGCGCTTTGCGGCCGGGAATCTGCGCCGTCGTGACGACGAGGTCCTGATCCTTGATATGCCCGGCGATCGCGGCGAGCGTCTTCGTTTGCTCGTCTTCGGTCTGGGCGCGCGCGTAGCCGCCGGCCGCCTGAGCCGATTCGCTCACCAGATCGTTCGCGACAAACGAGGCGCCGAGGCTGAGAACCTGTTCGCGCGCCGCCGGCCGTACGTCGAACGCCGAGACGACCGCACCGAGTCGACGCGCCGTGGCGATCGCCTGAAGACCGGCTACGCCCGCGCCGATGACGAAGGCTTTGGCCGGCGAAATGTTGCCGGCCGCCGTCGTGAGCATCGGGAGGAACTTGGGAAGCGCGGCCGACCCGATCAGAACCCCCTTGTAGCCGCTGACGGTACTTTGCGACGACAACACGTCCATGGATTGAGCGCGTGTGATGCGGGGGACCAGCTCGAGCGCGAGGCTGTTGATCTTTTGGTTCGCCAGCGACTCGGCGAGTCCGGCCGAGCGCCCGGGATTCATCAACGAGATGATCGTCGTGCCGGCCGGCATCATCCCGATCTCTGTGCCGTTCGGCGGCTGCACCTTGGCTACTACCTCGGCGCCGCCCAAGGCCGCTGCGGCGTCGGGGACGATCCTTGCACCGGCCGCCTCGAAGGCGTCGTCGCGGAAACCGGCGGCGAGGCCGGCGCCGCGCTGCACCAGGATTTCGACTTTCAGCTGTTTCGTGAGTCTGCCCACGCTATCAGGCGCAAGCGCGACTCGCTGCTCGTGTGGAGCGGTTTCGGTTGGGACGCTGATTTTCATGAAGTCGCGGTTGTCGGCGTGGCGGCAGTCGAGGCCATACGCACGCCGTCGGGGATCTGCTGACGGTTAAGAACCTATTCGTACGAGGCGCGAGCGCAAATCAGGGATCCTCCGCCACTCGGCCAGCAAGCCCCGGACGATGATTCGCCGACGACTTTGGCGCTGTATCTTGCAGTCAGTTCCGAAGTTCCGTACTTAAAGCCGGTCCCATACCGCCGGTCCCGAGACAGAGTCGACACCTCCGTGATTCCCGCGTCCGATTTTCTGAACTGGAACGTTCTTACGCGCCGCGCCGGACGGTTCGGCGCAGCAGCCCTGGTGTTGTTCTGCTTGACGGCCGAGGCCTGTGGCGGCGCAGGTCCGACGCCGGCTCAGGGAGCCACGGTTCCGACCCCGAAGCCGGCGCCGCCGCCGCCGAACCCCAACACGCCGCCGCCGACGTTCATCAGGACCACATCCGACGCGCGCATCACCCGACTCATCGACGTGCGCGAAGGGATGAACAAGGCCGCGCTATTCCGCGCGGCGAGCGATTTCCTGACTGCCAAATACTCGGTCGACGTCAGCGATTCGCGGGCCGGCTACTTGATGACGCCCTGGCAGGCGAGCTTCAACCGCGGTGGCGCACCCGATCTGCACTATCGTACGAGAATCATCATTCGATTCATCGGGGACGACTGGAAACAAGTCGCCGTGCGCGCCGAGGCCAATTGGCAGCGCGATGATGAATGGGACATCGGCTACGACACACAGATGCTCGAAGACGTAGTCGTCGAGCTTCGAACGCGGATCGGAAAGCGTTCGTAAAGCAGTCATCCTCAAGAAGTCATCCCCGCTCGCTTCGCTCGCGAGGATGACGGCTTAGCGGCCCTGCACCGAGGTGAGCACCCACTTTCCGTTCCGCAGCTCGAACCCGGCCGTGAACTTGAGCGGCACCGCTGTTCCGACGCCCGTTCCACGCATTGCGTAATTCACGCGGATCTCGAAGGGCATTTCGGACTTGGAGCCGGTCTGTGTGGCTCCGTGTGTAAGCGCCCGCGCCCCCAGCACATCGTATTGTTTGAAAATCTGATCTAGCGTCGAGCGCGCTCCCGGGGGGACCGCGTTCGGGAAGGCCCGTTCGACGCTGTCCATGTTCGCCGTTGCAATCATGCGCGCGATGCGCACAAGCGGCAGCGTATCATACGCCGCGGCGGTGGCGACGGGCTGTTTCGGTGTGGTGTCCGGCTTGGTCAGACTCCCGCGCCCTGCCGGCGGCAGCGACTCCGCGGTGGCCGGCGTAGCCGGCGGCGGCGCCACGACGTGCGTTGTGTCAGCCGGCTTCGGAGGCGGCACCGCTTGATCGCGCTTCTGCTGCGAGTTGTACAGCGCGACGCCGGCGATCGCCAAGGCCACGCGCATGCGTGCACCGGTCACGACGCTGCGCGTCCCGATCCGCTGGCGCGGAATCGGCTGCGTGGGCTGGGTCGACTCGTCGATGCCATCGGCCGGCGTCGTTCGGAAAGCCGACGGCGCCGTGATGACGCGCGGGTCCCAACCGCCCAGCGCAAGCGCAGGGTCGAGTTGGTCGCGTACTTCCGCGGCGCTCGCCAGCCGGTCGTCGGGCGAACGCGCCAGCATGTGCACGATCAGCGTATCGAGACGGCCGGGAAGGTTCGGATCCACATCGCGCACGTGCGGCGGCGCTTCGTGGAGGCGGCGCCGAATCATCTGCTCGCGCGTGTCGCCCGCGAACGCCGCCGTCCCCGTGAGCATCTGATAGACGATGCAGCCCAGGCTGTAAATGTCGGCTCGTGCATCGACCGGGTCGCCGAGCAGCTGCTCGGGACTCATGTATTCCGGTGTGCCGATGACCAGGCCGCTGCGCGTGAGCGCGTCCTGCGGTGCTTCCGACAACGCCTTGGCGATGCCGAAATCGACGACCTTCGGCACTTCTTTACCGGAGCGCGTGCGCGCCACGATCACGTTGTCCGGCTTGAGATCGCGGTGGACGATCCCGAGCTCATGCGCGGCCTGCAGACCGTCTGCAATCTGCCGTCCGATCTCGATCGCGCGACGCGGCTCGAGCGCGCCGTCACGCGCCAGGATCGCCGACAGCGATTCACCGTCGACATACTCCATCACGAGATAGACGATCTTGTCGATCTCGCCGTAGTCGAACACCGCCGCGACATTCGGGTGGAGAATCCGCGCCGCGTTCGAGGCTTCGCGCGCGAACCGCTGGAGCGACTCCGTGTCGTTCACCAGCGACGGATTCATCACCTTGATCGCGCACTGGCGATTCATCTTCACATGCTCGCCGAGGTACACGCGACCCATGCCGCCCTCGCCGAGCGGGGCGAGCACGAGGTAGCGATCGGCGATGACGCGTCCGACGAGGGGATCGTCTCCCGACTTCGGTCGCAGCGGCGAACCGTCCTTCGGGCAGAAACGGTCCGTCGTTTCGTACTCGCTGCCGCACTGCGGACAGACCTTCGCCACCGCCACGCCACCCTGGCTCGTCGGCGTCGGCTGCGCGGCGATACGGCCGGAGTCGATGTGGCTCTGCAGCAATGGCGTCGCAACCTCCTCCGTCTCGTCCATCGACGGTGAGGCATCGTCGCGATGCTCGCCGTCGCTGGCCGTCACGGGGGTAGGAGCTGCGGAGTCGCGGTCGTCGCTGCGCATGGTGGAGGAAAAGATGCCGGCCAAGTTCGTGCCCGGCGCATCCTAATCAAATTCGATCCTGCCCGTCTGGTCCCGATCCTGCGCCGGAGCGGGACGTCATGGCTTCGAGCACGTCCAAACCGACCGGCTTACCGCTTCCTGCGCGACGATATCCTATCGGCGTCGAGTTCCTACATCGTAGCAGCGGCCCGCCCCAAGTTCACGCCCGTGTGTGGGCGCCTCAGTGTAGCGTAGTCGAGCTCGTCACCCAAGACGATCCGGAGGGGACGATTGATTCGTCTCTCGACTCGGAAGGAAACGGATATTTCTCCGGCCTGATTGAAAATGTACAACCCGGAACGAAATACCGCTTCCGTCTCGATAAGCGCGATGCGTTTCCCGACCCGGCGTCCCGCTTTCAGCCCGAGGGACCACACGGCCCGTCGGTGGTGGTCGATCCGGCGACGTTCGTCTGGCACGACGACGGTTGGCCGGGAGTGCGGCTGACAGGTCAGGTTCTTTACGAGCTGCACGTCGGCACGTTCACGAAGGAAGGGACGTTCGCCGCCGCGATCGGTCGCCTCGGCGACCTCGCCGACATCGGCGTGACGACGATCGAGGTCATGCCGGTCGCCGAATTCCCGGGGCGCTTCGGCTGGGGCTACGACGGCGTCAATCTTTTCGCCCCGTCGCATCTGTACGGTACCCCTGACGATTTCCGCGCGTTCGTCGACGCCGCGCACGGCCACCGGCTGGGCGTCATCGTCGACGTCGTCTACAACCATCTCGGACCGGACGGGAACTACCTTCCGCGCTTCGCGCCGCGCTACCTGAGCGGCAAGCGCACCGAATGGGGCGACGCGCTGAACTTCGATGGCGAGGACGCGGCGCCCGTTCGCGAGTTCTATATCACGAACGCGCGCTATTGGATCGAGGAGTTTCACCTCGACGGGCTTCGCCTCGACGCGACGCAGCAGATCTTCGACGAGTCGTCACCGCATATCATCGCCGAGGTGGCGTCCGCCGCGCGCGCCGCCGCCGCCGGCCGATCGATAATCGTCGTCGGCGAAAACGAGCCGCAGGACGTCAAGCTGCTGCGCCCGCGCGACGAGGGAGGCTGCGCCCTCGACGGGCTCTGGAACGACGACTTCCACCATAGCGCCTGGGTGGCGGCGACGGGGCGCTCAGAGGCCTACTTCTGCGGCTACCACGGCTCGCCGCAGGAATTCATCTCGGCGGCGAAATACGGCTTCCTGTTTCAGGGCGAGTGGTACGCGTGGCAGCACAATCGGCGCGGAACGCCGACACTGGATATCTCTGCCGAGCGATTCATCGTCTTCACGCAGAATCACGATCAAGTCGCGAACACCGCGCACGGACACCGCATCAGTCGCGAGACGAGTCCGGCCCGCGCGCGCGCGCTGGCGGCGCTGCTTCTGCTTCTGCCGCAAACGCCGATGCTGTTCCAGGGCCAGGAATTCGCCGCGTCGAGTCCGTTCCTGTATTTCGCCGACCACAATCCCGAACTGGCGCAGCTCGTTTGGCAGGGACGCGCCGAGTTCGTGTCGCAGTTCGCCAGCATCGGTTCGGTGCCGTCCGATGAGCGCGTTCCCGATCCGTCGGACATCGAGACGTTTCGGCGGTGCAAGTTGGACTGGTGCGAGCGAACCACCAATAGCGATGCTGTCGCGCTGCACCGCGACTTGATTCGCCTGCGGCGTGACGACGGGACGCTGTCTCGCCGGACGCCGGGTCTCCTCGACGGCGCTGTCCTTGCCGAGCACGTGTTCGCGCTCCGCTTTTTCGGACTCGACGGAGACGACCGGCTTCTCGTCGTGAACCTCGGAGCGCGCTGGCGCCCGGAGACGATTCCCGAGCCGTTGCTGGCGCCGCCTCAGGATCGCCGATGGGTTGTAGCGTTTTCGACCGATTCACCCGAATACGGAGGATGGGGGACGCCGCCCGTGGAAACGGAGAAAAACGGCTGGTGGGTACCGGCCGAATGCGCCGTCCTTCTTCGACCAGCATGAGCACGCGACGGCTCGTCGACAGAATCTCCCGTTCGCTCGAGCTTCCCTCGAATCCCGCCGAACGGTCGCGCCGGCTGATCGAGACGGAGTGGCTCGTCACGAACGGCCTCGGAGGCTACGCGTCGTCGAGCATGGCGAACGTGATCACGCGCCGATATCACGGCATGCTCGTGGCTGCACTGCCCAACCCCTTGGGTCGGATCGTCATGCTCAACCATTTGGGCGAGCGACTCGTCGTGAACGGCGGTCCGGTGTGGTTGAACGACGAGGACTTGATGGGCGGGCAATTGACCGAGAACACCGGCCGGCGCATTCGCAGCGCTCGACTCGAGGCCGGGCTTCCGGTGTGGGAGTACGAGGTGGACGACGGGCGCGTGCGCGTCGAGAAGCGTGTGCTGATGCCGCACCGCCAGAACACCGTGTACGTGACGTACCGATTACTCGAGGGCCCGGACTCGGCGCGCCTGGAACTGATCCCGGCCGTGCACTTTCGCGGCTACGAGGATCGCGTTGACAGCCCGCGCAATTCGCCGTCGACGACGCGCTATGCGATGAGCCTCGCCGGCGGCATCCATGTGCTCTCAGTGGAAGACGACATTCCGCCGCTGCGTCTTTTCGTCGTCGCCGAGGGCGACGGCTCGCAGCGGTTCATTGCCGACGAGTGCGTGACGAGCGAATTCGTCTACCCCGTCGAAGAAAGCCGCGGCTACGAGTTTCGCGGAGCACTGTGGACTCCCGGGCATTTCGAGATCGAACTGTCGCACGGTGAGTGCGCGACGCTGGTCGCGTCCGTCGAGTCCGAAGAGGTTATGCGCTCACTGGTGCCGGATGAGGCGACGCGATTCGAGCACGAACGGCGGCGCCGACTGATTCTGGCCTCGCGACCCGAAGCGCGCGACGAGACCGGCGCGGAGTTGGTGATGGCGGCGGACCAATTCATCATCAAGCCGGCGGGTCGCATCGCCGATGCCACGCGAGCCGCGGCGCTCGGCAACGAAATTCGCACGATCATCGCCGGCTACCACTGGTTTACCGATTGGGGCCGGGACACGATGATCAGCCTCGAGGGACTGACGCTCTCGACGGGGCGACAGCGCGAGGCGGCGTTCATCCTTCGCACGTTCGCGCACTACGTCCACGACGGGCTGATCCCGAACATGTTCCCGGACGGGAGCAACCAAGGCCTCTACCATACGGCCGACGCGACGCTCTGGTTCTTCCACGCCATCGCGCGCTATCTGCATTCCAGCGAAGACCGTGCGACACTGGTTCACCTGCTTCCCCAGCTCGTCGGGATCGTCGAGCACCACATCAAAGGCACGCGATTCGGGATCTGCGTCGACCAGCGCGACGGACTGCTGCGCCAGGGCGCCGAGGGCTACCAGCTCACGTGGATGGACGCCAAAGTCGACGGCTGGGTCGTCACACCGCGCCGCGGGAAGGCCGTCGAGATCAACGCGCTTTGGTACAACGCGCTCCGTCTGCTGCAGGGTTGGCTCGAGGACGTGCGCGGCGCCGAGGCCGCGGCGCCAATTCGCGACCGGGCCGACCGCGTATTCGAATCATTTAATGAACGCTTCTGGATGGAAGATCGCGGCTACTTACGCGACGTCATTGACGGCAATCCGAACGACGCCGAATTGTGCCGGCCGAATCAGATCCTCGCCATCTCGCTCGACCATCCGGTGCTGCACCCGTCGCGCTGGGCTTCCGTCGTCGACGTCGTCGGGAAGCGCCTGCTGACGCCTGTCGGGCTACGCTCGTTGGCGCCCGGAGAGCCGGAGTACAAGGCGCGCTATTTCGGTGATCTTCGATCCCGCGACGCAGCCTACCACCAGGGAACGGTCTGGGGGTGGCTCATCGGGCCGTGGATCGACGCCTGGATCAAGGTCCATCCCGACGACCGGGTCGGCGCTCGGCGCTTCCTCGACGGTCTCATCGCCGATCTCGGCGACTTTGGATTGGGCACGATCGCCGAGGTCTTCGACGCCGAGCCTCCGTTCACGCCCCGTGGCTGCATCGCGCAGGCGTGGAGCGTGGCGGAGACTCTTCGCTGCTGGGTGAAGACGGCGCCCGCCCCCACCCCGGAGGCATCTACTTCTTGAGCGAGTCGCGAACGATCTTGCGGCGGTCCTGCCGAATCTCGCGCTTGTCCGCCCGGAGCTCATGCTTGTCGGCGCGGACTTCGTGCTTGTCAGCCTTGATCTCGCGGACATCCTGCCGCGCTTCCTTCTTGTCGCCGGCGGCGATGTCCGCCTTCAGATCTCGGCGGTCGGAGCGCAGATCGCGCACGTCGCCTTTCGTGTCGCGACGGTCGGTCACGAGCTCACGATGATCGCGTCTCAGTTCCCGGACGTCTTTCTTGGTCGCCGGCGTCGCGCTCTGCGCTTGTGCACTCCCCGCCCCCGCTGCCAAGACCACCGCCGCCGCCAGCACTGCCGCATTCACGATACGCATACGATGCTCCCAAGCTGTTGGTTGAGGTTTTCATCGCGACGACCGAGCGTCGCACTCACCATGGAGACGAGAGCGTCCCGCGAATCGTTAAGTAAAAAATGTGGCCAGTACGGCGGAAAAAGCTGCCGCCGGCGTCTACCAACCGCTCCGCTGCCGGAGATTGGTGACGTGGGCCACATGATGCCGGCTGTGCCACTCATACAGCGCGAGCATCTGATCGAGGTTCATGATCCCGTTCTCGGGATGATTGAGTGTTCGCGAATAATCCGACGGCGACATCGCGCGCAGAATGCGAACCCACCGATCGTGCACCGCGTCGAGCAGCGCGAGCGAGGTCGCGACCGGCGTGGACTTCGAATCCTCGAGCTTCGCCCACTCCGCTTCGTTGTACGGCTTGATCGTCGGCGTATCCTCGGTCAACGCGAGCTTGAACCGTGTGTACGCGTTGAGATGGCTGTCGGGCACGTGATGGACGACCTGTCGCACCGTCCAACCCTCGGGGCGATACGGCGTGTCGAGCTGCGGCTCGTTCAATCCGGAGACTGCCGCGCGAAGCTTCGTCGGAGCTTCGGCGATGGTGTCGATCGCGGCGCGCCGCGTTTTCGGGTCGAGCTGCGGCGGCCGCTGGAAACGGCCCACGGGATATCGAAGATCTTCCATGTCGGTTTACGCTAGGCTGAGTGTGATGAAGGGGAGGGCTCGGCCTCGAGCGCAGGAACGTCGCGTGATGGAAATGTACTGGTGATCGTGGAGACGAACGTGTGGAGGGAGGCGAATGGGTGGAAACACTGAGCTGAGTGGACCGAACCTCGGCGACGGCATCGATGCCGCTTCATTAGACCCCGGCGAGAAGATCCTCGGTCACGCGAATGGCGAGGCCGTTCTGCTGGCGCGCGTCGGCGACAGGTACTTTGCCATCGGTGCCACCTGCACGCACTACGGCGGCCCGCTCGCCGAAGGGGTGATCGACGGTCACACGGTGCGCTGTCCCTGGCACCATGCCTGTTTTGACCTCCGTTCCGGCGAGGCGCTGCGTTCGCCCGCGCTGTCTCCCGTTTCCTGTTGGCTGACCGAGCGCCGCGGAGACAAGATCGTCGTGTCCGGAAAGGTCGAACGCGATCCGCTCGCGCCGACCTTCCCAATCGAGCACAAGGACGAAGACGACCCGCGGGCGATCGTCATCGTCGGCGCCGGAGCGGCGGGAAGCGCGGCCGCCGAGATGCTGCGTCGTTGCGGTTACGAAGGCCGCGTCACGATGATCGACGCGGACAACGATGCGCCGTACGATCGGCCGAACCTGTCGAAAGACTATCTCGCCGGAAACGCCCCGGAGGAGTGGATCCCGCTCCGCTCAACGGGATTCTATGCCGAGAACGGCATCGAGCTTGTACGAGGCAACGTCTCGAGAATCGATACCGCGGCTAAGCGGGTCGAGA
>Ga0157375_10004223_pt1 | contig 12460 bp, 13 predicted proteins | sample M35metaG_FD_115311 | JGI IMG/M metagenome (GOLD analysis project Ga0157375, IMG submission 115311) | Miscanthus rhizosphere microbial communities from Kellogg Biological Station, Michigan, USA - M3-5 metaG | ecosystem: Host-associated > Plants > Roots > Rhizosphere > Soil | place: USA: Michigan...
GCCATACCAGACCGGGACCCACGCGGCCGGAAACTCCCGGTCCCGGTGCTGGGCGGTGGAGCCCTCCCATGCGTCGGTGGCGTTGTCGTAGCGGGCCGGTTGGCCGAACGTCTTGCGGACGTACTCCAGGCACCAGCCGGGCCGGCACGCTATGTCGGGGTCCGGGGTGATGGTATTGACCCATCCGGCGGTCACGGTGCGAGCCCCGGCATGGCCAGCAGCGCGGCGCGGCGGATCACGGTCGCCTCGATAGCGTCCCGGATTGCCGCCGTTACATGCTTATGCCCCGGATCGAGGGGGTGGAGCTGGTCGGCGCCCAGCATCGTCGCGGTGTCGAACCCGAGGTTAGGGTCCGAGACGACGACATTGGAGAATTCCGTGGCCACCGTGTCCGGGATGGTGCGGAGGTAGGTTTCCAGCGCGGTTTTTTGGTAGCTCGGGTGCGCTACGTGCACGGGTTTGAGCAGGACCACCATGGGCGGCTGCGCCGCGAGAGTGATCAGGCAGTCCACATAGGCCAGCACCGCGCCCGTATAGCCGGGCGGGGTGGTGACTTTCAGCGTGAAAGTCCCGCCGGCCGTGCCCGGGACCCGCAACACCACGGGGGCGCGTTTGCCCTCGCCGAGCCCCTGCCCAAGTGTGGTCCTGCTCCGGCCGTCCGTCCGTGCCCGCGCCACTTCGGTGCCGCCGGCGTTGTGCAGGGTGAACGTCGCGCCGGTGCCCATTTCCGGTGCCAGGCCGATGAACTGGAGGTAGTTCACGCCGGCCGGCACATTGACCGTGACCGTGGCCGAACTCACCGCGCCGTCAGCCAGCGTCGGGTTCACGTAGCGGGCCGTGCCGCCGGAGGCCATGGCGTCGGTGAAGGTCTGCCAGGTGCCGTTGTAGGTAAATGTCGCCGCGTCGGTGTCCTCCCGGATGGTCCCTGCAGAGAACCGTGCCACGAGGGCGCGCATGGACTCCAGGGCGGTGTCCCTGTTGTTTGTGTCGTCGGTGTCCGCCTGGCTGTTCAGCAGCGCCCCGATAGCTACCAGGCCCCGGTTACCCGGCGTCCACGGCGCACCTGTGGCCGCTTGTGCATGGACGGCGACATTCTGAATCCTGGAGCCGGCCACGCCACGGTTATAGATGGTGTAGAGGAACATGTAGTCCCGGAGCAGCGCCGGCCACGCCGCGGTACCGTAGGTGGCGCCGGTCCATGAGTCGCCATACGCCCACGCGGAGATCGCGGGGCCTGTCGGCGGCTGAGGCAGGGCCGGCGGCGTGTATTCGCTGCGGCGCAAAAATGCCTTGCCGACCACGGTTTCGCCGGCCGGGGTGAGGTTCTTATCGTCGGTGACGGTGAGGACGCCGGCCATTAGACGCCCACCGGCTGGCCGTCGGCAACGCCGGGGAGAGTCGCGGGCCATGCGCCCGAGCCGCGGACCGGGTAGGACACCAGCCCGGAATAGGCCGCGCCTACGGTCGCGTAGTCCAGCCGCGGGGACCCGGCCACCAGCACCGAGAGCCGGCCCTCCACCGTTGCGTTGACCTTCACCGGGGAGTACGCGACATAGTCGGGCAGGAACGGGTCCCGCAGCGCGTCGGTGCCGGTGAAGATGTTCTGCGCCGAGGTGGACGCGCCGGATGCAAGCACGATGTTGATGAAGTTCCATGTCACCCGCCCGGCCTGCCGGCGCACGAGGACGCGCCCGGTCACGAGAGGGTCCAGCGAACCGGACAGGTCACGCCAGCCGGTGTCGCCGAGCTCCAGGGTGGACCCGTCCAGGACCAGGGCCTTACGGCCGGAGGTGGCGCCGGTAATGGAGGTGATTTCGGCGCGGGTGATCAGAGTTGTTTCGGGGGTAGCCATAGCGGGGTTTCCTTACCAGTCGAGGGCGGGGGTAGTGGGGTTGGGGACGGGCCATGCGGTGGCGTGCACGCTTAGGCCGCCGGCCGGTTCGGGAAAGAGATAGTGGGTCGCGTTCGGCAGGTCCCAGACGTATTTACCGGCCTCCAGCTTGACGGCCTTGACCGGCTGGAGCCCCTGGATGGTGTCAAGGCGGGTGTCCTGGGCGGTGTTCTTGGCCTCCGCCGCGTCCAGCCTTGTGTCCTGGGCGGTGTTCTTGGCCTCCGCCGCGTCCAGCCTTGTGTCCTGGGCGGTGTCCTTGGCTTCGATATCCTCCAGCCGGGACACGGCCTCTTCACTCGCGGTGTTCAGGTCCGTCAGCCACGCGCCATGATCGGCCAGCGTCAGGTCCTGGGCGGTGTTCTTGGCCTCCGCCGCGTCCAGCCTTGTGTCCTGGGCGGTGTTCTTGGCCTCCGCCGCGTCCAGCCTTGTGTCCTGGGCGGCGTTTTTGGTGCCCGCGGCCGATGCCTTGACATCGACGGTTCCCAGGTCGGCGTCGATCTGGCCGGCCAGGATGTTGACCCGGTAGGGCACGTCGGCGGGGGCGGCCGCGGAGAGTTCATCCCATCCGAATACCTCTGTGGTTGCCATTGCTATTCTCCAATTTTCATAGGCACGTTAATGGCCTGTCGGGTGGTGACGTTCATGGTGCCGGCCAGCGGGGCGAACGTGACCGCCCGGACCAGCACGGTTTCCGGCGGGCCGGTGGACAGCTGCACGGTGATGGTGTTGGAGGGCCGGAGCCAGTACGCGGCGTGCGCCTCCAGCAGCAGGGACCGGCCGCGGGTGGCGAGGTTCGCCAGCCGCGCCGCCGCTGCCTGATTGGCCGCGTCCTGGGTGATCGGGCCGGGCCGTTCCACCGCGTCCCCCATCCGCCCGGCCGCTTCCGGGGCGTAGGGTCCGCCGTTGATCCGGGCGTAGCCGTGAATCAGGTGATCGGTGGTCCCGGTCCGCCACATGTACTTAATCACACACGAGTTAGCGAACCCGTCCCGGGACAACTGGGAGTCAGACGTGAAGATGGTCCCCTCCGGGCCGGTGGTCAGGGCATAGGCGGCGGTCCCGGTGCTGGTCGGGCTCCGGGTAATGATCCATTTGTTGCCGTCCGCGTAGACCCATGCCCCGGTCCGGGACGCGGCCTCCGAGATCAGGGACCACAAATCATCCCCCGCTTCCACCGGCAGATCGGCCAGGGCCGCGGCGCCGAACCCGGACCCCACCACGGAGTCGATTTCCGGGGCTTCCGGGTACATGCCGTAGGTGGTGGCCCAGGTGACAAACTCGGTGAGCCCGGCCCGGTCCGGGACCCATGCGGTCCACGGGTCCAGCCGGGCGCCTTGGGTGACAGCTTCCCCGGACGCGGCGGTGAGGGCCATGGTGTTGTCCGGGCGGCGGATAGGCCGGGTCAAGAGGTACAGGTCCGCGAGGCGGTGGACGTCGGTGGTGCCGTCCGGGTAGGTGTAGCCGGCGTCGATCAGCAGCTTCACCCGCTTTTGCGGGTCCAGCATTTCAAAGAGGTCTTCGTCGTAGCCGGCCGTGACCAGCATGTCAGCCTGGATTTGCGGGGACCAGTCCTCAGCGAACGTCACCCGAATGTCCTCGAGGTCCAGGACCCGGGGCGAGTAGGGGACCAGCACGGCCGTGACCGTGGCATGATGCCAGAGCGATTCTTTCAGCCAGTCCGGCGCGGCCGGGGAGTAGGCCCCGGTCACAGCGGGCCCGGGGTGTTCAGCAGCAGCGCGGTAAAGGACGGGTAGGCCGCGGCGATTTCGGCGAACGTCGCACCGGTCGCGGCGAGGTCCGCGAACGTCCAGGCCCCGAGGACGGGGCCGGCCGGGTAGGTCAGCTCCACATAGGACACCGTCAGTTCCCACTTGCCGGTGTTCGGGACGGCCGCGGTTTCGGTGGCGTGGAAATACATGTCGAGCCCGGCGTGTTCGGCCTGCCGGAACATGACCGTGGCGCCCAGGGCAAACACCGCTTCGAGGTCCATCAGGTCCGCGTGATCGGCGCACACGATAGAGAGGGTCCCGGTGCGGGTGCCCATCCGGGCCCGGACAATGATCGGGTCGGCGCGGCCGATCACCTCATGGACGGTGGATCGGGTCTTGCGGTTCGCGGCGTAGTCATAGACGGTGGCGGCGCCCACGGAGAGCAGCGGCGAGGCCGGGACGGTGAACCGGGGCCCCTGCCCGGCCAGGGTGGTGGAGGTTTCCGCGGTCCCGTAGTCGGTGGAGGCCCGGTAGAGGACCGGGCCGGAGAGCGCCGGTTCATAGTCCCGGAACGTGGCGGTCCCGGTGAAGGGCAGGGCGCCGGCCTCCAGCCGGACCGGGCGGGTGCCGTTCTTATCGGTCCGGGTCAGTGCCACCACCGGGTTGGTGGTGGTGATTTCCAGGTAGGCGGCGCCGGTCACGGTGGACGGGGCCGCGGTAATGGTCACGGTCATGGCGCGAGCGGCCCGCCCGAACGGGGGACCACGTTCACGGACACGGAACGGTTCGACAATTGGGAGAGCACTCCTTGGAAGTAGGTTTCCGAGTATTCGGGCCGGAGCGGGATAACAATCTCCTTCGGCAGGGTCTGGAGCTGGGCCTTGGTTTCTTCGATGTTGTGGGCCTTGACGTAGGTGTCCACGTTTTTCGGAACCAGCCCGTATTGATCGGCGAGCCGGGCGGCGGCTTCCTTGGTCATGCCGGCGGCAATGGCGGCGTTGACGAACTTCTGCCGGCCCTCTTCGGTTTTGGCGGTGATATCGGCGGTGGAGGCGCCCGCGTTGATTTGGGCGTCCCGGAGGTCGTTGGACGCGGAGGCCATGTCAATGAGGGTCTGTTGGTTGGCTTTGCCCACGGCGGTGTGCAGGTCCAGGCCCTTGCCGTTTTTGGCTATGTCGTCGGCGCCGGATTTCATGGAGTCGTTGTATTTGATTTCGGCGGTGACGGCGTCCATGGCGTTCCCGGCCGCGTCGTCCAGGGCCCGGGCCTTGTCCTCCAGGGCCTTGACGTTGGCCTCTATCGCGGCGGTGTTGTCCCCGGTGACGCCGGTTTCAATCTTGGCGATTTCGACCGCGTCCCCCACGGTGCGGATATTCTTTTCAGCCTGCCCTCTCAGGTCTGAGAGGGCGTCCCGCTGGGCTTTCGCGGCGGTCGCGGTGGCGTCCATGACCGGGTTGCCGTCCATGGACGCGGTGGTCCCGGCGTTGATTTTCTCGGTCAGGTCCTGCCACGCCTGGGCGGTCCCGTCCAGCAGCGCCCGGGAATCGTCGGCGGTCCCGGCCGCTCCCTTGACGGCGTCGGCAATGTCCACGCCGGCGGCTTTGGCATCCTTCGCGGTTTCCTGGAATTGGGTGGACGCCTCGTTGGTCCACGGGGTGATCCAGTTATCTTCGATCGCGGCCCGGCCCCACGCGGAAATGATCCCTCCCAGGTCCACGTCCTCGATCCGGCCGCCGGCGTCCACGATCTGGCCGGCGAGGTCGATGGAGGCTTCCTTGAATTTGTTGGCTTCTTCGGCGCCGGCCTGCATCTGGGATATGGCAATGCCGATTCCGGCCGCGGCGGCGAGCCCGGCAATAGCGCCGGCCGGACCGAACCCGGCAAAGGCGTTAGCCGCTACCTCCTGGAAGGACCCGATGATGGATTCCGCGGACCCGTCAAAACTGGCCGCGGATTCCTTCGCGGTCGAGTTCGCTTCGTCCCCGAATTCCTTGACCCCGGATTCGGCCTCTTTGAACCCTTCCTTTTGGGACTTGCCCACCTTGTCGCCGGCGGCTTTCGCGTCTGCGGCAATGGACTTGAACGCGGTAGAGGCTTTGGTGTCCAGGGTCTTGGCTTCGGTGGCCGTGTCTTTGAGCCCGGAGTCCACTTTGCCCAGGGCGGTGACGGCGTCCCGGGATCCGTCTTTGAACCCGTCCCCGAGTTTGTCGCCGGCCTTTTCCGCGCCTTTGGCGGAGTCGGTGGCGAGGTCGTCCAGGGCGTCCGCGACGTCGTCCAGGGCCCCGGCCATGTCCTTGGTTCCCCGGATGAATTGGGAGGTGTCCGCGAGGAACGGGAGGTTGAACCCGTTAGCCATGGTCAGTCCCCTTTTTCGAATGCTTCATGAGTGATACGAACAACAATCTGCGCCCAGAGGGACGCGGCCCGGGGGGCGATTTCGGCAAAGGCCGGGTACACGGCGCGGCCCTCCCGGACCCGTGGCCCGAACTGCCGGAGGGTCCGGCGGCGGACCTTGTGCGTCCCGGACCCGGACCGGTTTTTCCGGTCGTAGGGCTTGGACATGCGCTCCGGGTTCCCGGACCCGAATTCCGCGAGGTGCGCGAGCTGGGCCGGGCGGGCGCCGCCGGAGAGCTTGCGGACCGAACCGGCGGCCTTGGCAACCGGCGGGTTGCCGGCAGCTATCCGGGTGCCCGGGGACAGGATCGCGGCGGCGCCCACCGTGAGGGCTTCCTGTTCCACCAGCTTTTTCCACTCCGGGCCCATGGTGTCCCGGGTAGCCTTGTTGATTTCTTTGCGGAGGTCCTTATCCATCAGGCGCAAGGCCAGTGCTACGGCTTGGAACTTCCGGTCAGAATTCACCGAGGGGACTACCCGGACCACCACGGGGTCAGGCCGTGGCCGGGGTGATTACCGGCTTGCCGTTCACGGCCAGGGACGCGGCGGCGGAGAGTACGCCCACGCCGCCGCCGAGTTCGGCCGGGGCCGGCATGATCTTGGCGGTAATGACCGCGCCGCCGACCTCCACGCCGCGGGGTTTGAACACGGCCGTCATTTCGTCCGTGCCGTTGTAGAGCTTCATGTAGAGGGAATCCTCTTTGAAGTCCTGGGCGAGGTTGAACGTGCATCCCCACTTTTCGGTGGACTCACTCACGGATTTCCCGGAGATGGGTTCCCAAGTGGCGGTGGTGACGCTGGGGGTGAACTTGACGTTGTCGACGTCGTCGGAGTGGTCGTCCCCGTCGATGGTCAGGGTGGCGTTTTTAAGGAACAACGGGCTCTCCTAGGTTGTTTTTGGTGGAGGCTGTAAGGGTGATTTCCCAGCCGGTGAAGTTGGTATAGGTGGCGCGGTCCGCGGTGGTCCACTCCAGGTTGTTCATTTGCTCCACCAGCCCGAGGACGTTTTCCAGGGCGGTGTCCGCGGCGTCTTCGGCCTCCTGCCCGAGGGTTTCCGGGACCAGCACATGCAAGGTGGCCGTGTGGTCCAGGTGGCCTAGCGGGGCCTTTGACAGCTTGGAGCGGTGGACCATGACCACGGGTTTGGCGATGTTGTCCAGCGCCTTGACGTAGGCCATGACGGCATAGTCCGCCGGCAGGTTCTCCCGGAGAACATCGGCAATATCTGAGCGGAGGCTCACCGGAGGCCACCGAACGGGCGTTTGGGCCGGAGCATCTGGCGGATACGGGCGTCCAGCGGATAGACCGCTACGGAGAACCCGTCCCCGTTGAAGCTCTCCCCGGGGCTCTGGCGCTGCATGGCCCACACGGCGCGGGCCTGGAGAATCTGGGCCATGACGTAGCGGGCCGGTGGAACCCCGGGGGTCCCGTCCTCGAGGGACGGGACCGCCGGAGCGTAGGCCGCACACGATTCATGCGCGACGGCCAGCAGGGTGGCCAGGGTGGCGGGTTCCATCAGCACGGCGTCCGGCCATTGATCCTCCACCGTGTCCGGGTCCACCCAGCCGACAAGTTCAGCCATGGCTAGACCAGCGTGTCAACGACGGACACCAGGGCGCGGGCGTCCCGGACCCATGCGCCGTTGTAGCCGTACACGCCTTCATCCGTCGCGGCGTGGGAGACGTCCAGGGCGGATACCCGGATCAGGCCCGGGAGTTCCTGGAGTTCCGCGGCGTCCCGGGAGCCGACGATCACGGCGCCGTTGACCGGGATCGGGCGGAACTGGAAGGAGTTGACCTGCCCGGATTCCCAGCCGAGGGAGGCGTTGAGGAACGCGAGCTTGTCTTTGTCCGTGGTCAGCAGCATCTCGCGGTAGAGGTCCGCGCCGATCAGGGCATAGTCAGGGGCGTAGTCGGTCCAAATGGACAGCACGCCGTCCACCAGCTTGGACCAGCCCTCCGCAACGCCGGCCACCGCGGGGCCCGCGAGAATGTCCGTTGCGCCGTTCACCAGCGTGTTGAGGGCCTTCTGGTCGGTCTTGCGGTCATAGTCCGCGGCGGACTCGCGGAGGTAGCCGGCCCAGAACCCGGCGTCCGGGAAGTCGTGGTGAATTCGGTCCACCTTGTTACCACCGGCAACGCGGCCGGCGGTGAAGTTGACTTCTTCGATTTCGACGGCGCGGGACGGGATCTCCGCAAAGTTCCCGGCGTAGTCGTCGACAATCGGGGTCTTGTCCGTCTTGAAGCGCCAGCCCTTGACCTTCTGCGAGGTCAGGGAGTTGTTAATCATCAGGTCCGTGTAGCGGCGGGTGTAGGGCTTCTGGGCGTTGATTTCTCCCACCCAGGCCGGCTGGGAGTAGACGTCAAAGTTGGTGGCCTTGGACACGGTGGAGAACGCGGCCAGGACGGACGGGTCCTCCTGATTCGCCAGCGCGGCGAACAGGGCGCCCGCGGAGTGGTCCGGGGTGGCCGTGGTGTCGGAGGTCTGGGAGGCGAACAGGGGCGGGACTGCGGGCTTGGACATGGGTTCCTTTACGGTGTGGGATGCGAACGCGGGGGCGTTGTCGGCGGGCGGGGCGTCGGGGTTGTCGGCGGGCGGGTTGAGCGCGTCCTGGGCGTTCTTAATCGCGTCGGCGGCAGCGGCCAGGGCGTCGGCCAGTTCGGTGTCAGAGCCGGCGTCCGCGGCGGTCACGAGCTGCGCGGAGGCATACGCCGGCTTGACCACGGCGCCGGCGCCGGTCAGGTCCCCGGCGTGCAGGTTCCCGGCCCGGATCACGGGCGAGGCCAGCTCTACACTGATCCCGGTGCGGAGCCCGGCGCGGGCCTCCTCGCGCCAGTCCCGGCCCGCGGTGGTATCCGCCGGCATGAACGTGGCGTAGATGCCGTCGGCGCGTTCCTCCAGTGAGGTGGCCTTGCCAAGCGGGCGCTTGAATTCATGCTCAAAGTTCGCGTGCACGGTGGACGGGTCAGCCGGCAGCTTGACAATGCCGGGGCCCGGGACGGTCAGCTTGCCCTTGTTGGTCGAGCCGGGCTCACCAAACGGCAGCAGCTTGAAGGACAGAGAGCCGTCGTCGTTGGCGGCGTGCAGGTCGCCGTAGATGCGGATTGGATCGGTCATGCGGGGCTAGCTCCATTCGTTCCGGGGTCCGCGGTCGCGGTCCCGACGTTGCCGGTGGCGGGGGCGAGGGTGTCAAAGCTGGACGCGGAGAACGTGACCTTGACGCCTTCGGGGGTGACGTCGTCCTGGGAGAGCCGGGACTCAATGGCCCGGGTGAACAGCGACACGGACAGGGTAAGAAACTCGTTGGCATTCTGGAGCGTGTTGGAGTATTGGTCCGTGGTCCCGGAGTTGCCGTCCAGCATGGCCGCGGGCAGGTTGGTGAAGTTGGCCGCGTCGAGGCGGGCGGCGTTGCGGGCCTCGGTCAGCATGGCCGAATCGTCCTTATCGGCGCCCGGGGTGACAATGTCCACGCCCGGGGGAATGAACGCCGTAGCGCCGCCCGGGGCGGTGCGGGCCTTGGCCCATTCCTCCAGCGCCTTGTCCACTTCGGCGTCGTCGGCCACCATGTCGTCCGTGACCTTGATTCCCACCATGGGTGTTGGGTTCGCGGCGCGGTCCTCGATGGTCTGTCCCATGGACAGGTAGTGCCGGACGGTGGACTGGGCAAAGTCCAGGAACCCCAGTTGCTTGAAGGACGGGATGAACAGGACCTCATCCTGATTCACCGGCCGGCCCTCCACCCGGATGTTCCCGTAGGCGTCAAAGTCCCAGAGGTGCTGGGGAATGTGGACGCCGTTCACGACATGGCCGGCGGCGTTGCGGGCCACCGCGAGGCAGGACCAGCGGTACCAAAACAGGTCCATGAAAATCTGCACGTTGCGGTGCGCGGGGGACAGCGGCCCGTCCGTCCAGTCCAGCCACCGGGTATCCTCCGATTCGGTGGAGGCGGTGAGGGTCATCTGGGAGATAGCGGCGGTGTAGAGGTCCACGGCGCGGGACACGGCCGGCACGGACAGGGCCTGACCCACGGACACCGGCCCGGTCAGCCCGGTGGTGTCCACGCCGTAGATCGCGGCGAGGCCTGCGGAGGAATCCGGGGACCGGAGCGCGGAGCCCTGTGCGACAGTCTGGACAAGCCCGGATTTCTCCGGCCCCGTCAAAACGTCTTGAATCCGGCTAATGAGTCCCAAGCGTGCATCCTCCGGTAGTCGTACAGTGTGCGTTCCGGGGAAGATCACACCACACAAACGGCCACCGGGTCCCCGCTTTTGCGGGACCCGGTGGCCGTGAGTTGAACTAGCCGGGCGTTTGGCGGGCCATGTCGGGCCGTGTCGGTCTAGCCGATCACGGCCGCGGCGCGGACATGGCGTTTCTTTTCCCGCCGGCCCAGCGACATACCGAACCCGATGGAGAGCCCCACAATGCCCGAGACGTCCACGCTTGCATTCTTCCGGCCGAACAGCCGGGACTCCCCGGAGTAGCGCCACGTCACGTTTTCCGCCGCGTTGGTCATGGACGCGGACGCCGCGATATGCGCGGTACGGTTCGCCAGGGCATTGTTCAACATGGCAGCTCCGGCCGCTACCTCCTTCATGGTCACGGGCCGGAGCGCGGCCGGCTTGAAGGTCGGGACCCGCTGGAGCGCGAGTGCCACCGCGGAGTTAGCGCCAATCGCGTCATAGTAGAACCTGACCCGCGGGTGTGCCTTCTGCGCCCGCGTCAGCTCACCCGTGAGCCAGTCCGTGCCCGGCCGAAAGTCCATGATCTGCCCGTGCGGTTCCCCGTCAGCGTCCACCCACGTGGCCACCAGCGAGGCATACAGGCTATGGATATGACACTCAAAGGTCAGGTCAAAGTCCTGCCCGTCGAACGGGACCGGGTCCACCTGGGCGTCCGCCCATTCCTCGGTGTTGATTGCCGACGTCGCACTATCGGCCGGCCATACGCAAAGGTATTCCCGGGCGAACTGGGCCGGGCCCAGCTTCTCGAGGTTGCGCCGGACCTTGGCAAGTTCGGTCAGCCCACACGCGAGGCCGGGATGATTCAGCCACCAGACCGTTTCGTCCAGGACGTCGTCCGACTCCAGTGCACAATAGTCAGCGATGCCATACGCCTCCGGGTCTTTGCGGCCCCGGGAGAGGGCGTCCCAGAACACGCCGGCCCGGACCAGCCCGGGCGTGCCGGAGATGATGATTTGGCCCAGCGGGCGGGTGTCCATCAGCGGGAACGCGCCCGCTACCAGGTCCTCTGATTTCTCCGGGTCCAGTTCGCCGGCCTCATCAAACCACATGCAGTCAGCGGCTTCACCGCGGAACGCGCCGGACTCCGGTTTGACTACCCACCATTTGGAGCCGTTGAACCACTCCAGGTACTCCCGGCCCTGGGAACGGTAGGGCTGTTTCATGCCCCAGTCCGCCCACTCCAGCCCCTCCCGGCGCAGCTGCGCCTCCATCAGCCGGACCATGTTCATAAAGAACTGGGACGCGCGGGTCCCGTCCTGCGCCGTGGACACCGCCCGGTAGTTCGGGATGGACTCACACCGGCCCAGAATGACCATCTGAATCGTGGTTGTTTTGGTCGAACGCCGCGGGATCTCTACCGTGGCTTCCTCATACAGCGGGCGGAACAGGCCCGTGACCGGGTCACAGCGGGTCGACTTGGCCTCCAGCATGGCCGCGATATGCACACCCTGCGGAGTCAGCGGCAGACCCATGCGCGAGGCGCCCAGGGACGCCGCGGAAATGTCCGTCCCAAAGGGCACCGGGGACAGCCACCGCGGGGCCGCGTCAAAGGTCAGGCCGGCGTCCCGGTAGACCCGGTCCACCGCCTCCGCAATCGCGGCCTCATAATCAGCCGGCAGCGCGGTGAGGGTCACGCGGTCACCAGGCGGGCCGCGGGGCCGGCCGCTTTACGCGCCTCCAGCAGCGGGCCCCACTGATCGGCCATGGCCTGGGCAAGGCCGGGGAACGTGCGGGACCGTTCCTTCCACCGGTCAGGGGACGGCGGGAGGTGGTGGACGCGCTGGAAGACTTTGGCCGGGAGCGTGCGGCCGTAGGCCTCCACCTCCGCGGCGTCCGCGTGCTGGACCAGCGGCGGCAGGTTCTTGAGCCGTAGGCCCGTTCTCTTGGACTCCGGGGTCCCGAACTGGTAGGGCTGGACAAACTGGGTGGCCGCGCCGCCCACCAGCTTGACCGCGTTGCCGTTCATCACGGGGTTTTCCAGCGCGATGTGGGGGACGTCGGCGTTCCACAGCAGGTTAAAGAACGCGGCGCCCTCCGCTTGTTCCTGCCAGCGTTGCTCGTTGCGGACGTATCCCTGGGCGATGTTCTCCGCTTTGGTCTTGCCCATGTACAGGTGCCGGTTCGCCGCGTTGGTCATACCCGTGCACGGCGGGTGTCCCACCAGCAAATCCCACCGCTGGGAAAGCAGGTCCCGGACGTCCCCCTGGTAGTGGAACAGGGACGGC
>Ga0157375_10004225_pt1 | contig 12454 bp, 14 predicted proteins | sample M35metaG_FD_115311 | JGI IMG/M metagenome (GOLD analysis project Ga0157375, IMG submission 115311) | Miscanthus rhizosphere microbial communities from Kellogg Biological Station, Michigan, USA - M3-5 metaG | ecosystem: Host-associated > Plants > Roots > Rhizosphere > Soil | place: USA: Michigan...
TGGCGGACGCCGCCAAGCGCCAGGGAGCGACCGAAGGGCTGCCGATGACGAAGTTCAACGAAGAGGACCGCGCCATGATGCTGGCGCACGTCCACCAGGCGCTCGGCGCCGAAAAGGAGGGCGAGACCGTCGAGTGGAAGAACGACAAGACGCCAGCCTCGGGCAGCGTCAAGGCGCTCAACCGCCTCGAGTGGAACGGCCTGGCCTGCCGCAGGCTGCAGATCAGGAACGTCTATGGCGACCTGAACGCACAAGGCGTCTACAAGTTCTGCGAGAAGCCGGCCGGGAAGTGGAAGCTCGTCGGCCCGGATTGAATCGCCGCCCCGGTGTGACCCAAGCGAGTGGTGGAGCGACGCGCTACCAACGCAAGGTCGCGCCCACCATCGGGCCGCTGAAACTGATGTCCTTCAGGTCCCGGCCCGACTTCATCTCGTACGAGAGATAGCGGTACAGGGCGCTCAATTCGCCCCACTTGAATCCGTAGCTGATGCCGCCCGCGGCCTGCCAGGTCAGCTTCGATTCGCCCGTGCCGACGTCGACGTAAAACGGCACCGACCAATCCGACGCGCCGAGCGCGAGGCGGCCCTTGGCGCCGACGACGCCGTCGAAGACGCTCACGTCGTTGTCGCGGCTGCCCGTCCGGCCCGCAGGGACGATCGGTCCGAGGTTGCCCGAGATGCTCCAGCGCGTGGTCGTGCGGACGTCGAACCAGCGCACGCCGGCGAGCGCATCGATCGTCGCCGACGGATCGGCGAGGACGCGGTATTGGCCGGCGACCGTCCAGATCGTTCCCTTGAAGGTCCAGCCGAGGTCGGCCGTGGTGCCGGCGGGAATCTCGGCGCCGCCGATCGTGAAGTCACGCGATTGCTGCTTGTCGCTGCCCAGGTTGAGATAGAGAAAGTCGGTGAAGACGCCCCAGCGGCCGTTGTGGGCGTCGAGCGAGCCCATCAAGGTGGACTCGAGGGTGTCCGACAGCTTGCCGGTCGTGCCGATCGGCGTGTCGTTGGGATCCGCCGGAAAGCTCGACGAGCCCCTCACGGTGGGCAGATAGAGGTAGAGGGACACCGCGTAGCGCCAGGCGCCGGGGCTCCCCGCTTCCGCGGCCTGGGCTGCGGCAAGTGAAGGCAGCAGTGCGATTGCGGCCACGGCGAGGGCGTCGATCCCGCGGCGGCGCCCGCGACACCCCTCCTTGAATTCGTAACAACAGCTCGCCATGAGGATCCTTCGACAGCGGTAAGACGCGGGCCTTCGCAACGGGGCGCTTGAGATGCGGGCGCGACGACGTCGGAAGTGGCTTCGTGCCGTCCGGGCGCCTAGGCGACCAGCCGGCGGATCGCCTCGATCACGTCGGCGCCCGATTCGTTCTTGCGAAAGTAGGCGGCGCAGCCGGTCGCCTCGGCGCTGGCCCGGGTCTCCGGGTCGTCGTGGGCCGTGATGTAGATGACGGGAGCCCGATGCTCCGGCGACGCGGCGATGGCCCGGGCCAGCTCGATCCCCGACATGCCGCCCAGCTGGACGTCGAACACCATGCAATCGAACTGCGGCCGCTTCTTGTCGGCGAGGAAGGCCTCGGCGGAGCCGTACGTCACCGGCTGGATGCCGGACGCGCGCAGCAGCCGTGCGAGCGAGCGGCAGACGCTCTCGTCGTCGTCAACGACGGCTACATAGGTAGGGGACGTGCTCATCGGGGACCGGCCCGGCACTGTCCCCCAGCGGGCCGGCGCAGTCCATTGCCTTTAGGGGAAGGTGGCCTCCCCGGGCATGGCGACGCCCGCCTCCTGGCTCAACCGCGCCAGGGCTGCCACCGACCGCACATTGAGCTTGGTCATGATCGACTTGCGGTGAACCTTGACGGTCCGCTCGTGAATGCCGAGATCGCCGGCGATCTGCTTGTTCAGGCGCCCGCGCAGGACGTGGCCGAGCACCTCGCGCTCGCGCGGGCTGATCGCGTCGAAAAGCGCACGCAGGGCGCGCCGCTGGAGCCACTCCTCGCGCGCCTGCCGGTCGCGTGCGAGCGCCCGCCGCACCGCGTCGAGGAGGACGCTCCGCTCGGCGGTCTTCTCGAGGAAGTCTTCGGCGCCGCCACGCATCGCGCGCACGGTCGACGCCGTGTCGGCATGCCCGCTCAGGAACAGGACCGGAAGGGGGCTCTGCCCCTCTGCCAGCGCGGACTGCAGCTCGAGCCCGTCGATGTCGGGCATCTGCAGGTCGGCGATGACGCAGCCCGGCTCGTCGCCACGGCTGCGGTCGAGAAAGTCTCGCGCCGACGGATAGGTCTCGACCCGGAATCCGCTGGCGCGAAGGAACCGGGCGATGGCCAGCAGGAACGAGGGATCGTCGTCGACGATGTGAACGGTGGGTTCGACCATGGTGACCCTCGCAAGTATGGCCGGCATCGACGACGATCGGAAGCGAACGGCGCCGCGGCGAGCTAGGCGGCGATCGGCACCGTGAAGTGAAAGCTGGCGCCGGCGCCGTCGGCGTTGTTCTCGGCCCAGAGCCGGCCGCTGTGGGCCTCGACGATGGTGCGCGAGATCGACAGCCCCATGCCGATCCCTTCGGGCTTGGTGCTGACGAAGGGGTCGAAGATGCGGTCGATGTCGCCGGGCGGGATGCCGCGTCCGGTGTCGCTGACGCAGACCTCGGCGACTTGGCGGGGCGTTCGCGATGCCGTCACCCGGATCGACCGGCTGTCGTCGGGAACCGCGTCGAGGGCGTCCATGCCGTTGATGATCAGGTTCAGCAGGACCTGCTGGAGCTGCACGCGGTCGCCGAGAACCTTCGGCAGGCGCCCGCCGATGTCGACGTCGAGCCTGACGCGGCGGGCCGCGGCATCGGACCGCAGCAGCGTCACGACGTCGAAAAGCACGTGCTCCAGGTCGAGCGGCATCATCTCGACCGGCTGTCGCCTGAGCAGGGCGCGCATCCGGTCGATCACGTCGCTGGCCCGGCGATCGTCCTTGCGGATGTCCTCGACGATCGCGCTGATCTCGTCGAGGTCGGGCGAGGGATGCTTGATGAAGAGCGCCGCCGCCTCGGCATTGCGCAGGATGGCGCCGAGCGGCTGATTGATCTCGTGCGCGAGCGCGGATGCAAGCTGGCCCATGACCGAGACGCGCCCGACGTGGGCGATGTCCTGGCGCAGGCGCAGCATTTCCTCCGCGGCCTGCTTTTGCGAGGTGATGTCGATCGACGCGCCGTGCGTCCGGATCGCCCGGCCCTTGGCGTCGAACTCGAGGCGAGCATGGTGCAGGATCCAGCGCGTCCTGCCGTCGGGAAGCAGGACCCGGTATTCGCTGCGATACCGGCCGCCCTGGCCCGAGTCCGAGACCACCCGGCTCTCGAAGGCGTCGCGGTCGCCGGGGTGGAGCCTCTCCAGGATGGCGCCGTGGGTCAGCCGCTCGCTCGGCGAAAAGCCGAAGAGCTCGCGCCAGCTGGCGCTGGCCAAGATCTCGTCTCGCCTCAGGTCGCGGCTGAACGTCCCGACGTTGCCGGCGGCCGCGGCCGTGGCCACCTGGGCCTCGCTTTCACGCAACTCGGTGACGAGCCGCTTCGCGTTGACGAGGTCGCGGAACATGGCGTAGGCCATGACGGCGATGACCCCGAGGAAGAACGGGCTGACGAGCACGGGCGCCTGCCAGCCGCCCCAGTAAAGGAGCACGCCGTGGCCCAGCCCCAACAGGACGAACAAGGTGACGCTGAAGCCGACCCAGAGTGGAATCCCGCGCTGGCCGCGGCGCCAGACGGTGAGGGTCGCGTCGACGAGGAAGACGAACACCAGCAGGATGCCGACGTGGCTGAGCAGCATCCACGGATTCGTCACGCCGACGGGGATCGAGACCGGATCGCCGAGGAACTCGATGGTGCGCAAGGAGTGGATCTCGCGGAAGTTCAGCGTGTCTCCGGAGAGAAAGGCGAACGGCGTCGAGAGCGCGCGCAATGCGATCCCGGTCACCGCGAGGGCAAGAAGGCCGGCGCGCAGATAGAAATGGATGAATGCGACCAGCGAGATCAGCAGCACCGTCACCGGGAGGTGCGCCGCCCTGATCGCCGCGGCGTAAGCCTGCGGAGTCGGGGCGTGCAGTGCCAGCAGCTCGCAACACGCCGTCAGGGCGGTGCAGACGGCCGCGACCGCGAACGCCAGACTCGTGCTCTCCTCGCGATCCCGCCACCACACCGGCAGATGGACGGCGGCGAGCGTGAGGCAGGCCGCGGCAATCATCGACCACAAGACCGTGACGGCGCTCAAGCGACTGCACCTCCGGCAGCAATTCGATGCCGAAGTCTAGCCTTGGAATGTGACACACGCTCGCGCGGGCGGCGCGCCTCGCGCGCAGCCCGCGGATCTCGCGCGCGGCGGCGTGTCCCGCGCGCTGTCGGCCGCCTACTTCGGAGCCGGCTTGACGTCCACCGCGACCGCCTGCGTGTAGACGGCGTCGATCTTGTCGCCGACCTTGATCAGCGCCAGCTGATTGGGATCGGTCACGGTGAGTTCCACCGTCCGGTTGGGGCCCTTCAGGGTGACGATGTGCTTGTCGGCGTCGACCGCGATCACGTCCGCGGTGACCTTGATCTGCTCGGCGACGACCCCGCCCGGCTTGGCGCCCGGCTCCGAGCGCGCGACGTCGGACGTATCGGTCCGGCTCGGCAGCTCCTTGCCGTTCTTCACGAGCTTGAGCGACAGCGATTCGGCGTACTGCACGGTGACGCGGTCGCCCTTCTTGAGCTGGTCGATGTTGCGAACCTCCGGGCCGAGGGCGAGCGCATGCTCGCGGCCGGCCGCGTCGCGAAGCATCACATGGCGCTTCTTCACGTCGACCGATTCGACCGTGGCGACCGTTTCCTTGATCTGGACCGCCTTGGCATGGCCGGGCGACGTCTCGATCGCGATCGTTCCGCCGGGCTGCGCGTTGGCCGCCGCGCCGATGCCGCCGGCGAGGATGGCGACTGCCATGACGATGGATGTGTGCTTCATTTGAGTGTTCCTTGAGAGAGGTGCGAAGGAAAGTGGCGGCCGATCAGAATGGCGCCTCGGCCCAGCCGGGCCCCGGGTCGAACGACTGCATGGCTGCGGCGACCGCCGCGGTATTCTTGCCGAGGTTCTTTTCGAATACGCGGCCGTTCTGGTTGACCATGAAGGTCATGACGCCGCTTTCTCCGTACACGTCGGGGTAGGCCACCATCGCGAACCCGGCGACCATGCGGCCGTTGATGACGTAGCTGTGCGGCCCGCCGGCCGCGGCCTTGCCCTGCCGGGTGAGGATGCGGAAGTGGTAGCCGCGATAGGCGTCGCCCGCCTTGTGGCCGGCCAAGTAGGGCGCGCTGCGTCCGATCAGCGGACCGAACGGGCTGGCTTCCTCGCCCTTCGTCTCGTCTGCCGGCCAGTACAGGCCATCGCGCTTGCCGGTGCTGCTGATGAGCTTGCCCGCGTACTCGAGCACGCCGTCGCCGTTTCGGTCGCGCGATGCGTATTCGCGCTGGGCATCGACGTACGCGCGCAGCACGCCGACCGCCTGGCGCTCGTTCGCGCCGACGCGGCGGTTCAGCATTTCTTCGATGCCCTGCTCCGAAGCGAAGCGCCAGACGCCGCCCTCGCGCACCAGCGGGATCGGCAGCGGCCAGGCCTGCTCACCGATCAGCAGGACGCGGCGATCCGGCCCGCGGTCGTCGAGGACCAGGAAGCGGGACAGCAACGCGGAAAAATCGGCCCGGCGCGCCGCGTCGGCCGCGGCGTCGCCGGTCGTGACGAGCGCTTTGTGCTTCTCGCCGACGATCGCGACGAGGGCGCGCTCGTCGTTGGCCTTGAGCGCCGCCGAGAGTGCGGCGACCGCGGCCTCGGGAGTCGCGAAGGTCTGTTGATCCGCCGCCGATGCCGCCGGCGCCAACGCCGACAGGCACGCGGCCAGCGCGACGAAGCGCCAGGCGGCCCGGAACGAATGAGCCCATCGCACGATCGATGTCCTCCTCGAGCGTCCGTTCTCGGCGTTCGCGTTCATCGACGTCCCCCGCCGCCGCCACGGCCGCCACCGCCGCCGCCGCGGCCACCGCCGCCGCCCGACATCCCTCGGCTCGGCGACGCACTGCTGCGGCTCGAGGCGCCGCGCGAGCTGTCCATCTGCGTCTGCCGGCCGGAGCCGTAGCCGTCGAACGCGTTGTTGCTCGCACCGGCGCTGGCGCGGCCGCCTGCGGATTCCCCGGCTCGAGCCGAGCCGCGGTCCGCCGAGCCGCGGTCCGCGGTGCCGCGGTCCGCGGCGCCGCGGTCCGCGGTGCCCGCCGACACCGATTGCCGCGTGTTCGCCGTCGCGGCAGACGGGCCGTCTCCAGCGCGTGCCGGCCGGCTCCCGCCGACCGAGGAGCTGACCTGGCCGGGCTGCTTGTTCGACTTCCACGGCGTCGAGCCCCCGCCCGCGCCACCCGCGCCGCCCGCGGGCCGGTTCGAGACGTTGTTGCCGCGGTTGATGTCGCCGGTGTTGATGTTGGTGTTGCGGTTGACGTTGATGTTGGCGTTGCCGCCGTAGTGCGCGCCGTAGTGATTGCCGCCCCAGATCGCGCCGATCGCGGCGCCCCAGATGATCCCGGTCGCCAGCGCGGCGCCCGGCGGGTAGGGGTAGTAGTACACCGGGTAGGGGTTCGGGTAATAGCCCCAGGCGGCGCTGCCGGAGACGACGACCGTGGTCGGGTTGTACTGCGGCACGTAGATCACCTGCGGGTCCGCCGGAACGATCGTGACGACCTCCTTCTCGACGACGACCGTCTGCTTGGTGTCGACTTCAGGTTGCCGGCCGCCTGCGCCTTGCGGCGGAACGCCTGGATGGCGTCGAGCACGCGGCCCTGGTCGGCGACGACCGCTTCGCCGAGCGCCGAGGTCCAGTCGAGATCGCCGCTCATCATCGTCACGACCTCGGGATAGTTGAGCAGCGACTTGACCGAGTCGTCCCACTTCTCGTCGAGCTGGAGCTTCGGATCGCTCTTGCGCTTGGCCAGGAAGCGGTCGGCCTGGACGATCTGCAGCGGGTTGGTCGACGCCGGCAGGATGATCGCGACGAGGTCGTCGGGATACAGCGCGATGCGGTCGACGAGCTTGTCGGGATCCTGGGGCGACGCCGCGGCGCTTGCGGTCGCGCCAGCCGCCGGGGCCTGCGCCCATGCAACCGGTGCGCACAAGGCGGCAAGCAGGGCAACGATGCCGGCGGCGCCGCGCCGGCGAGCGAACGCGCGGCGTTGCGCGAGGACGACGATGAAGGACGTCACTTGACCGTGTAGCCCTTGCCTTCAAGGCACGCGGTGCGTGCCTTGGCGTAGCTGTCGTTCTGCTGCTGCGTGGCGGCCTGCTGTTGCTGCCCGGCCGCCTTGTTTGTCTTGCGGCTCTGGCTGCGACCCGCCACTGCGCCTGCCGTCGCGCCCGCGCCGGCATCGCCCATGATTCCGCCCACGACAGCGCCCTTGGCCGCGCCGCGCGCGCCCGCGCCCTGGGTCGATCCCGTCGCCGTCGTCGGTGCCGTGGCCGGCGCGGGCGGCGGCGGCTTCGCGGGATCGAAGCCGGTCTGCTGGGTGGCCCACTTGTCGCACGAGGCGACGTCGGTTTTCTGCTTGTCGGCCGACTGCCCCTTGGCGGGGTACACGTACTGCTGCGCGACGGCCATCGACGCCGTCGCCAACAGTGCGATCGCCACGGACCACGGAGCTCGCTTGATCATGTCTCCACCTTTACGATGCGGAAGCCGCTCGCTCGCACGACCGCGCGGGCATGGACGCCTCTTGCCGGCACTGTGAGTGCGGCGGGATGCGTCGTCTATTGCCCTAAGAGGCAGGTTCGGCCGAGGGTCGCCGCCCTTAGCCTGTGGGCACGACACGTGCGCCGCGCGACGCTCGGACTGCCGTGTCGATGAGAACGAACCAAGGGAGCAGGAACATGAGGGAGTCCACGTCATGGGGGGCAGGTCGGGCCGCCGCGGGCGCGCTGCTGTGCGCCGGCGCCATGGGGTCCGCCCACGCGCAGATGTCGCCCGCGCAGGCGGTGCTGAACAACACCTTCGTCGGCAGCCTCGGCGGGTTCATCGTCACCACCGACACCACGGCCAGGCTGAACGGCTCGTCGTCGACGAACCCGGACATCGATTTCGACCAGACCTTCGGCAACGCCAACGACTCCACTCGGGTCCGCGCCGATGCGCTGTGGCGGATCACGCCGACGCATCATCTCCGCTTCCTCTACTTCGACAACAGGACGACGCGCTCGCGCACCATCGACCGCAACGTCCAGTGGGGCGACTACACGTTCCAGGCCGGCGGGCTGGTCGAGGCCGAAACGAAGTTCAGGATCTACGAGCTGGCCTATGAGTACGCGTTCCTGCGCCAGCCGGATTTCGAGCTGTCCGGCACCTTCGGCGTGCACTACATGGACCTGAAGACGCGCCTCTCCGGCAACGCGACGATCACGAACGGGCAAGGCGTCGTGTCGGCCGCCGGATCCGTCACCAAGGAGAACTCCGTGCCCTTGCCGCTCCCCGTGATCGGCATTCGCGCAGGCTGGGCCGTCGCGCCGCAGTGGTACCTCGAAGGCCAGGGCCAGTTCTTCAAAGCGAACATCGGCGACTACGACGGGCGCGTCACCGACCTGCGCGCCAGCGCGACCTGGATGTTCAGCCCGGGCTTCGGCGTCGGCCTCGGCTACAACAGGTTCACCACGAAGGTGGACGTCGAGAAGACGGCGTTCAACGGCGCGGCCCGACTCAGCTACTCCGGGCTGCAGTTGTTCGTGACCGGCACGTTCTGAACCGAGACTCCTGCGGTGCCGGTTGGCGCCGCAGGCCGGTTGCACCAAAGTCCAATGTCGCGGCAACGCCCGCCTCGCTAACGTCATCCGGCGATTTCCTGCGGGAGCGACGGCATGACGCGATCGGGGCGAATTCAGGGGGCGCGGGAGGGCGGCGCGTGCGGGCGCCATCCGCTTCGCGCCGCGTGCGTCGGGGTCCTCCTCCTGGCCTTCGCCACCTCGGGCTGGACGAGCGCGCGGCCCGGTCCGGAGCGAGCCCCCGCCCCCGGCGGCGCACCGGTCTCGCTGCTGGCCGACCCTGGCGCGTGCAAGCCCGGGGTGCTCGAGGGCCTTCTCAACGACTGGCTGGTGGCGGCGACGCGGGCGGAATTCGAATCCGAGTACGTCGCGATCGCCTTCGACGAGCTGGTCTCGATGGTCGCCGTGCTGCGCGACGTTGCGCAGGACTTCTGCGTCTAGAGGAACGGCGATGACGAGCTTTTCATCCCTGCCCGCGCGCGCGCTGCTCGCCCTCTGCATCGCCGCGTCGAGCCCTGGCGCTCTCGCTGCCGATGCCAAGCTCGAGGAAGCGATGGCTCAGGGCGGCCTGCAGAAGATCAGCGTCAAGGGAATCGAGCTCGCGTTCGCGCGGCCGGGCGCGAAGCTCTCGGCGTACGACAAGGTGATCGTCGACCCGGTGAACGTCACCTTCGCGCGCGACTGGAAGCCCAAGAAGACCGGCAGCTCGCTGTCGCTTCCCGAAGAGGACAAGGAACGCATCCGCTCCGGCGTGGCGAAGGCCGTTCACGAGGAATTCGTTCGCGAGCTAAGTTCCAAGAGTACCTACCAGGTGGTCACGTCTCCCGGCCCCGGCGTGCTGCGCGTCAAGCCGGACATCATGAATCTCTACGTCTCGGCGCCGGACACCGGCGGCGCCGCGCGATCGCGCACCTATGTCTCCTCGGCGGGCCGCATGACCCTGCTCGCGGAGCTTTCGGATTCCGCCAGCGGCGAGGTTCAGGCGAGGGTCGTCGATCGCCGCGAGGCCCCGAACAACACCAGGATGACGCTGAGCGGCAGCGTCGAGAACGCGGCTGAGGCGCGCGAGATCGCCGCCGGCTGGGCCAGGACGTTGCGGGCCGCGCTCGACCGGGCGCACGGCATCGGCGGGAAATAGGTCCTCGCGGGCCCTAGGCGGCCGCCGCCTGCAGCTGCGCAAGATCCGGCAGGTTCTGGCTCAGCAGGATCAGCTGGTCGCCCTCGAGCAGCGGCCCCGCTTCGCCGCCGACCGGGTTGAGCATCATCGTGTCGCCGCGATAGATCCCGATCAGAAGGCACGCCTTCATGTTCGTGCGGTCGGGCAGGAACACGTTCGCCGCGGCGACGAAATCCATGCCGACGAGCTGGCCAGGCACGGCCACCAGGTACATCTCGTTGGCGTCGCGCCGGACCGAGAGCAGCTCCTGGTAGACGCGCGTCATGCCGTGAAAGAGCGAGGCGCGCGCCATCAGCCGCAGGCCGAAGTCGGCCGCCGAGATGATTTCGTCGGCGCCGGACTTCCTCATGTGCGGCCGGTACTTCGGGTCCTGGCACTCGGCGACGATGTTCGGCTGGCGCTCCTGGTTGCAGACGCCCTTGACGGCGATGCAGCAGACGATCGTCTTGCCGTCGGCGTGCTCGCCCTGCCGGTCGTCCGAGAGGATGACGACGGAATGCGCCTGCGCGACCTTGGCGCGGCGCAGGATGACGTCGTTGGCCGGGTCGCCCTTGACGATGTAGACGTCGTTGAACGCGGCGTCGTCCTGCTTGTCGGGAAGGACGACCTCGTCGGGCGTGTCGTGGACGATCACCACCGGCCGGGTGTCGTTGACGATGCCGCTGTGCACCTCGCGAATCCAGTCGAGCGCGCGCGGCGACCAGTTGCACAGCACCAGATGGTCGGACATTTCAAGATTGGTCACCTCACGACTCCTTAGTGAGCGTTCGATCAGGATGGACGCCACGCTGGCGGTGAACAGGCCCGCCAGGGCGACACCGACGACAAGCACGCCGGACACGATCAGCCTCCCGCCGACGGTCTTGGGCGCTTCGCCGAGGCCGCTGAAGAGGGTGACCCAGACGTTCCAGAGCGATTCGCGCCACGTCTCGTACGCCGGCGTCGTCCCTCGCTCGGCGAAGTGCAATGCCGTGCCGCTGACGATCCAGATCACGACGACGGCGGCCAGGATCTTCGGGATCTGGTGGCGATTCCACGCCTTCAGCACGCTCAGCAGCCTGTCGCGCCACGACGTCTTCTCGAGAATTCGAGCGGGCTCGGTCAAAACCGGGCCTCCGCACTGGAGCCTTCACCCATGATCCGCCACGCTCGTCCGTCGTCACCCGCGATGCGCCGAGTGTTGCGCATGCTCCCTCGGATGGCAAACAATACGTCGCAGGCTCTGCCACCGACATGTCATCGAGATCCGGCGTCCTCGATCCCCGCAGCGACTGCGCTGCCATCGCGCGCGAGCTGGGAACGATCGCCGTCCGTGGGACACGACGCGCTCGCTCGAGCTCGCGTTCTTTCGCACGTTCGCTTCGCCGCGAATCCGCGGGCTGTTGCACCGAACCGGCGAGTTCGAGTCGGTCGACTATCCGCAGGGATACGAGATCGAGTCGCTCGGGCCGCCGCCCTAGCGGCAACGCAGAGGTCAGGGGAAGATCATGAGCGATGCGTCGGGCGAGTCGAACGAGCACGTCGAGGTCTGGCGGTTCCGCAGATACGACATCCGCGCGGGCCAGTACGTCACCTCGATCGGCAAGGCGGAGCTCGGCGCGATCGAGGGCTTCGGCGCCGAGGCGATCCCCGGTTCGATGGAAAGCGTGCCGCGCCACCGGCTCGACGGCAACGGCATCTACTCGCCGCCGGCGGTGCCGATCTCGGCGGCCGCGCGGCGACGGCTCGAGCGCCTCGGCGCGGAGTACGCCGGCCTGATCGCCGAAGAGGATCACGAGCGCCTCGAGGGATGGTCGTATCGGGTCGAATTGCTGTCGATGATCCAGAAGGAGATCGAGGACAGGCTGGCGGTCGGGACGAGCAGCCTCTGACTGCGCCGAGACGGAAGCCCGGGCGAGCGCCGGCCCGGCGCTACCATCGTCGGATGAGCCGCCCGCGCGCCATCGCATGAGCTACTCGTTCCAGTTCGGCGCCGTCTTCGCCGCCTGGCCGCTGCTCCTCGAGGGAACGTGGAAGACGATCGAGCTGTCGTTCCTCGCCATGCTCGGCGGCCTCGCGGTGGCGATCGTCTGCGCCTGGGCGAAGACGGGCGGCCCGGCGCCGCTGCGCTGGCTCGTCAACGCGTACATCGAGCTGATCCGCAACACGCCGTTCCTGGTCCAGCTGTTCTTCTTCTTCTTCGCGCTGCCCGCGATCGGCCTGCGCTGGTCGGCGCACACCGCGGCGCTGACGGCGATGATCGTCAACCTCGGCGCGTACGCGACCGAGATCATCCGCGCCGGCATCGAGGCGATCCCGAAGGGCCAGATCGAGGCCGGCCTCGCGCTCAACCTGAAGGCGCACGAGATCTTCCGCTTCGTCGTCCTCAAGCCCGCGCTGAAGGCGATCTTCCCGGCGCTGACGAGCCAGTTCATCCTCCTCATGCTGAGCTCGAGCGTCGTCTCGGTGATCTCGGCCGACGACCTGACCTCGGTCGCGTCGAA
>Ga0157375_10004228_pt1 | contig 12449 bp, 13 predicted proteins | sample M35metaG_FD_115311 | JGI IMG/M metagenome (GOLD analysis project Ga0157375, IMG submission 115311) | Miscanthus rhizosphere microbial communities from Kellogg Biological Station, Michigan, USA - M3-5 metaG | ecosystem: Host-associated > Plants > Roots > Rhizosphere > Soil | place: USA: Michigan...
CTTCACCGCTGCCTGACTGAGGTCGGCGTTCGCCGCGGCGATGGTTACGCCTGGTTTTCGCCTCACGATCATCGACATCCAACCCCAGCTGTACGTCTTCCACCAGCTCACCTTGTTTCCCAGGAAAACTCCAGCCCCCGCCGCGTAGCTTGTGATCGGAATGAACGCCGCCGGCGGTTTGTCCGCCCACAACCCGACGAACCTCGGCGCGGATACGCCGATGATCGTGTACACGGTTGGACCTATCTGTATTTTGCCGCCGAGTACATCGGCGCGGCCGGCGTATTGGCGTTGCCACATCGAGTAGCTGAGCACGGCCACTGGCGTGCCGGCTGGTGGAGAATCTTCCGCCTCGGTGAAATAGCGGCCGAGTGCGGGCGGTGCATCGAAGAATCCGAAGAAACTCGCGCTCACGATGCCAATGTGCATCTCGCGCGCGCCGTCGCCGACGCCGACTGCGATGTCGCGCTGCGCGTAGCCGGCTGTCGACGAAAATGAAGTCGTCCATTTCGTGAGGTCGACGTAGCGCGCGTATCGCCCGACGTAATTTGCGTTTTCCGTTCCGCGAGTCGTCTGATACGTGTAGACGCGATGAGCGGTTGACGGATCTCGCATCAGCTCCGGCGGACGAAACAAAAGTCGGTCGACGATGCCGAACATCGCGGCGTTCGCGCCGATCCCCAACCCGAGCGTTGCGACGACGGCGATGGTAAAGCCCGGTCGTGCGCGCAGCCCGCGGACGGCGTACTTCAGGTCTTGTGCGAGGGTCTCGATGGACATGCTCAATCTGACACTCCGATTACCCTGAGCGTTGTTTGGGCATCCGCTGGTCGGTGTGCATATTCTCAGGTCCCTGAAACCTCTATTTCCGTGGCGAGCGACACCGGAGAATGCACATGACGATCGGCGAATCGATGCTGCCCGAGTTTGACAGCGAAATGGCCACAACGCGGCGTGTGCTCGAGCGCGTTCCGACCGACAAGGGCGACTGGAAACCACATCCAAAGTCGTTCGCCATCGCCCACCTCGCGCAGCTTGTCGCCGGGATGCCCGGCTGGATTACGATGACGCTGCGGACCTCGACGCTCGACCTCGGCGGATTCAAGGGTTATAGCTTCGAGACGACTGAAACGCTGCTCGCTCAATTCGACAATCATGTGCGCGAAGCGCGGCAGTCGCTGGCCGCCGCCACAGAGAGCGACTTCGCCAAGCCGTGGTCGCTAAAGCGAGGCGAGCAGGTGCTCTTGTCGCTGCCGATCGGCGCGGTGGTGCGCCAGAACATCAATCACCTCGTGCACCACCGCGGTCAGTTGACCGTGTACCTCCGCTTGCTCGACATTCCCGTGCCGTCGATCTACGGACCGACGGCGGACGAGCCGATGCCGAGGGGTTAGCGGCCCGACGACGACGAAACCGAGACGGCGAGCGCTGTGCGAAACACGGCGATCGCCTTCTTCATTTCCGGCAGCGTGCCGATCGAAACGCGCGCGTGCGTCGGCAGCGGCGGGAACGCCCGGCCGATCGCGACCTTCTGTTTCGCGCACTCGAGCTTGAATGCCTTCGGGTCGCGATGGATGTCGACCATCAAGAAGTTCGCTTCGGCGGCGTGTACGGTATATCCGGCGCTCTCGAAAAACTTGCGCGTCAGCGCGCGCGCTTCCGCGTTCTTGTGAACTTCCGCGGCGATGTGCGCCGCGTCGCCGACGGTCGCCGCGGCGGCGGCCAAAGCAAGCTGATTGACGTTCGAGCCGAGCAGCCAGGGTTGCATCTTCTGCACTGTCTCGGGTTGGCCGATCGCGTATCCGGCGCGCAATCCCGCCATGCCAAAGACCTTCGAGAACGTTCTCGTCACGACGACGCGCGGATTCGTGAGCGCCATCGGAATCGCCGTCGCATACGATTTGTCTTCGACGTACTCGTGATACGCCTCATCGATGAGAATGGTCGTCTCCGGCGACGACCGGTTGACTTTCTCGACGTGCGCCGCGATGTCGCTCTTCCCGTGCACCGTCGCCGTCGGATTGTTCGGATTGCAGACGTACACGAGCCCAGCGCCTTTCGCACCGTCGGCCATCGCGTCGAGATCGATTCGAAGCTTGGCGTCGACTTTGGGTGCGATCACTGGGTGCTTGAGAAACTTGGCAAAGTTTCCCGGCGCCTCGAACGTTGGCTCGGGTGCAACGATGCCTTTCGTCGGCGAGGTGAACGCGTAGACGGCGGCGCGGAGCAACTCTCCCGATCCGCAGCCCAGGATCACGTTTGCCGGCGCCACCCCGTGAAGCTTCGCGATGATCGCGATGAGATCCTGCGGCTCCTTGACAGGGTACCGATTTGATCCCGTGAAGTGCTGCGTGATCGCGTTCAGTGCGCGCGCACCCGGCCCATTCGGATTTTCGTTGCTGTCCAGGCGAACCATGCCCGGCTGGGACGCCAACAACCGCTCGGACAGGGGCTCAGGGCTCTGAAAGGCGAACAGCGATTCATGTCCGCGCCACGTGATGAGTGGACTGGCAATCAAGCTTGCGGTACCGCCGCCGATTGCGGCGACGAACGAGCGGCGCGAGACGGACATATCGGGCTCCGAAATGGGCTCGGCGATTATAGCGCCGTCTTGCCGCCGGGGCCAATTCCACCGACGTACCACCGCTTATGGGGCGTTCCTTCATGGCAGGCTGGACACCAAGTCACCGGGAATTGCGCCGAGCACTGCGGACATTTTCCGCCGGTCGCGAACGTGTCGAACGCCGCGCCACAGCCGTCCGGAGCGCATTGCCAGCGAACGCCAGGCGAATACTCCCATGCGCACAACGGGCACCGAATGTCCATCGCGAGGCGTCCTTTGCGCCGCGTTCCACAACCGAGTAGGCTGTCGTGCATCATCGCTCGAGGAGCCGTATGCCTTCCGACCGCCGATTGAATCTACGGACGTACGCGCCGCTCGTCGCCGCTGCCGTCCTCAGCGCCTGTTCGGGCCGCAAGCCGCCGACAGGATCCGCCGCGCCCGAGCCCCAGGCCTACCTCTTCTCATATTTTACGCGAAACGGCGAAGACGGCGTTCATCTCGCGTACAGTCGCGACGGGATCAGCTGGGCGGCGCTCAACGGCGGAAAGTCGGTGATCACGCCGGCGATCACGGGCTCGGGCCGCGGCTGGCAGGAGTGGAACACCACGGCCGCGCTCATGCGAGATCCGAGCATTCTGCGCGGGCCTGACGGCGTATTCCACTTGGTCTGGACCGTGGCGTGGACCGATCATGGCATCGGCGTCGCGCACTCGACCGATCTGATTCATTGGTCGGAGCAGACGCGCGTTCCAGTCATGGAGCACGAGCCGAACGCGCTCAACTCGTGGGCCCCAGATCTCTTCTACGACGACGCAACGAAGCAATTCGTGATCGTCTGGTCGACGTCGATTCCTGGCCGATTCCCGGCGACAGACTCGCTCGCGCAACGAACCTCGCGTGGGCGCGCCGACCATCGTCTCTACTACGTCACGACAACGGATTTCAAGACGTACTCCAAGGCCGCGCTTCTCTACGACGGCGGATTCTGCGCGATTGATGGCACGATTGCCAAACGCGGCGATACGTATTTTCTCATCATGAAGGACGAAACCTTCTTTCCGCCGGCGAGGAATCTCCGTGTCGCGTCGAGCAAGCATGCGACCGGGCCGTATGGTCCGGCATCCCCGTCGTTCACGGCGCGCGACACCGAGGGACCATCGATCCTGCACTCCGGTGACTATTGGTACGTCTACTACGACGAATACACGCGCGGCCACTACGGCGCCGTGCGCACGCGCGACTTCGAGCACTGGGAACCATTCTCAGATTCGCTCAAGACACCGCGCGGCATTCGGCACGGATCGGCATTTCTTGTCCCGCAGTCGATTCTCAACGGCTTGATGGCGCTGGATTCGATTCCTCGGAACGGGCAAACCGGACCCACGTCGGCGCCGAGTCGATTCGCTGCCGCAAAATGAGGTTGAGCTGAGCGGTGTGATGCTGTACGTGACGCATGTTGTAGAGCAGCAGGTCAGCAGCGCTTATGTCCAGCCATCCGAAATGACAATTTGTCGCCGCGTGCTCGTCGGTCATCGCGTCGATGGTCGCGCGACACTTGGCTCGGCCATGCACCAGATATCGCCGGAGCTGGTCGCGGGTGTACGGTTCGGGAACGATGCCCGCGGGATCGAGCTCGTCGAGCGTGAACGGCGCCGGAGGAGCGAATCCCTCCTCCGTTTCGGAGAGGTACAGATCGAGAAAGAACAGGGTGTGAAACACCACATACCAGAACTGAAACTGTGGTTGTTTCGACGGGTCGATCCACACCTCGTCGGGACACGCGACGATCGCGTTGTCGAGCATGTCGATCGCCGCGCCATACTGCTGCCAGAGCGCCTTACGCCAAATCGGATTCATCGTCCTCGCTGTTGGCCGGAACGCTCGGCGCGGTCGCGCAGCACGCCGAGGATGTTTGTTTGAATGCTGCGCATCACTCGGTCAGCCCACCAGACGGCGTACGGATTGAACGCCGTCGAAACGCGGTGTTCGCTCGTGAGCACCAACTGCGTGCCTCCGTCGCCGAGCGGGTGGAGCTCGAAGGTACCGGTCAGCACGTCGAAGTACGGTCCGCCGATGGCGACGTGCGGATCGAGCGTCGTCGCCGGAATGGCGTCGGGAAATATCGTAAACCGAATCCGCCGTTCAGGCTCCCACGCGATGATGGTTTCGCGAAACACGATCCCACGCTCGAACGCCGCAGTGCGAACGCCGCCGACGCCGGGTCGGTCCAACGTCGCCGCGATCGGTTTAGGAAATCCTATCGTCGAAAATAGCGCCGTCCGCTGTTCTCGAGGTGTGATCGAGTCGACGCTGACAACGAGCGGCCATACCGTTGCAGGCGGCGCGGCGATCGTGATCGACGTGGTCGTGGTCACGAATCGTTTGACGGCGGGCCGGCCTCGCTCGAGCGGCATCATCACCCATGGCAGAAGGGCGACGACTGGCAGCGCCGCTGATAGGCGTCCCGCCTGCGACGCCCCGACAATTCCGCCGATGGAAGCGAGCGGCAGCATGAGTGGAAGTGCCATCACGATGCAGATCGATCCTTCGGCACCAACGAGCCACGCCGCTGCGACGACGATCAGACACGGGACCCACGGCGCGAGCACGCGAAACGCCAACGACGGCGATCGGACGGATCGCACGGTCAGGTAGCCCATCGCGAACGGCACGAGGACGAGGAATCCGAGCGTCATGACCGCGTACGTGCCGGCCAGGCTCGAGCGGCCAACGGCGAGCCTCGCTACGAAGCCGTATGCGGCGCCGAGCGCTACGCCGAGCAGAGAGGCACCGCGGAGACGCATTCAACAAGATGACGCTCGGATTCGATGGCGGGAACTACTCTGCCCGGGCTCTTCGTCGTTCGGCAACGGCCGCGGCGCACGGATTGCTCAGACCTTCCGCATGGCCGAAGTGTTGGTGCGATTTACCGAAACTGTCCGCGGCTTAGACGGACGCGACTACTCTGCGCAGGCGTGCGGCGGCGTCGCCGACGACGGTCTGTGGGAAGGTTGGATCGAGTTTGCGTCCACGGCGGGCTCGCCGATGCGAACGCCGCGCGAGACCGAACAACCGAACCGAGCGGCACTCTTGTATTGGGCCGAGGGATTGTCGGCGGCGTATCTCGAAGGGGCGCTTCGTCGTGCGGTCGATGCCGCGACGGCGCAGCCGGTCAATCCGACAATGACGGAGCCGAGCCTTTTCGCCGGGCCGGCTCGAGTTGGCGGTCTACCGCCAGTTCGCCAGCACAGTGTCCTCGACCCGTTCGCGACGTACGCGCAAGGTGAGGGGATTCTTCGACAACAGCTGGCGGCGCTGTCGCGCGATCATCTGCTGACGTTGATCGACGCGTATCAGCTCGACATCGCGAACGGTGACTATCCGTCGAAGGACGATCTCATCGAGCGGATTGTCCGAGCGGTTAAACGTTATTCGCGTTCTGCCTGAGCGCGCGCGCCCGCGAGTCATCCTGAGCGGGGCCCGGGCGCGTCATCCTGAGCGAGCGGAGCGAGCGAAAGGATCGCTGTCTCGCCAAGGCAGGAAAAGCCCTGGATGGAGAGCGATCCTTTCGACGCTGCGCGCCTCAGGATGACTCGCTAGGGCCCTCAGGGTGATCCGCCGGAAGAAGGATGAGACGCATTTTCGAGCGCCGTAATAAACGCAGCGATATCTGAGTAGTCCGGCAACACAACGCTCGCGCCGGCCACGCGCAGCTGCTCGGCGCGCGGCCCGGTGCCGATTCCCACGAACGGCATGTCGAGCTCGATCGCGGTCTGTACGTCCCACACGCCGTCGCCGATGCTCACGACGCGATCGAATCGGCGCGCATAAAACGCTTCCGCGCGATCGCGCGCCAGTCGAACGATGTCGGCGCGCGACCGTCCATCATCCGCGCACGCAAACACGCCATCGTCGATCGCGAGCTCGGCAACCGTGAGCTTGAGTCGTGCCGACGGCCCCCATCCACCAGTCGCGACCGCGACGAACCAACCGCGGTCGACGATCCGGCCGAGCATCGTCGACGCGCCACGTATTGCCGTGAATCGCGCGGGCGTTTGCTCGAGCTCCGCGCGCAACCTGTCGACGAACCGCGACCGCGCGCGTACCATCTCATCGGTCGAGGGCTCACTTCGTCCATGGGCGGCGCACAGAAAGCGAAAGATCTCGCTGTCCGTCACGTGCGCTGCGCCCGACCAGTCGATCGCGCTCTCGGCGACGCCGAGCGACTCGGCGATTGTCGTGCGATAGCAGTCGTCGTCGACACCGTTTGTATCGGTGAGGGTCCCGTCGATGTCGAAGATCGCGAGTCTGTTCACTTTCCAGCGATTCGAGAAGGTGAATAGACCGTGACGGCCGAGCCGTCGGCCACGAACGCGGAGTCTGGTGCTCGCTTGAGTACGGCGCCAAATGCATCGCCAAACACGTCTTCCGGATTTCCATCGAGCGTCGCCGTCGTCGCGTGCCACACTCGCCACGACGGATGATCGACGCGGTACTCGACTGTTCCGCCATCACGCTGCCGAGTGTAGCCCCAGTAGTGTTGCGTGATGAACTCCTCCTCCGAGCCGGCGACAAGCTCGCGCGGTTCTCCGCTGACGCCCGCGCGCAGCGTCGTCCACTGCCCACCGCTGTTCCACGCGTACTCGACGGACGACAGCACGTCGTGATCTCGCGAGATGCGATGGCGCATCGATCTCGCCTTGTACGGTTCGTTGTAGAGCGCCTTTGCCGTCAACGCGATCGCCGTTCGCGGCACGAGCTCTCGAATAAATGTCACGCCGCGGCGAACCTCACCAGCGACCGTGCGCCGAACGTAAAACCGCAAGTTGACTTCTTCAAAGTTCTGATGGAACGGAACGAGAAGCCCCAACACGCGCGTTCGACGAAACAAGAATCCCACGATGCTGAGGTACGCCACGCCGCGAAACATGTCCAATTCGGCGCCGGCAGGCACGAACGGCTCGAGCAGCGACGCGCGGACGCGATAGTTCAGCATCGCGAGATGCCGCCACTCGGCGCGCAGAAACGCGGTCGGCATGACGGCGGCGATCGACGAGGGCGTCAGGCGTCGCTGCCAGGCACCGTGTACGTCGCCCGCTGTCGTCCCTCGGACGCGAGAGTGCGCTGCCGCGTGAGATATCGCTCGAAGATCGCGATGCGATCCTCGGCATTCGGCATCTCTCCGACGACCTGTTCGATGCTCGACAGGTAGTCGGGATACTTTGTCGTCGCGCGAACCTCGGCGAGGAACGGACGCAGCTTGGCGTACAACGCGACGTGCTCCGTATTTGCTGCGTTGAACATCTCGGCGGGAATCGCTTTTTGAATGACGAGCGACGCCGCCATGTCCCAGTACGTCGTGACCATGCGATATGGCGCGCTCAAGTGCCCTGGCCCGAGCCATGTCGAGAGAATGTCGCGCGCGCTCGACGGATGAAATTCGAACGCGAACCACGATCGCGCCTGTCGAAGAGCGGCTTCGGTGCGAAGCTCATAGAGCTTGAGCATCAAACCCGCGGCGTGTGCAGTGTCCGGCATAATCAGTCTCCGTCCCATTGATTGTCGTTCTGCGGAGCGACCGTCGCGCTCATTTCTTTTTCCGCCTGCCGCAACGCCGCCTTGATGAACGGACCCTTGGACTCTGTGTAACGCTCGCGATTCTCCGCATACATCGCGTAGAGTTCCCGTTTGAGCGCGGCGTACTCGGCCGCGATAGCGTCGTTCGTCCGCAGCCAATCGCGAAACAGCAGATGGTCCCGCCACAACGCGCTCGACCAACTCACGAGATGTATGTGATGCGTACGGGGCGAACCGCGCCGAAAGTAGTTCCGTCCCGGAATTCCCAACGCGCCGCGATGCTCGTAGCCGAGCCCGCGAATCGCCGCGATGTATGGATCGCGCGATGCCCGTGGCGGGACGCCGACGAGAATGTCGATGATCGGCTTTGCGCTCAGACCGGGAACCGCGGTGCTTCCGACGTGCTCGATGCGAAGTGGAAGGTCGTGGCATGCCCGAGCGATCCGCTCCGCTTCGGCCGCGTACTCGCGAGGCCAGAGCGGGTCGTACGGTGCGATGCGGAAGTCGCGCGAAGTCGTCGTCATCACCTTCCAAGTTGTCACCGGCTCAGACCGAATCAAGCGGCAACGCTCGGCCCGCTGAAACCGTAGGAACTAGCGTGGCTTGATCCCCACGAGCGCGCGCGAGAGCTTTTTCTCGCGTCGACCCATGCTTTCACCAGTCCAGGGCACCAGGAGCCCGACCGTGGCCCGTACACTCTTCGTTCTTCCTTTGGTTTTTTGCGCTGCCGTGACGGCTGCTGCCCAGTCGGCTGGACCGACCAAACCTGTGTGGCCCGACGAAGGTCCCCTCACGTGGAAGCCGACGCCGACGACGCGCGATATCACCGCGACTGATCTGCGGACGCGGCTCTACGGATTCGCCGACGATTCGATGTCGGGGCGCAGAATCGGCGAGCCGGGTAACTACAAAGGCACCGATTACATCGCGCGAGAGTTCAAGCGCTTCGGGCTCAAGCCGGCCGGCGACAACGGCAGCTTCTTTCAGGACATGCCGTACGGTCCGATGCACTTTGACAGCACGACATCCCGATTCCTCATTGCCGGAGCCGGGTCCGCAGTCAAGACGGACTGGATTCCGATCATTCCCAGCACGACGAACGGATTGAACGTCAAGGCCAGCATCGACAACGTGCCGACAGTGTTCGGCGGCCGATGGGGCGATACTACCGTCGCGCTGGATCCCGCTGTGTACAAGGGAAAGGTCGTTGTATTCGTTGCGACGGCGGCGAGTGCGGGGTTGACCGGCCGTGGCGGTGGTGGCACGGCCGCCGATACCCTGCCAGGCCCGCCCGCTGGCGGCGGTCGTGGTGGGCGAGTGCCTCGTTGCGACTCCGTTCCGGATAAGTTCGGCGCCGCTGCTGCCGCAAAGGTCGAAGCTGCGGCGCGAGCCGATAGCATCGCTGGGCGTGGTCGCGGCGGCCGCGGTGGCGCGGCGCTGCGCGACTCCCGGGCGGCGACAGTCGGCGCAGCGGGCGTTCTCCTTGTCGCGCTCGACTCGGCGCCGCGCAACAACGTGAACGGGATCTTCAACACGCGAAGCGGGATGCAACTCACGCCGGCCGCTACTGCCCCGGTCGGCGCCGCGATCTCGCGCGCCGCAGCCGCGACGTTGTTCGGCAAGCCGATCGATCAATTGACGATGGGCGCCGCGGGCCAACCGGTGTCCGCGAGCTGGACCTACGACTGGCAGATGTCGAAGACGCCGGCGCGCAACGTCATCGCGATTCTTCCGGGAACGGATCCGGCGCGCGCGAATGAGTACGTGCTCGTCGGAGCGCACAACGATCACGTCGGCATCTCCACGACCGTCGTCGACCATGATTCGCTCCGCGCCGTCAACACGGTGACCCGCAGGCAGGGAAACAACGATCCGGTGTGTCGTCCGACCCCGGACCAGCAGCACGTCATCGATTCACTGATCGCCCGCGCGCGAAGCATTCGTCCGGCGCGTCGCGACTCGATCATGAACGGTGCCGACGATGATGGGTCAGGTACAGTAGTGCTATTAGAGATCGCTGAAAAGTTCGCCTCGGAAAAGCCGGCGCGCTCGATCATTTTCGTCTCGCACGAGGGCGAAGAGTCCGGCCTCCTTGGCTCCAAGTGGTTCACCGATCATCCGACGGTTCCGCTCACGTCGATCGTCGCCGCGCACAACATGGACATGCTCGGCAAGGGTCGGGTCGATCAGGTCAAGTTCGGCGGGCCGAGCTCGATTCAGACCCTCGGATCGCGCCGTCTATCGCGCGAGTTCGGCGACATCATCGATTCGGTGAACGCGACGCGGCCCGAGGTCATGGCGATCGACAAGACGTGGGACGTGTCTGCCAATCCGATGAATCGCTTTTGCCGCAGCGACCAGGTGAATTACGTTCATCATGACGTGCCGGTGACGTATTTCTCCACTGGCTACGCGCAGGACTATCACCAGGCCACCGACGAGCCGCAGTACATCGAGTACGATCACATGGCTCGCGTTGGCCGATTCGTTCACGACATCATGTGGGCCGTGGCGAATCGAAAGGACAAGCCGGCGATCGCCGGCGCGGATCCGGCCTATCCGGTGTGTCGGTAACGGCGAAACACAGAGGCGAGCATGGCTGGCTTCACAAAGACGGAATTCATCTGGATGAACGGTGCGCTTCGGCCATGGGCGGAGGCACAGGTGCACATCACCGCGCACGGGCTGCACTACGGTACCGGCGTGTTCGAGGGAATGCGGTCGTACGATACCCCCGACGGTCCGGCAATCTTCCGGCTCGACGCGCACATGCGGCGCTTTGCTGCGTCAGGGGCAGCATATGAAATAGATCTGCCGTTCTCGTTTGAGCAGCTGTGCGACGCCTCGATCGAAGTGATCAAAGCAAACAAGTTAGAGAACGCATATCTCCGCCCGCTCGCGTTCTACGATTCGCAGAGCTTCAGCGTCTGGCCGAAGGGCTGCCCGATCTCGGTGACGATCATCGCGGTTCCCGGTAAGCCGTACATTCCCGGCGGACCGGAGCAGGGAATTCGCGTCACCGTGTCGAGCGTCCGTCGTATCGACGCCGCGACGCTGCCACCATTCGTGAAAGCCTGCGGTCACTACACGAACTCCGTCCGCGCCGCGCAAGAAGCCATGCGCCGCGGCTATGATGACGCGCTGCTGCTCAACGCCAAGGGCGACTACGCCGAGGGATCGGGAGCAAATCTCTTCGTCGTGAAGAACGGGACGCTGATCACGAACGGCCTCGATGCAGGCATCGTCATGGGCATCACTCGCGACAGCGTGCTCCAGATCGCGAGCGATCTCGAGATTCCGGTCTCGATGCGGCCCATCTCGCTCAACGACGTCGAAACGGCCGACGAACTGTTCTTCTCGGGCACCGCGGTCGAGATCACGCCGATCAAAGAATGCGATGGACGCGTCCTCGGCGACGGCGGGCGTCCTGGCCCGGTCACGAGAAAACTCCAGGAGACGTTCTTTGCCGCGGTGCACGGCAAGCTGCCGCAGTACACGTCGTGGCTGGCGTACTGCGAGCCGAAGCGCGCGGCTGGACTTAGCGACCGCAGGGAACCTGCCACAGTCTGACTGAGCTCGTCGGCGGGCGTTTTCGCCCGTCGGCGACGAGCGCGACGGCGTGGCCGGAGATCGTGTCTGCTGGTGAAGCGAATCTGTTCGTGAGCTTCACACTGACTCCGGCCGGCCACCACGGCGGAAAGAGCAAGAGCGTCGAGTCGGATTGGTGTTCGACGTCGATCGCCGCCCATCCGCGTCCATTCGGCGCACGTGGGACGCGTGCGCTGTCGACTGGAGATCCGTGTCCGGCCATCTGCCAATCGAGCGCAGGCGTCCACGAGCCGAACGCGAAGCCAAAGCACTGACTCGGCTCCGATCCAGTCGACGCTGACGCACTCTGGCCGATAGCGAGTTGAACCGAGCCGCCCACGAGCAACGCGGTCGCAATGACGAGCCTAATCACCGTGCCTCGTCGGCGACGCGTTCGAGGCCAGTCGCGATTGACCATGAGCAAACATAGAATGTGCGGAATCCCCTGTCATGCTGATGCGAGGGAAGCGCGGCGAGTCATCCCAGGGCGACGGAAGCGCCCGGCGAGTCATCCTGAGGCGCGCAGCGCCGAAAGGATCGCTGTCGCGCCACGGCCGTAAAAGCCTTGGATGGAAAGCGATCCTTTCGTCGCTTCGCGACTCAGGATGACGAACCGGGGCCGCTTCGCGACTCAGGATGACGAACCGGGGCCGCTTCGCGACTCAGGATGACGACCGGGGCCGCTTCGCGACTCAGGATGACGACCGTGGACTCAGGATGA
>Ga0157375_10004233_pt1 | contig 12444 bp, 11 predicted proteins | sample M35metaG_FD_115311 | JGI IMG/M metagenome (GOLD analysis project Ga0157375, IMG submission 115311) | Miscanthus rhizosphere microbial communities from Kellogg Biological Station, Michigan, USA - M3-5 metaG | ecosystem: Host-associated > Plants > Roots > Rhizosphere > Soil | place: USA: Michigan...
ACGCGCGTGACTTCCGCGGCGAAGCCGTTGAGCTGGTCGACCATCGTGTTGATGGTTTCCTTCAGCTGCAAAATTTCGCCGCGCACGTCGACCGTGATCTTGCGCGACAGGTCGCCCTTGGCGACCGCGGTCGTGACTTCGGCGATGTTACGCACCTGCGAAGTCAGGTTCGACGCGAGCGAGTTGACCGAGTCGGTCAGATCCTTCCACGTGCCGGCGACACCGGGCACGATCGCCTGGCCGCCGAGCTTGCCTTCGGTGCCGACTTCGCGCGCGACGCGCGTGACTTCCGAGGCAAAGCCGCGCAGCTGGTCGACCATCGTGTTGATGGCCTCTTTGAGCTGCAGGATTTCGCCGCGCACGTCGACCGTGATCTTGCGCGACAGGTCGCCATTGGCGACCGCGATCGTGACTTCGGAAATATTGCGCACCTGCGCGGTCAGGTTGTTCGCCATCTGGTTGACCGAGTCGGTCAGGTCCTTCCAGGTGCCGGCGACGCCGGGCACCTGCGCCTGGCCGCCGAGCAGTCCGGCCGTTCCGACCTCGCGCGCGACGCGCGTGACTTCGGCCGCGAACCCGTTGAGCTGGTCGACCATCGTGTTGATCGTTTCTTTCAGCTGCAACACTTCGCCACGCACGTCGACCGTGATCTTGCGCGACAGATCGCCTTTCGCGACCGCGGTCGTCACCTCGGCGATGTTGCGCACCTGCGAAGTCAGGTTCGACGCAAGCGAATTGACCGAGTCGGTCAGATCCTTCCACGTGCCGGCGACACCGGGCACGATCGCCTGGCCGCCAAGCTTGCCTTCGGTGCCGACTTCGCGCGCGACTCTCGTGACTTCCGATGCGAAGCCGCGCAACTGGTCGACCATCGTGTTGATGGCTTCTTTCAACTGCAGGATTTCGCCGCGCACGTCGACCGTGATCTTGCGCGACAGGTCGCCGTTCGCGACCGCGATCGTCACCTCGGCGATGTTGCGCACCTGCGCGGTCAGGTTGTTCGCCATCTGGTTGACCGAGTCGGTCAGGTCCTTCCACACGCCGGACACGCCCTTGGCTTTCGCCTGTCCACCGAGCAGTCCCGCGGTACCGACTTCGATCGCGACGCGCGTGACTTCGGAGCTGAACTCCTTCATCTGCTCGATCATGCGATTGACGATGTTCGCCGAGCGCTGGAATTCGCCAAGCAACGGTCGGCCGTCGGCTTCGAGCGGTACCGTGCGGGTCAGGTCGCCTTTCGCGACGCCGGCCATCGCTTCGGTCATCGTCTCGACCGGGCGCACCAGGTCATCGATCAGGCCGTTGATCGACTGCTCCATCTCCGCCCAGGAGCCTTGCCGGTTCGCAGGGACGAGGCGATGACGCGTCAGACCCTGCCGTCCGACCTTGTCGCCGGCCAGCGCGAGGTCGCGCGCCAGGCGGCGATTGTGGTTGACGATCAGGTTGAAGCTTTCGGCAAGCTTGCCGTCGACGCCTTCCCAATGGCGTGGCAGCTGCACGGAAAAATCGCCGTCGCCGACCGCCGCCATCGCGGCCAGCAACTGTTCCATTGGACCGAGCGCTGGCGTCGGCGCCGGCGGCGGTGAAGGCGGCGCGCTGACAGCGGCGCGGCGACGTCGTGGAGCTGTCTGAGACATCGTAAAACCCTCGCGCTTACAGTTTTTCTGGTCGCGCAATCGCGCGCGTTTTTCATGCTGCGAAGGTTGCTCCAGGCCTGCTTGCCCGAAGCGAAATGCAGCGCACGGCTCCAGCCCAACCCTGTGCCACCGAAAGCGGCTTGATTGACGGTCTCTATTAATGGATTCGCAAGCCGTCTGCAAGGAAATCATCTGCCGGTCGAATCGCCGTTCAGCGCGCGGCAAGGTTCGTAATCAATGGCTGTGCCCGCCAGAATGCCCGTGTGTTTGCCGGCGTCGCGCTGCGACGCTCGACGCGTGCCTCGCGCCGTAGGACTTCCTGCTGGCGCAATTTGCACTACGCGTCAGTCGCGGCTGGCAACTTGCACTGCGTGCACGCGCCGCCGGCGAGCAAGACCGCCGAATTCGTGGCGGCGCGGCATGGCACGGTCGTTGCGACATCAGTGCGACATTCACTTCGAGGAAGCTCCCATGAATCCCAATCCGCCGGGTGTCGGCCAGCCGAGGATGGCCAGGGTTGTGGCGGCAATACCGCTGATGAGCAGGATCGACCTCCAGGAGCAATCCAGCTTGCGTTACTGGTGCCGGATGCTTGGCGCCACGCCACTGGAAATATGCCGCGCAGTGGAGAGCGTGGGTTCGGATCCGGCCGCAGTACGCGCGCATTTGAAGCGGCGCCGGGATCCGATCCGGCTGCGCACCCGGCGCGTTCGCCGCGCAGGGCTGACCGTCTCGGCGACGCGCTCGATCAAGCAGCCAGTTGCCGCAGCGATCCTCGGAATGCACGGGCGCGCGAGGAGTTTTCCGCCGCACGGATTCGTTCCTTGAAACACCTGAGATACCCGGCCCTGAGGGGCAAACCGCAGCGCCGGCGCAGCTTGGCTGCGCGCGGGCCGCTGGCACCATCGTTCGAAAAGGAGGCAAACATGAAACGCGATACGTATACATTGAAGGAACTCGTGGAAGTCCTTAACGACAGCAAGAAATTCTATGAAGAGGCCTCGACCAAGGTCGACCAGCCGGAACTGCAGCAGCTGTTCACGCGCATGGCACGCACCAAGGGCGCGATCGCGTCGGACCTGAAGACGCAAATTGCGGTAGCCGGCAAGAAAGCGCCCGAAGGCGGCACCGCCGGCGGAACCTTGAAGAAGGCCTATGGCGAGTTTCGCGCCAAACTGAGCAGTACGCCGGATCGCGAGTACATTTCCCAGCTCGAGGACTTCGAGGACCGCATCGTCGACGCGTTCCGCGATGCCGCCGCCGAGTCGGACGATTCCGCGGTGCGCGAACTGGCGACCAAGTACATGCCCGAGGTTCTGCGTGACCACAGCCAGATGAGTGCGCTCAAGCAGCAGATGAAGCACTCCTGATCGCAAACGCAAGGCCGGAGAAGGAGCTGTTCATGCCGCGCGGAGACAAGGGTGCGTACAGCACCAAGCAAAAGCGCCAGGCCGAACACATCGAGGAGGGCTACGAGCGCAAGGGAACGTCGAAGAAGGAAGCCGAACGACGTGCCTGGGCGACGGTGAACAAACAGTCCGGAGGCGGCAAGAAATCCGGCTCCGGTCGCAAGCGCGCCGCCTCGAAGCGTGCTTCGGCGAAGAAGGCGTCCGGCCGCAAGCGGGCGTGAGAATTGCGTGTGCGTGTTGCCGCGTGCGACCCTCGCGGCGATGCGCACGCGCCCAGCTCTGACAGGCCCATCCGCGCAACCATCCGTCGGCACCGCGCTGGCGAGCTGCACGACCACGGACCGGCAACGCCGCAAACGAGCGGCGCGCCGATTGGCATGCTGCCTGCGTAGCCTTGCGTCGAACTTTGATCGCAAGGAGGTAGTCTCATGCAGGAACGAATTGTTCGATTTGCGTTACTCGTCTGCGCATTGAGCACGGCGGCCGCCGTTTCGGCGCAAGCACCGACGGAGACACAAGTGCTCGATAACGCCAACACGCAGGAACGCACCGACAACGGCGGCAATGTGCGCCATGGTCAAAAGCGGTATTTCGACAGCCTGGATCGCGGACAGAAAGGCTACCTCAGCAATGACGATGTTTCCGCAGACCCGTTCCTCGCGAAGAATTACCCCAATTGCGATGCCGACCATGACGGCAAGCTTACGTGGCCGGAATTGAGGGCATGCACGATCAACAATCCACCGCCACCCGAGAGGCCCTGATGCCAATGCGAACCGCGATGTCGGCAATCGGCGAAGAACCGGAGGCGCGCAGTCTTCGACGCGCTGCAACTTCACCGTTGCGCCGCCGGCGTTCGGTCGCGCATGCGCCGCCCAAAGGACCAGGTCCGGAGTTGCCCGGCAACACGCCGGTGGAGACGCCGCAGACGACGCCCGACGAATCGCCCTTCGAGTCGCCGGAGGAGCACCCCGACTCGGTGCCGCCGCAATCGCCGCCGAACCCGCCGCCCGAGATGCCGGAGCTTCCGCGTTCCGGCCGAACAGAGTTTCAGGGCGAGCGCACTACGCTGCACCGGCGCCATGAAACGAGTACGCAGCAGGAATATCTACGAGAACCAAAATGCTTTCAGTACGCAAGAATGTTGTTGCCGTCCCGCAGCTCACCGTCCACGAACACTCCGATTCCGGTGTATCCCGGTTCGGCTTCATCCACCATGCACTGGCGTGGCAATGCCGGCTCGATGCGACTGGCGATTCGTGGCTGCGCCTGGCACACGAGCGCAAGGCGCGCAGCCTGATTCCGGCAGACCGGATCGAGGAAATCCTCGCTGCACCGGACGACGACGCGGCAATCGCCGACGCTGTCATCGCCGAGTTCCTGCGGCGCGGTTGTCGCCACCTTCCGCATGAACTCGTCGCCCACGTTCGCGGTTTCACGATCGCCTGGGTGCGCGACGCGCATCGCCTCGTGCGTCGCCAGCGGCAGCGCGCGGGCCCATCGTCACCGGCGGCACCGCCCTGACGACGCTCGCGGTCGCCGAATCGGGTCCGGACTGACTATTCCACAGTTACACTTCTTGCCAACGGTGCGGCTGGTCGCATCGGCATCGATTTTGGCGATCGTGAAACCGGCGTTAACGCGGAGTGAACGGGTTGGCCAAAGTCGAAGACCAAAACGTCATCGCCTGGTTGCTAGACTCGCCGTGCAAAGTGCAACCGCCGCGCAGCCGCGGCGTGCGTTCCAGCATGGTTTCTTGCGTCAGACGGCTGCAGTGCCGCGGCGTTTCTGCTGGCACGTAAGTTGCGCTATGGATTGCACGAATCGCTCGGACTCGACCGAATGCTGTGCACTGGAACAGGCCGGTCTCGACGGCGAAACCGCGAACGGCAACAGGCATGAAAGATTCCAGATTACTCAAGCGCATTGAACACCCGGAATTCCCGCAGGCGGGCGCCGCGCGAGGCGAGCGCGGCAACGGCGACGAAAGCGCCGCGCGCAAACTGTCGCAGCTTAGCCAGGAGACCGACGGGCTGCTGACGAGGCTGGTGCGCCTGCGCCAGAACCTCGTGGAGATCCGCCAGGCCATGGACGGAGCGAAGGCGCAGTCCGCCCTGGCCGAGACCAACGAGCAGCTCGTGCTCGCCGCCCTGCACGCGGAAAGCGTCGCCGAAACAGCCGTCAGTGAACTCGGCGAACTGGCCCGCCTCGGTCAGCGCGATCCGCTGACCAACCTTCCGAACCGCTTGCTGATGCTGGATCGGCTCGAGAGTGCAATCGCGACGGCTCGGCGGCGCGAAACGCGGATCGCCGTGTTGTTCATCGACCTCGACCATTTCAAGCGCATCAACGATACGCTCGGCCACGCGATCGGCGACGAGGCATTGAAGCTGACCGCACGGCGCCTGCAATCCGCCGTGCGCGATTCAGACACGGTCAGCCGCCATGGCGGCGAGGAGTTCCTGGTGCTGCTGCCGGACATATCGCAGGCGGCCGACGCGGTCTCGATCGCGCAGAAGCTGCTGGCCGCGCTGGCTGCGCCGGCGCGTGCCGGGGAGCATCGCCTGCACCTGTCGGCGAGCATCGGCATCACGATCTATCCCGAGGACGCCGAGGATGCGCAGACGCTGATCAGCCGCGCCGACGCGGCGATGTACCGGTCGAAGCGGCGCGGCGCGGGAGGATTTGAGTTCTACGCGCAGAAACTGTCGATGACTCGGCGCTCGCACGCCGCGCTTGGCCAAGCCTGACTCGCGCCAAACAGGGGCGATTCCGCCCGCCGGTGCCTTCGGCTAACGCACCCGCGCCGGGGCGGGGAAAAAGTACGCTGCCCATGGCGCCGCGATCAATCCGTTTCGGCTGTTCCGGCGCCAGGCGCTTGCGAGCTCAACCGCTCATTTTGCAATCCATGTCGTTACGGACCACGCAAAATGCAGTGGGCCGATGCCCGGGAACTGCGGCCATCGAGGACCGATGGCCGCGCCCAAGCCGTGGGACGGGATTGATTCAGGGCTGTGAGACCGGGAGGTCGTCGCCCCCTGCCACTGCTTCCGGTTGACTGGCCGCGCCCGGCAGGCTTTGCGCCTTGCGCAGCGCATGCCGTGCTACGCCACCGCGGCGGCCGATGCTGGCCATGTGCTGGCGGTTGCCGCTCACAGCTTCGCCGCCCTTGCGTCCTGCCTGCCGCGCTTCTTCGGGCGAGAACCGATGCGCGGTGCCAAGGGCCTGCGCCGCGAGGCCACCGCGACGGGCGATCTCTTTTTGCTTCTTCTGGTCCATCGCGGCGAAACCGCGAGCGCCCGGCGCGCGCGACAGGATAATTGGCTGAATGGTCATGGAGACACCTCTTTTTGGTTGGGAACTCGCATCCGAAATGGCACCCGGTCAGCGAGCATTGGTTTTTTGCTGCGAAAGCAAGAGAGCAATGGTTGTGCCACCCGCAGCGATACTGCGGTGCTGGCATCGGAGCTGCAGGGAACATGTGGAAAATTCAGCAACGCGTGACCGGCGACGATGTTCGGCCGGTTCATATTTCGTTCCATGTCCAATGTTGATATTGCGCAGCAGGAGTGCGTTCGAGATGAGGCGTCCCGGCAGCAGGAAGGCCGGATCTCGATTTCGCGCCGGCAATGCGTTGACGAGGCCCGAGTGGGGGATCCTGCTGAACACGCTGGAAAGATCATCGCGGCAAGGATCACCGCGCCGGGAGCGCTCGGCATCGCGGCCAAGACGATCAAGGACAAGGCCCCAGCGCAAACCAAGCGCGGACACGTTGGGCCTCGCGGACAGCGAATCGGCGGGGAGGCGCCAGACGACGTAAGATCGGCAATGGATTCGGTGCTGCCAGCTTTTCCTGGAGTGAGTATTCGGTGAGCAACGCAAAGCACGCGCTGTGGACCATCGCGCTCGCCTCGGTGGCGCTGGTGCTGATCGGCAACGCGCTGCTTTCCAACTACAACGCCCGCGAGCTCGTTGCAGGCGGCGCGGCCAGCTCGCGTTCGCGCGACACGATCTATGCGATCGACGACCTGTTGTCCGAACTCATCGAGGCAGAAACCGGCCAGCGTGGCTATCTGCTGACGCAAAAGACTTCCTATCTGGAACCCTATCGCGCGGCCGCTGCGGCGATCGACACCAAGGTCGCTGCGCTGAAACCGCTGCTCGCTGAGGAGCCGGAGCAACTGCAAAGGCTCGACGCGCTGGAACAGCTTGTCGCCGACAAGGTCGATGAGCTGCGCCGCTCGATAGCGCTGATCGACGCCGGCGACGCCGCTGCGGCAATGTCGCTGGTAGCGACAGATTCAGGCATGTTGACGATGCGCGCGATCCAGCAACTCGTCGACAGCATGCGCGACACCGAGAGAAAACGACAGGCGTTGCGCGACGCGCGCGAGATCGAGCTGTACTCCGCGACCGTGTACACGCGTTTTCTCGGCATGGCCCTCGGCCTGCTGTTGATCGCACTGGCCACTGTCCTTCTTCGCCGCGACCTGCTCGCGCGCAATCGTGCCGCGCGCGAGCTCCACGTGCAGCGCGAATGGCTGAGCACCACACTTCGCAGTATCGGTGACGGTGTCATCGTCACCGATCCGCAGAGCCGCATTGTCCTGCTCAATCCGGTTGCGGAAGCGCTGACCGGATGGACACAGCAGGATGCATTGGGCAAGCCGCTGCTTGAAGTGTTCGACGCGATCGAAGAGGCCACGCGCCGGCCAGCCCCGGACCCCGTCGCCCGTGTCATTGCCGACGGCCGGATCAGCGGACTTGCCAACCATACCTTGCTGCGGGCTCGCGATGGCCGCGAGTTCGCCATCGAAGACAGCGCGGCTCCGATCGTCGAGGCTGGAGGGGCGATCCAGGGAGCAGTGATCGTGTTTCGCGACTCGACCGAGCGGCGCAACGCAGAGCTCGCACTGGCCGCGGCTGCCGAGGAAATCTCCCAGCGCGCGCATGCCGCGCTTGCCAGCGAGCAAACCCTGAAGACGATTCTTGAAAACGCGCCAATCGGCATCTCCATGACCGGGCCGGGACCGGACTTCACGATGGTCGCGATGAGCAGCCAGATGCGCGAGTGGCTCGGCCCGGGCGAAAACAGGCCCTCGCGCGAGCTTTACCGCAAGCTGCTGCCGGATGGCACGATTCCCGCGCCTTCGAGGCTGCCGCTGTACCGGGCAATGAATGAAGGCGGCGTCGTCCGCGATGAAGCCTGGGTCGTCGCGCGGCCCGGGCGGCCGCCGCTGACGGTCATCGTCAATGTCGCACCGGTTCGCAATACCGACGGCGAAATCATCGGCGCGGTCCACAGCTGGGTCGACACGACCGAGCAGCAGCGCCTTGACCGGACCTTGCAGGTCACGCAATCGCGCCTGCGCGTGCTCGTCGAGGCCGGCGTGATCGGACTGATGCTGAGTTTCGACCGCGACGGCAACGTCGCCCAAGCCAACGGTGCATTGCTGAAAATGCTGGATTTCAGCGACGATGATCTGGCCGAGGGCAGGATCAATCTGGTCGCCCAGACACCGGTCGAGTATCGCCAGATCGACGCCCTGGCATTCGCCCAGGTAGCGACGGCCGGCGCCTGCGCACCATACGAAAAGGAATTCATCCGCCGCAACGGCGAACGGGTCTCGGTCGTCGTGGGCTATGCGCGTGTGTTTGCCAGCGCCGACGAATATGTCGGCTTCGCGCTCGACGTCACCGAGCGCAAGCTGCTCGAACAGCAACTCCGGCAACAAGCCGACCAGTTGCTGCTCGCGGACCGGCGCAAGGACGAATTCCTGGCGATGCTGGCGCACGAACTGCGCAATCCGCTGGCGCCCCTGCGCAACGCGCTGTATCTGCTCGAAGTCGACAAGCAGCGGCGGTGGTCGACGGTCGATTCGGTGCTGCCAACGATGCGCCGGCAGATCGACCAGCTCGTGCGCATGGTCGACGATCTGCTCGACGCTGCGCGCATCTCGCAGAACAAGATCCTGGTGGAGAAATCCGTCGTCGACCTGAAGCCCATCCTGCGCGCCGCGATCGAGACAGTGCAGCCGTTGATCGCTGCGCGCGGCCATCGCATCGATCTCGAGATCGATCCGCGGCCGATGTACGTCGACGGCGACAGCGCCCGCCTGATCCAGGCGTTTGCGAACATATTGCATAATGCTGCAAAATATACAGCGGACGGCGGCTATATCAGCATTGCTGCAGCGCCGGAGCACTCGGCCGCAAGGATAAGCGTGCACGACAGCGGCCAGGGCATCGCGCCGGAGCTGCTGCCGCGCGTGTTCGAACCGTTCACCCAGGCCGACCAGTCGCTGGCACGTTCCGCCGGGGGCCTGGGCGTCGGATTGGCGCTGGTGCGCAGGGTCACCGAACTGCACGGCGGCGACGTGCGGGCAATCAGTGCCGGCCACGGCAAGGGCAGCGAATTCGTGGTTCTCCTGCCGCTCGTCGACGAGCCGGCCGACGTCGATGCCATCCAGCTCGCCGCGCCGGCGGCTGAGGGCCTGTCCGAATCGCTGCGCGTGCTCGTTGCAGACGACAATCGCGATCTGGTCGCCAGCACGTCGGCATTGCTGGACCTGTGGGGACATCAGTCGCACACCGTGCACAGCGGCAATGAAGTGATTGCGGCGGCCCTGGCGTTCCGCCCAGACGTCATCCTGCTCGACATCGGACTACCTGAAATCGACGGCTTCGAACTGGCCCGTCAGATCCGCACCGAAAGCACGCTGGACCGCGTACGCCTGGTCGCGATGACCGGCTACGGCCAGGAAAGCGATCGCGCTCGCGGGCGCAGTGCCGGTTTCGACACGCACCTGGTGAAGCCCGTGCACGCCGATCTGCTCAAGGCGACGATCGAGCAACGCTGACTCTTCAGGCGCAGGTTCTGCGTCTAGGCGAGCGGCAGGCGCAGTGTGACGCGCGTGCCACGCCCTGCGTTTTCATCGATCGATAGACTGCCGCCGTGGGCGTCCGCGATTTCCGCCGCGAGCGTGAGGCCCAGGCCGTTATGACCCTCGTCGCGGCGGGTCGTGAAGAACGGCTCGGCGATGCGCGCACGGATGTTGACCGGGATGCCTGCGCCATCGTCGGCGACAACGATTTTCAGGACATCCGCATCGCGCCGCGCGGTGATGGCGATTGCTCCGGCCCCAGCTTCGGCTGCGTTGTGGAGCAAGCCGGAGAGGACTCGCTGCATAGCGATCCTGTCCACCACGATCGAGGCGTCGTCGGCATCGACCTGCAGCGCCGGCTTCGCCTCCGAACGCTCGAGCGCGAATGCCGTCGTTGCGGTTTCGATCAGCTCGGCTGCCTTTACTGTTTCGCGCTCGCGCGCGGTCATGCAGACGCCGAATCGCTCAAGCGCGCGCACCATCCGGCCGTAACGGCTACAGTCGCTCAGCATGCGCTTGATGGTCTCCTCGGCGCGTGCGACGTCCGAGCGTTCGAGCAGCAGCTTGATGAGTTCGGCGTTCATCGAGATCGCGTTGATCTGGCCGGCGATCTCGTGAGCGGCGGCGCGCACGAATGTGCCCACATCGAAATCCGACCCGGGCGAACGCGGCGGCGCAGCATTGGCATTCATCAGGCGTCTCCCGGAACAGGGGCGTTGTTCTGTCGGCGGCGGATCAGTATATCGCGAGCGGAGACCAGGCCTTTCTGCAACGGATTTTTCGCGTAAATCCGCCGGAGCGATCGCAGGGATAGCTACTTGCCGGGAGGATTCGCGATGCCCTCGAGGCCCTGGCGCAGCGAATCGTATCCGGTCCACGGATCAGCGCGCATGCGCTTGAGGCGTGCCGGCACGTTGCGGATGTTGAACGCATCGCCGCTCGTTACCGTCTTGAGTTCGGCCCAGCGCAGGGGAACGGCAACAGGCGCTCCGGCCCGCGCGCGCAGCGAATACGAGGCGACACTCGTGGCTCCACGCGTGTTGCGCAGATAGTCAATGAAGATCCTGCCATCGCGCCGCTGTTTGCTCGCCACGGCGAGGAATTCGCCGGGACGCACGGCGGCGAAACTTTCCGCGAGCGCATGCGCGAACTTCTTCGCCCTGGCCCACTTTGCCGCGGGGCGCAACGGCACGACGACATGCAGGCCCTTGCCTCCGGTCGTGCGCACGAACGATTTCAGTCCGGCCTTCGCGAGCAGGTCGCGCACGTCGATTGCAGCCGCCACGACACGCGCCCAGGCAATTTCGGGCGCCGGGTCCAGGTCGAATACCAGATATTGCGCACGCTCGGGGTCGGTTGCGGTCGCTCCCCATGGGTGAAACTCGAGCGCGTTGAACTGCACGAGTTCGAACACGCCGTCGGCATCATCGACATACACGTACTCGCCAGTGCTGCCGCTTTCTTCCTGGAGCGGAACGGTGCCGACGTGTTTCAGCCCGGAAGTCAGGTGCTTCTGGAAAAAGCATTCGCCCGAGATTCCGCTCGGGCAGCGGATCACGGACAGAGGGCGCCCCTCGATGCCGGCGAGCAGCCGCGGCATGACCTGCCGGTAGTACTCGGCGACCTCGAGCTTGGTGATGCCATCGGCCGGAAAGACGACGCGCTCGGGATGAGTCAGCGTTACGGCGCCGAAGCGGTTCGCCGGAAGTTCGCCCTGCCGCGCTTTCGCCGGCGCACCTGCCGCCAGCCGGACTTTCGCGCGCCGCGTAGCCGTGCCTTTTGTTGTCGCCATGATCGCATCCTTCGCACATCTGATCGCGACCACTTCGATCGACGATGGGCCGCGAACTCGTCGCTCGCTTTGACCAACGGCTTCTACAGCAAAGCCCGGTCGCCGCTGCTTCGATAGTATCGTCGTGTGATCCTGAACAGATGATCCGGAGGCGGAGTCCCCGCACTTCCGCAGCCCCGTTCCCTGCTCTGGTGTTGCGTTCGGCAAATAACTTTACACGCGCACGAATCGCTTTTAGCCCCTCCCCCTTGATGGGGGAGGGGGTGGGGAGAGGGTGACGCCTGCGTAGCAGGCGCCTGCGGCGCCTCCCCCTCTCCCGCCGCGCTGCGCGCGTCGACCTCTCCCACGAGGGGAGAGGTGGATTGTGTGGATGCTTGCAGAACGGGACGCTAGCTGACCGGACGCGTCGGCATCTCGAACGCGAAAACCGAACCGCCGCCCTCGCGCGGTTCATAGGACAGACTGCCGTGCATCGCCTCGGCGAGTTGCTTGGCGATCGAAAGGCCAAGGCCGGTCGACGATTCCCCGGACGTCGGGCTCGCGCTCAAGCGCGTGTAGCGCTGAAACAGCCGTTGGCGGTCAGCGGCACTGATTCCGGGGCCGCGATCGAGCACCCGAACGCGAACGCTGCCCGGATTGCCTTGTTCCGCCGTCACGTCGACACGGCTTCCCGGCGGGGCAAACTTCAACGCGTTGCTGAGCAGGTTCTCCACGACATGCTC
>Ga0157375_10004234_pt1 | contig 12444 bp, 9 predicted proteins | sample M35metaG_FD_115311 | JGI IMG/M metagenome (GOLD analysis project Ga0157375, IMG submission 115311) | Miscanthus rhizosphere microbial communities from Kellogg Biological Station, Michigan, USA - M3-5 metaG | ecosystem: Host-associated > Plants > Roots > Rhizosphere > Soil | place: USA: Michigan...
AAGAAGATGATCCGCATCGACATGTCCGAGTATCAGGACGGCGGCGTGTCGGTGGACAAGCTGATTGGAATGCCGCGAGGCATCGTGGGCAGCGAGCGCGGGGGCCTGCTCACGAATCAGTTGAAGGACAACCCGTGCTCGGTCGTACTGTTCGATGAAATCGAAAAGGCGAGCCCGAGTCTCCTGAACCTGTTCCTGCAGGCGTTCGACGAAGGATGGCTCACCGACGGACGCGGCAAACGCGTGTATCTGTCCGACGCCATCATCATCATGACGTCGAATGCCGGCTCCGAGCACTTCCGCAAGCTCACCAACCCGATGGGGTTCCGCTCGGGGCAGATGCCGCTCGACCAGGTGCAGAGTGACGTGAACAAGGAGCTCGAACGGCGCTTCCCGCCGGAGTTCCGCAACCGGATCGATGAGGTCGTCCTGTTCCAGCCGCTTACGCACGACGAAGTCCGGCAGATCGCGATCAAGTACATCGACCAGGTGACCACGACTCTGAAGCGTTGGAACAAGACCGTCACCGTCGAACCCGAGGCACTCGAGAAGCTTGTGACCGACGGGTATAGCCTTGCGTATGGCGCGCGCTTCCTGAAGCGGGTGATCGATGATCGCATCAAGCTGCCGGTCAGCCAGCGCTGGAAGGAAGCCAACAGCTTCCGCGTGATGCTTCGCGACAACAAGATCGAGGTGGAGGCCGTTGGGCCGCGCCTGGTGGCATCTGCCGAACCGAATGCGATAGCAGTTTAGGGCCGGGATTCGAGATCCGGGATTCCGGATCCTGTGGTTCCAGATTCGAACGGGAGGGCCAGGGTTTCACCTGGCCCTTCTCGTTTCGCCTCCGGTGTATCGTCCTGCTCTGAAAAGCGCTGACCGACAAGTCCGTGCTTCTGCATGAACGCAGCGATCAGACTGGATACTTCCTTCCGGTACGCCGCGGGCGCGTACTTGCGCGCGTAGAGCTGCACGTAACCGTCGACCAGCTGCGGATACTCCTGCTGGAGCCATCGCATGAAGTGATCGCGCGTGCCGCCTTCGAGGAACATCACGTTGCATCCGACGAACTGAGCACCGTGATCCGCGATCGCCTTCACCGTGCGCTCGAGCAGCGCCGGCTTGGAGGTGATGCCTGGGACGATCGGATTCATCAGCACGCCGGCACGGATGCCGGCATCTACGAGCTCGCGCACGGCGCGGAGTCGCTGCATCGGATGCGCCGTGCCCGGCTCGAGTTGACGCCAGGCATCTTCGTCCACGCTCGGCACACTGATGCACACGTTGCAGTCAGCGCGTGCGGTGATGTCCTGCAACACATCTTTGTCCCGGACGATCATCGGCCCTTTGGTGATGATGCCCGTCGGATTGCGACGCGCGCACAGCGCTTCCAGTGACCCGCGCGTCAGCTTGTAGTACCCCTCGATTGGCTGATAACAGTCCGTGGCGGCGCCAACGACCACGTAGTCACCGTGCCAGGACGGCTTGTCGAGTTCCGCCCTCAGCGTTTCAACGAAATTGATCTTGACGAGGATGATCGACGCGAACTCGTCGTCTGAGCCGAGCTCAAATTGCGTTTGGTATCGGCGCGCGTAGCAGTAGTGGCAGCCGTGCGTGCAGCCGCGGTACGGGTTCAGCGTCCACTCAAACGGCATCCCCTTCACGCGATTCAACGCGCTGCGGCAGCGCACTTCCTGGTATCTGGCGGCATCGGCGCGCCGAATGGCTTCAGTGAGTGCGTCGACTCCTCCGGTTTTAACCAGATCCGCAATCTGTCGGACGGTCGGTTTCGGTTTGCCCAGATCGAGGAAAAGGGTTGGGGTCTCCATGGCGGCGAGGCTATGGCGAAGATATGGCGAATCATACCCCAAAGGCGGCACGAAGTCGCAGCCGCTACGTCTGAGCTTTGCCTGGGAAATCGCAGAACGGGGCCACCGTTCCCCCTCCTTGAACGGCAGCCCCGAGCGATAGGGTGAGGCAACGGAGTTTACGTTTTCGCCCCGTGCCTCGAAATTCGGTGGGTTCTGTAGGGAAATGGCCTACGTGGTGCCTCAGGCCTCAGGGGTTTTGCACAGCCGACGAGAAGCTCAGCGTCACCTCGGGCCGTGCGTTGTCGAGCATTACCTGCGGCCACGCGTAAGTGCGCGCTCCGCCGTCGGAGAACTGCAATGTCAAGCGCGGTTCAAATTGCCAGTCGTCACGGCCATCGGGGGTGAGACGAATGCGGACCTGGCCATCGTTCAGATCTGTGCGGTAGAACGTGCCCGACATCGGCAGGGTCATCGGGGTGATGGCCGCGTTATCGTCGAACTTCGTCCCGACGCTGTGCAGGTGCGCCATCTCATTCGAGCCATGAAGCACCCAGACGTCAACCGCGCTCCTGGCATCCTTGCCGTGTTCGCGATCGTTGAACTGGATGCTGGCCGACGTGATCGACGGCCCCGGAGCCACCGTGCTCGACACCGTACGCGTCGCGCCGCAGCCGGCCGAAATCACGGCCGCCGTCATGAAGACGCTGAGCGCAAACTTTTTCATAGGTTCCTCCTCACGCTCGCGCTGAAGCATGAGAAGTGCCGCACGATATGGCTCAGGCCGGCGTGATGCTGCGCCAGTAGTTGAGCAGGTCGTCGAGCGTCCGGTCGAAGGAAATCTCGGGGCGCCATCCGGTTGCCTCATGCAGCCTCGTGGCGTCGCCCAGCACGATGGGTGTGTCGATCGGTCGCATGAGCGCGGCGTCGGTTTCGATGCGTACCTTCACACGTGCGCGCGTCACGAGCGCGTCGAGCACCGATCGCATCACGCGAGCGGTACCGGAGGCAACGTTGTACAGCGCCGACGGCGCGCCGTGGCGCAGCAGAGCCAGATAGGCTCGCGCCATGTCGCGGACGTCAGTGAAATCGCGCTGCGCATCGAGATTACCCGTCCGGATCACCGGCGCTGCAACGCCCGCTTCGATCATGGCGATCTGCCGCGCCATGTTCGGCGCGGCAAACGCGGCACTCTGCCGCGGTCCGGTATGGTTGAACGAGCGCGTGACAATCACTTCGACGCCGTCTTCACGTGCGGCGCGTAATGCGAGTTGCTCCTGCGCAAGCTTGCTGACCGCATACGGATTGGATGGCGCCACGGGGCTCTCTTCGGTCAGGGCCGTAAATGACGCCGCATACACGGTCGCGGATCCGGGTACGACCACGCGGCACGGTGTCCCCGTTCGGCGAAGTGCGTCGAACAGATGGTGGGTCGCCAGGACGTTCGCAGACAGCGGAGTGACGGTGTCACGCCACGACTGCGCGACATTTGGGGCACCGGCACAATGAATCACTGCCGACGGCTTGAGCCGGGCGATGGCCGCACGGACCTCCGCCAGGTTGAGCAGATCGACACGCTGCCATGCAGCGAGCTGCTCGATCTCCTGCGGCGCCGGCGCGTGATGCGTCCACCCGACGACGTCCTCACTGCCGCCGAGCGCCTCGACGACGTGGCTGCCCGCGAAGCCGGCAGCGCCGGTGACAAGAATCGACACGATTAGCGCGGGGTTTCGTACTGCGCTTGGTAGTACGACTTGAAGTGTGAGTCCTGTTCCTTGATCGGCCGCCACCACCACTCGTTCGCCCGGTACCACTCGAGGGTATCGCGCAGTCCGGCGGTGAAGGCGACCTGCGGCGACCATCCAACGGAACGGAGCTTGGTGGTGTCGAGGCAGTACCGTCGATCGTGACCGGGTCGATCGGCGACGGGGCGGATAAGCGAGCGAGGTTTGCCGAGGATGTCCAGAATGCGGTGCGTGAGATCGACGTTTGCGACCTCGTTTCCCCCGCCCACGTTGTACACCTCGCCGTTCGAGCCCTTTTCAATCAGAAGATCGATCGCGCGGCAGTGGTCGATCACATGCAGCCAGTCGCGAACGTTCCCTCCGTCGCCGTAGAGCGGTAGCGGGACGTCGTCAATGGCATTGGTGGCAAACAACGGGATCAGCTTTTCGGGAAACTGGTACGGTCCGTAGTTGTTCGACGCTCTCGTGATGATGACCGGCACCCGGTACGTGGCCCAGTAGCTGTACGCGAGACGGTCTGCGCCGGCCTTGCTGGCGGAATACGGGTTGCGCGGTTTCAGTTCATCGGTTTCGTGGCTCGCGCCGGTCGCCACGCTTCCGTAGACCTCGTCGGTCGAAATCTGGATGAAGCACCGTAATCCGGGGGCGCGGCGGGCGGCGTCGAGCAACACAAACGTTCCTTCGACGTCGGTCTTGATGAATGCACCCGCGGCGGCAATCGAGCGATCGACATGCGTTTCCGCCGCGAAATGCACGACGACATTCGACCGCTCGACCAGCGGCCCACTGACGGCAGCATCGCAAATATCGCCGTGCACGAACTGGTGACGCGGATGCATCATCACATCGTGCAGGTTCTCGCGCCTCCCGGCGTAGGTCAGCTTGTCGAGCGTGGTCACACGCCAGTCGGCCCGGGTATCGAGCGCGTAGCGAACGAAGTTGCTGCCAATGAAACCGGCGCCGCCGGTGACGAGGACGTCAACCACCAGTTAGAACTTTATCATTCACGTGCTGGCCTGGTGGTCCACAGGATTGCGCCGCGCGGGATGCATCTTCGGTCAGCGCAGTGTGTTGCCGAACGCTCCGAAGAAATTCGAGAAGGTTCCGAGCCCCGCGAGGACGAACGACAGATTGATGCGGCGGTCGGATGGAACCGGCGCGGACGAGACGAGATGGAAGTTCTGGAACTCCAGCTGCAGGCCGCAGCATTGGGCCATGTAGGTAGCGAGCACGTTCTGCGTGACGATCGTCGAGTGCGTCAGATCCCACCCGATCGCGTACGTGCCGGTGACGTGCCCGTTCGGCGTGTGGAGCGAGGTGGAACCCGAAAAGTAGCTGTTTGGTCTTGAATTGGCCGACAGATGCTGCCGGCTGAACTGCAGGCTGCCGGACGCCAGACCTGCCGATACCGTGCTTCCGACGCCGAGCGATGCGAGGCCGAGTCCGTTCACGTCGTACTCGACGCGCGTATTCGCATCGACCCTCGCCGACGGTGACACCCGTGCGGTCAGCGAGATCGGTGAGAGGTTCACCGGTTTGCGGTTGGAGTTCGAGCTCGAATACGAGGTGTCGAACTTGCTCGACTCAGAATTGGAATAGTAGGTTTGCTGAATGCCGACGGTGATGAATTCCCGCGTCTGACCGCGCACGCCCTCGACCGTCTTGCCCCGATACATGAAACGATTCGTCAGGCCGTAGGTCACTCGCGATGCCCCGCCGACGACGAAATCCGACGTGTCGGTGAGAATCGGTGTGCGCCGGACATCATCGATAGCGGTCGTGTAATCGACGGTAAACGCCGGCTCGATCACGTGCTTCATGCGTTCGGAGTAGCCGGTGTCGGGTGTATCCCAGATCTTTGTGAACACGGGTCCGACGACCTCGGTGCGCAGCTGCGTGTAATCGCGAATGAACGAATCGGGCACGGCGACCCCGCGTGCGTCGAAACTGCGCGAATAGTAGGTCGTGCGGTATGCGGCGCTCGTGTTGAGCGACAGGTAGGTGAGTCGTGACAACGGCACACGAACCGCCGGCGTGAAGTCGACGCGTGAAAGACTGTTGTCGAGCGTCACCACGTTGTTGTTGACATTGCGGTACGGCAAATAGCCGTACTCGCTGTTCAACGATGCGTAAATGGGCGCGCCGAACAACTGCTGCGGCGCGAGCGCAGCGGTCAGTTTCGGGGTCGATCCGTACAGCACCGATTGCACGTCGCTGTCGAACGTTTCATTGCGTTGATACAGCAGCGTCGTCTGCAGCGGCCCGAACACATCGCTCGCACCGGCCTCGACGATCCGGTTGCGACGCGATGCCTGATAAATGTTCTGGTGATAGATCTGCTGCGTGAAGACGTCTGAGAAATAGTCGAGCCGCATACGCGCACGCGCGCGACCGCCGAGCGCTTGCGTGACGGCGCCGGTGAACTCGTAACTCGTTTTCGCCGGCAGCGTGGCGCCGGATTGTTCGAACGTCGTCTCGTGTTGATTGAACCTGTACAACCGGACGTTTCCGGCTGATTGCAATCCGGCGATATAGCGGTACTCGCTGCCCATGCCGGTGCCCGTGCGTGTGAACCAGTCGTGGAAGAACGTCGCATCCTGGCTGCGGTTGATTGCCCAGAAGAAGGCGTTGCTGATCGACTGGCCGCGGACCGTCGAGGTGCCGTAGGTGGGCAGCAGGATGCCGGTTTGCCGTTCGCTTTTCTGAATCGGGTAATAAATCATCGGAAGGTACATGAGCGGCACGCCTTTGACCTTCAATAACGTGTTCCGTGCAATCGCGTAGTCGTCGAGATTCAGGACGACGCTCCCGCTCGTTATCTCCCATCGTGGGGTCGGTTGCACGCAGGTCGTGAAGCCGCCTCGCGTGATCCGATACTTGCGCGGCCCGAGCTTCTCCAGCTTTGCGCCGTAGAAATAGACGTCCGGATCCTGCCCGCCGAATGCTGCGGTATTCGTTCCCGCCTGCTCGCCGAGCGACATGATGCCGGAAGCGTCGTAAAACGTACCGACCCCCGTCCCTGTGTCGAATTCCACCCGCTCCGCCGAGATGCGGCCGTCAGCATTGGTGAACACGACGTTACCGCTCGCGACGACCTTGTTTGTATTCACGTACAAATCAACGTCGTCGGCAAAGAACTTCAGATTAGGACCTTCGATCGCGGCCTGATTGATCAAATGGAGATGGTCGCCGACGCGTTCGAATTTCCAGCTCGAGAAGTTCGAGATGCCAAGCGGCAGGCTGGTGGTGCTCGAGTTCCCCGAGACGGCCGGAGCCGGTGCCGCGTCTGCCGGCGGCGGGCTCGGCGCCTGGGCGCGCGCAGCCGACGACCAGAAACACACCGCACAGGCGAGCAGAAAAATATGAAGGGGCCTCAAATACACGTTTAATGTTGAGGAATTACCGCAGGATACCACGCTGTTCGAGGCACTCCCGGGCCTCGCCGGCGAGGAAGATCGAGCCGGCGACACATACCGTCGTGCTCGTTCGCAACGCCGCGTCGAGGGCGGCGCCGACATCCGCGTACACGTGAATTGATCGCTGCGCATCGAGAACTCTGACGCACGCGGCGAGCTCGTTGGCCGGCATCGCGCGAGCCGTCGCCGCCGCTGTGGCGAATACGGCAGAGGTGACCGGCAGCAGCTCCCGGCCGATGGCATCGGCGTCTTTGTCTCGCATCAACCCGATGACGAGCGCCGGCCGGTCTGGATGCCACGCGGCAAGATACGAGCGCAGCGCCCGCGCGCCCTCGGGATTGTGCGCGGCATCGAGGAGCACGCGCCTTCCCTCTGGGAGCTGAACGAGCTCCAGACGTGCGGGCCAGTTCACTGTTTCGAATCCCTCAACCACCGCGGACACGGGTACATCGACGCCGTGCGCGTCTGCCGTTTCGAGTACCCGCGCAGCGACGACGGCGTTGCCGACCTGATGTTCGCCTCGAAGCGCAAGCAGCATCGGTCCGTACCGACGCTTTTCGGTCTCGATGGTGAGCCTGGCGCGCCCTTCGTCCATTTCGTAGTGGACGTGCGAATCCCGCGCGGGCTCGACGAGGGCCGCGCCCCGCTCCGTTGCCACGCGTGTCATCACGTCCAGGGCAACGGGCGGCAGGAAACCACAAACGACGACCATTCCCGCCTTGATGATGCCCGCCTTCTCGAAGGCAATCTCCGCCAGCGTATGGCCAAGATGCTGTTCGTGGTCGAACGCGATGGAGGTAATGGCGCCGACGGGCGGAACGAGCACATTGGTCGCGTCGAAACGGCCGCCGAGGCCAACTTCGATCACCGCGACCTCGACGCGTCTGCGACGGAAGATTTCGAATGCGATTGCCGTTGTGGCTTCAAAGAACGTCGGTGGAGCGGGCAGCACACCGTCTCGCTGCAGCCTGTCGGCGCAGTCCAGAACGTCCTCTGTGACCTGCCGCAACGTTTCCTCGTCAACGGGTGCGTCTCCTACGACGAAACGCTCGCGGAGGTGAACCAGATGCGGTGATGTATACCGTGCCGCGCGTATTCCGGCGGCAATCAGCGCCGCGTGCACCATTGCCGTGACCGAGCCTTTGCCATTGGTGCCCGCGATGTGAAACGAGAGGAAGGTCCGTTCGGGATGATCGAGCGCCTCGCAGAGACGACGGATGTTCTCGAGACCCAGCTTGATGCCGAACGTCTCGAGCGCAAAGAGGCGTTCTAACACTCAGGCATCAGGCGTGAGCACGGGGACTGCGGTCGTGGCCGCCGCGACGCCGGCGGGGGTGGCAGCGGCGGCGTGTGTTCCCATGAAGCGCAGTGCACGGGCAATCGTGCTCTTGATTTCACGGCGATCGATCACGAGGTCCAGCATGCCGTGCTCGAGCAGGAATTCGCTTCGCTGAAACCCTTCCGGCAATTTCTGTCGGATCGTCTGCTCGATGACACGGGGGCCTGCAAAGCCGATCAAGGCCTTTGGCTCCGCGATGTTCATATCGCCGAGCATCGCAAAGCTCGCTGTAACGCCGCCGGTCGTCGGATCCGTGAGCACTGAAATGAAGGGGAGGCGCTCGCGATCGAGTCTCGCGAGGGCGGCGGACACCTTCGCCATTTGCATCAGCGACAGCGCTCCTTCCATCATCCGCGCGCCACCGGAACACGAAACGATGATGACCGGCTTGCGCCCCTCGATCGCCATTTCGATCCCGCGCGTGATCTTTTCGCCGACCACGACGCCCATGCTGCCGCCGATGAAGGCGTACTCCATTGCCGCAACCACAACCTCGAGGCCGTCCAGCCTGCCGGTGGCGACGATGACCGCGTCCTTCATCCCTGTCTTGCCAATCGTGTCCTTCAGACGACTCCGGTACGGTTTCGTGTCAGTGAATTTCAGCGGATCGTTCGACGTGAGGTTCTGGAAGTGTTCGGTCCAGTTGCCGTCATCGAACAATGCGCGCAGCCGTTCGGCCGCGTTGATTCGAAAATGGTGGCCGCACTTCGGGCAGACCTGCTGGTTCTTGTCCAGATCCTTGTTGTAGATGATTTGCGTGCAGCCGGGGCACTTCACCCAGAGTCCCTCTGGCACGCGGCTCGGTTTCTCGCCTGTCGGTTCGATGGGCTTGCGGGTCTTCTTGAACCAGGCCATCACGAGGAGATTACTACGTCCGCGGGACGTAATAGCGAGTGCCGCGGTTCAGTGTGCGGATCTGTCTGATCAAGTCGTCCACTGCCTCGTCGCCGGGGTCGAGTCCGAGTTGTGATGTTTCCACGACGAGCAGCGGCGTTGCGGAGTAATGAAAGAAGAAATGTTGATACGCCTCGTTCAGTTCGCGAAGGTAATCGGAATCCAAATCGAACGCTTCGTGCTGCGGATCCTTCGCCCGCGCGCGCAGCCGTTTGATTAGGACATCACTCGGCGCTTGCAGATAGATCACGAGGTCCGGAGCGGGAATGTCTTTGGCGAGCAGATCGTAGAGCCGCTGGTAAATGAACAGCTCGTTGTCGTCCAGATTCAGATACGCAAAGATCTTGTCCTTGTCGAACAGGTAGTCACACACCGTCGCCTGTGAGAAAAGGTTGCCCTGTTGCAGGCCGACGAGTTGTCGATGCCGGTTGAGAAGGTAAAAGAGCTGCGCCTGCAACGCCGCGCCCGCGCGGCCTGCGTAGAAGTCGGCGAGGAACGGATTATCGGTCTCCTCCAGCACGGCTGTGGCATCAAGACGGTCTGCGATCCGTTCGGCCAGCGACGACTTGCCGACACCAATCGGTCCTTCGACAGCGATGTACTGAAAAGACATGAAGGGATGTGCCGTTCGGGTGTGCCTGCGATGCTATCATCGGCTCATGTGCAAGGCTCAGCGGTCATGGCAATCGTTAGCCTTGAGCCTCCTCGTCTTCACCAGCGCGTGCGCGAGCGCGCCTCCTGCACCCGCTCCCTCGGTCAGACCGCCTGTCATCGCGTGGGAAGAAAAGCTCGGATGGATTCTGCGCCTCGAGGATCAGCGCCTCATTCGTGATCCGAATCCGCCCGCGCAAGTAATTCTCGCCCCGGCCACGAGGGGACGGCCTGCGATCGTGGCGCCTCCGCCTCCATCCGACCTCTTGCGTCTGCTGAATGACGATGAAGCGCGGACCCGGCGCCGTGCAGCGCTCGCGCTCGGACGCGTGGGCCTCCCTGAAGCGATTCCTGCACTGCAGCAGGCGCTCGGCGACGCCGAGTTCGAAGTACGTCAGATGGCCGCCTTTGCCCTTGGCCTGATCGGCGATGCGTCGGCGCGACCGGCGCTGCTCAACGCGCTCAAGGACAGCGAGCCGATCGTGCAGGGACGTGCAGCCGAAGCGCTCGGCACGATCGGTGACCGAAGCGATGCACCTGCAATCGCCGCGATGGTAAAGACGTGGATTCAGGGTGGCGCGTTGAACTCCGTCGCACCCGATGATCTTGGCTGGCCGCTGGCGCCGCCCGTCGAAGCCGTCCGTCTGGGCCTTTACGCGCTCGTGCGACTCGGCTCCTACGACGGCATCGCGAGCAGCGCGGTGAACCCGAACGGAGCTCCCGCTTCGGCGTGGTGGCCCATCGCGTTTGCGCTCGGGCGCTCCGGCGATGCGCGTGCTGTCCCGGCCCTCATAGCGTTGTTGCCAACCCAGGGACGCTTCACCGCCGCCTTTGCGGCCCGTGGTCTCGGGGCGCTCAAGGCGCAGAACGCTGCGCCGGCGCTGCGCGACATCGTGGACAAACGCCAGCGCGACCCGGCCGTGGTCATCGAGGCCATTCGTGCCCTCGCCGCGATGGGCGACGCGCCTGCGCACCGTGTCTTCGAGAAGGTCATCGCTGAAAGCGAGGCCGACTCGACGCTGCGGCTCGAAGCGGCGAACGCGCTGGCGGGGTTGCACGCTCCCGAGTCGCTCGACTTCATCATCGACCTCATGTCGGATCCGGCTCCCTCGATTCGAGGCGCCGCGATTCGTGCTCTGGCCGCCATCGACTCGGAGACGTTCCTGACCACCCTGTCCGGGATGGATCCCGACCGCGATTGGACGGTGCGGACAGCTCAGGCCGACGCCCTGGCCATGCTTCCGGGAGCGCAAGGGGAGGCGCGCCTGGTCGCGATGCTGCAGGATCGCGATCAGCGGGTGATCCCGGCAGTCCTGCGCGCGCTGGTCGCGGCAAAGGCGCCAAACGCTGAACGCATTCTGATGGACCAGCTCAAGGTGGACGACTTCGTCGTGCGGGCAGCGGCCGCAAACGGGCTGGCATCGTTGAAAGCGAGGAGCGCAATTCCGGCGCTTGTCGAGGCCTATCAAGCAGCGGCCGGCGACAGCACATACGTGGCCCGAGCGGCCATGCTGACGGCGGCGAACACGATCGACGCCGCTGCCGCGCGGGCGCTGTTACAGACCGCGCTCCAGGACAAGGACTGGGCGGTTCGCGTCAGGGCCGCTATGCTCTTCCGCGATCAGGGCATCACTGATAGCGCGGCCGCGATTCGGCCGGCGCCTGTCCGTCCGCTGGACGAGGCCACGCAACGAACGCTTCTGGCGCCGCAGTTCTCGCCCCATGCGTTTATCCAGTTGGATCGGGGGACGATCGAACTGGAGCTGGCGATTACCGATGCGCCGCTCACGGTCGCCAACTTCATGGAGCTGGCCCGCAAGGGCTTTTTCAACGGGGTCGCCATTCATCGAGTCGTGCCGGATTTCGTCATTCAGGACGGCGATCCGCGCGGCGATGGAGAAGGCGGGCCGGGCTACACGATTCGCGACGAACTGAATCAGCTGCCCTACTTGCGTGGAACGGTCGGCATGGCGCTCGATTGGAAAGATACCGGTGGGAGTCAGTTCTTCATCACACACTCGCCGCAACCACACCTCGACGCACGCTACACCACGTTCGGTCGCGTCGTGAACGGCATGGAGCTCGTCGATCGCGTTCAGCCGGGAGATGTGATTCGCCGCGTGCAGATCTGGGACGGGACAACCTTGCGGTAGCGGTACACAAAAACAAAAAAAGGGGACGCGGATGCGTCCCCTTTCTCGCCAAGCAGCGAACTTACCTTTTCTTCGCCGCCTTCTTCTTTCCGCCCTTCGCCTTCTTCGCCATTGAGGATTCCTCCCTTCACTGGTGGATTGCGGGGTCGTCCTGCCGCCAGCGCACTCTGCCGCCTGGCACGTCGGCCCGGCGTTGCGGCGACCTCGCTTCGTGGGCTGACCCGCGCGCATGATGCACGTCGGGCGAGCAGCAACTTGCGGCGATGTGGGAAAAAACCCTGGATAAAAAAATGGGGTGCTCGACGAGCACCCCGAAGGTCAAAGCGGAAAAACTACCGCTTCTTCGCGGCCTTTTTCTTTCCGCCCTTGGCTGCCTTCTTCGCCATTTTTTTCTCCTCAGGTTGTTGTGACTCAGCCTCCGACGAACCACTTGGTCGTCAC
>Ga0157375_10004235_pt1 | contig 12442 bp, 4 predicted proteins | sample M35metaG_FD_115311 | JGI IMG/M metagenome (GOLD analysis project Ga0157375, IMG submission 115311) | Miscanthus rhizosphere microbial communities from Kellogg Biological Station, Michigan, USA - M3-5 metaG | ecosystem: Host-associated > Plants > Roots > Rhizosphere > Soil | place: USA: Michigan...
AGTGGATGCGTCACGGTGGCGCTTCCAGTGTCCCACGTCTCCCGTCGTCGCGGCGTCATTCTTTGGAGCCTTGCCACGCGCCACCCGACCCGCGCCGCACCGGCGGCACTTCAGGCTGGCCCCGCTCCGCGTTTACGAGCGGAACGCCCGAATCCTCGCGCGATCCAAGCACGACAATGACCTCATGGTTTCTGCCATCGTCGTGGAGGGGAATGGCCCGGGGGTCGACATCGACGCCATCAAGGACGGCGGAGCGGACGCCACGATACTGGTGCGAGGGATTCTGCACCACGATGTGGTAGCGGCTCCCGCCGTGTCGCCAGTCGAGCGAGTACGTCGGCCACATCGCAGGGATGCAGGGATCCACGCTGAACGTGACGCCGTGACGCTCGAGACCCAGCAGGCTGCCCACCGCGGCCTGATACATCCAGCCCGCCGACCCCGTGTACCACGTCCAGCCGCCGCGGCCCACATGCATCGGATGGGCATACACGTCAGCGGCGACCGCATACGGCTCCACGCGATATCGCTGCAGGCCTTCCGGGGTGCGCGAGTGGTTGATCGGGTTGATCATGTGAAACAGTTCCATCGCCGCGTCCCCGAGTCCAAGACGCGCCAGCGCGATCACGGTCCACAGCGCGGCATGCGTGTACTGCCCGCCGTTCTCGCGCACGCCGGGCAGATAGCCCTTGATGTACCCGGGATCGTGCTCCATCCGGTCGAAAGGCGGCGTGAGGAGCAGGACGATCTGCGCCTCACGGCGCACCAGGTGGGCGCGAACGGCGTCCATCGCGCGCTCGGCACGCTTTTCGTTGGCCGCGCCGGAGATGACCGACCACGACTGCGTCACCGAATCCAGCCGGCACTCGTCGTTCTGCACGGACCCTAACGGCGTGCCGTCGTCGAAGTAGGCGCGCCGGTACCAGCCGCCGTCCCACGCCAGATCCAGCATGCCGGTCAGCCAGCGGGCCTGGCTGCGATAGCGCTGCGCGAGGTCCTGGCGATCGCGCGTGTCGCAGAGCGCGGCGGTTTCGTTGAGCACGACCACGAGGAACCACCCGAGCCAGACGCTCTCGCCCCGGCCCTCGACGCCCACGCGGTTCATGCCGTCGTTCCAGTCGCCCGAGCCCATGAGCGGCAACCCGTGCGCGCCGTACTTCATCGATCGCTCGATCGCGCGGCACACGTGCTCGAACAGCGAGGCGCTGGCGGCCGAGGTCGACGGCATCACGTACGCCTCCTGCTCATAGGCCTGCAGCGGTGCGGCCTCGAGGAACGCGACGGGTTCGTCGAGCACGGAATGGTCGCCGGTGTGACGGACGTAGGCGGCCACGACGTACGGCAGCCACAGCAGATCGTCGGAGCACCGCGTCCGGGTGCCGCGGCCGGCAGGCGGATGCCACCAGTGCTGCACGTCGCCTTCAATGAACTGCCGCGACGCCGCGCGCAGCAGGTGCGCCCGGCACAGATCCGGATGCGCGTAGAGCAGCGCCATCACGTCCTGCAGCTGATCGCGGAACCCGAACGCGCCGCCGGGCTGGTACGGCCCGCAGCGCGCCCAGATCCGGCAACTCAGCGTCTGGTACAACAGCCAGCGGTTGACCAGCAGGTCGAACGAGTCGTCTGGCGTGTGCACCTGCACGGTGCCCAAGGTGTCGTCCCAGAACCGGGTCGCGCGATCGAGCGCGGCGTCCACCTCGGAGAGCGAAGAGTACCGCTCCACAAGCGAGATGGCGGCGGCCCTGTCGCGCGCCTGGCCGAGCACGAATGCGACCTGGCGCGACTCCCCGGCCGGGATCTCGAGAGTGATCTGGAGCGCCGCGCAGGGATCGAGTCCGCCGCCGGCGCGACCTGCCAGGTGGGGCCGGGACAGAGCGGCCGGCCAGGCCAGCGTGCGGTTGCGCCCGATGAACTCCGTCCGGTCGCACGTGAACGAGTGCGCCGGACTCGTCGCGTGCCAGAACGCCACGCGGTCGCAGAATTCATGGTTGTAGGCATTTCTGGCGAGCAGCGCTCCGGTGGCAGCGTCGATCTCCGTCGCGACGAAACGGCGATCGCCAGCGCGCGGAGGCCCGAGGCACCATTCGACGTACCCGAACACGCTGACACGCCGCAGCTCCGTGGAGGTGTTCGTGAGCGTCAGGCGCCCGAGCTTGACCGGATCGTTCGGATCGACGCCGATCGTGAGGTCCTGCCGCAGCCCGCGAATTGCGTACTGGTAGTGCGTCGCGCCGGCGGCGTGGCGAATCACCCATCGCCCGGACTCCCGACTGCGAGGAAGCGGTCCCGGCGTCGCGCCCCACACGGCACCGGAGTCCTCGTCGCGCAGGAAGATCGCTTCGCCTGTCGGGTCGGTCACGGGGTCATTCGCAAACGGCGTCAGGCGGTTCTCGCGGCTGTTCTCCGCCCACGTGAAGGCGGCGCCGCCGCTGCTGATCATCGTGCCGAACTCCGGGTTCGCCAGGACGTTCGACCACGGCAGCGGGGTCTCTCGGTCGCCTTCGAGCGTCACGATGTACTCGCGCCCGTCGGGGGTGAAGCCACCCATCCCGTTCATCATCACGAGCGGAGGCACGGTCACCGGCTCGATGGCCGGTTCCGGCTCGCGCAATGCCGCCGGCCCTGCCGTGACGTGATCGTCGTAGAGCCAGGTGGCCGGCCGATCCAGTTGGGGCGCAAGCGCGCCGAGCTCGCCCCTGAGGACCACGCGCGCAACGGCTGACAGCAGATGGCGATCGGCGTCACGCATGCCGTCCGATCGCAGCAGGAACATGCCCCCAGGCCTGTCCTTCCAGCTGGCCCATCGGGGTTCCTCCAGCAGCGATGTGAGCTCGCGCTGGATCTCGTCGAGATAGTCCGCGGGGTGCTCGTTGACGATCACGACGTCGGCACGCAGACCCTTCACGCGCCAGTCTTCCTGGGCGAGCAGCAGTTGGCGCACCAGCGGGACGGCGCTGGTCTCGGTGAGCGACACGAGCACAATCGGCAAATCGCCGGAAATGCCGTAGCCCCAGAGATTCGATTGCGGCAGCGTGTTGCGCGCGAGATCCACGGGGCTGGTGCAGGATGCGTCGGATCCGAACACCCGCGACGCGAGGCGGGAAAAGAGAATCGCGTAGTCGTCGGTCAGGCCGAGGTGCTGCACGGTCACACGGGCGTGCGTGAAGGCCATCGAGAACGCGCGCGCCGCGGCACTCCCATCCCGATACTTGCTCACGAGCGCACGGGCCGTGTCGCGGTCCGCGGCGATGCCGGTGGCAAACGTCACGCGCACGAAGGCGCCGGGCACCAGCCGGACACGATCCCGGAGCGCCGCGACGGGATCCAGCACGGGCCCGGTGGCGCCCGTCAGCGGACGACCGTCGAGCGCGATCGGGTTGACGGTGCTGTGTCCGCGGCCGACGAACTGGGCGCGATCGGTCTCCCATTCGACCGCTCCGCCGAGCCGTCCATCGACGCCGAGCACGTGAAAAGCCCACACGGGCCGCTCGTCCCCGCCTCGCGGCCGCCTGCTGAACAACAGCCCGGCGTTCTGCGCGTCGTGCTCGGATTCGACGAACAGCTTCCCAAAGGCCGGATGCGAAAAGTCGTCCTCGGGACGGGCCAGCACGATCTCGGTGTAACTGGTGACCTCGATTTCGCGCGGGCGATCGCCGTGGTTGGTGATCGAGAGCCGTCGCACCTCGACGTCGTCTTCGGGCGACACGGCGATCTCCAGCCGGGTCTCGAAGTCGCCGTCCCGCCGGCGGAACGTCACCTTGTCGAGCTCGAAGGTGACGTCGTACTCGTCCGGCTCGCGGGCCGTGGGCAGGTACGTCGGAGACCACACCTCGCCCGACCAGGGATCACGCAAGTAGATCAGGTGCGCGCCTGCATCCGACGTCCGGTCCTCGCGCTGCCGCGTCACGGCAAGGCCGCGCCACACGCTGAACCCGCCGCCAGCGTGCGTCACCGCCGCCGTGTAGCGGCCGTTGGACAAGAAGTGCGTATGCGGGCTCACGGTGTGGGGAGACCGGAAGCGGCGCGACGCGATCACGGGTGCGGCGGGCAGCGTCGTCGCGCCTTCGGCGGGCCGTGGCTCGGAGACGATGGCTTCGCGTGGCACGCGCTCCTGCAGCAGCAGCTCCGTGGCCTGCACCCGGGGGTCCGCGTGGAACCGTTTCACGAACACGTCGTTGCAGACGACGTTCGCCAGCGCGACGAGCGACATGCCCTGGTGATGCGCGAAAAAGGCCCGGACGAGCTCGGGGCGGGTCGCGGCCGGCGCCGGCGTCCCTTCCGTCGGCTCCTGCGTGCGGACGGTGTAGTCGATCGATTCGTAGAACCCGAAGCGGCCGTTCGCGCCGGCACGCGCGAGGCGGTCGAGGTTCGTCGCGGCCGCTCCCGGATCCACGAGGCTCGCCAGGACGGTCGCGTATGGCGTGACGACGAGGTCGTCGTCGAGCCCGCGCTTGAGACCGAGCCCCGGCACTCCGAACGCCTTGTACTGATAGGTGCCGGCGCGGTCCGTGAGACTGTAGGCCGATTCGGAAATGCCCCACGGGATGTGTCGTCGCTTCCCGTATTCCATCTGCCGACGCGTGCTCGCGCGGCAGCTCTGATCGAGCAAGGTGCCAGGAAAGCTGCGCATCAACAGCAGCGGCATCAGGTATTCGAACATCGTGCCGCCCCACGACATCAGCGTCGCGCGACCGTCGATGTTCGTGACGAGCCGGCCCAGGTGGAACCAGTGCTGCTGCGGGACGTCGCCCTTGGCAATCGCGACGAAGCTGGCCAGCCGCGCTTCCGACGCCAGCAAGTCGTAGAACGCGCCGTCGGCGCGGCCGGGCCCGTCGGCGTCCGCGAGCCGGTAGCCAATCGTGAACATGCGGCGCCGTCGGTCGTACAGGAACTCGAAGCGCATCGCGTCGGCCAGCAGCGAGGCTCGCCGTACGAGGGCGTGGAGCGCATCCTCCAACTGAGGGTCTGGCGAGGGGTCGACTCGCACGCCGGCAATCGCGTTGACGAGCGCGTGGGTCCAGAACCCGGTGTCGTCGTCGAGGCCCGCCACAGGCGGCGCGAGGTCCGCCAGTTCCCGGCCGGCGGTCTCCAACGGCTCGAACGCGCCGTCGTGGCGCGCCTTCCTCGCCAGATCGGCGATCGACCGGGCAAGCTGGTTGATGCTCGCCACCTGCTGGCGCCGGTCGCCCTCGGCGTCGCTTCTCGACGTCGTCGATGCGAGCACGGCGGCGGTGTCGATCACACCTTCCAGACGTGCGGTCTCCGCCTGCGGCACGAGAGCGACCTGCCGCAAGCCCTCGCTGAGCGCGATCAGCGAGGCCGCCAGGTTCCCGCTGTCCACGGTCGACACGTAGCGTGGGCGCAGGGCGGCCCGGCTCGTCGTGTCGTACCAGTTGAGGAAGTGCCCTTCGTGCCGTTCGAGGCCCTCGAGCGTCGTCAGGCTCCGATCGAGCCACGAGACCAGCCCCGTCGTCGACAGATACCCGAGGTCGTGCGCCGCCAGCGCCGACAGCAGGCCCATGGCGATGTTGGTGGGCGAGGTCCGCGGGGCCGGCTGCGCTTCGGTGCCGGTCTCCTGGTAATTGTCGGGCGGCAGCCACGCCGTCTCGGCAGTCACGAACGTCTCGAAGTATCGCCACGTCTTTCGCGCGGTGCGGCGCAGCAGCGCGCGCTCGGCGTCGACGAGCGGCCGCTGCCGCGGACCGACGGGCAGGCTGAGCCAGTACGCGACGGCCGGCGCCATGAACCAGAGCGCGAGGAACGGGCTGGCGGGCGCCAGGTTGCGCCGCTCGGCTATCGCGACCATGAGCGTCGCGATCACCGCGATGATGGGGCTGGCCTTCATCTCGAGCGCGACGTTCCAGACGCCCTTGCGCCCGACCAGCCCGCTCGATCGCGCGATGCTCGACGCCGCCGTCTCCCATTCCAGCAGGCGACGGCGTGTCACGGCGAGGCGCACCAGCGTCACCACGATCGCGTGCGCCGTCTGCCACGCGTTGTACGCCAGGAGCGTGACGCCCAGCGCAATCTGCGCCAGCGCCGACGCCGCGTCCTCCTGGAGATTGCGCCAGAACACCGGGAGCGACTGTGATTGCCGCGGTCCGACGAGCAGGCGGCCGACGAGCGGCAGCAATTGCGACGCGATCACCGTCAGCGCCGCCAGCATCCAGAACCACTGCGGCCCCGGCAGCACCGTCCAGCCGGCCACCAGCACCGCGAGCAGGGCCGGCGTGACGAGGCTGCGCCGCAGGTTGTCGAGAATCTTCCATCGACCGATCAGCGGCAGGGTGTTGCGCTTGATCCCGTGACGCGTAGGGACGAAGGGAAAGAGCCAGAACAGGATTTGCCAGTCACCGCGGATCCAGCGATGTTGCCGCCGCGCGTGTGCCAGCACGCTGGACGGGTACTCGTCGACGAACTCCACGTCCGACACCAGGGCGACGCGGGCGTGCAGGCCTTCGAACAAATCGTGCGAGAGCAGCGCGTTCTCGGGCACGCAGTCGTCCAGCGACGCCATGAACGCGTCGACGTCGTAAAGACCCTTGCCGGTGAAGATGCCTTCGGCGAAGAGGTCCTGGTAGGTGTCGGATACGGCCGTCGTGTAGGGATCGACGCCGGTGTGTCCCGAGTAGAGCCGCGCAAACAGCGAGCCGGCAGCGCTGGTGAAGGTGACGCTCACGCGCGGCTGAAGGATGCCGTAGCCGTCGGTCACGCGACGCAGCCGCGCGTCCATCGCCGGCCGGTTCAGCGGATGCGTGATGATGCCGATCAAATTCCGGGCCGCGTCGCGCGGCAGGCGCGTATCGCTGTCGAGCGTGATGCAGTAGCGGACGCTTGGCAGAATCGTCACGTCGCCGGCGGAGACCAGAAAACTGGTGTCGGTGGCGCCGCGGAGCAGCCGGTTGAACTCCTCGATCTTGCCGCGCTTGCGCTCCCATCCCATCCAGAGCCCTTCCTGCTCGTTCCATTGCCGTGCCCGATGGAAGAGAAAGAAGCGGTTGGGCTGCCCGTCGGCGTGCTTGCGGTTGAGGGCCTCGATGCCCGCACGCGCGGCGGCGAGGATCTCCGCATCCCGCGGAAGTGTTTCCGTCGGCGCGTCGCGGAGGTCGCTGAGCAGCGCGAAGTGGATGTGCGGGTCCACGTTGCCGAGCGCCTGGACTTCCAGGTGCGCGACGAGCTCCTCGACGCGCTCGACGCTGTCGAAGATCGTCGGCACGATCACCATCGTCCGCGCGTCGTCCGGCACCGCGTCCAGATCGAGACGCGGCAGCCGGCGAGGCGGAATCAGGTTGCTGATGATCCGCTGGACGATTTGGATCGTCAGCTCCGTGGCCGGCACGATCATCAGGAGCGCGGTCCAGACGAGGCCCGATCCTCGCCAGCCGCGCGAGTATGCGAAGGCCACCGCGGCGGCGACCAGCGCGGCCGTGCCAAGCGCGATCGTCCCGAGGTAGCCCGGCGTCGCGTAGCGGAAGAACAGCCGCCGGATTCGGATACTCAGGCGCGGATTCCAGCCAATGCCCTTCTCGAACTGCCGGCGGCCGCCGCCAATCAGGTAGTAGCCGACGTGCGCACTTCGCTCGCCGGGCGTCCGCTCGGCGACCTGCCGCGCCCGCTCGACAGCCTTGAGCGCCACGCGCAGCTGCGCATCGCCGGTGGGGTGCGCCATTTCCTCGACCGCGTGGCGGTAGCGGTCGCGGCTCTGAAAGTCCATCCGGCCGTACACGCCGACCGGATCCCGGTGGAGCACCTGCTCGACGAGGCTGACCCGCTCGAAGAACTCGGTCCAGTCGAACGTCGAGATCAGCCGCAGGCTGCCGATGAGGCTCGACATGAACGCCTGCTCGCTCGCCTGATGCCGTCCGTCCGCGCGGATCGCTTCTTCGATGGTCTGGCCCCTGGCGGCCAGCGCCGCGTCGAGCTCCTGCCGGAGCACTCCGGCCGCCGGCTCGCGCTCGCGCGATCGCTGCAGCAGCCGGATGACGAACGCGGGGTGGACCTCGGTCGGCCAGGTGCGCCGGCCCGCCGGATCCTCGAGCGAAGAGGCCAGCCGATCGGCGTCGAGCTGATGCGCGCGCGTTTCCGCAAGCCGATCGGCCCTCGCCCGCAGGTAGTCGAGCAGCGCGAGCTTGAGCGCGCTCGGCCAGGCCCACAACTCCCCCATCGTCAGCGGCGTGATGGACTGGAAGGCGGTGACGAACCGGTGCAGGCGCTGCGAGTCCAGGCGGCCGGCGCTGCGCCCGATGAGCTCCAGGGCCATCGCGTAGACGCGGGGGAACCCGGCGAATTCGTCGGCCGCGATCCGAGGCAGTCGCCGATAAAACGCGGGCGGCAGATCGTGGCGGATATCGCGGGCGGCGGCCGAGATGATGTGGAAGTTGTCGAGCAGCCACTCGCCGGCCGGCGACGGCTGCTCCCCGCGCCGCGCGGCATCGGTCAGGGCGACATAGACGTGCCGCAGGGTCGCCATGTGGCCGTCGAGCCGCCGCAGGTGGGCGACGCCGTTCGCGCGGCCGCGGATGGAGACCGTGAGCAGGGCCGCCAGACGCCGGGCATGTTCTTCGAGCGGCTCGATCCCGAGCAGTTCCATGCCGCCATCGGCAAAGGGACCTGCCGTCGTGAGATCACCATCGGCGTGCCGCATGCTCTCCCTATCCTGATATCGAGACGCGTCCCCAGAGAGGTGTCAACCACCGTGCGGTGGCGATGGGGTCGAGATCGGCCCTCGACCATGAAGGTCGACGTCCGTAGATCGGTCGTGCCCAGGCGAGGGCTGGGGGGCCCGCAGGCTCACGCAGCGTGAAAAGCAGACGCTGCTTCAAGTATACCCGCAGATCCGCTGAACGGCGCCTTGAGTCCGCGGCTCCTCGACCTGTACAATTCCGGCGGGCGTACCGTCCGAAGTCATGACACCGCGTCAAAGCCTCTTCTCCTCGTCGATCGGCTCCAAGTACCTGATCGCCCTGTCGGGCCTCTCGCTCGTTGCCTTCCTGATCCTGCACCTGATCGGCAACCTGATGGTCTTCGTGTCGGCCGACGCCTTCAATCACTACGGCGACAAGTTGATCCACAACCCGCTGCTGATCCCGGCGGAGCTCGGGCTGGCGGCGCTCTTCCTGCTGCACGTCGGCAAGGCGATCGCGCTCTTCATGAACGCGCAGCACGCCAGGCCCGCGGGCTACGCGGTGAAGCGCCGCGCGGGGCACACGAGCCGCAAGAGCTGGGCGTCCGCGACGATGATCCTGTCGGGCGCGTTCCTGTTCGTGTTCGTGCTGCTGCACCTGGCGACGTTCAAGTACGGGCCGCACTACGACTCGGTGAGCGAGCCGGGCGTTCGCGATCTCTATCGCCTGATGGTCGAGGTGTTCAGCCGTCCCGGCTGGGTCGCCTTCTACGTCGTCGGGATGGTGATCGTCGGGTTTCACTTGTGGCACGGCGTCTCCAGCGCGTTCCAGTCGCTCGGCGTCGATCCGCCCGGGTGGGTGCAGCCGATTCGCGCGGCTGGCTGGACGCTGGCCGTGATCGTCGCCGGCGGGTTCCTGATCATCCCCGTGTGGATCTTCCTCGGAGGGAGATCATGACGCTCGACGCCCGGGCGCCCTCGGGGCCGCTGGCCGACAAGTGGGACCGACACAAGTTCGACATCAAGCTGGTGAACCCCGCCAACAAGCGCAAGTTCACGGTCATCGTCGTCGGGACCGGACTGGCGGGGGCGTCGGCCGCGGCGTCGCTCGGTGAGCTGGGGTACAACGTCCTCAACTTCTGCATCCACGACAGCCCGCGCCGCGCGCACAGCATCGCCGCGCAGGGCGGGATCAACGCGGCGAAGAACTACAAGAACGACGGCGACAGCGTCTATCGGCTCTTCTACGACACGATCAAGGGCGGCGACTACCGCGCGCGTGAAGCCAACGTCTACCGCCTGGCGCAGCTCTCGGTCGACATCATCGACCAGTGCGTCGCGCAGGGCGTGCCGTTCGCCCGCGAGTACGGCGGCCTGCTCGACAACCGGTCGTTCGGCGGCGCGCAGGTCTCGCGGACGTTCTATGCGCGCGGCCAGACGGGCCAGCAACTCCTGCTGGGCGCGTATCAGGCGCTGATGCGGCAAGTCGACGCCGGCGCGGTGAAGCTCTTCCCCCGCCGCGAGATGCTCGACCTCGTCGTCGTCAACGGCAAGGCCCGGGGAATCATCTGCCGCAACCTCGTGACGGGCGAGGTCGAACGCCATGTCGCCCACGCCGTCGTGCTCGCGACCGGCGGCTACGGCACCGCGTACTACCTGTCCACCAACGCGGTGAACTCGAACGTCACGGCCGCGTGGCGCGCGCACAAGCGCGGCGCGCTCTTCGCCAACCCGTGCTTCACGCAGATCCACCCGACGTGCATCCCCGTCAGCGGCGACCACCAGTCGAAGCTGACGCTGATGAGCGAGTCGCTCCGCAACGACGGACGCGTCTGGGTGCCGAAGACACACGGCGACAAGCGGCCGCCGGCCGGGATCCCCGAAGCGGAACGCGACTACTACCTCGAGCGGAAGTACCCGAGCTTCGGCAATCTCGTGCCCCGCGACGTCGCGTCGCGGAACGCCAAGTCGGTCTGCGACGAAGGCCGCGGCGTCGGCGAATCGGGCCTGTCGGTCTTTCTCGATTTTGCGGACGCCATCAAGCGGCTCGGCGTGGACACCATCCGCGCGCGCTACGGCAACTTGTTCGACATGTATCGGCGCATCACCGACGAGGACCCGTACAAGCTCCCGATGCGCATCTACCCCGCCATCCACTACACGATGGGCGGGCTGTGGGTCGACTACAACCTGATGAGCAACCTGCCGGGCCTGCACGTGCTCGGCGAGGCGAACTTCTCCGATCACGGCGCGAACCGTCTGGGCGCCAGCGCGCTCATGCAGGGCCTGGCGGACGGCTACTTCGTCATCCCGTACACCATCGGCCACTACCTCGCGAGCACGGCGCTCGAGCCGCTCACGACGACTCACGACGCCTTCGGCGAGGCCGAGTCGTCCGTGTCGAAGCGGCTCGACACGCTGCTCAGCATCAAGGGCCGCAAGTCGATTCGCGACTTCCACCGCGCGACGGGCGCCATCCTCTGGGACGACGTGGGGATGTCGCGGACGGGGGCGGGCCTGACAGGCGCGATCGAGCGGATCAGGACCTTGCGAGAGGAGTTCTGGCAGAACGTGTCGGTGCCGGGCGACAAGACCTACATGAACCAGTCGCTGGACTACGCGGGCCGCGTCGCCGACTACCTCGAGTTCGGCGAGCTGCTCGCGCTCGACGCGCTGCATCGCACCGAGTCGTGCGGCGGCCACTTCCGCGAGGAAAGCCAGACGCCCGAGGGCGAGGCGCTCCGGGACGACGCGCACTTCTCTTATGTGGCGGCGTGGGAGTTCAACGCCGTCGGCCAGCTGCCGACGCTGCACCAGGAGCCGCTCGTCTGGGAGAACGTGAAGCCCTCGCAGAGGAGCTACAAGTGAGGGTCCATGGGTTGATGGGTCCATGGGTTCATGGGAAGGGCCTCTGCCCGAGTCCTATGGACCCATGGACCCATGGACCTATGGACCTATGGACCTGACAACAAGCCACCCATGAAGTCCATGCTCATCAACCTTCGCGTATGGCGACAGCCCGGGCCCAACGCGCCCGGCAAGCTAGTGGACTACGCCACCGAGGACGTCAGCCCCGACATGTCGTTCCTCGAGCTGCTCGACGTCGTGAACGACGGGCTGATTCGCAAGGGACAGGATCCGATCGCGTTCGACTCGGACTGCCGCGAAGGCATCTGCGGGTCGTGCGGGCTCGTCGTCAACGGCGTGCCGCATGGGCCCGATCCGGGCGGCACCGTCTGTCAGCTGCACATGCGCCGCTTCCGCGACGGCGAGACGATCACCGTCGAGCCCTGGCGCGCGCGCGCCTTTCCCGTCCTCAAGGACCTCGTCGTCGATCGCAGCGCGTTCGACCGGATCATCCAGGCCGGCGGCTACGTCTCCGTCAACTCGGGATCGGCGCCCGAGGCCAATGGACTGCCGGTGGCGCGCGACCTGGCCGAGAGGGCGATGGATGTCGCGCAGTGCATCGGGTGCGGCGCCTGTGTGGCGGCGTGCAAGAACGCGTCGGCGGCGCTGTTCACGAGCGCGAAGATCACGCACCTGGCGCTGCTGCCGCAGGGCGCCGTCGAGCGTTCGCGGCGCGTGGTGCGGATGGTCGACCAGATGGACCACGAAGGCTTCGGGATGTGCTCGAACGAGGGCGAGTGCCAGGCCGTGTGTCCGAAGGAAATCTCGATCGCGAGCATCGCGCGGATGAACCGCGAGTACGTTCGCGCGCAGATCGTCGGCGACTAGCCTGCTATCGCCGGTTCGTGTCGGCGGGAGGCGCCCCCGCCTGCCAGTCCGTCACCAGCACCAGCGGCCGCTTCCCCTCGTCTC
>Ga0157375_10004236_pt1 | contig 12442 bp, 10 predicted proteins | sample M35metaG_FD_115311 | JGI IMG/M metagenome (GOLD analysis project Ga0157375, IMG submission 115311) | Miscanthus rhizosphere microbial communities from Kellogg Biological Station, Michigan, USA - M3-5 metaG | ecosystem: Host-associated > Plants > Roots > Rhizosphere > Soil | place: USA: Michigan...
CGATTCGACCGGCGCCGGCAAAATGTTTACGTCGCGAATCTTTTTCGCCAGGATTTCATTCGCAAGGGCTACACAATTCAGGCAAGCGCGCTCTACAACGATGATCGTCGCGGCGTTCAGTACGACCGGAACGGTTTTCTTGTGCGACCCGCTTTGGTTGGGGACGTCAGGCCACATGCAATCAAAGTTGGATACGTAGGAGTGAACGGTGACGGGCATTTGGGCCGGCTGAATTTGACGAACAGCTACTACTACGCGTTCGGAAGAGACGATCGCAATCCGATCGCTGGACGTCCGGTGCACGTTAGTTCGCAAATGGCCGCCGTCGAAGCTTCAATCGATCACGACTACCTGCGCTTTCGTGGATCCTTCTTCTGGGCGCAGGGCGACAAGAATCCGACCGACAGTCAGGCGAACGGCTTTGACGCCATCTTTGACGATCCGAATTTCGTCGGCGGCCAGTTTTCGTTTTGGAACCGCAACGGGATTCGGTTGACGCAAACCGGTGTTGGTCTGGTGCAAGCAAACAGCATCCTGCCGAGTTTGCGCAGCAGCAAGACCGAAGGGCAGGCGAACTTCGTCAATCCGGGAATTTTCATTTACAACGGCGGGATGGATGTTGAAGTAACGCAACGAATCAAGGCCGTCTTGAACCTGAACTACTTGCGATTTCATCGCACTGAGCCGCTCGAGTACGTCCTGTTTCAAAATCAGATTCGGCATGAGATCGGCTGGGACTTGAGCTTGGGCGTGGCTTATCGACCGCTACTCATCAACAACGTGACGATGATGTTCGGCGCGGCGACGTTGAAACCCGGCCGTGGTTTTCGGGATATCTACACGGACGCGAACCGCGATTGTCCGCCGAATCTGATCGACTTCTGCACGCCAGATAGCGTGAACATCAATCCGAGCAAACCGCTGTTCAATTTGTTCGCACAGGTTAAGTTTGTTTTTTAGATATGCCGCCACAGAGACACAGAGACACAGAGAAACACAAAACTGAGAGAAGGCAAATCCGTTCTCTCTCTCTTGTTACTCTGTGTCTCTGTGTCTCTGTGGCAATCGTCCTGTCTTCATCTCGCGCGCAACAAAAACCCGCGACACCTCCGCCGCTCGAAGGCTGTCTGAAGTGTCACGCGAACATCGAGCCAATGCATCGTTACGGCGGGCCGGCGCCGCTCGACAAACTCGACAACGGCAAGGACGCGAAGGGACTGACGTGCACTTTCTGTCACGGCGGAAATCCCGCCGCGACGGCGAAAGAAGAAGCCCACGTGCGCCCGCGTTATCCGAACGAGTGGTTCAGGCAAGGCAAGTTTCGCGTCCCGGAAAGATCGGGACCGCTGCTCGCGCGCGAGAGTTTGGAGTTCGTGCGATTCCTGAACCCGGGCGACTTGCGCGTCGCGCAAACTACGTGCGGAAGTTCCGAATGTCACAGCGTGGAAACAAAAGGCGCGCTGAACAGCATGATGACGCATGGCGCGATGCTTTGGGGCGCGGCGCTTTACAACAACGGCGGCTTTCCGATTAAGGATGCGAACTTTGGCGAGAGCTACAGCACGAGCGGCGCGCCGCAATCTCTCATTCAAATTCCACAGCCGACGGCAGAGCAGAGAAGATTGAAAGGCATTCTGCCGCTTCTCGATCCGCTGCCGCGTTGGGAAATCTCACAGCCGGGAAACATTCTGCGCGTGTTCGAGCGCGGCGGTCGCAGACGTTTGGAAACTGGATTGCCTGAACGAGATGAAGATCCGGGCAAGCCCGACAAAGGATTGAGTGCGCGCGGACTTGGCACGGCGCAGCGGACCGATCCGGTTTATCTCGGGCTGCAAAAGACGCGGCTGCTCGATCCAACGCTGAATTTTCTTGGTACAAATGATCATCCGGGCGACTATAGATCTTCAGGCTGCACGGCGTGTCATGTGATCTACGCGAATGATCGCGATGCGAAACATTCGGCCTTTTACAGTTCAGCGGGCAATCGTGGCAGGTCGCAATCGGCCGACGCGAGCATTCCGAAAGAAGAGTCAGGCCATCCGATCAAGCATCAACTGACCAGCCGCATTCCCACTTCGCAATGCATGATCTGTCACATGCACCCGGGCGAGAACATGGTCGCGTCCTATCTCGGGCTGATGTGGTGGGACAACGAGAGCGATGGCGACAAGATGTATCCGGCCGAGCAACACGATCCTTCTCAGACAGAAGAAGCGCACAAGCTGAACGGCAATCCTGAAGCTGCGAGTCTGCGTGGTCTTTGGTCCGAACCAGATTTTCTCAACCAGACCGGCACCCCCGAATTCAATTCACAATTGAAGTCAACGCAGTTTGCGGACTTCCACGGCCATGGTTGGATGTTTCGTCAGGTGTTCAAGCGCGATCGGGAGGGGAACTTGCTCGACGCGAAGAACGAAGTCGTATCGCCTGATGATCCCGAGCGATTCAAGAAAGCGGTTCATCTGAATGACATTCATCTCGAAAAGGGGATGCACTGCATCGATTGCCATTTTCGACAGGATGCGCACGGCAACGGAATTCTCTACAACGAGCCGCGCGCCGCGATTGAGATCGGTTGCATCGATTGTCACGGGACGATTCGCGAGCGGGCGAGACTTGTGACGACGGGTTTCGCGGCAGGAACATCAATCAAGGACGGAAAGATCGTTGACGGTAACGGTCGAAATCTCGCGACGCTGCGCTTTCGCACTCCCGATGGCGGGCGTGTGTTGCTGTTTCAGAAAATTGCGGGCGACACCACGAAGAAGGACGAACTTGGCAACACCGTTCAGTTGAAAGCCGGCGACATTGTTCAAAACTCGATGGTTGTGCCCGGCCGTTGGTGGCGCGTTAAGCAGACGATCGACACCATCAATCCGAACGCCGCGCATTCCGAGGATTACAGTGTCAAGTCACGGTACGCAAAGACGATGCGCACCGATGCAACGACATGGGGCGATGTGCCGGCCGACAACAATCTGCTCGCTCACCGCGACGAAAATATGACGTGCTTTGCATGTCATTCGTCATGGATGACGAGTTGCTTTGGTTGCCATCTCTCGATGACGGCGAATCGCAAAATGCCGAACCGGCACAACGAGGGTGGCGACAGTCGCAACTACACCACATACAACTATCAGGTGCTGCGCGATGACGTGTTCATGCTGGGACGTGACGGCACAGTAACGGGCAACCGCATCGCGCCGGTGCGATCGTCGAGTGCGGTGCTGGTCAGTTCACAAAATCAAAATCGCGAGTGGATCTACTCTCAGCAGCAGACGGTTTCCGCCGAAGGCTTTTCGGGCCAGACTTTCAATACGCACGTGCCGCACACGGTCCGCGCGACTGAGACAAAGACATGCTCCGACTGTCACGCCTCGAAGAAGAACGATAACAACGCGTGGCTGGCGCAGGTGCTTTTGCAGGGGACGAACTTCGTCAACTTCATGGGTCGTTACGTGTACGTGGCGGTCAATGATTCGTTGCAAGCCGTGGTGGCGACTGAGCGAGACGAACCGCAGGCGGTAATTGGAAGCACACTCCACAAAGTTGCGTTCCCGCGCAATTACCAGAAGTTCGTCAACGCCGGCCGGGAGTTGAGTGAAGTGTACGAGCATAAGGGGAATCCGCGCGTGCTCCAGGTGCAACTGCGCGGCGAGTACGCGTACGTCGCTGCGGGTGAAGGCGGCTTGCGCGTCTATGACGTGGCGCAAATCGATCAGAAAGGATTTTCGGAACGAATCACCACCGCACCCGTTTCAAGGTTTGGACAGAAGTTTTGGGTGAAGACGAAGTACGCCACCGCAGTTGCGGCACCTTCGACGCTGGCTGTCGATCCCGCGCGCTGGCGGATGACGACCGACGGACGAATGGTTTCGCCGGATGAAGCACGACAGGTGCCGGCGGAACAACTGATGAACCAGGAGCAAGCGATTCATCCGTTGTACGCGTACCTCTACCTGGTTGATAAGTACGAAGGCTTGATCGTGGTAAATGCGGCGACGCTGCTGGACGGCGATCCGCTGAACAACTATTTGAAGCGACAGTTGGACGACACGAAATATCCAAATGCGGCATTTAATCCTGATGGCGTTCTTAATGACGCAAACAACATCACGATTGCGGGGACGACTGCCTACATCACAACGGATCGCGAGCTGGTTATCGTGAGTATTGAGGATCCGCTGAATCCGAAAATTGTAAAGCGCATTGGAGCGCCGGACCTCAACTGGCCGAAAGCGGTGGCGGTTCAGTTTCGTTATGCATTTGTCGCCGACACCATGGGTTTGAAGACGCTGGATGTGTCGGATCCGTCGCACGCGCACGTCATCGATGGAGCTTCGGTCAAGGTTTACAACGCCAATGATGTGTATGTTGCACGCACCTACGCTTATGTGGCCGCTATGAATAATGGTATTGGAATTATTGACGTAAAGAACCCGGAGAGACCGGTGCCTCTGGAAACGTTTACGGCTGGCGGTCTTATTAATGATGCGCGTCAGGTGAAGATCGCGATGACGAACGCGAGCCTGTTCGCTTACGTCGCCGACGGCAAGAACGGATTGCGAATTCTACAATTGACTTCGCCCGAGACGACGCCGACCTATGCCGGCTTCAGTCCCCGTCCACAGCCGCAACTGATCGCGACATTTAGAACGAAGGGCGAAGCGTTGGCTGTCTCAAAGCCTCTCGATCGCGACCGCGCAGTCGATGAAAGCGGTAATCAAATCGCCGTGTTTGGACGCCGCGGTGCCCGGCCGTTCACTTCTGCCGAAGTGCAACGGATGATGCGGACCAATGGCGGCACCGGCGAATATTTCTCAGTGAGTGACGAGCCAACGACTGAGCCAAAACGTTTGAGTAGTAAGGGCTCAACGACAGTCTCGGTCGCAGTGAGCCTCGCGCTGGGTTTGTTCGCGATCTCAATCCACGTTCGCCGGCGCTGGCGGTCTTATGTAAAGCGGAACGCCGCATGACATGTGCGCAAAATTTGGTTTTTCGCTTGAAATAAACGATCGACGGCGCGCGTCGTAAAATTTCGTATTGCAAAAAACTTTGGCCTGGGGTTAGATTGGCCGGTTTCATCAAAAACACAAACGCGCATGATTCGTTGCGCTTAAACATCGTGTTTTGGAGGTAGATAAGGTGCCGACTGGAAGTTGCCCAGAATGCGAAGCCGATGTGCACGTCGATACTGACGTCGACAAAGGCGAGATCGTGGAATGTGAAGAGTGCGGAGTTCAATTGGAGATCGTTGGCCTGGATCCCGTCGAATTGGATATCGTCGAAGAAGCAGACGACGACGACGATGAAGACGAGGACGAGTACTGAAAGTGAGCGGTTGGCAGTGAGCAGTGAGCAGCAAAGAACGACTGCTTACTGCTCACTGCTTACTGCTTCTTGCTCTGGTATCCCGGCCGACTTTGTCTCAGCGTTACCCCCTCCGGTCCCTCAACTCTAATTGAGTGAAACTTGCCGTCCTTGCGATTTTGCGGCGGCGGATAAAAACCTAAGACGTAGGCCGAGGAGACTTCTTCAGCGATTGCGCGAAACAGTGGGCCAAGATCGCTCTCGGTCGCGTAGATGCTGCGTCCTCCGGTCTTTTCCACCACGCCAGTAACATCCAACGGTGTCGGCAGCGGCATCATCTTCGTTGACGCGAGCAATTGGGAATACGATGGCATCGTCACCACGTAGACGCTTGTGTCCGCCGCATTCGCACGTTCGATCACCGTATCGGGCGAAACGACGTCCCCAACCGGGAAACCGTCGGTGATTACGACGACAGCGCGTTTGACCATGCGGTGTTCGCGCGTCAATGGCGCATGACGCGCAAGCATGCGCACAGCATCGTCAATCGCGTCGAAAGCATGCGTGGACATGCCGTTTGGTTCCTGCGCCAGACGATCGTAGGCGCGCTCGAGCTTATCGCGATCCCCCGTCAGTGACTGCAATGTCTTCACGCGAGTTCCGAACGTCATCACGGCAAACACGGCCGGTTGTCCGGCGAGGCGCCGCGAGAATTCGCGCATCGCGTTTGTGAGGCGCTGAACTTCTTCCGCTGTCATGCTGCCGGAAACATCCAGCGCAAAAACAATCGCGAGTGGGCGCGGCTCGCCGGAGATTTGTTCGACATTGAAAGAAGCAATCGGCCGTTCTACTCCGTCTTCGAAAAGCTTGAACTCGTCTTTAGTGAGACTCCGAACGAGCCGGCCTTTCGCGTCCGTGGCAATCACATCAACTGGCACAAGATCGGTATCGATCTTCAGCACGTCCTGCGGTTCGGTCTCGGCAGGCATTACCTTGCGGGGGCGTTCTTGTTGAGCAGGATCCTGCGCGAGTGCGCGCGACGGCGCCCACAACCAGATCGAAACGATAATCAGAACCGAGAGCCGCAAAGGATGGAAAGCACTGCGGAAAGACATTGACGTGTGGCGATTATACGCTTCGAATTGATTTGCCCCTATTGCCGTCTGAGCAACTATTGTTTACGCACGCGGCTTCTTAAAGTTCGCTGTCTGGGCAAATTGTGATAAGTTCCACTTCACAATCAAAGACTATGAAATTCGCGAAGTTTCTCGCCTTGTTTATCGTGCTGGTGGCGGCTTCAGCTGCTGCCATGGCCCAGGACAAAAACACCGGCACCATCAAGGGAAAACTGCGCGTTGAGAAAGGCTCAGCGGCAGGCGTCACGGTCATACTCCGGCAGGGCGATCGTGAAGCTCGCCGTGTCCAGACGGATCGAAAAGGTGAGTTCACAATAGCGCGAATAACCGCGGGAATATACGGTTTGACCTTTCGTAAAGCCGGGCTCGCAGTCGGTTCCATGGAAAACGTCGAGGTGAAGGCAGGCAAGACGAGATCCCTGAGCGATCACTTGTTCCTCGCCGTAGATGAAGGTTCGATCGCGTTCATTCGGGGCAGCGTCTTCAGTGAAGGCGGCCGGAGCGTACCCGGCGTGCGTGTTGAGTTGTCGCGAGTCACTTCAGAGACTTCGGTGGATAAACTCGATTCGCGCATCACCGGCGAGACTGGTGAGTTTGTTTTTCGCGTTCCCCCCGAGACAGCGAAGTATCGCGTGACGTTAATAGCTGACAAGGCCGAATCCGTATCGAAAGATGTGGAAGTGGATACTGCTCTGGTCTACCGTGTGGCCCTGACGCTCAAGCCGAAACCGTAACTGAGTTTCGAGTTTCGAGTTTCGAGTTCAGAAGGCCGCGAAAGTACTTGACTCGAAACCCGAAACTTCCTGCCATGTCCGATCGCGAAGAATTCCTGACTGCCAAGCAACTCGCCGCGGTTCTTCAGGTGAGCGAGACAACGGTGCGTCGCATGGCCCAGAAGCGACGAATTCCTTCGGTCCGTCTGACTCCCCGGATCATCCGATTTCACCTTGACGCGGTTCGTGAGGCGCTTGACGTCCCGCGTGCATCGCGTCCGCATGATGTGAAGACTGACGACGCGCAGTTGTCATTCGAGGATTTATTGTCGAATTGAATTCTCGAATCGTTTAGCGTGGGCTACTGCCCCACATGGCGGTAGCCCGACCCTGAACTCTCGATCAGGTGCGTCGCCCCAGCGGAACCTCGACCCACTTTCCATTTTGATTCACAAAAGCGGTTGCTCGCTTGATGGGAAAACGGCGCGCGAAAGTGGGATTCGCCTGCAGGAATCGATTGATGGTCGCGTTGTCGCCGGTCGCGACACGCCAATGACCCTCCTCACGTATCAAATACTGCTGCACAACAAGTTTGCCGTCGGCGTCGAATGGTTTGCTGATGTGCGCGAACATTGTGGTGTCCGCGACTGCCAGGTTGCCGGACACGCGTATTGGGCCGATTTCGATTCGCTGAAGTTGATACAGGTTACTTGTGCGCTGCAGACCGCTGACGAACCTATCCTTCGAAATGCGATTCCGTGAGGATGACGGCAAGCCGTCGTACAGTGCCCCGTACTCACCTGATTTCAATTGATCAAATACATGTTGAATCGTGCCGCGCACGTCACTTTCGTCCGACGCCGTCGCCTACGCCGTGCCAACCATGCCAAGCGTAATAGCGATTGCGGCTAGCGCGGCCAAAGCATCGTTTCTAATCTTCATCAATCTCGCCATCCTTTTCGAGCGGGGCTTCGGCCGCGCCGATCTTGGCGCGCAACTGCGTACGGTAACCAAGGAACCACGCCACCACTCCCAAAGTTGCAATAACAAACGCGGCCGAGAGATTGTTTCGCCACAGAAACACCAGCGCCACGAGCAGCAGCAACCCACTGAGAATCGTGAAGATGCGTTCAAACGGCATCGTTACTTCACTTCTATGGGAATCGTCGCATTGATGGTTGCGGGAGGGAAACACTTCTCGGTGTCGCAAGCCTGGACGCGAACGGTAATGGGGAGTGACCGTTCACCTGATGTTGCTTTCAACGCGACTTTTATGGGGAGCTTGATCTCGATGTTTCCTTCGTAGACCGCCAGTGGCTCTGGATCAAACTCGAATTTCTGTCGGACGGCTGCTGGATACACCGGCTTATCGACGTCGATGCCTTCGAGACTTGCCGCTTTAACCTCGGTTGCGATCAAGTAGGGATGCGTCGCCGGGTTCGCATGCACGTGATAGCCCGAGGTGATGGCCAATTTGACGATCGCTTTCGCGGACCCTCCAGGTGATGACTGCATAGGATCGGCAGTGACTTTCACGACCTGCGCGGATGACGAGACTTCTGACGGCGTTGCAGATGACGCGGGAAAGCCACCAGCCCCGGAGCTTATTCCGTTGTTTCGAGAGCAGCCGATGAACAAAATGCAGGCCGTTACGGCGAAGGTACAGAATCGTTTGCGGTAGCAAGCCGGTCCTGAGACTTCACTTGTTAACCACTCGCTACCGCGAGCAGTTCCGTAAAATCGTCGCATTGTCATTCGGTCTCTTCTTCCTTCTCCTCTTTTCCATCCGGGCGCTTAATGCCAAACTTTTCCAGACGATACTGCAGAGTGCGAAATGTTAGTCCCAACAGTTTTGCGGACTTAGTGATGTTGTAGTCTGTCTGGTCCATCGCCTGTAGAATCAAGTTCTTTTCCACATCCTCGAAGTTGATGCCTTCGGGCGGCAGCTTGAACCCGCCGGTCGTCGCCGTCTCAGACTCCTGACGAAGTTCGGTGGGCAAATCTTCGGGCGTGATCAGGTCGCCTTCGCAGAGCAGAATCGCCCGTTCGATCGCCGACTCGAGCTGTCGCACATTGCCGGGCCAACCGTAATCCTGAAGCATCTTCTTCGCTTCCGGGTTGAGTCCTCGCACCAGCCGCGAAGTGTTTTTCGTATGCTTCTTCAGGAAGAAATCGATCAACACTGGAATGTCTTCGCGGCGCTCGCGCAGTGGCGGCACGTCAATCGACAACACGTTGATGCGATAGTAAAGGTCGTCGCGGAAGCGGCCGTCGGCCACCATCGCGCGCAGGTCGCGATTCGTCGCCGCGACCACGCGTACGTCGACGGGAATTTCGTACGTCGCGCCGACGCGGCGAATGCGACGCTCTTGCAACGCGCGCAGGAGCTTCGCCTGCATGCTGACGTCGAGCTCGGCGATCTCGTCAAGAAACAGCGTGCCGCGATCCGCGACTTCGAACAAACCTTTCTTGTCGGCGTACGCGCCTGTGAATGACCCTTTCTCGTGGCCGAAGAGTTCTGATTCCAGCAGGTTCTCGTTAATCGCAGCGCAGTTGACCGCCTGAAACATCTCCGAAGCGCGCGGCGACTGATTGTGAATGGCGCGGGCGATCAACTCTTTGCCTGTTCCAGATTCGCCGCGAATCAAAACCGTCGAGCTTGAACGGGCGACCTTCAGAATCATCTTCTTGACCGCTTCCATCTTCGGCGAGGCGGAAAGAATCTCGACGTCAATTTTGTCGAGCGTGCCGAGCGCGCGTTTGATCGTGCCGAGCAAAACGTCGCGGTCGAACGGCTTTTGCAGATAATCGAACGCGCCACGACGCAGCGCCTCTTTCGCCGAATCGATCGTGCCGTGCGCCGTCAGCAGAATGACGACGATCGACTTGTCCATGGCCAGCAAATGCTGAAGCAACTCGATCCCGTCCATGCCCGTCATCTTCAAGTCAGTCAGCGCGAGATCGAAGCTGCGTTCTTTTGCGAACTTCAGCGCCGCTTCGCCTGATGCCGCGGACGTAACGTCGTAGCCGGCGTCCGTCAGGATCTCCTGAAGGATGTCGCGTTGTGGTTTGTCGTCGTCGACGACGAGAATTGATTTTCTAGGCATAGTCTCTTAGCTGGCCGGTCGCTACTTTCTGGTTTTGACACTCAAATGCCCGCGCCCACAGGTGGCTCCGACACGGGCAGGATTATCGTAAAGGTTGTGCCTTCGCCCTCCTTGGATTTCACAGAAATCGTGCCGTGATGATCGTCGATGGCCTTGCGCACTATCGCGAGACCGAGACCCGTTCCAGTGTCCTTTGTCGAATAGTAAGGTTCGAAAATCTTCGAGATGTCATCTGCCTTGATGCCGCGACCGGTGTCGCTGATATCGATGCGCACCCGCATGCCGTCTTCTTCACCGGAAACAATGATCGCGATCCTGCCGCCTTCGCCATCCATCGCTTGCAAACTGTTGATGACAAGGTTGGTCAGCGCGGATCTGATTGAGTCAGCATCCGCATTAACTGAGTGAGCGCCGCCAACTTCTTCCACGGTCGTTTCAATGTTGTTCTCACATGCTTGCACCTGCACGGTGCGCAAAGCATCGCGCGCCACATCGCTAACATTCAAGAGGCGCGGCTCGAGCTTGGGCGGCCGCGAATAATTCAGAAACTCGGTGATGCGCTGATTGATGCGCGCGACTTCGGTCTTTAACTGGCTAGTCAGGCTCTGGAACTTCTCCTGCTTTTGCGGGTCGGCAGGCGAGAATCCTGCGCGCAAGTGGTCGAGCGTCAGGTTAATGTAGTTTAGTGGATTTCGAATTTCATGCGCGATTGCCGACGCGAGACGACTGACGACGATCGCTTTCTCAGCGTTGTAAAGTTGCGCTTCCAGCTCACGCGTGCGCGCAAGCTTGGTCGTCATGTCGTTGAATAACTCAGTCAGCTCGCCCATCTCATCGGTGCGACCACTGGACGGCACCCGGTAAGAAAGATCGCCGCCCGCAATACGACGTGCGCCGGTCGAGAGAAACTTAATCGGCCGTGTAAAACGCCAAACGACAATCGCCGTCAAACAGGTCGTCGCTAATAAAACTGCTAAGGTCCACAGAAGCGATCTGCGCGATTGTTGCTGGAGCGTAGTCGTCAGGCTGCTGGCCGAACCGATCACGACAATGATGTATCTTCGCCCTTTGTCCGTATCAACGGGAAAATAATAAGCGCCGCGATCCATCTCGCCGCCGCTGTTGGTCACATTCATTCCCTCGGGAAGGGACACACTCGCCTCCGGCAGGTCGACAGCACTCTTCAGAGGCGGCAGCGAAATGTCCTTCAGTTTGACGTACCGAATCGACTGATCGGCGTTTTGGCGCGGCGTCTGATTTTTGTCCAGGCTATCCTTTATGTTGCCCGATTCATCGACGATCAAAACGTTCTGCACGCGATTGGATGGCTGGTCGAGTAGAGGAATCTTACCTTCCTCGCGCATTTGATCCAGGTACTCGTTCCTTGAAAGGCTGCTCGAAAGACTGTTAACCCCGAGCGCCACGCCGGCCATAATTGCTTGTTGCTGCTCAACTATGAACTGTGTGTTGCTGTGCACTGCGCGCAAATTGACGTAGTACTGCACGCTTACGGTTAGTACCAACACAAGCGCCAGCAGCAAAAGCAGCCGAATGCGGAAACTATTCAGTAATCTCGACAGGGCCATCACCCTCAAGCAATATACGCGCCAAGAGAGTCACAAAACTTGAACAGATCTAGTCCTTTTTTGGTTGCCGTGCGTTAACGTCGAATGTTATAGTTCACCCGACCTCAAGGCAAACCTCCCCGTCAGAGGTCGCAAAGCCACGGAGAAGACCACCTTCGCTGCTTTGCCTACAATTGAAATTGGTGACGGGAACTTTATCGCTCTAACAGTTTCTAGTTCACACGGACGACGCGCACGTCGCCCCTCGACGTGCAAATCAAGCAACGAGTTTTACCTGGTTCGCCTCGGCGTACTGGAATTTACAGTTTTCACGAGGAGTTGCTGATGAAATCAATGGGTATCCCCCGGGTCGCTCGGGTAGCGTTCATATTCTTCGTCTTTTTCGCTCTCATAAATTCTTTTTCCGACGAAACACTCGCCAAAGGCAAACGGGCAAAAGCGAGTAAGGGCAGTTCGCGTTCAGCGCGGAACAGCCGCGGCCGCGATCGTCGCGGTTCACGCTCCGCCAGCAATCGACGGCGCGGAGGTCGTCGCGAAGTCGCGCGAAGTCGTGGCCGTCGCATGTCGAAACGCGAATTGCGCGCGGAACG
>Ga0157375_10004242_pt1 | contig 12432 bp, 15 predicted proteins | sample M35metaG_FD_115311 | JGI IMG/M metagenome (GOLD analysis project Ga0157375, IMG submission 115311) | Miscanthus rhizosphere microbial communities from Kellogg Biological Station, Michigan, USA - M3-5 metaG | ecosystem: Host-associated > Plants > Roots > Rhizosphere > Soil | place: USA: Michigan...
AACGGTCTAGAGGTTAACCCGCGCGGCCAGGGCCCACGTGGCTACGGCAGCGCGGCGCACGGCCTGCCTGCATGTGAGTCGCGCGATGCAGGCCGCGCGCCGCCATGCAGATTTTGACTTCACGAGCCGGCTCGGCCGGCGGGCCGAAGCCGGGCCGCGCCGGGTTCTACCTCGAGTTAGCCGGCTTGTTGCTGGGGCGCACGCGTACCCCTCAGAAGACCCGACACGGAAAGATCCTCATCTACGTCAGGCCAGTTAATGTACTCGCCGTCTCCGATAAGGCGGTATTGGGCTCGTTGTTCTGCCGTAGCACGGTGCAGACGGGGATACCACTCCAAAGGAACGATGATGGTGCGCCCATCTGCAAGATGAACGATCAGTTCAGTCTCAGTCGTCGAGACATCCCTCGCGCGCGCCGCTGTTTCAAGAGCCGAAGAAGTCATGCCATGCCTTTAGGAATTCTACCTGATGTTCTCTGACGTGTCGCTCGATAGTCCTCAGCTCGTGCGGCGAAAGGCGACCAGCCTTCGCCTGTATGACAGTCTCAAGCCAGAACTTCGCAACCCTACCCTCGTGTTCAACGTGCACGTGAGGAGGCTCGCTCCCGTCGCAGCTGGCAAAGAAGAATCGGTACTGCCCGATGTACTTAATGCTCGGCACACGTCGATAATCTCACACACAGGCAAGGCTCGACGCAAGTTCTTCGCTTTGTGACACTTATCGGTGGCATAACCTTCGTCTTAATGCTCGAACGGTCGAACGGCACCACTGATTTGCTTCGCCCGTGATGGCCAACCGCTTGGGTTGCCGCTATCGGCCGCTGCCTTATCCGCTATCGCGAAATTCTACCCGAACCGTTCCCACGGTCGAGGCCACCGAGAAACGAAAAGGCGGCTAACTCTCGCGCCAGCATTAGCGTCATATAGCCTGCGGAGAACGTACCTTGAGAGCTCGGGTGGCACCTACGACCATCGGAACGTGGGCATCTTGGGGAGCGGCGTTCGTGACGAGCAATGCGCCGTCGATGCCCCCCCACATAATGATCAGGACCACGTTAGTCGAACGTCTGGGACTCTTATGCACGCGGACAATCGTCGTAATACCGAGCAAGAGGCGTTACGTTGAACCGTAATCAACGCGTGAGAAAACTGCTGAGAGTGCGGCGAATTACGCCGGGTTGGTTGGCGGCATACGTTGCAATCCGCCATCGGTCCGGCTAACGGTCTAGAGGTTAACCCGCGCGGCCAGCGCCTACGTGGCTACGGCAGCGCGGCACGCCGTTTGCCCGCATTTGAGGCGCGCGATGCAGGCGGCGTGACGCCGTTCCGATACCGCTGAACGAGGCGGCTCGGCCGCCGAACCGAAGCCGGGCCGCGCCGGGTTCTACCTCGAGTTAGGCGGCGTGGAATTCCGATGACCGGTGGCAACGCGATCTGTCAGCGCAGGCTGCGAGCCTTGGTTCTCGGTCGGCTCAAGGAGTGCAGCGGATCTACTGAGTCGAGTCGTCTTCGATCGAGCCCGAAGTAAGAGCGGGCTGGAGACCGATGTGAAACAAAAGCGACCGTTGTTTTGGCTCCCAGAGACTTATCGTGGGCTCTTCGGGCGCACTGTGGGCACCGAGAGCAACGGCATAATCGCGCAAGACCAGCGAATATAGCCTTTCAAAGTGATCAACAGCTTCGTTTTCGGCGAATCGTGGCATCACTAGGAACACAGAACGGACGGTGCCAATCGCCGCCGAACACCGGACGATATTCGTAATGACTTCCGCTTTATCGTATACGTATTGGTAACTTCGGGCGGCACGACTGCGACGATCAATTCCCGCTGGAATACGTGCCCTAAGATACGCATGCGTAGTAAAGTCAAAAATTACGCTTGGTCGTTCGGACTCTAAGGTCGAGCAAAGCCAGCTTTCGTCAGCCAGGTTACCGAACCGGTATTTGAGACGACTCCGAGCCACCGGTCCGACAACGCTACGCCAGCGCTTTAGGACCTCAATACGACGATGTTCGCTATCAACCAAGCAGACTTGCCGTGCCCTCTCGGCGAGATGAGTGGCAATCCTTGTTGCCGCAGGATGGCCCGCACAGGTAACGAAAACGATCTGAGCTTCGAGATGCTTAAGGAGCTCCTCAAATGCAAGATCTTGGAGATTGCTTTCGACGAGGTGCTCGTCGCGAACCTCGTCAACGAAGAGTGTTCGGGTCGCGGGAGAGCCACCGGTTCCATCATTGCAGTCGTCCGGCCCTCGCAGCCACTTCCTGAGTCGACGAATCGGTTCGAAGTAGAGGTGGATAGCTTCCCTAGCGGCGGAGGCGGTGAGGCTAGCGATTTCCCTCATAACTCTTTACCGGCCCGCACGGCTGTCACGACCACAAACCATGCAAACAATATCAAATCCACAGCGAACACGAGATATTCTGCCGCTTTCAGACCATATATCAAGTAAGGGTCTATGTTTCGTGCTTGCAACCACTTAACCAGCAGGCTCAGAGACACGGCGGGTATCGCAATTACGACGAAGATGGCGGTTCCCAAGCCGCCATGAACAGCAAATTTCCATAGCGGGTGCCACCACTTTCCGTCGTTCTCTGCCATGGACCATGGGCGAGCTTAGCTGTTCCATAACTATTTCGCAACTCCCTATCGCGGTGGACCGAGGGGTTCCAGATCACCGATGTCCGGAGCAGACTCTGACGCTCGCCCGTCCGTCTAACGGACTGCGAGGACGATGGTGCGTCACCCGTGCTCACGGCTAATCGCATGCGTATTCGGGGTGGGTGGGGGAAAGTCGCAGCCGCTGGAATCGATGTCCGCCTAACGGTCTAGAGGTTAACCCGCGCGGCCAGGGCCCTCGTGGCTACGGCAGCGCGGCACGCCGCGTGCCCGCATTTGAAGCGCGCGATGCAGGTGGCGTGACGCCGCTCAAATACCGCTGAACGAGCCGGCTCGGCCGGCGGACCGAAGCCGGGCCGCGTCGGGTTCTACCTCGAGTTAGGCGGCTTGTTTCGTCGACTCAAGGACTACTGCCTTCGGGATATCGACACCAGAAACACTCACGGCTTGAAGAATTGAACCGGACGTCAGCGACGGAAAATTGTTGCGAAACGCACGTATGAATGCGTCGTCGGTACGCAAAACCGTCGCTCGGCTAATGGACGGCCACAGCGCCGGCTTCAAGGTTTGACGAAGCGCTTCGGATACTTCGCGAATAGCTTCGCCTCGCGACTTATCGTCCAGTCCTTTTGCACTGACGATAACATTCCAAGAGTTAGTGGCTTCCTGATCCGGTGCTACGAGAAGAACCAGTGCTACCGGTCCATTCTTCGCCTGAAGTTGCGTTCGGAAACGGCGAAACTCTTTCACCAGTGTCTCTTGATCCATCCCAGCACTCCATTCGCGCCACTAATGGCGTTCAAAATCTCTTCGACTTCTTTCCGACTCGCTGTTCCTGCTGTGTCATATCGGCGCTCCGGTCTCCAAAGTGCGGCGATCGACCAGTTATCAAAAAGTGCTCTGTTCGCAAGCGATAACTTTCTACTCAGACCCGCGAGCTTCAAGAGCTGATCGAGGTCATGTGTAGCGTAAACGCGGCGCAGTTCACCAGTATCAGGATACTCTTCCACGTCCAAGACTCGACATATTCGGGCTTTCAGAGCGAGCTCGATAACGTACCCTGAGAGATAGCGAGCACCATCAAAGAAGCCACCTGTCGAGAGATACTCAGCCTCTGCGAGCCGCAGTAAGGCTAACTTTCTCAGTTCTTTACGATTGGACATCGTCCGCCAAGCCCTCGACCGAAAGTGGCCAAGGATACGAAGTTAGACCCGCTAGAGCAATAAGGAGCGGATCGGTTGCTGCGCCGGTCGCCAACAACCACACTGCGGTTGAGGATGGAACGCGCGATTGCATGACATCGTGCCGTCTCGTCCCGCGGGTCCGGCTTGGGCGGGGGCTTGTGCGATCCACGAGGTGGTCCGCCTAACGGTCTAGAGGTTAACCCGCGCGGCCAGGGCCCACGTGGCTACGGCAGCGCGGCGCGCCGCCTGCCTGCATTTGAAGCGCGCGATGCGGGGCGGCGTGACGCCGCGCAGGTACCGCTGAACGAGGCGGCTCGGCCGCCGAACCGAAGCCGGGCCGCGCCGGGTTCTACCTCGAGTTAGGCGGCACGGCTCAATGCATTATTCGGCCGGTAGCATCGATCGTGGGTTCAGTCGCCAAGTACCAATCGGCGATGACAGCGTCCTGTTCTGCGCGGAACTCCACCATAAGAGGCATGCGAACGACGAACTGTTCGTCGGCGTCCAAGTAATACCCAAGTGTAATTGTTCGGATATTGCGACGCCAAGTTTCAACAAGCGATCCGTACGACACTTCAGGCGCGATGGGACACTCAAAAGAAAGAACCGGCTCGCGTTCACGATAGCTCGCGCGCATGGCATTGACCAATGACAACGATTTGACCACGCCTTCGTGATGAACGACGAGGCCAAACGCATTAGCATTATCGGTTGCGATGACCTCGATCCGGTCAGGATGGACGGCTGGCTTTATTGCCTGAGGCGTAACGAAACCGGACGGCCTAACCCCTAAAGTCGTACGCCATCCACCCGCGGGCAGAAATATGCGACCCTCGAAGATTCGCAACTCCGAATGCCCCAACTTTTCCGTAAATGGAAAGAGGAGCGCACGCACCTCCCGTGGCAGAAACCCGATGTTCCCAAACCGCTCCCACTCAGGAGCCGTATGTTCGGCGTCGGCTTCACGCCCAGCATACTCTCCAATCTGTAACGGACGCGAGCCCACAATATAGAGAACAGCCTTGGGGCTAGTTTCGAGATCACGGATGGACGCAGATGACAGAAGTTCGTTCTGCACTTTGAGTGATGCTAGTTGACTCTTCAAGCCTTGATTCTGTCGTGCGATAGATGAGCCCTGCGCAAGCAACCGCAGATTACTAACTCTGAGGTTCGCTAGCTGGATCGCGGTACTTGCACTATTTGATTGTGCGGCGAAGAGGCCATAGGCGGATACCACTGCTGCCGTAAGCGCGAACAGAATGAAAATTAAGGGATATCGGTTGACGCGCGTCCATTCCTTGGCTCGCGACCTGCCGATTTTCAAAGGTGCCCGTTGTAGATTCTTCACCTGACCTACAACGGCGGTAAGCATGGTGATCAGAAGGCCAACCCACGCGACGATCACTTGGCCAGTTTACGCCCACGTTGACAGTTTCGCTAGCACTGCCGGTCGACGCAAGGCGCGGGACGACCGTTATGTCCTGAATCCTTCGAACGTTTACCGCGTATACGGTCCTTCTAATGGACCGATTTAGAACCGTTTACGCCAATGGTCGGCTGGTGCAAGCTACCTCAAGCAGCCCACGAAAAATGAGGCGTTTGGCGGGCGGGCGGGGGAAAGATGCAACCGCGAGGATCGATGTCCGCCTAACGGTCCAGAGGTTAACCCGCGCGGCCAGGGCCCTCGTGGCTACGGCAGCGCGGCACGCCGCCTGCCTGCATTTGAGGCGCGCGATGCGGGCGGCGTGACGCCGTTCAAATACCGCCACACGAGCCGGCTCGGCCGGCGAACCGAAGCCGGGCCGCGCCGGGTTCTACCTCGAGTTAGGCGGCCCGCCCCCCAATAGTCCGTACGACTCCGGCGGCCTCTCGCTCATTTAGCGTGCGATTGCTGACCGGCCGAGGTGTGAATAGTTCAGAAGCGAAATGCTCTCTTTCATTCCGACTATCTCGACTCGAAAGCGCTCACCTCGTTTGTCTCGTAGTTCAAACGGCACTCTCAGCTTGAGATCCGCCGGCTGTCGTTGGCCATTATTGACATCGATATCATCTGCATACAAATAGAGTCCATTCGTGGTGTCGGATTTAGGATCTAGACTACCATCCAAACCGGGAATTGATCCTACAGTATTGATAATCAAAGAACCGCCGCCGTCTCGACTCATCTTTATAAGCAGGCTCTGACTGATAGCAGCGTTATCGAGTACGAACGCCGCATACAAGCGATGTGCACAGTAAACAGCGATTACATCCCCCTTAAGGCGTGGGAAATTATGCCGACCGCCCGAATCGGTCTTCCCTGACAAGAAGGTGTTGTCACGAAAGAAAATGTAGACATCGGCACCTTTAATTGGTTCAAGTGCGTCATTAACAACGGCGATATTGAGCGACGCCCTGACGTTGCCATCAGGCAGTAGCCTGCTACGATATTCGATGATCGCCGCTTCTGAATTGATAGACAAAACGCGGACCTGAAAAGAATGACCAAGCGCATCGTCGAGGATGAGTACCTGCCCGAGAGCAAAATCAACGGGCTGTGACTTGCCGCCATCGATTGCAATATTATCGGCATAGAGATAAGTACGGTCACCTGAGTCCTTAATCGGGTCGAGCGCACCTTCGAGTCCCGGAATACGGCCCGGCCCCCGAAGCTTCAAAATCTCGGCCGCCGTGAGCGGCGTTGTGTCGTGTATCGGCGGGGGACGTGCGTTGATTGGAGCAAGAGCCGAAGAGGGCTCGTCTCGGGGAGCCTGAACGGGGTTTGCCGTCAAAGTTGATTGGACAATGGGTGGTGGTACGTAACTGGAAGACCGGTAAACATCCGTAGGCGCTGGTGCAACGTTTTCGGTGGCGTTCTGTCTCGGCCGTATATCTGCTTTGCGACCTTGCGGGGCACTAACATTCTTCGTCCGCGGCGTTGGTTGAGCCGTAACCTGCGAAAGCGTGGATTGGCTCGGTGGCTTCTCCGAAGGCATTTGCGCGGACTTCTTGTCAGCGATGACTTCGGGAGTTTCAATCTGCCGCTGTCGATAATCTCGTTGCTCCTGCCTGAGGCCGAGTAAATTCCGGACCTCCGGTATTACTATCAGCGCCGCCACGACTGTAGCGGCGGTGAGCAACACGCCGGCTATGGCAATCCTGTCACCACGGGACCACGGTTCGTTCATTGCCGCAGTAATTATATAGCCAAAGTTGGGACCGTTCTCATCCAACGCATGAGTAGGCAACGAAGGAGAGAGAGGCCCGGGTGGGAGGGGGAAACGTGCGGCCGTAGGAATATATGTCCGCCTAACGGTCCAGAGGTTAACCCGCGCGGCCAGGGCCCACATGGCTACGGCAGCGCGGCGCACGGCCTGCCTGCATGTGAGTCGCGCGATGCGGGCCGCGCGCCGCCGTGCGGTTTTTGATTTCCCGAGCCGGCTCGGCCGGCGGGCCGAAGCCGGGCCGCGCCGGGTTCTACCTCGAGTTAGGCGGCTGGTAACGGCAGACGTCGCTCCGGCGGAGCTCTATGAGATGTGCCGTCGTACGATCTCGACAGGACGGGGCTGCAACTTCACAACGCGGCCGGAGTTGTCTCGTTCGATCTGTTTTAGATATTCGAACAATGCAGTTCGATCACCCTTAAATTGTTCATGTAGCTGGCGACGGGCTTCACGCGTTTCCTCAACAATGGGATCCTCGTACATGGTTACCTCTCCAATAGCTGCTGCGGAGTGTAGATAAGAGGTGGTTCATAGCCGAAGCTACGTATGACGCTATTGATGCGCGGAATGATGATGGCATTGGCGATGTGCTTACAATTCCAAGTCAACAGGAAATCCCTACCTCCCGTTGCCGCTACGGCTATATGCAGCGCGTCTTCGTAGGCATTCGGCGGTAATCCGGCACGTTCCACCAGAGCGTCGGCCAGAGACGTAGCCAGTTCTGAAATCTCGACGATTGTTAGCTGTTGTGCAACGGCGGTGCGCGCAGCAGCGAACTCCTCATTGCCACGTGCAACTTCCGCGAGAACGACGGCAGAGACGTACAGCTCGAAGTCTTGACCTCGACGCTCCCACCATTCAACCGTTAGTTCCTGATTTGCCGCCACGATGAGATCACGTTGGTTCCGTCGCGCAACCAAGTAGCTGATGACGCTAGTCTCGACGTACACCTTCGGCTTTGTGTCCGGCACGGCGCCATTCTACCTCGGGCTCCCGCCGGAACTTGAGCTAGCGCGCGCAACCGTAGGAATGCAAAGAGCAGATGTGCGAACGATGCGGAATGTCTTCTCCGTCGGACGAGCATCTTGCGGCTGGACGCCGGCGGTGCTTGTGTCCGATGGCGCCATCTGCCCTGCCAACATAGACGTCGATTGCGCGTCGCGCGTGGGTGGGGGAAAGGTGTCGTTTCGAGATCAAGGCCCGCCTAACGGTCCAGAGGTTAACCCGCGCGGCCAGGGCCCTCGTGGCTACGGCAGCGCGGCACGCCGCTTGCCCCATTTGAACCGCGCGATGCAGGCGGCGTGACGCCGCTCAAATACCGCTGAACGAGCCGGCTCGGCCGGCGGGCCGAAGCCGGGCCGCGCCGGGTTCTACCTCGAGTTAGGCGCCACGGGATTCGACAGACTGCTCCGCGCATCTGAAGAAACCGAACTGCGTGTTCTGGAATCACCCAAAGACTCTTGAACAATCTCAAACATCTGCCGAAACAGCTTCTCGCGAATATTGCCTTCCACGGCCTGTAACGCCAAGCGGAGAAGTTCAGGATTGTCAATAGCGTGAATTCCATCTTCCCAGGAGGCGATCAGTTCACTGCTTAGATTTAGATGACGAGACAGTTCGTCACGAGACAGCCCTAGATTCTCTCGCCAAGATTGGAGAACAGAACCATTGAGCTGAACATCGTTCGTCAGTTCAGAACCGCTGACTCGCACCGGACGGCCACTTATCAACCCCTGAGTATCCACGAATTCGTTCACACGTAGAAATTCGATCGCATATGGTCGACCATCGATGTCGTAATCCACTACGACCCCATCGTAGATCTCCTCAGAGTCTCGATATTTGCGCCCCTCGACGAACGTTAAAGCCAACGAGTTGCTGGAGCGATCGTACAGGTACTTCATTTAGACCTTCCTCGCGCATATCGGCGGTCAAAGAAAGCGTTGTCGACGGTCTCGCGATCTTCGAGTGTGATGACGCGAAGGTATTTCTCAGCCGTCTCGATATAACCCCACATCTGATATTTGCCGTCGCTCTGCTGTCGTATCTCAACCGGCCGCGCAAGAACTTCCATGCACCATTCTGGCCGAATCTCTGGTCGATCGACCATTCTCAACTCGAAATACCGCGTTACCTTCACCCGATCAGCATACGACAGGTTAGGCACGCTGCTCTCCCCGAAAACGCCGCAAATCTAAGTCAAGACAGCTAGTTACCGCTCCTCCCGATACACAGGTCTTGCGCTTTTTCGGAATTGGCAACTCTCGAGTGATTCTTGCCGTGCGTTGATTGATCGGAGAGCCATGATGGTTAGGGCGAGGAACTGCTAGCACTGGAGTCGATTGTGATCGCTCAGGTGAGCGGCCTCGGGCCGCAACGTGACGCCCATCGCACATGCGAGCAACTCACGCGAAAGTCGCACAGGTCGGGGGTGGGCGGTGGAACGTGCGGCCGCAGGGATCGATGTGCGCCTAACGGTCAAGAGGTTAACCCGCGCGGCCAGGGCCCGCGTGGCTACGGCAGCGCGGCACGCCGCATGCCTGCACTTGAAGCGCGCGATGCAGGCGGCGTGACGCCGCTCAAATACCGCCGACCGAGCCGGCTCGGCCGGCGGACCGAAGTCGGGCCGCGCCGGGTTCTACCTCGAGTTGGGCCGCGGTTAGCGTGACGGCTGCCGTGCCCATGCTACGATTGCCACGACGGAGTTGATCGATGGCCTCGACTCGCAAGACACCTACTTCCAAACACACCACCGTTCGCGCGACCGGCAAGCTGGTGCCACGCGACTCTAAAATAGGTCGCACGGTGGATTCTAAGACGGGTCGCGTAGTGCTCTTTCCCACCGAACCCAGCAGACTTGGCAAAAAGAAAATCGAGCAGGCCGTTGACCGAGTGACCTCGAAAAAATAGCGGTGGGAAAGCTCAATCCAGAGTTCGATCGCAACGTATTCATTAATTGCCCGTTCGACCTCGAATACGCGCCGATCTTCGAGGCAATCGTGTTTGCCGTGCACGACTCAGGGTTTCGACCGAAGTGTGCCCGCGAACGCTTAGACTCTGGCGAGATTCGACTGCAAAAGATTGTGGAATTGATACGCACCTCGCGATACTCAATCCACGACCTTTCGCGAACGGAACTCGATCGAGTCACCGCTCTTCCTCGCTTCAACATGCCTTTGGAACTCGGGATCGATTTGGGGTGCAAGGCATTTAGCGGTGCGCATCGCCGAAAATCTCTGCTGATCTTCGATTCCGAGCAGTACAGGTTTCAGAAGTATGTCTCTGACATCGGTGGTCAGGATATTCATCGACACGGCAACGATGCGAAAGTTGCGGTAGCTCGTGTGAGAGATTGGCTGCGAGCGGAATCGGGTCTAAACAGAATCCCGGGCGGTAGTGCGATCTACGAAAGGTACATTGCTTTTCGCCACGAACTGCCGGGAATCTGCCGCGAGCTTCGCTTGGACGTCAACGATCTCGCATTCGTTGACTTTTCGTACGCCATCGCCTTTTGGCTTGAGCGACATCCGTAAATTCCGGCGATCCAAGAACGAGCACTTCGACCGCGGATGGCCAGCGCGCCTCAAGTGACCACCTGCCTGCCAAGACGGCTGGCGTGACGCGTGCGGGGCGGGCGGTGGAAACGTGAGGCCGCTGAGATTTCGTCGGCCCAACGGTCCAGAGGTTAACCCGCGCGGCCAGGGCCCACGTGGCTACGGCAGCGCGGCGCACGGCCTGCCTGCATGTGAGTCGCGCGATGCAGGCCGCGCGCCGCCCTTCAGGTTTTGACTTTCCGAGCCGGCTCGGCCGGCGGGCCGAAGCCGGGCCGCGCCGGGTTCTACCTCGAGTTGGGCCGCCGCTGGCCTATTTACTAGCCGTCGTCATCGGTTTGATGAACTTCGGCTCTATCTTGTCATCCAGCAGATACTCCATGAATTCTTCGTTGGCTTTGCCCCCAAGTTTGCTGCTGGCATAGACCACTCTGATGTCGCTCGTCTTATCTGACGGCTCGACTACCACTCCCGTAAGGTGAGGCAGCACGACCAACGTACCGACTGCAGCATCCTTTGGAGCGACCTGTACGAACTTATACTTTTCCGGGTTCCGCCACACTTCAGATGTCTTCGGAGGAACACCTTGCGGGTTGGTAGGCCTGAAGCCATACAGCTCCTCGCTTGCGTTGGCTAAGACGAGGTTCGATCCTGGGCCATCGGCAAGAAGCTTGGCTGAAAACCACTGCCGATTGATGATGAATTCTACCCATTGGGTACACGCGTGCGGGCACTTGGCCTTACCAGCTTCCGTCGTGGCGGTACAGACCGGCTCCTTCGGATTGAAGCATCGATAAAACTTTAAAGGCGACGCAGCGTGCACATTTGATGCGCCGATCAATAGTGACACTCCCCAAACAAACAACATTGCTGACTTCTGCGAAGACCCGCCGAATATCTTTTCGATCATATTTTTGACTCCTCGCATAAGCGCTTTCAAAATGTCTTGGAGCTCCTCGTAGAAGATCGTTGTAAGCAGGCCGGCCAAGACAGGAAGAAGAAGCATCGCCTCGTATGGTTTTCTTAGAACGGCTGTGAGCGGTGTCTCCAGTAGCTTGACTAGCAAGTAGGCGATCAGTCCGAACAGCGCTGCGACCAGCAACGACGGCAAGAACGGGTCGCCTGTCCGTCGAACGTTGAATGTCCTAACCCACACTGAGCCGCACCACCCCACAATACTCGCAACGATAAATAACATTGCGCGAACAGTGCTAGTACGCCGCGAAAGAAGGAAGCGGGAGATCGGACCAACAGAGCCGTCCGGAAAGACCTCAGCCATCATGACATCCAAGGCGGGCATACTGTGTCCTTCGTTGATGACAATCTCGTCGGGCCCATTCGGAAGGAAGCGCCCGTGCTGATCGAGAACCCAATCCAGTGAGAAGTAGGCTGCGATGCATACCATCAAGATGAGGACCGAAAAAGCGACTTTGACTCTCATGCGTCTCCTACATCTAGGAGGGACCGAAACGCAGAAATCCCTACCTCAAACCGGAACGTCGTCGACCTCCGCCCCGATTGACCCGCCTGATAGCGCGCCAGCCTGACCAGCGATCGAAGGGGGGCGGCAATCCCGTGGGGTTGGTCGGCCCAACGGATTAGAGGTTAACCCGCGCGGCCAAGGCCCACGTGGCTACGGCAGCGCGGCGCACGGCCTGCCTGCATGTGAGTCGCGCGATGCAGGCCGCGCGCCGCCCTCCAGATTTTGATTTCACGAGCCGGCTCGGCCGGCGGGCCGAAGCCGGGCCGCGTCGGGTTCTACCTCAAGTTGGACGGAGCCCGGTCTCGCATAGATGGGCAGTGTTCCTGTTGTGCAGAACAACGATCCTGCTTGAGAGAGGAGGATTGAGCACTTTGCGTGGAGCAAGACCAGAC
>Ga0157375_10004243_pt1 | contig 12431 bp, 6 predicted proteins | sample M35metaG_FD_115311 | JGI IMG/M metagenome (GOLD analysis project Ga0157375, IMG submission 115311) | Miscanthus rhizosphere microbial communities from Kellogg Biological Station, Michigan, USA - M3-5 metaG | ecosystem: Host-associated > Plants > Roots > Rhizosphere > Soil | place: USA: Michigan...
AACATTCGCGTGATCACGGAGCTCGTGATCAATCACACCTCCGACCAGCATCCGTGGTTTCAACGCGCCCGGCGCGCGCCGAAAAACTCGCCCGAACGCGACTGGTACGTGTGGAGCGACGACCCGAACAAATACGCCGACACGCGCATCATCTTCACCGACACGGAAAAGTCGAACTGGACGTGGGACCCGGAGGCGCAGCAGTTCTACTGGCATCGCTTCTTCGCGCACCAGCCCGATCTCAACTTCGACAACCCCGAGGTTCTCGAAGCGATCACGAACATCATGCGCTTCTGGCTGCGCCTGGGCGTTGATGGGCTTCGACTCGACGCCATTCCGTATCTCATCGAGCGCGAAGGAACTAACTGCGAGAATCTCCCGGAGACGCACGACGTCTTGCGACGGCTCCGCGCCGCGTTGGACTCGGAGTTCGCCAACCGCATTTTCCTCGCCGAGGCGAACCAGTGGCCGAGTGACGTGCGGCCGTATTTCGGAAACTCTGATGAGTGTCACATGGCGTTCCACTTTCCGGTCATGCCGCGCATGTACATGGCGATCCGGAAGGAAGACCGCACGCCGATCATCGACATCATGCGACAGACGCCGGAGATCCCGCCCGACTGCCAGTGGGCGATCTTCCTCCGCAATCACGACGAGCTCACGCTGGAGATGGTGACCGACGAAGAGCGCGACTACATGTATCGCGAATACGCGCGCGATCCGCGCATGCGCATCAACGTCGGGATTCGACGGCGGCTCGCGCCGTTGATGGAAGGAGGACGACGCCAAGTCGAGCTGATGAACGCGCTGTTGATGTCCATGCCGGGCACGCCGATCATCTACTACGGCGACGAGATCGGGATGGGCGACAACATCTATCTCGGCGATCGGAACGGCGTGCGAACACCGATGCAATGGAGCGCGGACCGGAATGCGGGATTCAGCGAGGCCGACACCGCCGCGCTGTTCTCACCGTTGATCGTCGATCCGCCGTACGGGTATCACACGGTGAACGTCGTCGCGCAGGACAAGCAGCCGACGTCATTGCTCCGTTGGATGCGACGACTCATCTCGGTGCGCCAGCAGTATCAGGCGTTCGGGCGCGGAACGTGGGAGCCGCTCGACGCGGCGAATCGCCGTGTGCTCGTGTTCATTCGGCGGTACAGGGACGAGATCGTGCTCTGCGTGAACAACCTCTCGCGTTTCGCGCAGTTCGTCGAGCTGGACTTGCGTGAATTCACGGGACGGGTTCCGCTCGAGCTGTGGAGCAAGAATGCCTTTCCGCCGATCGGCGAGCTGCCGTATTTGCTGACGCTCGGACCGCACAACTTCCTGTGGTTCCGGATTCTTGCCGCGGAACAGGCGAAGGAATATCAACGGACGACGTGATGACCGGCGAGCGCGATGCGCCTCTTCGCGCCGCCCTGGCGGCGCTTTCGTCCGACGACCTCCTCCGCTTTCTCGTGCGCCAGCGTTGGTTCGGCCGCAAAGGAGCGTCCCCGACGCATGCGCGCGTCGCCGACGTGATTCCGCTGCCTTGGAGCGGTGTTTCGTACGCCATCGTGCGCGTGATCGTGCGCGAGATCGGAGGCCCCGACCGCGAGCTCCAATTGCCAATCGGAATGCGGAGTCACGAAACGGCGCTCAACCACGGGGTGATCGCGACGATCGAGCAGGACGGCCGCCAGATCGCGCTCTATGACGCGGTCCAGGACGCGGACTTTCGCGCCAAGCTCGCCGAGGCCCTCACGACGAGCGGGACGGTCGATGCCGGGTCGACCAAATGGATTGTCGAGGTGCTACGCCCCGGGTGGCTCGGGAGCGATGATCGTACGACGACGGTCGGATCGGCGGAGCAGAGCAACACGTCCATCGTCATGGGCGGTCGCGGCATCTACAAACTCTTTCGCGTGCTGACGCCGGGCGTCCATCCCGATGTCGAAGTGACACGTTTTCTCACGACGAAGGCACATTTTCCCAACACGCCTGCATTGTTCGCCGAGACGCGCATCGAAGCCGGCGACGAGGCGATCACGACGGGCATGCTCCAGGAGTATCTCCCGGGAGCAGTGGACGCGTGGAGCTTTGCGCTCGAACGGGGAAAAGCATTCTTCACCGCCCCCCCCCAGAGCGGCCGCGATCCGGCAAACGATGTCGTGCCCGACGCGCGACGTCTGGGCGTCATGACCCGCGCGATGCACGATGCGCTCGCCAGTGGAACCGATTCCGCCTTCACTCCCGAGCCGCTTCGCGCCGAAGACGTCGAGCGACAGGCGCACCGCGTCCAGCAGTCGATTCGCGATTCGCTTCTGCTGCTCGAGGCGCAACTCGAGACCGGACGACTTCCCGCGCAACGAGTGGCCGAAGCACGCGCGCTGGCCCGTCGCGCCGATCACTACACGGACTTCGTCGACGAGATCGTCGACACCGTCGGCGACGACCTCGGCTCACGCATTCGAACGCACGGCGATTATCACCTCGGCCAGGTGCTTCATACGAAGAGCGATGATTTTATGGTCATCGACTTCGAGGGGGAGCCGGCGAGGAAGCTCGAGGAGCGAAGAGCGAAGATGTCGCCGTTGCGAGACGTCGCGGGAATGTTGCGGAGTTTCTCGTATGCGGCGGCGACAATGGCCGAGGGCGTGGCACGGACGCTTGACGTGGCGACGCGCGAGCTGCGCAGCGCGAGGTGGGAACGCGATGCTCGCGCGGCGTTTCTCGACGGCTATCTCGCGGCCGGACGCCGGGAACCACTGCTTCCCCGGGACCCAGACCATTTACGCTCGCTCGTCGCCCTCTTCGAGACTGAGAAGGTGTTTTACGAGCTTACGTACGAGTTGAACAATCGGCCGGAGTGGGTCGGAATTCCGATGAAGGGAATTGCGCGCTTGTTGTTCAAGAGCGGCAAGGATTAGGAGTTGCCAAAGGTCTTGCAGTCCTTCGGATCTCCCTTCTCCAATCCTCTCCTGAACCAGGCCACTCGCTGCGCCGACGAGCCATGCGTGAACGTCTCTTGATTGACCTGTCCCGTCCTTTCCCGCTGGATCCGATCGTCGCCGACCGCGGCGGCCGCGTTCATTCCTTCTTCAAGGTCGCCCGGGTCGAGCAGATTCTCGCGCTGCGTCTCATGCGCCCAAACTCCGGCGTAGCAGTCAGCCTGTAGCTCGAGTCGAACCGATAGCTCGTTTGCCGCGTCGGGATTCTGTTGCTGTGCTCTGCGCACGGCTGCATCGGTACCAAGAAGATGTTGCACGTGATGTCCGAGCTCGTGCGCGAGGACGTACGCCTCGGCGAAATCACCCGGCGCGCCGAACCGAGTGTGGAGCTCGTCGTAGAATGAGAGATCGATGTACAGCTTCTGATCGACGGGACAATAGAACGGGCCCATCGCCGCCTGCCCGATGCCGCATCCCGTCTGGGTCGCGTTCCGGAAAAGCACGAGCTTGGCGTCGCGCCAGGGGCGGTTCATGGTTTCCGGAAGAATGCGCGACCACGTGGCCTGCGCCGAGTCGAGCACGAAGGAAACGAACTGGACTTCCTTCGCTTCCGCCGGTGATTGATCGACCGGCGGTGCGACCTGACCACCCGACGTTCCGCCCGTCGGAGCGTTTTCGCCGCCGCCGCCGCCGCCCGAAACAAAATCCCGTCCGAAGACGAGACTCAGGATGAGTAGGATGACCGTCCCGCCGATTCCGGCCGGCGCGAAACCGATGCCGCGAGAGCCGCGACGATCTTCGATGTTCGGACTTTCACCACCCGGAGTCCAGCGCATCCCGTCAACCTCGCCAAACGGTTCAGCAACGGGTGAAGGCAAGAACCCGGCCTACTCTCGGGCTATAACGTGCGCGTCATCACGTAGTCGTGCTGACGATCGGAACCGACCATGAAGAACTGCCGGCCCACTTTGCGAAAGCCAGACTTCTCATAAAACGCAATAGCGCGCGGGTTGCGCTCCCAGACGCCGAGCCAGAGGGCATCACAGCCCCACTCGTGGGCCTGCTCGACACACGCCGTCATCAACTCCTGGGCGAGGCCGCGCCCCTGAAAGGAAGGAGCGACGTAGAAGCGCTGGAGCTCGGCCGGATGATTCGCGACGACGGCGGGGGATGCGGCGCCGCGAATCACCATGGCGTATCCCGCCGTCGCGCCCTCCGGCAGCTCCGCGATCCAGGTCGTGCGGTTGGCGTCGACGAGCTCGGCTTCTTGCTTCGCCGGTGAGAAGGCCTGGGCAAGATACAGCCTGAGATCGTTCGGATCGTTCAGGGGCCCGAAGGCGGACGTGAACAGGTCGGCGCCGACGCGAGCGAGCAGTGCAGCGTCGCCGGCGGTCGCGCGACGAATCACCGGTAAGGTCATGGGGGGATGCTGACTCTGCGTGTAACGGTTCAGATCGTCAAATCAAGATATCGATTGCGGTCCCGGCCGCGCGCGCATAGACCGTGCGTCTGTCATTTGGCGCCCTGCCGACTGTCATCACGCCGTCCTGGAGTGCAGCACATTACAGCGAAGGGTCCTAGACTCCACCGCACGGTTCGCGCACCACCCAATCACGACCAAAAAAAACGAAATGCGCGTTTGGCCCGGCCAGCCCTATCCGCTCGGAGCGACATGGGATGGCGAAGGAGTGAACTTCGCTCTGTTTTCGGAGAGCGCGACTGCCGCCGAGCTCTGCTTGTTCAATCACCAGGCAGACGGCCAGGAAGCCCACAAAATTCTGCTTCGTGAGCGGACGGATCAGGTCTGGCACTGCTATCTGCCGGATGTCCGTCCCGGTCAGTACTACGGGTATCGCGTGCACGGCCCCTACGATCCGAACAACGGACATCGCTTCAATCCCGCCAAGCTCCTGATCGATCCGTACGCGAAAGCGATCACCGGCGCGATTTCGTGGAGCAACGCCCTGTTCGCGTACAAAGTCGGTGGCCCAAACGAAGATCTCGATCTCGATCCGGACAACAGTGCTGGCGACGTTCCCAAGTGCGTCGTGATCGATCCCGCGTTCACCTGGGAGGACGACCAGCCCCTTCGCGTCCCGTGGAATCGCACGATCATCTACGAATGTCACGTCAAAGGGATGTCACGCCTGCATCCCGATGTTCCGGATCATCTGCGGGGAACGTACCTCGGGCTGTGCAGCGAGCCCGTCCTCCAGTACTTGCTCGATCTCGGCATCACGGCCGTGGAGCTGCTGCCGGTGCATCAGTCGGTCGTCGATCGAAACCTCGCCGAGCGTGGGCTGTCGAACTATTGGGGCTACAACTCGATCGGCTTTTTCGCGCCGGATGTCCGCTACGCGGCGAAAGGACTCGGCAATCAGGTGTACGAGTTCAAGAGCATGGTGAAGACGTTCCACTCGGCGGGGATCGAGGTGATTCTCGACGTCGTTTACAACCACACCGGCGAGGGGAATCATCTCGGGCCGACGCTGTCGCTGCGAGGAATCGATAACCGCACCTATTACCGCCTCGAGTCGAATCCGCGGTTCTACACGGATTTCACGGGGACGGGCAACAGCCTCAACATGCAGCACCCGCGCACGATCCAGCTCATCATGGATTCGTTACGCTATTGGGTCACGGACATGCACGTCGACGGTTTCCGTTTCGACCTCGCGCCGGTGCTCGCCCGGGAGCTGCACGATGTGGATCGGCTTTCCGCGTTCTTCGACATCATTCACCAAGACCCGACGCTCGCCAACGTGAAGCTGATCGCCGAACCGTGGGATGTCGGCCCCGGTGGATATCAGGTCGGCAACTTTCCAATTCGCTGGGCGGAGTGGAACGGGAAGTATCGCGACACCGTTCGCCGGTATTGGCGGGGTGATGGCGGCCAGGTTCCAGAGCTGGCGTCGCGCCTCGCCGGCTCGAGCGACATCTACGAGCCCAGCGGCCGCGGCTCCTATGCCAGCGTGAATTTCGTCACGGCGCACGACGGCTACACGCTGTACGATCTCGTGAGCTACGAGCAAAAGCACAACGAAGCGAACGGCGAGGAGAATCGCGACGGCCACAATGACAACATCAGCCGAAACTGGGGGGCGGAAGGGGAGACGCAGGACGAAGCGATCCTCGACCGACGCTTCCGTCTGATGCGCGATTTCATCGCGACGCTCGCCTTCTCGCAAGGCGTGCCCATGCTTTCGCATGGCGACGAAATTGCACGCACCCAGCACGGCAACAACAACGCGTACGCACAGGACAACGAGATCTCGTGGATCGACTGGAATCTCGATGACCGCAAGCGGCAGCTTCTCGCTTTCACGCGCAAATGTCTCAACCTTCGGCATGCCCACCCCGTGCTGCGACGCCGGCATTTCTTCAGCGGCGAACCGACGATCAAGGGTGGGCCGAAGGACCTTTCGTGGATCCGTCCCGACGGTGAAGAAATGACGGACAGCGACTGGCACCGAGGAGACAACCACGCGCTCGGCATGCTGATCTACGGCGACGCAACGGACGAGACCGACGACCGCGGCCGCCCGATCAAAGGCGAGACGCTGCTGCTCATTCTGAACGCGGGTGAGAACGGCGTCAGCTTCACGCTGCCAAAGATCCACGGGTTGTCAGCGATGTGGGCGGAGATGGTCGATACCGCGCATCGCGATCTGCATGTGATCAACACCGGCTGCGTCGAGGTGGACCCGTTCAGCCTCGAGTTGCTGCGATATGGCGAGAACCGCCGAATGACGGACGACGACCGATCGGATAAACGCGGCACAGTGGGGTCAAGAGAGACGAATGGCTGAGAAGCGAAAGCGGACGAAGAAGAACACGACCGACGAGACGGCGCAGAGCCGCGCGGACGCGATGATCGATCCGCGCAAGGACGATCAGACGGAAGAGCGACGGTCGGCCACCACTGCGGCGCCGCCGGCGAAGAAACGCGCGCCGCGGAAAAAAGCCGCGGCGAAGCGAGGGGAAGAGGTGGCTCCGGAGACCGAGGTCTCGATCGAACCCAGCATCGAGGAGACGGCTGTGGCGCGCACCTCTTCCGACTTGCCGAAAGCCGAGTTGGACCGGCTACTCGCCGGCGAGCACTCGAATCCGCACGCCATCCTGGGCGCGCATCCCATGTCGTTGCTCGGCGAGAACGGCATCATGATTCGCGCGCTGATTCCAAGCGCGGAGCGGGTCGAGTGCGTCCTGGAGAACGGCGACGTCCTCGAGATGACGCGAGAGGCGGAGGGCGGCCGGCTGTCGGATCTGTATTCGGCATTCGTCGGCGGAGCGACGCTGCCGTTGTCGTATCGCTTTCGCTTTCACTACAAAGACGGTGCGACGTGGGACCGCGCCGATCCGTATCGGTTTCTGCCGACGCTCGGCGATGTGGATCTGCACTTGTTCAACGAAGGCACGCATCGCCAGCTCTGGAAGAAGCTCGGTGCGCACGTCCGGACGATGGACGGTGTACGCGGCGTCGCCTTCGCGGTGTGGGCGCCGAATGCGCGACGGGTCAGCGTCGTCGGTGATTTCTGCGGCTGGGACGGCCGCGTCTTCCCGATGCGGATGATGGGCAGCTCCGGCGTCTGGGAGCTGTTCCTCCCTGACATCGGACCGGAAACGCTATACAAGTTCGAGCTGCTCACGCGCGAGGGAGCGCTTCGCATCAAAACGGATCCGTTCGCCGCCAAGCTCGAGCAGGGAACGGCCGCCGCGTCGATCGTGCAGGCGGAAGACCGATATCAATGGAACGACGCCGAGTGGATGCATGCGCGCCGGCAGGTCGACTATGTGCGGTCGCCGATGAGCATCTATGAAGTCCACCTCGGCTCGTGGGCGCGTGTACCGGAGCACGGCAACCGGCCGCTCTCGTATCGCGAGATCGCGCCGCGGCTCGCGGACCACGTGAGCGCGATCGGCTTCACGCACGTGGAGCTGATGCCGGTGATGGAGCATCCCTTCTACGGATCGTGGGGATATCAAGTCAGCGGCTATTACGCGCCGACATCGCGCTACGGCAGTCCCGAGGATTTTCGTTTCCTGATCGACACGCTGCATCAGCGCGGGATCGGCGTCATTCTCGATTGGGTCCCGGCGCACTTTCCGAAAGACGACTTCGCGCTGCGGCGCTTTGACGGAACCGCGCTGTACGAGCACGAGGACCCACGCCTCGGCGAGCATCCGGACTGGGGCACGTTGATCTTCAATTACGGCCGCGCCGAAGTGCGGAACTTCCTCATCGCAAACGCGCTGTATTGGCTCGACGAGTTCCACGTCGACGGGCTGCGGGTCGACGCCGTCGCGTCGATGCTGTACCTCGACTACAGCCGCGAGTCGGGCCAGTGGCTGCGGAATCGACACGGCGGCCGGGAAAACCTCGAAGCGATCGAGTTCATCAAACAGTTCAACGAGACGGTGCACGCCGAAGTGCCCGGTTGTCTGACGATCGCCGAGGAGTCGACGGCGTGGCCGGGCGTGACGACGCCGGTGAGCGACGGCGGGCTCGGTTTCACGTTCAAGTGGAACATGGGTTGGATGCACGACACACTCGCCTTCTTCTCGCGCGATCCGGTGCATCGCCGCTTTCATCAAGACCAGATCACGTTCGCCATGCTCTACGAGTACAGCGAGCGCTTCATCATGCCGCTGTCGCACGACGAGGTGGTGCACCTCAAGGGCTCATTGCTGTCGAAGATGCCCGGTGACGAGTGGCAGCGGTTGGCGAATTTGCGTCTGCTGCTCACCTACATGTTCACACGTCCGGGAAAGAAGCTGGTGTTCATGGGCACCGAGCTGGCCTCCTGGGCGGAATGGAATCACGACACGAGCCTCGACTGGCATTTGCGCGACGATCCGGCCCGCGCGGCGTTCTCGCGCTACGTCACCCGGCTCGCGACCGTGTACCGAGACACACCGGCCCTCTGGCGCGATGATCCGAGCTGGGAAGGTTTCGCGTGGATCGATGTGGCGGACAAAGAGAACTCCGTCGTGTCGTATGTGCGGCGTTCCGGCGCGGCGCACGTCGTCGTCCTGCTCAACCTCACGCCGGTGCCGCGCGAGCGTTATCGCGTCGGCGTGCCGGGCGAAGGCCGGTACGAGATCCTTCTCGCGAGTGATGCAAGCGAGTGGGGGGGTGCTGGTGGCAGCGTGAACGACGTGCGGTCGGTCGCCACCGAACCGTCGCCCTTCCACGGATACCAGCAGTCCATCGAAGTGACGCTTCCTCCGCTAGGCGCGCTGGTGTTGGCGCCGGCCGGCGCCTGACACCACGTGGCTTCTCCCCAGGTGGTCGACGCACCCATCCATCAACTCGCCGACGCTTTGGGCATCGTCGGCGAGTATGTCGATCAAACGGGCGAGCACACATGCGTCACCACCGACGAGACACGTCGCGCGCTTCTCGGTGCGATGGGCGTCGACGCATCGAGCGACGACGCAGTGCGGGAGGCGCTCGACGAGCTCCGATCCGCGGCACAGCGACGGCGCCTCGACCCGGTACGCGTCGTTAGGATCGACGATCCCGCCAGCCGGGCTATTCCCGTTCGCGCGACAGCGGGTTCGCGTTGGCGAGCGGAGATTCAAGCGGAGTCGGGCGAAAGCGTCGACCTTTCCGGAGAATGGCGGGACGCCGGGCACGTCCCGCAGATTGTCCTGCCGCGAGCGCTGCCGCTCGGCTACCACCGCGTCCGCCTGGTCGTCGACGAGTCAATCGATGAGCAAACGCTCATCGTCGTGCCGGCCCGGTGCCTGACGCCGGCCGACCTGCTGGGCGAGCATCCGCGGACGTTCGGCGTGACGGCAAATCTGTACACGATCCAAAGCGGGACGAACTGGGGCGTGGGCGATTTCACCGACCTCGGCGAGCTCGCGGCGTGGGCGGGCGACAACGGCGCCGACTTCGTCGGCGTGAACCCGCTGCACGCGCTGCTCAACCGCGGTCATGACATCAGCCCATACGGTCCACTCACGCGTCTCTTCCGAAATCCGATCTACATCGACGTCGCGCACGTTCCCGAGCTGGGATACACGCCCGAGCTGTGCGAGCGGATCGGGTCGCCGGAGTTTCTGTCGGGGCTCGAGCCGCTTCGCGAATCCAACGCGGTGCGTTACGAACAGGTGATGGCGGTGAAAGGGATCGCGCTCGACGCGTTGCATCGGGTGTTCGTCGACCAGGTCCGTGGTGATCGCGATCCGCGCGGACGTGCCTACGAGCGCTACGTCGCGGAACAGGGCACGTCGCTCGATCGTTTCGCGCTCTGGATGACGATCATGGAACAGCAGGCGACCAGCGATTGGCGCCGATGGCCGGCTGCGCTTCGCTCGCCGAGGGATCGTGCTGTCGAGGAGTTCGGTCGAGCGCACGCCGCGCGCGTCGAGTTTCACAAGTGGGTGCAGTTCGAGGCCGATCGGCAGCTCGCCGACGCCGCGGAGCGCGCGCGCGATGCCGGAATGCGGATCGGGCTGTATCAGGATCTGGCGATCGGCGTGTCGCCGGGCGGCGCCGACACGTGGAGCTTTCCCGACCTGTTCGCGCACGGCGCGGCGATCGGCGCACCGCCAGATCCGTATGCCGCTATGGGACAAAACTGGGGACTTCCGCCGATCGACCCGCGAGTGCTCGCCAACAGCGGCTATCGCTATTTCGTCGATACGCTGCGCGGGGCATTCCGCGATGCGGGCGCGCTGCGGATCGATCACGTCCTGGGTTTCTTCCGCCTGTTCTGGATCCCCGAGGGTGGCACGGCCGCGGACGGCGCCTACGTGCGCTACCCGGCTGAGGACATGCTTGGTATTCTTGCGCTGGAGAGTCACCGCCACCGCGCCGTGGTCGTGGGCGAGGACCTCGGCACGGTGCCCGACGAGGTTGGGCCGGCGCTCGCGCGGTGGGGTGTGCTGTCGTCGAAGGTGCTCATCTTCGAGCGAGAACGGGATGGACGGTTCAGGAGCCCGGCCGTCTATCCGTCGCTCTCACTGGCCACGGCGAACACGCACGACATGTCTCCGCTCGCAGGATATTGGGACGGGCGCGACATCGACACGCGCGTCAGGGTTGGCCTGTTGGCCGAGGACGAAGCCGAACGAGCGCGTGGCGAGCGGGAACGCGATCGACTCGCGCTGCTCGAGCGGTTGGCCGAAGACGACGTCCTGCCATTCCCGATCGCGCCGGCGGCGCCGGCCGATTTGCGCGGCGCCGTGCACGAGCTGCTTTGCCGATCGCCGGCGCAACTCGTCGGATTCTCGCTGGACGATCTCGCCGGCGAGCACGACGCGGTGAACGTCCCGGGTGTCGGGCCGGAGACGCATCCCAGCTGGACGCGCAAGATGCGACAGCCGCTCGAGGTCATCATGATGAGCGACGACGCGCGCGCGTCGCTGAGCTGCTACGGGCGGCAGCGCGTTCCCGACGCCGGCATCACGAGCGACTGACGGTGCCGGACGCCGACTCGCGCCGACGGCGGCGTGCACCGCTGACGGCGACCTATCGCTTGCAATTGAATGCGGGCTTCCGGCTGCGCGATGCGGGCGCGCGGGTCGAGTACTTCTCGCGGCTCGGCGTCTCGCATCTCTATCTATCGCCGATCCTCGCCGCGCGGCGCGGCAGCATGCACGGGTACGATGTCGTCGATCCTCGCCGGATCAATCCGGAGCTGGGCTCTCGCGACGATCTGGATGCGCTGGCAGCCGCGCTACACTCGCGCGACATGGGGCTGATCGTCGACGTCGTGCCGAATCACATGGCCATCGCGTCGGAGAATCCGTACTGGACCGACGTGCTGACGCACGGCGAGCGATCCAAATTCGCCAGTTGGTTCGATGTCGATTGGCCCTCGGGCGGCCCACGCCGACAAGTCGTCCTTCCCTTCCTCGACGAGGGACTCGATCGAACGCTGGAGCGGGGTGAGCTGTCGGTTCAAATCGCGGATGACGGCGACCTGCGCCTCGCCTATCGTGGCCATCGCTTACCGATCGATCCGGCCTCGCTGCCGCCGGAGCTTCAACTGACGACGATCGACGCCGAGGAAACCGGCGAGCTGGTAAAGCTCTACTCCGGAACTGCCGGCCGTGAACGCCTTCGCGCGCTGCTCGCGGTCCAGCACTACCGGCTGGTGTCGTGGCGCCGTGACATACGGGAGATCAACTACCGTCGCTTTTTCGACGTGAACGACCTGGTGGGGGTTCGCGTCGAAGACGAGCGGGTCTTTCGTGAGACGCATGCGCTGATCCTCGAACTGGTCGCGGCCGGCGTAATCGACGGACTCCGCGTGGACCACGTCGATGGGCTCGCCGATCCCAAGGCGTATCTCGAGCGACTTCGGTCGGCGGTCGGCCCCGACATTCCGATCGTCGTCGAAAAAATCCTCTCGTTCGGCGAGACGCTTCCCGCCGACTGGCCGGTGCAGGGGACGACCGGTTATGAGTTCTTGAATGCACTGGAGGACGTGTTCGTCGATCCAGCGGGATACCAGTCGATCGAAGCGACATACCGCGCGA
>Ga0157375_10004245_pt1 | contig 12428 bp, 8 predicted proteins | sample M35metaG_FD_115311 | JGI IMG/M metagenome (GOLD analysis project Ga0157375, IMG submission 115311) | Miscanthus rhizosphere microbial communities from Kellogg Biological Station, Michigan, USA - M3-5 metaG | ecosystem: Host-associated > Plants > Roots > Rhizosphere > Soil | place: USA: Michigan...
ACCTGCGCAAGCTGCTGCGACGACTGGCGCTGCGTGTAGGAGACGCGTGCATAGGCCGACACGTTGTCGGTGATGTCGAAACGACCCGCTGCGTACAGGTTGTTGCGGACTGCCGGCTGCTGCAGGTAGTTGACCGGCGCAAAGTTGTAGCGGTCAGCGGGCGAGAACGGATGGTAATCGCTCGGCTTGGTGCCGGGCGCCCAGCTGGTGTTGTCCGCGCTGTGGTTCAGGACGTTGTAGGTGTTGGTATCCGGCACGGTCGGGCCGTAGAAAACGCCGAACTGGCTGAAGAACGAACCGCACTTGGAGCTGGTATTGACGCCCGTCGGGCACGTCGCGACCGGGAACCTCGCGATGGTGCGATCGCCGGCAAAAATCGCCTTCTGCTCCGAACGGCTCAGCGAGATGACCACGTTGGTACGGTCGCTGTTGGCGCCGATGGTGACGTCTTCGGCGTTCTGCTGGCCGTCGCCGTGCTGCGTCTGGCCGTAATACCAGTTGGCCTGCGCGCCTTCGAACTTCTTGCGGGTGATGATGTTGATCACGCCGGCGATGGCATCGGAACCGTAGATCGCCGAGGCGCCGTCCTTCAGGACGTCGATGCGCTCGATGATCGCGACCGGAATGGACGACAGGTCGACCTGGCCGAAGCCGTCGGTCGTCCAACGCTTGCCATCGACGAGCACCAAGGTGCGTTGTGCACCCAGGTTGCGCAGAGAGATGAACTGCGAGCCATCGCTGCCGTTGGTCTGGGTGGTGACGGTGCTCAGGCCCGAACCATCGGATGCGCTGATGTGGTTGATGACGTCGTAGGTGCTGGTGAGACCGGTCTGCGCGATGTCGGCGCGGGTCAGCGTCGTCACTGGCTGGGTCGGCTCGGTGTCAACGGCGCGCTTGATGCGCGAACCGATGACTTCAACGCGGTCAAGGTTCTTGGCCTTGGTCGAATCGGGGGTGGTCGCGGTGGTGTCCTGCGCGAACGCGGACGTGCTGGCGAGACCAGCGATACCGACAGCACCGACGGCGAGGCCGTAGCGCACGGCATCGCTGAGCAGGTTACGGATAGGGGTCATTTTGTTTTCTCTCCAACGTCAGAGTGGCTGGTGCGGTTCGGGATATTCGCCATCCATGGCTGCACCGGGATACACCACATCCTGGTGCAAGGGTTCCCCGGTAGCACGGAATGCTAGCGAAGTTTTAACGAAAAAGAAATACCTTTGTGAGCGAACCTTGAAATGGTTTCATCTCATTGATATCCGGAGAATTTATTGTGCAGTCGAGGCGAAATCGAGCTGCAACGGGCGATTGGCAGACCGGGATCCGGGACAAAACGGGGCAAAACGTCTACGAGCGGCTGGCGGTAGCCCACCGCAGCCAGCACCCGACGGACAACGCCGGTGTCAGTTCAATTTGACATTGAGGTCGCCCGAGAACGACTCGAGGGTGACCGATGCATCGCCCCTGCCGAGGCGCGTCTTGAGGGTCGCGCCGGAGCCGCGTTCCGGGGCTTCCACATTGCCGCTGTCGGAACGGATGGTCCCGGAGAAGCTGCTCAACTGCAGCTGCGCGGAACTGGTTGCAGGCATCATCAGGGTCAGGTCGCCACTCGTGGATTGGGCCTTCAGCTGTCCACCGGGCGCCAGTCCAGTGCGCAGGTCGGCGTCGCCCGATACCGCGGAGACATCGACATCGTTGGGCTTCTCGGCACGCAAGACGATGTGCCCGGACACCGTCTCGACGCTGACCTCGCCATTGATGCGCCCTTGCAGGTCGACGTCGCCGCTCACGGTTTCGACATGCGTCTTGCTGGTATCGAGGTGCATGTGCAGGTCGCCGCTGACGCTCTCTACGCGCGCCTCGCCGGGGTTCGCCTCGACCTGGACCTTGCCGCTCACCGAGTTGACCGACAGCCGGCGGCCCGCGACACCCTTGATATCGGTCACCGCACTCACGCCCTGGACTGCGACGCTCGCATGGGCAGGCACCGTGATCTCCAGCCGCGTATCGCCCGTCTGCGCACCGCCCCAGGTCCCGAACCAGCTCTTCGACTGCGGATTGACGACACGAATACGCAAGTGGCGGCGGTCGCCTTCGATCGCGAGCCGCTCCACGCCGTCGCCGAGGGTGCCATTGATGCGGACTTCGGGCTGGTCGGCAACGCGAACGACGATTGCGCCCTTGGTGTTGTCGATCAGGACCTCGCCCTCGGCGTTGAGCGGACGCACTTCGCTGATCGGCGTGGTGGCCGCAAGTGCGACCGCCGGCAGCGCAAGCAACGTGGCGGCGAGAAGGTGAGAGTACGACATGGCGGATTCCCCGAGGCGTTGTTTCAGGCGATGAACAGAGCGGCGGCGCTGGCGGTCAGAACATCGCCACGCGCTGGGTGAGCTGCAGGCGGCGCGCATAGGTCCGACGCAATTGGTCGAGCAGGAAGACCGCATCCGGATGGCTGTTCAGCGCAACCATGATGTTGTCGGCACTCTGGTCGAGCTCGATCAGCGCGGGCGTGATGTCGGTCGGCACGGGCTTGTTGCGGAACTGGCGCAACTCGACCTGGTATTGCTTGCGTATCGCGGCGGCTTCCTTCAACACCAGTTGATGCTCCGGCGTCGCCCTGCGCAGTCCAATCGTTTCGAGCAGGCGCGGCTTGGCAAGCCCCAGCCCGAACGCGCCCAGCACCAGGCTTGCAGCGATCGCCGAAGCCGCCGTACGCCAGCCATTCCCGCGCGAGCCGAGCACCGCGCGCTGCGGGCGTGCGATCGCTGCGGCGATGCCTGCCCAGAGGTCGCGCGATGGTTCACGCTCGCGCGGCAACTGGCGCAACTGCCAACGGTAAGCTGTCTCGGTCATTGCGAATCTCCCAGGCGCGCGCGCAGGAGGCGTCGCGCGCGATGCAGCTGGGCCTTCGAACTTCCGACGGCCATCTGCAGTTCATCCGCGATCTCTTCGTGCTTCCAGCCTTCGACGTCGTGCAGGACCAGCACGGCGCGCGCGCGTGGCGGCAGGCTCGCGACCGCGCGCTCGAGATCGATGCCGAGCGCGGTGCGGATGCCGGCACTGTCGCCGATGCCAACATCGACCAGCGCCGCGTCGTCGGTTTCCAGGTCTTCGTTGTCGCGCCGGGTGCGCAAGTCCATCAATGCCGTGTTGACGGCGAGACGATGCAACCAGGTCCCGAACGCACTCTCGAAGCGGAACCGCGCAAGCGCCTGCCACGCGCGCACGAATGTTTCCTGGGTCAATTCCTCGGCGCGGGCGTCGTTGCCCCCGACGAGCCGCCAGATCACCGCATGGACGCGCCGCACCTGCTGGCGATACAACGATTCGAACGCACCGATATCGCCGCCCGCAGCCGCACGCACCAATGCGTCGTCGACGTCGAACGAAACGCGCGCTTCGATGATGGGCTTGCTTTCAGGCTGCATGGCGGGATTCAGCATACCCGCTTGGATGCGGGGCGGGTGGACAGGGTTTACTCGGCGCGACAAGTCGGCGCGGGATAGGACAGCCCCATGGCGCAGCGAATACCATGTTCCGCATGGATTCCACGCAGCGACCATCGGAGGCGGTGCAGCCGGCACGGTTCCCGATCGACTTTGATCCGGACACCGAGGAGTTCCTGATCCTTCCCGTTACCGCTGCTCTTATCGACGACTCCGCCTTCCTCGACGAGCGGCTGGATGTGGACCGGGCGGCAGCCACGCGGCTGCACTGGCAGGACGTAAGTTGCGCTTCGCACATTCCAAATCCCGCGCTACTGTTTCATACGGCCTTTTGCTGCTCGACCTTGCTCGCGCGCAGCCTGCAATCGTCGCCACGAATCGTTGCGATACGGGAACCGCAAGCGCTCCTGCGGCTGGCCGGAGCAGCGCTGTTGCGACCGCGTTCGCGGATCGATGGGCCCTTGCAAGCGGCCCTGCACTTGCTGTCCCGCCCGTGGTCGTCGGGAGGCCGTTGCCTGATCAAGCCGACCAATCAGGCCAACAACCTGCTGCCCGACATCCTGCGGCTGACCGCAGGCAAGGCAATCCTGCTGCGGTCGAGCCTGCCCGAGTTCGTGATCTCGTGCTGCAAGAAATTGCCCGCGGCCGATACGCGCGTGCGCTGGATGGCGCAACACTTGCTCAAGGACACCCGACTCCAACGCGAATTGCAGGTGCCGTGGAACCATCACTTCCATTTCATCGAAGCCTGCCTCCTCGCGTGGCACGCCCAGATCGAACGCTATGCCGACGCCCTGGCCAACGATACCGACGACCGTTTGCGCAGCCTGGACATGCAGGACATGCTCGACAATCCCGCGGACGTCGTCGTCGCGTGTGCCGATTGGCTGGAGCTGGACATCGACGCGCAAGCATTGCGGGAACGCGTACGGGCGGAATTCCAGCGCAATGCCAAACATCCGGACCGGCCGTTCGACGCGGCCAGGCGCGCGCAAGAGAGAATCGAAGTCATGGCGCGTTATTCCAACGTGCTCGAGGCGGCTTTGGCTTGGGAGCGCGAAACGATCGCGCCGCTTGCCCGCCTGCCGATCGAGTGGAAGCCGCTGGTTACCGGGCGGCAGGCCTGAGGCATGATGAGCCGGACCGTGTTTTCGCCACCAACAATATTGCGTTTGTTCCCGTCCCGGAACGGGCTCCGGATATGCGCATGAGCAGCAGTGACGCGGCGACCGGCATGCATCTTGCCCAAATGGGTCGACTGGTCGAAGCCCTGCCCTACCTCGATCGCGCAAACAGGCAGGCGCCGACCGATGTTCCCTTGCTCCACGCGGCCGCGAACCTGTTGTTGCGGGCCGGGCGCGGCGAAGACGCCATCGAGCGCTACCGCATCGCCGCCAGCTTATCGCCGGACGATGCCGGCATCCTCGGCGGCTGGACCCGGGCGTTGTTGATCATCGGCGATCGCGACCGCGCGGTGGCGCTCGTCGAGCGCACGCTTGCGCTCGATCCCCATTATGCGAACGTTGGCGGAATGCTCGACCGGTCGCTGCGGGAAACCACCGACGCGGATGCGGCATGCGAGCTCTTGCAAGCGCTCGTCGAACGAAACCCGCAGCATGCGGGGTTGCGGGGTCTGCATGGACAGGCGTTGCTGACCGCGGAACGCTTGCAGGAAGCGCAAGAGGCATACGAGGGTTATCGCGACTTGCTGCCGCTGGATCCGCTTCCCCGCGTCGAGTTGGGCGCGCTTGCTACGAGTCGCGGCGATCGGGCGGCGGCGCTGGAGCATTATCGATCCGCGCTGGAAGCCGACCCGGGGTACGCCGCCGCCCTATGGGGCTTCGCCCAGGCCAGCGGTTGGCGACTCGAGCCCGAAATGCTCGACTCGATCAGGCGCATGGCGGAGTCCGAACGCAATCCGCGCGCCCTGGCGGGGCTGCAAGACATCCTCGCCCGGCATTGCGATCGCATCGGCGATTACCCGGCCGCGTCGTTGCATGCCGCCCGCGCGAACGCACTGATGGCGCAGATGATTCCGCAACAGGATCGTTACGACGGCAGGCGCCACGAACAGGAGATCGCAAACACGATCCGGGGTTTTGCCTCGCAGCTGTTCGATCGCTTGCGCGATGCTGGACGCCCGGAGAGACGCCCGGTGTTCGTGATCGGCCTGCCGAGATCGGGAACGACCCTGCTCGAACAGATGCTGGCATCCCACCCCGGGATCGTCGGCGTCGGCGAACAATCGATCGCGGCGGCAAGCTTGCACCGCGCGATGGCGTCTGCGGGCGGATCGCTCGAGAACCTCACGCCAGCCGCGGTCGACGACGCCGCGACATGGCACCTGGAGATGCTCTACAAGCGCGTGCAGCGCCTTGCGAACCGGGGGGCCGCCGATCGCATCGTCGACAAGATGCCGGACAACTACCTGCTCGCCGGCTGGCTGCGCATCGCCTTCCCGAATGCGACGATCATCCATTGCCTGCGCGACCCGCGCGACGTCGCCCTGTCCTGCTGGATGACGCAGTTCGCCGGCGTGCCATGGAGCCTCGACCTCCAGCACATCGCGCACCGCATCGAACAGCATCGGCGGCTGCTGCATCATTGGCGCGGCGCCATCGGCGACCACCTGACCGACATCCGCTACGAGCAATTGGTCGCCGATCCCGAGGCTGAGCTGCGGCGCGCGCTTGCGGCGATTGGGCTGGACTGGCATGCCGGCGTCCTCGCCCACGCGGATCGCAAGGGTTTCGTCGCCAGCGCCAGCAGGCAACAGGTGCGCGAGCCGATCCACGCACGCAAGGTCGCGCGTTGGCGCAATTACGAACACGCGTTGCGACCGATCCTGCCCCGCCTCGACGCGGTCGCTGCGCAGGATGAACGCGATGCTGCAAGCGCCGGCTGAACCGGGAACGGCACAATCGTTACCATGCCACGCATGCGACACCAACTTTCATCGAAGACCCTGCCGACGAACTCATGGCTGCCGCGGGCGTGCGCGTGAGCGCCAGCGACGCGACGACCGGCATGCGGCTCGCGCAGATGGGCCACTTCGCCGAGGCGTTGCCTTACCTCGACCGCGCGAACCGCCACGCGCCGACCGATGTCGCGCTGTTGCACGCCGTCGCGAGCTTGCTGCTTTCGGCAAATCGGCCTGGCGACGCGGCCGAACGCTATCGAATCGCCGCCTCGTTGATGCCCGGCGACGTCGGCGTGCTCACCGGCTGGGCGCGCGTCCTGCTTCTGCTCGGCGACATCGAACGGGCGACGCAAGCACTCGATCGCGCCTTGGAGCTGGATCCGCACATCGCCGCGCCACGTGGACTGCTCAGCATGGCGTGGAACATCGACGACACGGATTCCGCATGCGCCGTCATGCGACAGCTCGTCGCAAGCCATCCGCGGAATGCGGATCTCGCGCTGCAGTGCGCGCAAGCCTTGCACACCGCCGAATATCTCGATGAGGCGTTCGCCGCATTCGAGAGATGCCGGGTGTTGCGGCCCGACGATCCGCTGGCGTGCGTCGAACTGGGCCGGCTCGCCGCAGGTCGCGGCGAATCCGCACGGGCGCTCGACTATTTCCGCGCGGCGATCGCAATCGACCCGGATCATCCGCGCGCACTCGCGGAAATCGCGCAGGTCGAACGCGGCCCGCTCGATCCCAAGACCCTTGCGCGCGTTCGCGAGCTGGCCGATTCCACGCGGGATACCGAGGATGCGACGGTGCTGAACGATCTCCTCGCGCGGCACTACGACCGCGCCGGGGATTTCCACGCGGCTGCGTTGCATGCCGTGCGCATGAACGCGCTGCAGGAGAACTTGATCGCCCCGCAATTGCGTTACAACCCGCAGCAGCATGAACTCGAGATCGATACGGCAATCGCCATCCAGACCGCGCGATTCTTCGACCGCTTGCGCGGCGCGGGCAGCGACGACCGGCGCCCGGTCTTCGTGATTGGCCTGCCACGCTCCGGAACGACGCTGCTCGAACGGATGCTCGCGTCGCATCCGCTGGTCATCGGCGTCGGCGAGCAGTCGTTCGCGCGTCTGGGCCTGCAACGCGCACTCGCGGCGTCCGGCGGCATGCTGGATTCGCTCGCGCCTTCCGCGGTCCGTGAAGCGGCCGGATGGCACCTGCTGATGCTCCAGGATCGCGTGCAACGGCTGTCGATCCGGCGCGACGGCGAGCGCATCGTCGACAAATTGCCCGACAACTACCTGCTCGCGGGCTGGCTGCGGATTGCATTCCCGAACGCGGCGATCATCCATTGCCTGCGCGATCCGCGCGATGTCGCCCTGTCGTGCTGGTTGACCCAGTTCGCGAGGATCCAGTGGTGTTTCCGCCTCGAACACATCGCGCACCGCATCGAACAGCACCGGCGCCTGATGCGCCATTGGCGCGCGACCATCGGCGAGCACCTGACCGAAATACGCTACGAACAACTCGTCGCGGATCCCGAAACCGCGATGCGTCGCGCGCTCTCGGCGATTGGAGTGGACTGGCACGAGGACGTGCTTGGTTTCGCCGAACGCAAGGGCTTCGTGGGTAGCGCGAGCCGGCACCAGGTGCGGGAATCGTTGCATGCGCGCAGCGTCGAGCGCTGGCGGAACTACGAGGACGCGCTGCAACCCATCCTGCCGCGATTGCACGCGATCGCCGCGCAGGATGCACTCGAAGCGGCCGACGACACGACCTCTCCCGGACGGACGCCGGACGCGCCTTGACCGCCGCGCTTCAGCCGTTCAAGGCATCCGCGATACGTTGCTGCTCGCGCCGTAGTGCCTCCGGTGTGCGCGAACCGTAGCTGTCGAGGTAGGCGCCAATGTTGGCGACCTCGTTGCGCCAGCCATCGGCATCCACGCCGAGCAGTTCGTCGAGCTGATCGGCATCGATGCCGAGCCCTTCGACATTGAGGTCGCTCGCCTTCGGCACGCTGCCGATCGGTGTTTGCAGCGCATCGGCCTTGCCTTCCACGCGCTTGAGGATCCACTCGAGCACGCGCAGGTTGTCGCCGAACCCGGGCCACAGGAACTTGCCGTCCTCGCCCTTGCGGAACCAGTTGACGTGGAAGATCTTCGGCAGCTTCGCATCGGGCTTGTCGAACGACAGCCAGTGCGCGAAGTAGTCGGCGAAGTTGTAGCCGCAGAACGGCTTCATCGCCATCGAATCGCGACGCACGACGCCAACAGCGCCAGTCGCCGCGGCGGTCGTCTCCGACGCCATCGACGCGCCGACCAGCACGCCATGGGTCCAGTCGCGCGCCTCGAACACCAGCGGCACCAGCGATTCGCGGCGGCCACCGAATACGATCGCGGAGATCGGCACGCCCTGGGGATCCTCGGCGTGCGGCGAGAAGCTCGCGCACTGTTTCGCGCTGACCGTGAAGCGCGAGTTCGGATGCGCGGCCGGGCCGTTCGATGCGTCGTAGTCGCGTCCCTGCCAGTCCTTGACCGGTGTGCCTTCGGGCAAGCCTTCCCACCACGGCTCGTTGCCGGCGGTGACGCCGACGTTCGTGAAGATCGTGTCGTGGCAAAGCATCGCGAGCGCGTTCGGATTGGTCTTCTTCGAGGTTCCCGGCGCGACGCCGAAGAATCCGGCTTCCGGATTGATCGCCCACAGGCGGCCGTCGCTTCCGGGCGTCATCCAGCAGATGTCGTCGCCGACCGTCCACACCTTCCAGCCAGCCTTGAGGTAACCCTCCGGCGGAATCAGCATCGCGAGGTTGGTCTTGCCGCACGCGGACGGGAACGCCGCCGCGACGTAATGGGTTTCGCCCTGCGGGTTCTCGATGCCGACGATCAGCATATGCTCGGCGAGCCAGCCCTCGGTGCGCGCCTGGTAACTCGCGATGCGCAACGCATGGCATTTCTTGCCGAGCAGCGCATTGCCGCCGTAGCCGGACCCGTACGACTTGATCGTGAGCTCTTCCGGGAAATGCATGATGAAGCGGCGCTCGGGATCGAGCTCGCCGATCGAATGCAGTCCTTTCACGAACTTGTCCTCGCGCTCGATGCGCGCGAGCGCCGCAGCGCCCATGCGCGTCATGATGCGCATGTTCGCGACCACGTACGGGCTGTCGGTGATCTCCACGCCGCAACGCGCGATCGGCGAGTCGATCGGGCCCATGCAATACGGCACGACGTACATCGTGCGGCCGCGCATGCAACCCGCGAACAGCTCGTCGATCTTCGCGTGGGCCTCGTCCGGCGCCATCCAGTGGTTGTTCGGTCCGGCGTCTTCGCGTTCGGTCGTGCAGACGAAGGTCAGGTGCTCGACGCGTGCGACGTCCGAGGGACTCGAACGATGCAGGTAGCAGTCCGGATTGGTCTCGGGATTGAGCGCGATCAGGTCGCCTTTCGCCACCATCAGGTCGGTGAGCAACCTGCTCTCCGAGTCCGAGCCATCGCACCAGTGGATACCGTCCGGCTGGGTCAGGCGGGCAACTTCAAGGACCCACTGGTTGAGGGCGTCGAGCGAACTGGACATGGGGGCTGACTCACGAAAGTGAATGCGGAACGGGCCGCAGAATTGCGTAGTTTAACCGCTGGGGCTGGCCCGGCGCACCTTCACGGGATCAGCGTGCACATGACGTGCTCCACGTACGCCTCGAATTCATCGTGGTGCAGGCGCGGCTGGTGCAGCTGCAACGCGAGCTGCAGGAATCCGATGTAAGCCGCATAGGCGAGCCGTGCGCGATGTTGTGCGTCGGTGCGCCCGAGGCCTGCCTGCCGGAACGAAGCACACAAATAATCGAGTCGACGCTTCGAAATGCGTTCCATCACCGGCTGCACGAGCGGGTGATCGAGCGCCTTGAGCAGTTCCGAATAGACGATGTGGGTTTTGGCCTCGTGCGCGACCAACTGGAACAGCGCGCGCAAGCGTTCGCGCGGATCCGGGATCGCTTCGAGCTTGCCGAACACGGTCTCCTGCTCGACCGATTCCCAATGCTCCAGCGCCGCGGTCAGCAGCGCCTCGCGCGACGGGAAGTGCCAATAGAAGCTGCCCTTGGTCACCCCCAGCCTGCGCGCGAGCGGCTCGACGCCGACTGCCGCGAGCCCTTGTTCGCCGAGCAGGTCGAGCGCGGCCTGCGCCCAGTCGGCCGCGCTCAGGCGTGAAGGGCGCTCGGTCTTTGCGGGCTGTTCGGTCATGGCGACAGTGTATCCATACGGATAAGGTCGAAACAGAATGTTGGTGGTTCGCCTGGCGATTTCCGACAGATCCAATATGAAGGTCTCAAGCGCCTTTCAGCGCGCTCTCGATGCAGGTGTCTGGCGTCTCCAGAGCAATTGCACTAGCTTCCCGTGCGCACCATACTAAAGCGTATGGTGAAGCGCCAGCATTGGAAACACCTGCCGCGCAAAGCGGATACGCTGTGCGAAGGCACGATTCGAGAAATGAGGCTGCATCCCGAAGCATTCGACGGAGTACCTTGATGAGCATCCTCGCCCCGTTCCTGGTCATGCTGCTGGTCGCCCTTGCGGCGGCATACCACCGCCTGCCGCTGTTGGCCTGGGCACTCCTGACCGCTTTGTCACTTGCCGCATGCAATGCGCTCGGCGCGAATCATGTCGCGACCATCGTCGCGGCGACCCTGGTTGCGCTGGTTGCGCTGCCGCTGCTGATTCCGGCGATCCGGCTGCCGCTGATCACGCGACCGCTGCTGGACTTCTATACGAAGATCCTGCCACCTCTCTCCGACACCGAACGCACCGCGCTCGAGGCTGGCACGGTCGGATTCGAAGGCGAATTGTTCTCCGGCAAGCCGAAATGGGATGCGTTGCTGGGCCAGCCCAAGCCCGTGCTCAGCGCCGAGGAACAGGCGTTCCTCGACGGCCCCTGCGAGGAACTGTGCAGGATGGCCAACGATTGGGACATCACCCACGTCCGCGCCGACCTGCCACCGGAAATCTGGGAGTTCGTCAAGAAGAACCGCTTCTTCGGAATGATCATTCCGAAGGAGTACGGTGGCCTCGGATTCAGCGCGCTCGCCAACCACAAGGTGATCCAGAAACTCGCGTCGATCTCGAGCACGCTCAGTTCGACCGTCGGCGTGCCCAACTCGCTCGGCCCCGGCGAATTGCTGATGCATTACGGCACCGAGGAACAGAAGAACCATTACCTGCCGCGCCTTGCCGACGGCCGCGAAGTGCCCTGCTTCGGGCTCACGGGCCCGTTTGCCGGTTCGGACGCGACATCGATCCCCGACTACGGCATCGTCTGCACGCAGTCATGGAACGGGGCGCAGGTCGTCGGGATCCGCCTGAATTTCGACAAGCGTTACATCACCCTGGCGCCGGTCGCGACCTTGATCGGTCTCGCGTTCCGCATGTACGACCCGGATGGTTTGATCGGCGACAAGAAGGACCTCGGCATCAGTATCGCCCTGATCCCGCACGACACCCCGGGCGTGGACATCGGCCGCCGCCATTTCCCTCTCAACGTGCCATTCCAGAACGGTCCGATCCGCGGCAAGGACGTGTTCGTACCGCTGTCGGTGCTGATCGGCGGCGAGGAATACGCGGGCAAGGGCTGGCAGATGCTGGTCGAGCTGCTGTCGATCGGACGTTCGATCACCCTGCCTTCAACCTCCAGCGGCTCGGCGAAAATGGCTGCGGTCGTCACCGGCGCGTACGCGCGCATCAGGAAGCAGTTCGGTCTCTCCGTCGGTCGCTTCGAAGGCGTCGAGGAAGCGCTCGCGCGGATCGCCGGCAATGCTTATGCGATCAGTGCGCTGGCGCAGGCTGCCGCCGCCGCCGTCGCGCGCGGCGAGAATCCCGCGGTGCCGTCGACGATCGCGAAATACCACTGCACCACGATGGGCCGCGAAGTCGTCCAGGACGCGATGGACATCCACGGCGGCAAGGGCATCATCCTCGGCCCGCGCAATTACCTTGGCCGCGCGTGGCAAGGTGCGCCGATTTCGATCACCGTCGAAGGCGCGAACATCATGACGCGCAGCCTGATGATCTTCGGCCAGGGTGCGA
>Ga0157375_10004247_pt1 | contig 12426 bp, 20 predicted proteins | sample M35metaG_FD_115311 | JGI IMG/M metagenome (GOLD analysis project Ga0157375, IMG submission 115311) | Miscanthus rhizosphere microbial communities from Kellogg Biological Station, Michigan, USA - M3-5 metaG | ecosystem: Host-associated > Plants > Roots > Rhizosphere > Soil | place: USA: Michigan...
AGTCGATGAAGCGTTCGATGGTGAGTTTGCGGTACGCCTCGCGGTGCGCCGGGCTCAGCCTGACCGGCACTTCGGTAATGATCGGCTCCTTCAGGTCGCGCAGTTCCGGGATCTGGCTTTTCAGCACACGCCGGCAGCGGGCATACAGGTTGGCCGACAACTCGGCGTGCCGCTGGTAGCCCACCAGTTCCTTGACCCGGCTGATGCGTTTGCCACTGCTGGTGATCTTGGGCACCTTCAAGCGGATCAGCTTGTAGCGGCAGTGCCGGCGGCAGAAGTGGTCGTAGGACAGGTACGCCCCCGGGCTCATGAAGGTGAGCAGGGTGTAGCAGTCACTCATGTATGTGTGCATCGGCGTGCCGGTCATGGGGAAGAACGCGGTGTCCGGCTGCGCCGGGTCACCCACGTACTCGCCAATGCGTTTGGCCAGCGTGCTTTCCGGCGACTTCCACTTCTGGCTCTCGTCCGTGATCAGTACGTCGTAGCCCTTTTCCTTGAGGATCTTGCACAGCTTCTGGTGGCCAAACAGCTCGTAGCTCATGACCATCATTTCTGGCCAGCCTTCGTCGTCCCACTTCTCGATCAGCTTGGCGCGCTTGACCGGCGGTTCATCCAGCACATGGACGCGCACGTACTTGTCGACACCCTGAAACTCTTCGATCACGGACTCGGCGAACTGGTAGATCAGGGTGGCCAGCGTCAGCACCACGACCTTGTTGCCCAGCCCGATGTAGTGCAGGGCCGCACCCACCACGGGGATCGACTTGCCAGCGCCGGTCTCGTCGAGCAGGCCGAACCACTGGTAATGCACGCACAGGCTCAGGCCTTCGACCTGCGACTGGAACGGGGTGTGCTTGAGCTGCACGAACGGGGCGAACGATGGGTACCGTTCGATGCCGGCGCGCTGGAAGTATTCAGCTAGCGTAGGAGCCGTCATTGCCACCTCCCCAGCCGAGCAGGCTGGTGTCGATGTTCTTCCCCTGCATCTCTTTGAGTGACAGGTAGAGCATCGCACGGCCACCGCCCAACCCGGCGAATGGCGCGTACTTGATGAAATAGGGTTCTTCGTTGATCAACTTGGTGAACTGCGCCCCGCTGCTGATCACTGGCGCGGTGCGTTCCTCGACGGTACAGAAGCGGGTGTAGGCGGCATGACCCAGCACCGGATCGAGGATCAGATACTCCGGCGTCACTGCGTAGTGTAGGCCTTCCACCAGATGCACGTAGCCCTGCCCCGCTTCCTGCACGCTGCGTGAAATGGCCACGATGATCGCGAGCTTTTGCAGTACCAGGTCGATTTCGCTCTGCACATAACCTTGGTCCGGGGCATCGAAGCGGCCGATCACCGCGTCAATGATTGGCCCCAACGTTTTCAGTGCCTGGAACAGGTGCAGTTCCTCGCACACCGCCTGCAATTGCCACAGCCCGACCAGCACCACCTGCTGCGAGTAGCGCGGGCGGTCGTCCATGTCCTTGGGCAGCAGGGCCGACGCCTTGTTCATCAGCGCTTCGATTTCCTCGGGGGTGGTGGTCAGGGCCTTGGCCATGATCGCCTTGCCGAGTCGGCGCAGGTGCTGGCGCCCTTCGCTGGCCAGAAAGAACGGCTCGCGGCAGTTGCCGCGTTTCTGCTTGGTCAGGTGGACGCGAATGCTGCGTTCCTGGATCGCGGGGATTTCAATTTCTTGCTCAGAAATCACCAGCAGTGGCGAGGACAGGGGAATGGCCACCGCTTCGGCGCCGGTGCGACCCATGCCCCGGCCGAGTTTGCCTTTCAAGGTCGACTCAGCGTTCCAGGCCTGCTTGATCCGCTCACCCACGTCCTTGTAGGCATGGCTGGTCATCTTGGATTTGTTGAATTCTTCAATGATCCGGGGAACCGTGGTGGTGCTCGACAGGTAATCCAGCATGCCGTAGGGCGAGGTCGAGGGGGCACTGACCCCGGAGTCCTTGAGCATGTAGTCGGTGCCGTTGAGCCAGGTGATCAGGCCCGCCGTCTTCGACTTGCCGGAGCCGGCGCTGCCCCACAGGGCGAGCACGGGGAACTGGCTGTACAGGTACATCAGGTGCGTCTTGAAATGCGCCGCGATGCTCCAGCCAATCATCATGCCGACTTCGTGCTTCTGGTTGATCTTGAACAGGTTATTCAAGGTGGTGTCCACGTCCTGATCGGCGCGCTCGGGCATGGTGGTGTGCGCAAAGTAAGGGCGGGCGACCAGGTTGCCGAGAAACTGGTGGGTGCCGCGCACCTTGACCGTGTTCACCGACATATCAGGTTCGACATAGGTGAACAGCGGGATGTCTTCGACGAAGTCCAGATGAACCCCGGCGGTGTAGACCTGGAAAATTTCTCCCACGTCCTGAGCCTCCCGAAATATGGCGAGTTTGATTTTCTGAATCTCCAAGTCGGACCCCTGAAACGTCAGGTCAGTGAGGCCTTCCAGTTCTTTCAGAAACGCTGAGCGGCTGGCGAAAGCCGCCTCTTTGAAAATGATCTTGGACAGCTCGTTGCCGTCCTTCATCACCGCCATCCGGGTGCCGACCCGGCGCGGGGCGGTACCGTCCTGCGGCACGTCAATAAACACGTCGATCGGTGCCAGGGTGAAGTTGCTGATGCGCCGCTTGCCGTCCCCCAGCCGGATGTAATAGCCGTCCGGTTCAACCAAGGCACACAGGCCGGCGTCCTGGTCGCCGCCCTTGTTCGCCCCGGCCTCGATCGCGCAGCCTTCGCACGGGCGCTTGCTGAGCAGGGCGCGGATCGCGTTGCAGCCAAAGCTGAACGTCGGGGTGTGTTCGACGTAGCGGATCTGCGCCTCGATGTGATCGCGGCGCAACTTGGCGGTGTTGTACTTGCTCGACTTGGCGCTGCTGGCCAGCCGCGCCGCCAGGCTTTCGCTCACCGTCTGCGACACCCCGGCACGCACGATGTACGCGGCCAACTGGGTGGCGGCCTGGTTGTACGACGCATCGGCTTTCAGCGAGTCGCTGTCACACAGCATCTGGATGCAGGTCGGGACCGGCTCGCGGATCGCTTCCATGTCGGCCGATGACGCGATGATCACCAACTTCGGCTTGGCGTTGACGCGCTTCTTGGCCTCTTCAAACATGGCCTTGAGTTCATGCACCACCAGCCCCTGCGGGTCGTCAACTTCCACCACCCGGGGCGCCTTCACCAGCTCGTGGTAGCGATCGACCGTCAGCTCGGCCAGTTCCTCGGGGCTCACTGGCACCCGGTACTTGCCGTCATGCCGTTGCAGATTGACGATGCGGAAACTGTTGCCCCGGCCGCTGCTGTACACCGAATAGTCGAGGCCGATCACGAACAAGTCGCGGGCCATTTCCTTGTAGATTTCCGGCAAGCGCAGGGTGAAACGGCGAGCCCCAAACAGGCCTTCGTTGACCAGAACGTGCAGGCCCTTGCTGCCCGACAGAAAGATTTCGAGGCAGCCTTTCGGCACCCCCATGCGGGTCAGTTTGCCGACCAGTTCCTGACCACTGGTGATGGCCTGGCCGAGGTCATCCTTGCAGTCGATGTCGAAATACAGCGGGCCACGGTAGCCGATCTTGTCGCGGTTGCGCGGCAGCTCGGCCTCGGTACCATCGTTGACCATCTGGTTCAGGGCGAGGATGGTCAGTTTCTTCGCGCCCTGCGCCTTGGCCAGCTCCACCGGGTTCTCTTCACCCTGACTGGAGAGCAGAAACCAAGCGTCATGTTCCGAGCGCTGATAGTAGTGGTACATGGCCCCGCCCCCGCTTACTTGCTGCCCTTGACTTTGCCCAGTTGCAATTGGTCGAGCAGGCGGTCGAACGCCCGGACAGGCACGGCGCGATAGCGTGGCGAGGTCTTTTCCGTGAGCCAACCGGACACGCTGTCACGGGCATAGCCGGTGAACCGAGCCAGGTCGACATGGGTGAGGTTGTGCTTTTCGATGATGTGACGGATGAACAAAAGGCGTTCGTCGTCAGTCAATTTTTCGCCGGTCGTAGGAAGGAAATGCGGATTCATTAAGCGCCCCGGTCAACCCCCCAAAACGGGAGGACAATGTGCCCAGCACAGAAGGTCGAGGGAAAAAAACGCCCGGTTTCCCGGGCGATAAAATTCGAGTGCCAGCCTTTCGCTTGGGCCGGTCACTCGCACGCTAACCCTCAAGACTCAAGTATTAACCACGTTCCCATTTCCTGCCGAAAACTCGTCTGCAGGCCCCGGTTTTACTGGGTTTTCAACTCGCAACAGTGCGGACTCAGCACCGCGCGCTTCGGCCTCTTTTGCCAGCAGCGCCGCCTCGTTCGGGAAGGGTTGAAGGGGAACCATGCGCGTGTTGGTCAGGCGTTGAATGGCCACCGGGCGCTTGTTGCTGCGGTAGCGGATTCCGTTCTCGTCGACGGTCGGGCGGAACAGGCGATAGTCCGCTTCCTGCACCCCGCGGGCCTTCAAATGCTTGCGCAAATTGAACAGCGACGGGTTGTTCGGCAGGCTGATCAGGAACAGGTCGCCGGGGATGCACTGGTTGTACCGCAGGGCTACGGAATCGTAGAGGATGGTGGCGGGCTGACCATGTGCGCCCTTCAACCGACCCTGGCTGGTCACGGCCTCAAACGCCATCGTGCCTTGCTTGATAATCTTGAAGTGAGTGTCGTCTTTCGACCACTCGGTAAGTGGGGTGCGCCTTCTGGTCATAGCTGCTTTCCTGATGGTATGAGCGACGGTGATCCTCCGTCGCATACCTTTCAGCTTAGCCGGTAAAACCCCGACATCGGCAGGGTGAGCAAGGGTTTGAATACCTCCTGCAAACCTTGCGCCTCCCCCGCTGGCACCACGCGCAGGGTGTCGCAGTCCATTCTAAATTCCAGTGACTGCCACGGCCCCTTGGGGGGTCCGAGCCGACTGACGCGGACCTGCAACACTTCCTCCCCCTGTGCGCCGATGGCGAAGAACTGGAAGCGGGCGGCGTCGTCGACCGGGCGCCCTTCCTCTTCGGCCCACTGGACGATCGCCTTGGCGCAGCGGCCCGCCAGGACGCGCAGTGCGGCGAGCGGCAGGACCGCGCTGTCACGGCACGGGTCAAACTTGCGGTAGCGAGCGACGACCCGTTCCAGCGGGCTACGGTGGTCGCGGCACACCGGTGGCGGGAGTCCACGCTTGGCACGGTGGCTGGCAAGGCTCAGGACATTACTTTGGTTCAGCATGATGACGCTCCTTTTCAGGTGGGTTTAACAGCCGCAAGACCCAATGCTCTTTGAACAGTTGTTTGCGGGTGTCAGGGTCGGGATCGACCGTGATGCCAGGTTGCGGGGCGAGGAACTGAATGCGTTCCAGCGGGACCGCGTTGGGGTGTTCCAGTTTCAGCACGGGCCGTGGCAACCCGAGCAGCGGGCTCCGCTCCTGCAGGTAGGCGGCCCGCTGATACGGGTCCTCCAGTTGCAGGGCCAGTTGATCCAGTTCGTATTCGTTGTAATCGCTGGCGAGGAACCACAGCACGGTCCAGCTCTCCCCGGGTAGAGCCAGCCCGATCAGGTCGGTCGCGCAGTAGATGGCGAACTCGGCTTCCTCGGGGTCCAGCAGCACACCCTCTGGCCAAGTCTTGTCGATTTTCGAGAGGGGGAACAGCACACCCGACCAGCTGCTGCGAGCCATGGCGCTCAAGGTGTAGGCCGCCCAACGATCACCGGTGAAACCCAGCGCCAGGGTCCACACGCCCGGCTCCAGTTCCGACAGTCCCACCGATTGCAGGCGGCGCAGGGCTTCCGAGCGCATCCAGTACGTCAGGAAGGTTTCCCCGGCGTCCCCGGGTTTGACTTCGATCCATTCATCCCCGTCGCCGTCCTGCGGCTCGATCTTGAAGGCCCGGCACGGTGATTGGTCAAAGGTAAGCGCCGCGAGCCGTTGTTCCTGCTCGCGGATCTGTTCAGGGGTCATATCAAAGTTCCTCAATGAGTGCCGGCACCTCCAGCAAGCGGTCGACGCAAAAGCTGCGCAAGGCCTGGGCTTCGGTGTCCCATACCAGCAGGTTGCCGGCGGGCATCGGACGCCCCGGTTTCGCGCCGGCTTCAACCGGTGGCGGTGGTGGCATGCGGGAGGGGTGAAGGGTCGCGAGCAGGGTGCGCTCGCTGTTGTCGGCTTTCAGAAAGACTATGCGGGTCACGCCTTTTTCCAGCAGCGCACGCAGTTCTTGTATGTGCATCGGGCACCTCTTCTCGGGCGTCTTAGATCACCTGAGCGTAGTTCAGAGGTTTGGGTTTCTGGATTCCCTGCCACACTTAGGATGGGCTTGTGCCCTTCCCTCTTTTCAGCTGAGCCCGTTGCGGGCCTGGAGAACGCCGTGAGCAACCCCCCTATCCCTGTCCAAGCGAAGAAGGTCAAGCCGTGGCCAGAAGCGCACGCCACCAATGGCGCGTGGGAGAGTAATTCGAACACTGGCCGGGCGCAGACCTGCATCCAGTTCCTGCTGTTTCACGGCTTCCTCAATGACCAACAGGCCGACGCACTGCGCACGCAAGTTGCGGAACGCAGCGCGTCCACCGACTAGTCCACGTAGAGCAGCGCACGCAGCTGCTCGATCGTTTCCTTCGCCTTGGGATGGCGCTCGGCCCATTGGTCCAGCGCCGTCTCGGTGGCGCCCTTGCTGATGCTTTCCTGAATGGCCAGCTCGCGCTCGGTGGCCTGCAACATCGTCCACATCAGCGTTTGCCGGTCCATCCACCACTCCATCCCCACCAGACATTCCGAGTTCATGCTGCGGAAATGCAGGCGGGCGAAACGCGCAATGCGCTCGCGCATGTCATCCGGCATGCGCATCACGAACTTGTCCGCTTCACGGGAGTAGCCGCCGTAGTTGGAGCGCGGGATCGGCACCGGCACCTCTTTGGGCAGGGTCTGAAAGAACGACGGTGACTCCGGTTCCGGTCTCTGCAACGCGGCGCGGGCGCGGGCCAGCAGGGCTTCGATGTCGCTCATAACCAGCTCTCCACGATGTCGGGGGCGTCACTTTCCGCTCGGCAAAAAAGGATCAGGCCAAAGGGCAGTTTGTCGCGCACGGCGTCCAGAGTTTCTGCCGCTAAAGTGACCCCGGTTTTGATCACATGCCCCTTACCAATCAGCTCTTTGTGGGCGATGTAAATCTCGGGGTGGTTTGCCGGGCGCAGGTACACCGTCCAGATAGCCATGTAGTCATCCGTTTCCATTAGTACGTCCCTCGTAACAGCGGGCTCGGGCGCCAGAACGGTGCTCGTTTGGGTTTAGGGAAGCGCAGGTATGGGTCGTGCATCCGCAGAGCATCGTAGCGCTGCAGGCGGTCGACCATAGCCTGCACACACTCGACCATGTCCTTGTGCCCGGCTTCCGCCTCTTCCCAAGTGCAGTAACGCAGCATCGCTTCGTGCAGCACACCGCCATCAAACACCATGGTTTCAAACAGCACCGGCGGGTGGCTGGGGCCATGCCAGTTGTGGTCCATGCTGAGAAACACCGTGCTGATGCGGATACGCCCGATCCAGGTGTTGTCGACGTGGCGGTCAGCAGTCTGGTACCAAACCGCCCACTCCATCAGGTCGAAGACCTGCACCGGGGGGTGCCCGTCCAGAATGTATTTGTCATCGACAAACATCAGAGCCGCGTCATCCAGGTCAAGACCTCTTCTAGGCCATGCTTTTCGATCCACCCCAAGATGGTCTTGTGATCGCGGCGTCTGGACTTCACGGCTTCCCCGGTGTGTGGGTTGGTCCAGAGCTTGTCTTTATGCCCCTCATACCCAGCCTTTTCTTTGCCTGCTTTGCCAGCTTTAGCCGGGCTAGGCGCCTTCGTTTCAGCGGCCTTGGCGGCCCCGTACTGCGCCTCAAGGAAGCCGTACAGCTTGGACTTGCTAAACGAATACTTGGACAGCAAGGCCTCTAACTCAAAACTGAACTCTAACTCCTGCTTTAGCTCGGGGTCGTTCTTGAGTTCTTCGAGGGCGGTAACTTGTTTAGCCAGCGCTAACTCTGCCGCAGTGTACTCGGCGAATTTCTCAAACATATTACTTCCTTAGTATTTAGTTAGCGCCGGAATTAGTCTTGCAGCCAGGTGTGTACGATGACTTCGCCGTACTGGTCTGCCCATGCCCTGTACTTAGAATGGCTCAGACGTTTGATGGTCAGGCGCTCCCCGGTGTGCGGGTTAAGGAACGTCTTAGGCCGCTCGCCCTTCACTGCGCGCTTGCCGCCCGTGGCTTTAGCCGCTGCTGGCCGAGCCTCGACACCCACGAGAATCGCCACTGTTTCGCCGCTCACGCCGTAGTCTGCCATCAGGCGTTTCAACGCCGAATCAAATTCCAATTCACGCTTGAGGCCGATGTCGTTTCGTAATTCTTCCAAGGCCGCCAGTTGTTTGCCCAGCTGTTCTTCCGCAGCGCGGAACTCTGCAAGTTTAGACATGACCGATTCCTAACTACTCAAATAAAACGGGCTGCCAAAACGGCAGCCCGGTACAGGATTTAATTGTTAAGCGTGGTGTTCGCAGACTTCTTCTTTGATGCTGATCTTGATCGTGGCGAGCACCTTGAAGCCGTAGCCACGCGCCTTGCGGCCCGCTGCCAGCTCGGCTTCTAGCTGGCTACCGTGGGACTCTGCGTGAAAGAAAGGCAGTTCCAGACCGTCCGGCCGGCGGATGCGCAACAGCACTTCGATGCTACGTTTGAGCAAACTAAATTCAACGCGGGGTTTTACCGGAACCGGAACACTAGGCTTAGCAATTAGCGGCTTGATAGCGGCTTTCGCTTTAGGTTTCGGGGAGGTAACGCTAGCGGGAGTAATACTGTCGATGCCTAACGCTAAGCGCATCTGCTGTTCAAGTTCATCACGCTCGGCCTGCTGCTTAGCGGCTAGAGTTAGCTGCTGATCAGGGGCGGGTGTTGAAAAAATTAACTCTTCTAAGGGGGCGTCACGGAGCGCAGCTAGCTCTCGATCCTTGGCCTCGCGCTGGCGTCGAGCTTCTTTTTTCTTGGAGACGAAGGGCTGGTGTTTGGGGGTAGGTTCTTCAACGTAGGCAGCTATCACCGCCTGTATCTGAGAGTCCATTTGTGCCAGCTTGCTAAATCCTGATCCCGCATTTAAAGCCATTCGTTTGGCTCCTAATTGTTGTGTTGCCAGTCAGTCCGTGAGCTGTAAGGTGCCTATCATTTAAAATAATATCAACCCCTTGACAACAAAACGCCATCAAACTCGCGCAGGTGAAAACTTCGACTACACTTCGCCGCTAGTTTTCCCTTCGCTTGAGTTAGGTCAGCCCAGTGTTAGCTTGTTGCCGCTTAGGTCCCACTCCTGCGCAGCCCACAGCAACACGTCCTTCATAGGCAGGCCGGTCTGTTCAGCCACCGGGCGGTAGCGGTCGAACAGGGTCTGTGCCCCCTCTTCCCGAAAGTGGAACTCGGTGCCGGCGCCGCGGTTGTACAACACCGAGGGCAGCATAAAGTCGATGTCCAGGAACTGCCCCTCCCCGCGAGCTTTTCGACAGGCGGTGAGGATCTGCGCAGGTAGCGGGGGTGCGTTCATGGCCAGTCCTCGATCGGGGGGATTTCGTCGTCGCAGCAATCACAACACAGCGGTTCTGAGTACCGGGGTTCGGTGGACACCACCCGGAGCAGGTAACTCTCGGGGTGACGCAGGCCGTAGAGCAGGTCGCGCAGCATCGAGCGCATGCAGTGCCGGCAGATCGCCCGGCCTTCGTCGGTGATGCAGACGAAGCGCCGGCCTTCCACGGCGTCCTCCAGAAAGCGCAGCGTGGCGCGCAGTTGGTGCCCGTCGCTGATCTGGTAGAACACGTCGCGGTAACCGGTGCGCAGGCGCTTGCCGGTGCGCCGGTCGTACAGATCGCCGTGGACTTCTTCGTAGTTACCTGGCTGCGGAAACAGGTCGAACTGATTACGCGACGGATACCCCATGACCTGCCCCCTCGGCGTCCATGAACGCCTCTATGAAGACTTGAGCCGCTTGCGCGTTGACGGCGTTACCATAGCCGCGCAGGCGTCCCACTCGGCCGGGTATCCCATGAGCCAGCGGGAATGTTCCGGTCTCAACTGGCCGCCACTTTCCATCCCGGCATCCGAGCCAGTCAGCAGTTCGCCAGAAGCCGTTAACCGGGCCGGGGTGCAGAGGTACGCCTGCCTCGGGAGCTGGTCGTTCCGTTCCCGGCCGTTCCGGGTGGCCACCATGCCCGGGGTGTCCTTGTGGTCCCGGGTGGTCGGCGTGGTCCAGCCGCACAGGTGATACGACACGACTTCCACCGTCTTGCGGGAGCTGTCGTTGTTCCCCGCCGCGTTGTTGCCGTTCCGTGCCGGCGTCCCCGCCATGGGCGTCGGCCAACCCGTGAGGGTGACCGCTGCCGCCAAGTCCGGCCCGTGATTGCGCATAGCTTCCCGCAGCCCACCCTCGGTTGAACGCACTCCCTTGTCGGCCAGGCTGGCTGTTGGCGTAGGCCACCCAGTAAAGTCGGTCACGTATGTGCGGCGCACCGACCCCCGCAGACGGGAACGGGACGGCCCCGAAGGCGTAATCCAGGGCTTCCACGTTAGCGTGTACAAGGTCGACCCAAGGGTCGACAGCCTTGCTTGCAACCTGCTCTCCAAAGATGATTGCAGGCTTTGACTGCTCGATGAGCCAGGCAAAACTTGGCCAGAGGTGTCTTGGGTCCTCAAACCCTTCGCCAGCGCCTGCCGCGGAGAAAGGCTGACACGGACAAGATCCAGTCCATACAGCCCGGTCATCAGGCCATCCGGCGGCGCGAAGGGCATAAGACCAGCCGCCAAGACCGGCGAAGAAATGGCACTGGGTGAACCCGAACAGGTCACGGGGTTCGACATCCTCGATACTCCTTTCATCCACGATGCCGGGGGCGATCAGGCCCTCGGCGATCAGGTTGCGCAGCCACTGCGCAGCGTAAGGGTCAATCTCGTTGTAGTACGCGGCCACGGGTCAACCCCACTTCTGCAGTTGGATGGAAACGACTTCGTCCGTGGGGTAGTGCTGGGCCAGCCAGAGATAGGCCGCGTCGTAGTCGACGGCCATCACCGGCACCTGCCAGCGCCACCCATTGGTTGTTTCCAAGGTGACCAGGTAGTAGTTATCCCGCAGGGCGAATTGCTTGGCCCACCAGGATTCCAGAAAGGTCTTGGCTTGCAGAATCCAGAACATGCCCAGCCCTCATGCGGTGGCCAGCAGTTCATTGATCCGTTCAACCAGCACAGTGGTGGACACCTGCTTGCGCGAGCCCTTCACCAACTTCACCTGGATCAGGTTGCACAACTGGCGCAGCAGTGGCTCGGCGCTGGCGTAGGTGCGTTCCAGGCGGCGGGTGAGCGAGGTTTCCGGGAACTGCCAGTCGGTGTACTCGTGGCCGTTGACCAGGCGCATGGTCGGCAGCAGGGGTGGCCACACCGGTTCCTGTACCTGACTCTCAGGGTTGTAGAGCTTCGGGGTATACGCCGCGCTCACGCTGCGCGGCATCATTGAGCCTTCCGCATCCCGACCGCCGCCTTCAAACCCGGGCAGGGCCACGATGCTGTAAATCAGTTCACGATGCTTGACCTGCACCGCCACCCCTAGAATCTCAGTCCCGCACGGCAAGGTTCGCCGCAGGATGCGCATCGTCAACGGCGTGGCCGTGCCTGCGCGGGGAGTTGGTGGGGCGGGAACGACCGGGGTTTCCATGCAAACCAGTGGATTCATCATGAACATATCAGGCTCCAAGGCTGTTCATTCAGCCGTTTAGTTATTTCCTAGTGCAGCCGGTGAATCGTGACGCTGTCTGCCAGCCCATCGGTCGCCCATAAAGCGACCGGGCAGGTTTGAACCTTCGGGTCAAACAACCCGAACAAGATTCGTGGGTCCACAGGGGGTGCGCCGTTCTGCAGGCGGTAGCCGGTAAGCGCGGCCAGCACAGCAGGGAAATCGGCGCATTGAATAACGGTTTCGGTGAAGTCGACACAGCCTGTGTCTATCTGCCACCGCTTTTTACTGACTACATGCACGGGTCGATTCTCCGATCAACTTGCGCCCTAGTCTTTTAACGATAGTCGGGGTTCCCAAACCCGATGTTAGAAAGCCATAAATCAGGCGTCAGGATCGAAGTGCGGGACCATGTTCGCCACCTTGAAACCGATGTGCTGAACCGCTTCGGCGTGCGGGAACCCGGGGATTTTTCCGAGGGCCTGCGCGACTTCGTAAGTGTAATCCACACGACTGTCGGTGATGTTGCTCGGGTCGACCACTTCCAGGTGGGCGTAGTAACTGCCGTCCTGACAGCGGCTGACCTCGATGTGGCCGCCGGGAAATTTGATCACGGCGGTGGACGGTTCAGGGGTCTTCGGGTTGCCGAAGAACTGGATCATCACAGCGTCGTCGGAATGGGTGACTTTTGCACGGGCCATGGTTGGTGCTCCCTTTTCAGGTGGGTGGTGG
>Ga0157375_10004248_pt1 | contig 12425 bp, 7 predicted proteins | sample M35metaG_FD_115311 | JGI IMG/M metagenome (GOLD analysis project Ga0157375, IMG submission 115311) | Miscanthus rhizosphere microbial communities from Kellogg Biological Station, Michigan, USA - M3-5 metaG | ecosystem: Host-associated > Plants > Roots > Rhizosphere > Soil | place: USA: Michigan...
AAAACCGGGAGTAACCGTGATTTCTCCTCCTGGTCATACAGCATTTACCAACGCTGCAGAGCTCATGCAATTTGTGAAAAGAGTTCGTGATGCTTCAGGCGGAAAACCGGTGGGTTATAAATTTTGTCTCGGCCGCAGGCATGAAGTTATTGACATGTGCAAAGCCATGCTGGCTACAGGCATTGAACCGGATTTTATTACGATTGACGGAGGTGAAGGTGGAACAGGAGCGGCCCATTATGAAAGTGCAAACAACGTAGGTATGCCGTTGGAAGATGCTGTGCCGTTTGTGTACAATGTCCTCCGTGGTTTCGGATTAAAGAAAAACATAAAACTGTTTGTGAGCGGCAAGATCACATCTGCATTTCACATTGTACGCTATCTTGCATTGGGCGCCGATGCCTGTTACAGTGCGCGCGGGATGATGTTCGCACTGGGCTGTGTACAGGCATTGCAATGCGACAGGGATACTTGTCCGACAGGAATCACCACCATGGATCCAACACTTACGAAAGGTCTTGTTCCTGAAGACAAAAAGATAAAAGTTTACAATTACCACCGGTATACCATTGCAGCGGTGAAAGACATGCTTGTTGCTGCCGGCATTCAGGATGTGAAAGGTATCAGCCGTTCCATGATTTGTCGCAGAACGGGCGACAATGAAATAAAAATGCTGGATGAAATTTATCCTGTGATTACAGAAGGAAGTTTGCTGAAGCAACCATATCCGGAAGGGTTCGAAAATTTGATGGTGGGTTCATTGTTTTAAATGTCAGCTTTTTCTTTTTCATAAAGGACATTGCTCTGCACATTATTTCTTTTTTTACACCATTACACCATTACACCATTACACCATTACACCATTACACCATTACACCATTACACCATTACACCATTACACCATCACCCAATTGCCTCATCGCTTATTCACTTAATCTCTTCGTCACTTACTCACTTCCGCTACCTTTGCAATAAAACCATGTCCCATGAAAAAGATTCTCATCTGGTTTATACTGATTGCAGTTATCGTGATTTCATTCCTGGTTTACTGGAGTTACTACAACACATACAGTGAAGGCAATCGTTCCGGCATATTACAGAAGTTTTCGAAAAAGGGAAACATTTTTAAAACCTATGAAGGCGAGCTCATCATGAGCAGCATCGCGAGCACAGGCAATGTTACCATTGCTTCTGAAAAATTTTATTTCTCAGTCACAAGTGATAGTCTTGCCAAAATCCTGTTCAACATGGAAGGAAAGCACGTCACCGTGCACTACGAACAAAAGCGGAAGCATCTGCCGTGGAATGGTGAATCAGATTATTTTGTAAGTGAGGTGATGAAGGCGGATTAGGAGATAATTTAGTTGAAGCAGAACGATAAGTTCAGCATCCTGTAAGAGCCAGGGTCCAGGTTTAATCTTCTGCACGGGAAACTTCCTATAACTTCCTATCGCTGACTTATCAATCAAAATCTTGTAATTTAATTGCAGAATGGAAGTGCGTCTTTTGCTTTTGGATATCCAAGCTGAACAGCCATCTGTATATCTGGTCGGGCTTTTTCTTTGTCACCCAATTTTAAGTATGATAAGCCACGGTTGTAATATGCAACAGGATACTTGTTTTTTGAAATAACAATGCTATAGTCTTCAATGGCATTTTTGAAAAATCCATAATCAAAATTAAGGTTAGCCCTGTCATAATAGCCCTCAAATCTATCTGGATGGTTCTTGATAAAATCCGTAAATTCAGATAAAGATTTATTGTACTTGTCAATCGGCTTATCCACACAATACTGGCTTACAACCTGTCTTGCCTTTTCAAAGCCAAGACTGGAAGCCTTTTGAAAATCCTGGCAAGCGACAGATTTGTCTTTGCCCTTAATGTCAGAAATTTGTCCCCTCAACCAGTATGCTTCAGCAATTGTAGAATCTTTTTCAATCAACTTATTCAGGTCATCATTTGCTTCATCAAAATGTTTTGTTTGCATTTCATGTACAGCTTTTGCCAGCAAATCGTTTGCATCATTCGAATGATTACAGGAAAATAGAAAGAGAATAAGTATTTTGCTATTTAAATTCTTTAACATGCCACTCATTGTTATTGTTTTTTTTTGATAGACTTTAATTGCAACGGTACGAAATCTTTTACAATTGAATCTTCAATTTAAATATAGTCCGTTCAGCAAATGATCAATGCGATTTAATCAAGTATTATTTTCTTCACAACATCATTTTCACCGTCATTCACATGAACAAAATAAATTCCTTTGCCGAAAAATGTATCTACGATTTTACTTGTAGAATTTGGTTTGTCGCTCCAGACATTTTCTCCGATTGCATTGCAAATGGTAATTAGCTTTATCGGCAAAGGAGAACTTATTGAGACAGTACTAGTGGCGGGATTTGGCGTGATCGAAATCAGGTTGTTGATATTTGTCAACTCAGCAGATGATGCAACAAAATTTAATATTGTTGCACTGGCCGAACAGCCGTTGCAGTCTGTGACCACGATGCTGTAATCACCGTTTTGTGCCGCGACATAAAAATAATCCGTTGCACCAATGATCGGTACATTATTATAAAACCATTGGTAGCTCGCATAAGCCTGCGAAACAAAAAGCTGATTTCCTGATTGAATGATATCAGGGACAATTGCAGAGCAGGAATAAATTAGCTTGGCGAGAAATATTGTTTCACCGCTGGCTTGTGCCAATGTATCATTTCCGAAAATTGCAGGGCTCATCATAAAATCCCCGCCCACGTATACGCTGCCCGATTTGCTGACCGTAATCCAGTTTGCATCATCACCTCCGCAGGTTAATGCTGTTCCCCAGCGTGCATTTCCGGAAGAATCGAGTTTAACAATGAACATTGCGTCTCCGGCCACAGGCGTATATAAAGTTACGGAATCAAACCTCAGCGTATCGTAATTATAAATGCTTCCTGTTACATAAATGTTCTCGCAAGCATCAAGTGTCAGGCAATATCCATATCCCTGGCCGGAAGCGCCCCTGGCCCAAATAGTATTTCCAGTTGCATCATATTTTACAACAAAAACAGTATAGCCCGGAGATGAATTGAATATGGTATGTGTTCCAAAAGTGATGGCACCTGAATTAAACAAACCCGTGATGTAAATATTTCCTAAATAATCCGAAACTAATGTCGCACTTTCATCAACGGCGCTTCCTGTTGCGCTTCTCGCCCACAAAATTGTTCCGGCTGAATCATACTTTGCAACAAAAACATCGGCCAGCCCGCTGTTACTAAGGCTCAATGGACCGAATGTGAGCGTGGGTGACTCATATTGTCCTGTGATGTATTCATTTCCTGAAGTATCGCAGGCAATACTCGTCCCGAAATCCGTACCGCTTCCTGTTGCACCCCTGATCCAGATCACATTCCCAGCAGTATCATATTTAGCAACGTAAGAATCCCACATTCCGGAATTTGTTATGCTTAATGAATTCAATGTAAGCGAAGGCGAGTTGTATTTTCCTGTGATGTAGATATAACCACGACCGTCATAGGAAATATCAGTAGCATAATCATACACTGTTCCTCCTCCATGCCTGACCCAGATTAAATTTCCGGTGGAATCATATTTTGCAATAAAAAAATCGGAAGTGTTCGCGCTGTAATTTGTCAGCGTATAAGAGCCGATGTTTAGCGTTGAACTTGTAAACCAGCCGGTCACATAAATATTGGCGGAGCTGTCAAGGACAAGATTCCCTGCCATTTCATTTCCCGTTCCACCCGCTCCGGTAGTCCATAAAACATTCCCCGCGCTGTCATATTTAGTGAGGAAGAAATCATATGTTGAAGTGCCAGGAAAGACATTGGCCAGCGAGTAAGGACCGAAATGAATGGTATCACTTGTAAAACCACCGCTGATATAAATGTTTTCTCGGGAATCAGTGATGACAGGCGCACCTTCATTGGACCCGAATCCTCTTGATTGTTTAGCCCATTCCCATTGCGGCTGCTGGCTGAAACAAAAAGCTGCATTCAAAATCAGAAAAACGATAACTGCATTTTTCATTTGTGGTTAGTTTATCAAAAGTAATTTCGCGCTGAAAAGATCTATTTTGGAAAGCATCAAAAGTATGATAACGCAAAAGGAATCAAAGCAGTAATTTTTTGAAGGGATTAAATAGAAGAACTCTCTCCGCAAAAAGATTGCGACAATTAAATTCTCCAACAATCCGCAACTATCCGGCGCAAGCTTTTTGCAAAACGCAGGATGTTTATTACTTGCACAAACTTAACGAACGCTAACTGCCCTTCAAAGAATTATTGCTTTTAATTTTAATGTTATATGCTGCCACGCGCAGTTTCAATATTCATCACCGTCAGAAAGCGGAAAATAATCCCAATCCCAGTTTTGAAAAATGCTTTCTTCAAATTTATCATTGCTTGAATTGTAAGCATGAGCGTGCGGTGCAGGAAAGGAAAACATTTGTTCCTGGTATCCGTTCCTTTTCAATATTGAGATGTAATTATCCAGTCGGCCATAAGCAAAAATTACATTATGTTGGTCGTAAATGAGTCTGCCTGAGTTGTCAACAGTACAAATCCAAATGTGATGTCTGCCATCAGTTTCAAAATATTCTTTGAATTCCAAAAGAAAGTTTTTCAATTCATCTTTCGTTTCAAATAATGGTGATTGATAGCGACCATGTTTATTTCCAAGTCGAGTAACAACTAAAACATAAAGAATATAAAATGGAGGAGTTAATGTATTGGAAAGCTCAAGTATTAAATCAATTTGGTTTTGGGATGCTGCTATTTTGATTTGCTTAATTTCAAAGCTTAATTCATAAATTTTTCCATAGTCATGGGGTACTTCATGTCCAGCGTTGTTATAGGAAGTAAATTTAGCTTCAGAAGTAAGTTCTGGGAATGGTTTCATTGTTTAGTAAATGCTATCATCTTTATCAAGGTAGAAGTGTCACCGATTTGGTGGCATCAACCTTTAGGGGATTAATGTAGTTTAAAGAAGAAGGAAATCAAAGCTATACATTTCCCGCAAGAAAATGCAACTGAAGAAAAATTATTACCGCAGTGGCGGTTGCATTTTCTTGCAATGCAGAGAGCTTATTTCTTGCAGAAACTATCCTGTGCAATGCAGCCCTTCTTTTTTAAATTGCATTAATCTCTTGTTATGCGTTCGTTGAACTCTCGACTCAAGGCATTTCAGTTTCAAGTTTGCACATTGATTATTAAATGAGTTGACAGTGAAATTAAATTACAATGAAGGATAAAATAACTGCCATGCGTGATTCACCATTTGAAAAATCCGCTTTTATACCTTCAAAAAACAATTTTGCTCCTGACTTAACTTTGTCCAACCGTTCCTTCATTACTGAAGAAAGCACTTCAGAATTGTTTTTTATAGTTGAAGTATCTCCCTTCTCAAAAATTGTCATTTGATAATCTAAAATTTTTATCCGGGAAAGCTTTTGTTCCTTGTCAACATAAATTGCATTTATAGCGATAATACTTTTTGCTTCCTCCAAGGAGATTGTATCAGGAAGAGGATTCGTTGCATCATTTGCCGTTCTGTATTTCCCAAATAAAATTCCATTGTTGGTTACAACGGCAGGATATACCTGTTGCGCATTTGCAAATTGTGAAATCAGTAAAGGAAATACTGTCACATTTATTTTTCTGAGTAAATTCATTTTGGTTTGGATTTAGAATTTATCATGCTCATTAAACTTTGTATCGCAAAAAAATTGTCAAAGGAATTTCAATTCTGATTCAAGTTTTGTCTGACAATTTCTTGCAGAATGTTTCAAGTTGGCACTGCCGCCAACAATGACGCATAACGCACAAGGAATTAAAGCAGTAATTATTTGAAGGGATTAAATAGTAGAACTCTCTCCGCAAAAAGATTGCGCCAATTAAACTCTCCACCAATCCGCAACCATCCGGCGCAAGCTTTTTGCAAAATGCAGGATGCTTATTACTTTGACAAACTTACCGAACGCAAACTGCCCTTCAAAGAATTATTGCTTTTAATTTTGATGTTAGCGGCTGGCAAGCGGAAGTCAAAGTTTGGCATCTTCATTTCTTTCGATTAATAGAATCTTGTTGCTGAATAAATTTCTTTGTTATAAGTTCTTGTTGCTTCATTAAATCATACTTTTCATTGCTAATTTTATTTTGCTTTAAAAGATCATCGCTACTTGATCCTTTGTCTTCATGGTAACCATTAAGGCTAAAAATGGAAGGATCGAGATCAATAAGAGTCGCTTTGATAAAGTCGTACTGTAAACTATTTTCTTGTGAATATGTAATTCTTATTGGAACTCCATTCAGATTGTTTTTCTTTAGGATGTTATTCAATTTGGTTAGACTGATTCCATTGATTGTTGCTGTCATGAAATTTTCCGAGTATGGTGGTGCAGTTGAAATCCAAATAAGTGTGTATTGGTTATCAGTTCGATCCTGAGTAGTCAATTCTATTTTAATGCAGTTAAATCCGTTGATGATTTCGTTTCCAAGAATATTTATTTTGTACTCACTTAACTGAGAGTCTGGCATTTTGAAAAAAGTCTTGTTTTGCATTATTCTGTATCCCATATTTGGATCCGACTTTAGAAAAAGAGTTTTATTTGGGGATTTTGGATATTTTAAATTGATAAGCTCGTTAATAGAATTCCCGTTTAGCGACACTATTTTTAACGAATCAACTATTTCTTCTTTGCCTTTAATGCTTGCTTTATATTCAAGATAAATTCCTTTTTGAGCTTGAAGTAAAATCGCGAAGGCGAAGTTTAGAAGAATGGTAAAGGCTATTTGTTTCATGTTGACTATTATTTTTGCTTGCCGCTAACAATTTATTATCCGCCCTTTAAAACTACATAAATTCGTTAACTCAGCAAACATCTTACAGAATAGGGTATAAAAGAAAACCCCGCACGTTCAAAGCGGGTAATTTCCTCCTTCGCTAAAGCTTCGGAAGATTATGCCCTCCTTCGCTAAAGCTTCGGAGGGTGAGAGTGGTCCCGCCCAGTCCTTGTTAGCTTAATTCGACTTTTTTTATCTTACTTTAAATATTGATTTCTCCTCTGTAAAAGTTATTTTTTTGATCTACGGGGTAAAGATAGATAAAGAAGAAACACTTTGAATTAAGCATATGTGTACGCAAATATGTACGCATTGAAATAAACCAAATATTTGCAAAAATAATTTTAAACACTATGTCATACTCCACTAATTTTTATCTCGACAAGCAAATATCTCAAAGAAAGATATTTGAAACAAAAACTACATCCAAATCACAATACAATAAGATGATGAAGCGAGTTGCTAATCAACCTTTGCAAATATTCCTATACTTCAGATATTCTGGAAGAACAATAAAAATTTATACTGAAAGGAAATGCACACAAAAGCAATGGGATTTTGAAAAACAAAAAGTAAACCCAAATTATTTCAGGGCAGGAGCTTCTGCTTTTAATGAATATCTTGAGAAAATACTGAATGAAGTTGGAAGGATTTATGAAGAAAATAATAATAAGTCAATCCTAACAACAAAGGATCATTTGAAGACAATCGTTTATGGTCTCAATGGTAGATCGAAGAGTCAAATACCATTGACATTTGAAGATATATTTTTAGCATTTATTAAAAATGCAGAAATTAATAAACAGCCAAGCACAATTAAGTGCTATCGGACGACTTTCAATCACTTAAAATATTTTTCAAAGAGATATAAGGGTAGTTTAAATTTTGAAAAGATAGATTTTGATTTTGAAAGTTCTTTGAGAAAATACTTTATTGATGATGCAAAACTGACCAATAATACAATTGCAAAAAACTTTAAGGTGCTAAAGACATTTTTGAATTATTGTTCAGATAGGGGGCATATTAAAAATCTGTTATTTAAAAAATTTGTAGCTACAGAAGTTCCAAAAGAGGTTTATACTTTAACCCTTGAGGAATTGCAAAAGTTGTACATGCATGGATTTGAAGATGAGCGACTGGGCAGAGTTAGAGACGTCTTTTGCTTTTCATGCTTTACCGGATTGAGGTTTAGTGATGTGTTGGCTCTAAGAAGAGAAAATATTCAAAATTCTCAATTGAGAATAACTACAAGGAAAACGCAGGAAGATTTGTCCATCCCTTTAAATTACTTTGCACTTGAAATTTTAAAAAAATATGAAACGTTCAAGAAGCCATTACCTGTAATTAGTTCTCAAAAAACAAATCAATATTTAAAAGAAATTGGGAGATTGCTTGAGTTTAATGATATGGTAAAAATGATCAAATATCGTGGAGCTGAAAGAATTGAAGAATATTATCCCAAACATGTAATGTTGACTTTTCATATAGCAAGAAAAACATTTATCACCTCATCCCTCGTTCTTGGAATGAACGATAGAGTGGTAAGAGAGTTTTCGGGACACAAAAAGGAAGAATCATTTAGACGTTACGTAAAATTTGCAGATGAATATAAAAGAAGGTCGATGTCTGATGCATGGAACAAAGACACCCTCTTTGTAAATTGAGAGTATTAAGGGGTTATTCGAAATTGAAAAATAGATTACATTTGTATCACCGTTAGCCGTTTTTTGGTTATCAAATTGCTGAATTGCACAGCAAACTAAAGGCAATGTCGAGAACTTGGAATGTATCCTTGTTCTTGGGAATAATTGCTTGGGTGGCCCAGCATGGTGTGGCCAAATCATTCACTGATTTAATCCAAGTAATAATGAAAAAGCTAAAACCTTTTTTTGAGTTATTGAAGTTAGTAGTATCCATTACTAAGGATATTATCGACATGCTCAAGTAGGAAATACGGGGGGGGTGTCTTAATGCTGAACCCCCGTCTTTCTGGAAATGTAATATGGGTTAGTTTGTGTTTTGAGAAAGTTGTAATTTCCTCATCAAAAATTGTCCATAATAAAGTAGTAGAAAATAGTTTCAATACATTTGCTTTAGAAATGCAAAAATCATTGCTGATATTTTTTCTAGTTCTATCCCAAAACTGTTTTTCCCAATCAGGTATTTGGACATGGATGAATGGAGATTCAATACCAGGTGATGTTGGTCATTACGGAATTCAAGGCATACCAAGTTCTTTGAATCATCCTCCATCATTATACGAAGCATCTCAGTGGACTGATCTGCAAGGAAACTTCTGGCTCTATGGAGGAACTTTTAATAACTTTCCTGCTGTGGGTCAGTGGATAGAAAATGTACTTTGGAAATACGATCCAACAACTTATGAATGGACATGGGTAAATGGTGATACTATTCCTGCTCAGGCGCCGGTTTTTGGGATAAAAGGTATACCATCAATAACAAATTCACCTGGCGCAAACTGCAGTGCCGCAACGTTCATTGATGGTTCTGGAAACTTATGGTTATTTGGTGGAACTAATGGTTCTATTCTTACCTCGAACCAACTTTGGAAATATGATCTTTCCACTAACATGTGGACGTGGATGAGTGGAGATTCTGTATATGGAGTTTCAGCTCATTATGGAATTCAAGGTGTTCCTTCAATAATCAATTATCCATCATCCCGACACGAATGTGTTTCAGCCTGGTCGGAGAATAATAATTTCTGGGTATTTGGCGGAAGTAGTTTCTTAGTTGGTTCATTAAATGATTTATGGAGATATAATTCTTTGACTAGTGAATGGACGTGGATGAAAGGTGACAGCATTCTTTCAGTTGTTCCTATATATGGAACCAAAGGAATTAGCAACCAGCTAAATGATCCAGGAGGGAGGCTATGTTATTCACATTGGAAGGACGCTAACAATAATTTTTGGCTTTTTGGTGGTTGTGCTGCTACAAATGGTGCTCCTTATTTTTCCGATATGTGGAAATATGATTTATCTAATAATGAATGGACATGGATGAGTGGAAGTAATTTGCAAAATGATTCGGGTATCTTCAATGACTACTGCAATTACGATTCATTGCAATATCCTTGTTCGAGGTGGGAGAATAAAGCATGTTGGGTAGATAGCTGTGGAACTTTTTGGATGATGGGAGGCAGATTTAACGAATACCTAAACGACTTGTGGAGGTTCAATCCTAATTCTAATCAATGGAGATTAGTCAATGGCGAGGCTGTATCCAATAGTTTTGGCAATTATGGAGTCATTGGCGTTTCAGCTTTGTCTAATAATTGTCCTTCCCGATTTGGAGCAGTTTCGTGGCTAGATCAAAATGGAAATTTATGGTTGTTCGGAGGATATACTCCAAGATCATCTCCAATACATACTATAGGTGATCTGTGGCGATTTACCCCGGATTCAGGCTGCAGCTCTTGTAATTTTCCTTTTGCTGCTTTTACAAATAATAATCCTTCAATATGCCCGGGATCATGTACCAATTTTTTTAATTTATCTCCTAACGCAAATACTTTTCAATGGTATTTTCAAGGTGGATCGCCGGACACAAGTCCATCGGCAAATCCTTCAAATATATGTTACGCCTCTCCCGGTTCGTATGATGTGACTCTTATCACCAGTAATGGAACAATGCATGATACGGTAACATACTTTAATTATGTTCATGTATTTCCATACCCATCAGCTCAATCAATAACCCAAAATGGTGACACTTTGATTGCAATCCAAGGATCTTTAAACTACCAATGGTTTTTAAATGGCAACGTAATTTCTGGTGCTACTGATTATTCTTACGTTGCATTAATGAGTGGAAATTATAATTTAATTGCTACAGATAGTAATGGATGTGAGGTAGAAGCAGCAATATTTAATGTGATGGTAAGTTCCAATGAACATATTGAGAATTTAATTTTGGACATCTATCCAAATCCAGCCCACGATCAACTAATAATTTCATGTCCGGATTGCCGTGAAAATTTTAGAATTTCGGTTTTCAATTTAATGGGTATTCTTCAGTTTCAAATTCAAGATATGCCGTTAAATAATTTTCTTGACGTGAGCTTTCTAACTCCGGGAATTTACATTGCTGAACTTTCTGCCAAAGAAAAAAAATACCGAGTGAGAGTCGTCAAGTTATAGCTTTAATAACCGCATTTAATGTATAAGAAATATTTTCATATTTCTTTATTTTTTTAGGGTAAACCCTTAGGACATTGAATTTCTCTAAAACAAATTTGTAACAAATTTTCATCACGTTATCTGTGGCATTTCAATATTTTTTTAGTCAAACAAAAATCTAAATAATAAATTTTATAAAAGTGGATTTCATATTTTAATGATTTAGGTTTTTCGACAATCACCCTAAATAATATGACGTTTACCAAAATGTTAGTAAAATTTATTTAGGTCAATTGAAAAACTCTTTAGAATTACACCCATCAATTAAAAATATACACTATGAAAAAGTATCTATTGATTCTTCCACTTCTTTTCATTCTTATATCTAAGACACCGTTAATCGCAGGTGGTGTTGCCGTTTCTTTAAGGTCATCCACTTATCCTGGAGGGTTTAATATAACATGTACTGGGAATAGCGATGGCTGGATTGAGATAACAATTGCTGGAACGGGCCCTCTGTTTGACGTTACAGCAGCAAAAAGTGGCATTGGTTTTTATTCAAATTATAATACGACGAGTACGAGGATTACAATTCCCAATTTAACTGCAGGAGCTTATGTTATTACCGTTTTAGATCATGGCGATGGATCATCAGTTGCACCCCCAATCACATTAATTGAACCCCATCCTTTATCTATTACAGCTGATCCAACTCTTTTGCCACCTTGCAATTTCATGATTTCAATACCAAATGGACATGATGGAAAAGTAGTTGCTAATGTCTCGGGAGGTACCCCACCATACTATTATTTATGGAGTAATGGAACTACGTATTCAAGCATTGGTGGTTTGTCCGCTGGAACTTATTCCGTCACTGTAACTGATGGAAATTATTGTACAAGTTCGGCGAGCGCTACGCTTGTAGACCCGCCAAGTCTATCAATTTCTCTTTCGAGTCCAGTGCATAGTACTTACCAAATTAGCTGTTACCATGGTGCTGATGGTGAAATATTCGTTACAGCAACTGGAGGATGTCCGCCATACCAATACGATTGGGGTGGCGGCCTAACCCTTATTGATCATGCAACTGGATTAAGCGCTGGAGTTCACCCGGTAATCGTGAAAGATGCGCGAGGTGCTACCAAGGCTGCTACTATTACTTTAAATCAACCACCGCCTATCTCAGCTAACGTAACACCTTTTACATTTTTCAATGGGTTTAATATTAGTTGTTATCAGTGCTTTGATGGTTCTATTTCTGTTTCAAATGTTACAGGAGGTGTAGGAAGCTATGCATATGGTTGGAGTCCTTATGGACAGACTACACAAAGCATATCCAATCTAGACGCTAAAACTTATTTACTTACAATCACTGATGGAAACGGTTGCCATTACAGTCCGCCGGATATTACATTGTCTCAACCCAATA
>Ga0157375_10004249_pt1 | contig 12424 bp, 10 predicted proteins | sample M35metaG_FD_115311 | JGI IMG/M metagenome (GOLD analysis project Ga0157375, IMG submission 115311) | Miscanthus rhizosphere microbial communities from Kellogg Biological Station, Michigan, USA - M3-5 metaG | ecosystem: Host-associated > Plants > Roots > Rhizosphere > Soil | place: USA: Michigan...
ATCTTCACGCCGGCGATCGCTTTGCCGTGTTTCGTAGTCCAATAATAACCGTCCTTCGACGCGAAGCGAATGACGGTGATGCGTGGGTCGTCCACACCTTCAGTGAACCATGTTTTAACCACTGGCTCCCATAACTGCTTAATCTTCTCTTTGTCGCGCGATATGCTGACTGTGCCGCGCAACGTTAGAAAGTCCGAATGCGCTGAACCTTGGAAGTAAAGCGTGACGTTCGGGTCGCGCTCCAGTTCCTGGTTTTTGTGACTGTCGTCCGCGCTGAGAAACCAAAGATTTCCAGCATCATCGACTTCCTGCACGCTCATCGGCCGTGTGCCGACCGAACCATTGGTGGTCCCGGTGCAAAAGAAGCAAGTCTGGGCTTTGTCGATGAGTTCCTTGGCCTGTTTGATGGCATCGGTGCCGCGGAGATCGGCGCGATTCAGTTCCGGTTGATTTTGATTAATCGAATCCATGGTTAACTGAAATCGCGGCCCGATGTGCTATTGGTCGCGCCGGGGTTTCGTGAGAATTCATCAAATCGAGAGCGAGCTTTGGTTGCCGCGACCGCGCGATGAAGTATTCGCGTTTTTTTCCGACGCGTCGAATCTCGACGCAATCACTCCGCCGTGGCTGCATTTTCGCACGGTCGCACCGGCAGCGATTGACATGCGCGCTGGCGCTCTGATCGATCACAAACTTCGTTTGCGCGGAATCCCAATGCGGTGGCGGACGAAGATCAACTTGTGGGAACCGCCAGCCCATTTTGTGGATGAACAGATCCGCGGCCCATATCGCATGTGGATTCACGAGCATACATTTGAAGAGCGCGACGGCGGGACACTCGTGCGTGATCGCGTCCGTTACGCAGTGCCGTTCGACTTATTTGTGCATTGGTGGCTGGTGCGACCTGATATCAAACGCATTTTCAAATATCGAACAGAGAGGCTGCTCGAACTTTTTGGGACACACACAAAGGGTTAAGCCGGCACCACGCCGCGTCAGGAGACGCGGCCTACAACACTTTTTGGGACGCAGACAAACGGCGAAAAAATAAGTGCCAAATTTTCGTCTTGGCGGACTACCAGGCCTATCATGACGCGCATTGACCAATTTGGTCACACTTTGCAAAGTGTGTCTATATGACAGCGGGCGCGTCACATCTTAATCAGCCAACGCTTTGGCGCACTTGTCGTGTTCTAGCTAACCGTAAACGCCTGCAAACGCTCGCTTTCTTGATCCGGCAGCCAGGCCAGACCGTCTCCGCTGTCGCCGCGCATATGAGGCTATCGATGCCGGCTGCTAGCCAATATCTGCGCGCTTTGGAAGCGCGCGGATTGCTGTCGTGTAGACGCATTGGCCGCCGCGTGAATTACGGGCCGACCACGGGCACCAGCGAAGGTGCTGCTGGAGAAATTGTCAAAGCACTGCGCGTTTCCTTCCGGAAAGCGCAGCCGATCGATGCAATCTTCAAATTGGCCACAGCCTTCACCCACCCGCGACGGATCGAGGTGTATCGCAATGTGGCAATCGGCGCGGATTCGTTTGCAAAACTTCAAATGACGACGCGAATCCCTGCGCGAGCCCTTTCCCGGCATCTCGGAAAACTGGAAGCGAGGGGCTTGGTGAAGAATGAAATCGCGCGATACGTCGCCGCAACCCCGCGGCATCCGTTCGCCCGTGTCCTAGCACGTCTAGCACGTCGCTAAAGCCATCTCTGTCACACTTTGCAAAGTGTGCCGAAGAAACTTTCACGAGTCCGGGCGGGATCCCCGGGAACAAGAACACCGGACGTCTCTCTTTTTCCTACGCGTGCAGTCTCAGTCGTTGGTCACTAGGCGCCCCGAAGGCTTACTCATCTCGAGCTTTTCGCTGACTTTTTGGATTTGCGCGGCCTGTTCTTTAAGCGCGGCTTCCAAGCGCGTAATCGTCGCTTGTTGTTGCTCATTGATCTCGGCTTGCTCCTCGAGTTTGCGATGCGCTTTCAAGAATTCGTTGAGTAACATCGCGTTCACCGCCTCATAGCGAACCGTGTAAGGCTTGCCCTGGTCATCGCGGGCCACGAGGTCACGGTTCACTTTCTCGACCTGCTCGGCGACGAGACCAAATTGCGGGATGCCTTTGTGATCAAGCTCTTCCTTGTAACGGAAAGTAACGGGCTGGAGCGCCAGGATCGCTTCGCTCGCCTGCCCCATGGGCTTAATCGCCTCCTTGTAGCGACCGGAGGACACGATAGTGCCGAGACGGCCATCGGCACCGACGACGACCGAGACTCCGTCCGCCACAGTCGCTCCGCTAATGCCGGCGATAAAGGTCGCGCCGTGAATCTGCGGCGAACCAATGTGGATGGTATTGTTTTCGGTCGCAGCACCTGGGCTCGCAAGGTAAACATTATTATTGCCGTTAGTCAGGTTGGCACCGGCTTGATAACCAAATGCGGTGTTCGTGTTGCCCCTGGTGCTCTTACTGAGAGCGAGAGTGCCCACGACGGTGTTGTTGGAGCCGGTGGTATTGAGCACCATGCCGTCACAACCGACCGCCACATTCTTGTTGCCGGTGTTGTTACTAATCATCGCGTCCCAACCAATCGCGGTGTTGTTAAACCCAGTGGTATTGAAATAAAGTGTGCTATAGCCACCCGCCGTATTGTGGATTCCGGTCGTTAGGCTAAAAAGCGCATCATCGCCAACCGCGGTGTTATCTCCCGGATAGCCGCCTACCGGCGGCGGATCAACCGCGCGAGCTACGGGCGACATGATAAAGAGTGCGACCAGCGTGGCGCAAACAGCATTCACGAATTTAATAGGATTGTTCATATGTTTTTTCTCACTAGGGTACGTGGTGTTCCTGAGCTTTACCCAATTCGCGCGATCGTTGTCAAGCTCAGAGAGGTGCTGGATGCGATCCGAAAACAGGGTAGCTGGCGTCCGATGTCTCGCGGCAAATTCTGGTTGCGTTCAGATTTTTTTGTTGCTTGCTGTTTGAAGGCAAAGGCTTTCGCCAATTCAAAAGCCATGAAAACAAATCCCCAGAGCGCATTTCGGCGCGTTGGCGCGTTTCACCAGGTATCCTTTCAGTCTCGGCTTGGCACTGGCGCTTGGTCTTCTTCTCACGTCACGCCCGAGCTACGCCATCGAAGCCGTGCGAGTGGCGGGCGGGTTTGAAATGCCGCTTGGGATTTCTGCTCCGCCGGGAGATACAGGCCGCCTGTTCATCGTCGAGCAAACAGGGAGGATCAAGATCATCAAGCTGCCTGGCGGAACTGTGAACCCAGCGCCATTTCTCAATATCTCGGCGAAAATATCTCTCGGTGGCGAACAGGGGCTGCTCGGCCTGGCGTTCGATCCGTCTTATGCCAGCAACGGACGATTTTATGTGACCTACACCACACCCGGTGGGTCGTTTGGCACTTGCGTAAGCCATGTTGCGGAATTTTTTGTCTCCGCCAACCCGGACGTCGCCGATCCAGGGAGCGAAGCGTCGTTAATCGTTGTCGATCATCCGCAAGAGCAGCATCAGATGCACTGGATGGGTTTTAGCAGGCGCCCAGGCGACGAAGGTAATCTTTACATCAGCAGTGGCGATGGCGGTATGTTTTGCGACCTGGGTCCGGGGCACATCGAGCCGGGCGGAAACGGCCAAAGCACGCAAACGTTATTCGGGAAAATTTTGCGGATTCACCCTGAAGAGACACCGGGGACTTACACAATCCCACTGGATAATCCGTTTTACGGATCGCAGATCGATCAACAGGAGATTTGGGCATATGGCTTGCGCAATCCCTGGCGGTGCAGTTGGGATCGCAAAACTAACACGATGTTTATCGCAGACGTTGGGCAGGGCGCGCGCGAGGAAATAAACGTGCAAAAGCCGGCGAACCCCGGCGGTGGTGAAAACTACGGGTGGCGTGTGCGCGAAGGGCTTGTGCAAAGTCCCTGCTCCGATGATCCTGAACCCCCGAACGCGGTTGATCCGATCATCGATTATCCGCATAGCACCGGTATCTGCATCATCGGGGGCTATTATTATCGCGGCAATCGGGTGCGCGCTCTGCGTGGTCACTATATTTTCGCCGATACCTACGGGCCGGACAGCGGCGATTTTACAGGCAGAATCTGGACGATCCGCTATGACGGTCGAAGCGCATCAGATTTCCAGGATATTACTTCGAAGCTATTCCCGACTCGCGTTGGCGACTACGCGTTAAACAACCCGGTGGGGTTTTGGGAAGATAACAGTGGCGAGCTCTACATCTGCGATTTTGGTAACGGGAATATCTACAAGATCCAATAAGTAAGATTTCGCGCCAGGTCCTTTGTGCGCGACGACGACGGGCAGAGCGTCCAATTCTCAGCAGCTGTTTATGGCCGCCTTACAAACACTGCCGTGACGGCGCGCGTCCCTCCAGAGGCAGGCGGAGCGCCCGTCTTACAAAATGAAATTGCGCCGCGATTTTAGCAACGCGTCGTTCAAAATATCTCGAAGGGCGCTCTTGTCAGATCGAGCGCCGGGTTGCGATTGAAGAAGTTTGCTGGTTTCAGCTCAAAGGAGAGTTTCTCCAGCGATAAAACAGGATAATCCTCCGCCACGGGAACGTGATGGAAGGTAAGTGTGTGCCAGAGCACGATGTCGGATTTCTCAATGGCTTCGTCATTCTTTACATACTGGGGCAGTCCAGGTTCTCCCGGGTTTTGATTTGGTGTGTCTCCCGCCGCGTATCGTTCTTTAGCATTATAAGCAGTCACCCAGAGGTCATGGGCAATAAAGCCGGCGCGTTTGTAGTCGGCCTCATCCAATAATGGCTCGCCGCGCGCGTGATTTTCCAACACGTAGCTGACGGGGTAGCCCTGCGCGTTCCTCTTATCCGGATTGAAAACGCGCCAGATCTCTCCTTCGTCGATCTGAGCCTGTTTTTCTCTTTGTAGGACTTTCTCATCGGCGAGCCAGACGCTCTTGCGCGGACTGCCAAGAGTTTTGACCACCTTCAATTCTCCCAGCGCGAAGCTGTTTTGGCGCCCGTCGATATCCGTATCGAGGCGGAAGTTGAAATGGTGGCTGTGATAGATGGCCGAGAGTTGAGGCGCAACGAGAGTGCCGTGCTGGGCCGTGTCGGCCGGCGCAGTAACATCCGCGAGGGTGCTACTGGGCACGTCTTTAGCCGCGTCGATTCCGGTCAAAGCAACGTCGACGCGAATCGCGCCGGCCTGGGTGAATACCCAGTCAATCATGTAATCATAGTTACCGACCTGGGCGATCATTCTAACGACCAGCTCGACGTCGGCGCGCCCTTCGTAGAGAGGTCCACCGCTGGCAAACTGCTCGAAATGACGCCAGGCGGGATTTCCAGTTACGCGTTCGAAAACGCCCACCACGTTAGGCAGCTCGAGCGGCACCACCGGCACCTCCGGGTCGGGAATGGCCGCTGAGACTGTGGCATTCAAAAGGGCCGAGTTTTCCGGCACATCGAGGCCGCGGGTTAGAGGCGAGGAAAGTGCTCCGAGGCCGAACTCGCCCTCATCCATGTAGGTGCGATAAAACCAATTCTGATCGGGGTCTTGATAAGGAACGAACACTTCCGCGAGGGTGCCTTGATAGAGGACCGAGCGATCGTTGAATTGCGCCAGTGAAATGATGATGCCGGAGCGGCGTTCGAAGCGCAGATGAAAGCGCCATTTCCGCCACTGGACGAAGTTGCCGTGCAGGGAAAAATTAAGACCGTCCGGCTGGGTGATTCGAATCGGATGCATCGGCGGTTGCAATCCATAACGAGCGGCGACGGTTGCTTCGTCGAAGTTATGATTGTCGGAGGGCAGGGGAACAACTCCGGAATCCAGCACTTGGATGACCTGTTGCTCGTCGAGATCGACAATGGCCTGCACTCCCTCGATCGGACGCGCGTAAAGGTTAATGCCGGCGCCCTCGATAAAATACATCTGAGCCTTAACGATGCGGCGTTGTTCCTCGGGCAATCCGAAGGAACCGGGCGTGAGCGGGGTCACGAAAACCTTCGCCAGTTCCTCTGGGGTATCGATGCCGCGCCGGGCCAGCGCGGCCTTGTAGTCCGCGTTCTCGGTCAGAAAACTGAAGTCGAGTAGTTCGCTAAATCGTTAGGCCGAGCTGGCCTTGCGATTTCGGAATTGTCACGGGCGGTGAAAACGTTCCCTCGGAAAAATTCACGCTGCTTCGATAACTCTGCTTATTCTGACGGAAGTCGACCGTCGCGCTCCGGTTCAGAGGGTCTCCCGGGGGAAAACCCAAGACTGTTTCTTTGGTGGGCTCTCGCAATTCAACGCTTTGAAAGGCTGCGCCGGGCGTGGCGGCCCCTCCGTCCAGGAGGAGCTGGGCCGCGGTCACGATCTCGGTTGCATCCAAGGGGTCGAGCGGGTGATTGGCGGCTCGGACAGAGGCAAAAGCCACAGTTATGGCCAGAAGGATCGCCGCTCGACAGGGAACGCGCCGGATCGGCTTGGTGCTGCTGAGGTTATGGGCATTGCTGGACTTATTCATAACTCTTGGCATTTCGGTTGACGATTTGTCCTGTCTTACCAACGGAGCAGTCACTTTGCGGCCGCGAAGGCGTAGTTGGCGAGCTGGAAGGTGACGTAGGCCGTCGCCTTGGACGCAATCGCGAGCACCGCCGGATCGTTATTAGAAAGGTCATCGCACCAGAGGTTCGGTCGATCCACGCAGCCGCCATCGAAGCTGGGTATGGTCCCTTCGTAGTTGCCAAGATATCCACCCCAGAGAGCTACTTCCGCTGATGTTTTGCAACAGTCCTGTCGCGTCAAGATGCCAGTGTCGGGAATGCCAATCAAAGCGAATGCATAAGAGTCGGTGCCTGTATTTCCAAATGGACATGGCTTTGATGGCAGACCGACGGATGTAAAATAATCGTAGTAGAATTGGTTACCAACTTGGGAGTCGGGGATCACGTTGGGCGGGAAGTGCTGGGAGTTGTAACCAAACCTTGGATCGGCGATCTCGTAGTCATAGTTAGGGGTAGCAGTAACATCCGCGTCGAGGTCGAAGGCAATCACGCTTCGCTCTTCCGGAGTCAGGTTATTTGTGTAATAAAGAGATCCCAGCAGACCGAGTTCCTCACCGCCGAACCAGATGTAGCGTAATTGATTAAGGGTTTGCGTTCCCGACATCTGTAAGGCGATTTCCAAAATGGTTGTGGAGCCGGAGGCGTTATCAAGCATTCCGGGCCCGTAGATGGAGTCCAGGTGGGCGTCCACGACCACGACGTGATTGGGGTCGCCGTAGGGAGAGTCAGCAATCAGGTTGTAGTCGATTCCGGACACAGGCTGCGTGCGGATATTGAGATGCGCGCTGGCAGACCCGCCGCCTGCAGTCCGCCCGAGAAGGTCGGCCGTGAGCATGCGGGAGGTGACGGCGATAACTGCAATCTTTGCCTGACGATGCAGACGCGGGCGTTGCATCCGACTGCCCTCGATCGCGCGCTCATCCTCGCTTCGAGTGACAGTTTGGAATGCCGGGTCGTAGAAAATGACTGCGGATGCGCCGGCGTTTTCCGCATGCTCGACCTGCGCGTCATAAGGGCTGTCGCCGCGCTGCAAAAGGGCGATATCGCCCCGTTTGAAATTCGCAAACTCTTCGGCTGAGGAACCGGTTCCAGAGCCGGTCACCTTTCGAACGTGGGCCGTGAGGTCGGCACCGCCGGACAGCCTTGCCATTACCCAATCTTTTTCCACGGGATACTTCCGGCCGGCCAAGCTCATCGTGGGAACGCCAACGAGCTGAGGTGTGCGGTAGTTATAGGTTTGGATGGTAACGGTGTAGCCAGCCCGCCTCATCAGCTTCGCAACATAGTCTACCGATGCCCTGTAGCCGGACGTCCCGGTATCGCGATTGCCGTGTCCGTCGCGGTCGGGATTTTGGTCGGCGATTGTCTGGAAATTCGACAGTCGGTTCCAGAGCGAGCCTTGCTGGACGGCGTCTACCAGCTCCAGTGCCGTTTTCCGAGCGGGCGCGCGAAGATCGACACGTGCGGCTGCGTCGTTTTCGCTAGCCATCGTTACCGCGGTGAGGGGAAGAACCGCACTCAAGACAACACATTTAAGAAAGCCTGTACGTTTCATCTTGGAAGGGATTCTATCGTGTTCCAAAAAACTGAAAAGCTGAAACTGAAGCGCTGAAATTGGTTTGTAAACCGCTGACGGCCGCGAATGGAGCGGTCGGGACGAGCGACATAGAAGGAAAGCTGCGATGGTAGCAGCGAGCGAAGTGGGAAACGAGAGAGTTCAATAAACGCGGATGGAGAGGGGTGCTAGCCTGTTCTTAAGCGCTCATTGCGTGGTTTCTGCGGATAATTCATTGATCGATTACGATCATCCGTGTTATCCGCGTTTCTGAACATTCGTGTCCATTAGTGTTTATTAGCGGTTTCATTTTAGACCTATCATTCAGTGAGCAAACGACCTGCGAAAATTTCAACCCCGCCGGCGTCGCGTCAGATTGCGCCTCCGCCGGTGTCGCAGCATCTGCGTGAGTTCGCTTCCAATCCGGACGCATGGCTGGTGCTCGCGCGGAACCTGATTCCAGTCGTAGGCATTTACGGGTTTGGATGGTCGGCCGGGCTCGCCGTGTTCAACTACTGGTTTGACGGGCTGGCTGCGTTGGCGGCAATCCTCGCGGCGCTCATTCCGCGCGCGCTGCGCGAATCCGCGAAGCCATCAGACAACCAGTCTCTGGTGATGAAGATCGTGCGCGGTGTGTTCGTGTGGGTGTTCCTGCTCGGTATCATTGGCTTGCCCTATTGGATCGTGCTGATTCCGTTGCATCCGCTGATGTTTGCTGCGGACGTGCGGCACCAGATTACGCAGTCGCCTGCAATCTGGGCGACCTTCGGCTTACTCGCAGCCGGGCATCTGTACAAGGCGTTGCAGGCTGGCTACGACCTGATGCCGGACAATCAGCTAAAGCAACGGGTGCGCTGGGATGTGTATCTGCTTGTATTGCGCGCGGTCGCCATGTTCATGATGGCGGCACAGGGACTCTACTTCATTCTGGTTCCGTTGATGGCGCTGCTGCTCACCTACATGGAGCTCTGGCCTGGGCGCGTGCTCGGTGCGGTCTTCGGCGATCCATCGCGGCTATGGGAATATGATCCGGAGAAGGGCAAAAAGAGTGACATGTGACCCGCCATCTCCAAAGGCTATGGCGGGGCAAGCCAGCGATCAGCGGAACCGCGCAAATCGCTTCGCTCCACGCGATTATTAAATAACGGCTTTTGCACGTAGAAGGGTCTGGGATTCATCCGTGTTATCCGCGTAATCCGTGGTTAAGGTTTTTGGCAAGAGCATCCGCTTTCGCTAAGCCTGGCGGCGGACAGGTGAGTAGGAGAAAGACAATGAAAACAAGTATGAGATTTTGGCTTGCGGTCATCGCTTGTGGAACTGCCCACTATGCTTTGGGGGGCGTGGCCGATGCCTATCTAGATCAGTATCTCGCGATGTTTCCGACGCGCGCGACGCAGGCGGGGAATCACTCATTCGACAATAAGCTCGAGGATTTTTCGCCGGAACGGCTTCAACGATGGGTCCGACTCAACGAATCCGAGCGCGATCGCCTAACGAAACTACTCAAGCAATCTAACGTGGCGTTTGACGACCGGTTGGATGCCGAAGCTTTGCTGGCGCAAGTCGAGCGCGAGGTTCATGAACAGACGGAGCTGCGCCGGCCGCAGAGAGATCCGCTGTATTGGTCGGACCCAGTCGCTAACGCCGCGGTTTTTCTTTTGGTGCGCGACGATTTGCCGCTGGCCGATCGGCAACAGCGAGTACGAGAACGGGCACGGTTGTTGCCCGCGTTTGCTCGCCAGTGCGGCGAAACGTTGGCACGTGCGCCCCTTGACGAACTTTCTCCCGAATTGTGCAAGATCGCGATGGGACAACTCCGCGCCACCGCCACATTCTATCGAGAAGGATTTCCAAAAGCAGTTGGCAATGAATCGGAATCGCGTGGCGAAGGCGAAAAAGCAGCAAAGGCGATTTCGGAGCTGGCTGATCAAATCGACAAGCTTTCGCAACATGCCACCGGTTCTCCGCGGTTAGGTGCGCAATACGATAAAACATTTCGACTTGGAACGGGAGTAACCGAGCCGGTGGCCGACGTACTGAAACGAGCGACCGCGGATCTGGCCGCCAAACGACGCGAAGCGGCGGAGTTCGGACGTAAGGCTTGGGCGGAGGTAATGAAGGATGAGAAACCGCCGCCAGACGACACAACTTTGCTGAGAAAATTATTCGACCGCGTAGCAGATGATCGCGATACCGATGTCGACACCTATACATCGCGCTGGAAAGCGAACGTGGCAGAGATTGAGAAGTTCGTCCGCGACAAACACATCATGACCCTGCCGGACCCCTTAACTCTGGTGATCGGACAAGCTCCGTCGTATTTCGTTGGGCAAAGTGTTGGAGGAGTCTATGCGGCCGGGCCGTATGCGCCCGAAGCGAAGACGCTTCTATTTTTGCCAGTCCCAGCGCCTGACGCGACAAAAGAGCAACGCGATGCGTTCTTCCGAGATTTTAGCCGGCCGTTCAGTCGGATGATCGTACCGCACGAATTGATCCCGGGTCATTATGTCCAGCTCAAGTATGCGGCGCGCGGTCCGAGTAAGGTCCGTGCGATGTTTCCTGATCCGATCTACGTCGAAGGCTGGGGAACATTTTGCGAGCGGTTATTGCTCGACCAAGGGTGGGGTGGGGCTTTGCCGCGTCTGGCCCACTTGAAGAAACAACTGGAGAACATTGCCCGAACGATTGTGGATATTCGGGTTCATACCGGAAACATGTCGCGCGAGGAGATGCAGCGCTTTGTCAAAGTAGAAGCGCTTCAAGGCGAGCAGCTGGCCAATAACATGTGGACGCGCACCCTAACGAGTTCGCCTCAAATTACGACCTATTACCTTGGTTACGCGAAAGTCACGGAGGTATACGAGGCGGCGCGCGCGGCCAGCGGTGACAAATTCGATCTGCACGATTTCATGGATGGAATGATGCAGTTAGGTCCGGTGCGGCTCGATCATTATCTCGATCGCGTCCGCGCAAAAGCGCCGCGCGGCTGAACCGCGTAAAAGGCTTCGCTCACGCGGCTCGATCAGGCTGCGAAGTCGATTAGTAAGCCGCGTGGAGGCAAAGCCTCTTTACGCGGTGCGGTTGCAACGCTCGAGTAACTGCGGTGCTTTCATCCGCTCGGTCCATGCTGCAAATTCCTGCGTTGCACCGCGCCAGCGTAGTATCTCCACTCTTTTAAAGAGCGGCGCGTCGGTTCGCAAAGTTGCGAGTTTCTTGAAGAGCAAAGCGAGATCGCGCTGTTTGCCGAGAACGTTTGATGGGAAATCTTCGATCGGGCCGTGTTGATTCAAAAGCTGCGCGGCGGTCTTGGCGCCGATTTTCGGGATGCCGGGATAGCCGTCGGCTGCGTCGCCCACGAGCGCGAGCAGGTCCGGAATGAGCGGCGGATCGACACCGAATTTTTCACGGACCCCGGCCGCATCGCGCATCGTTTTGCGTCGACCGTCGATCTGCACGACGCGCGTGTCCCGGACACATTGCGCGAGATCTTTATCTGGTGTCCAGATCGCGACTTTTTCGACCTTCTTATCTTTCGACGCGATGTGCGCGGCCGACGCGAGCGCATCATCGGCTTCGAGCTCGATCATGGGCCAGACGACAACGCCCATTGCGGCCAGCGCTTCCTCGAGCGGATGGAATTGCGCGAGCAGCGCAGGCTCGATGCCGGCACCAGTTTTGTAGCCGGGCCAAAGGTGATTGCGAAATGACTCGATCACGTGGTCGGTGGCGACGCCGATGTACGTCTCTTTGGTCTCGATCATTTGGAGAACGCCTCCCAGAACGCCGACAACGGCGCCGTAGGGGCGATCTTTGCCTTTGGTGAATCGGCGCAAACCGTAGAAGTGACGAAACAGTTCGTAGGTGCCGTCGATGAGATGAACGATCATTTAGAGGAGTGACGAGTGACGTGTGACAAGTGACGAGTAGAGAGCAAATCTGAAACGCTGAAATTAGTATTAACCGCTAATGGAAGCGAATAAACAGCCTTCGCCGAGGCTACGGCGCGGCAGGCGCGAATAAATGCGGATAGGGTGAGATGCTTGCCAGCGGAAGATTGCTTCGCGTAAGGTCGCGGCATGAATGACGGGGCGGCGACGAAAGCGAAATCCAAATCGCGGAGCGGCGGTTTTGGCGTGGTTTTGCGCGAGGAATATGTGCTGCTCCTTGGCCTAACGAGCGCGGGCTTTTTTCTTTGGCTCGGAAGCGCGGCTCTGGAGAACATTGCGCGCCCGCTCGTGCTCACGGGGGTTTTCGTCTGGTTGTTCGTCGGAGTTCTGTGGTCGGCGATCTCTGTGGTCCGTCATGCCGAGGCTCTGGCGGTCAAAACG
>Ga0157375_10004254_pt1 | contig 12415 bp, 9 predicted proteins | sample M35metaG_FD_115311 | JGI IMG/M metagenome (GOLD analysis project Ga0157375, IMG submission 115311) | Miscanthus rhizosphere microbial communities from Kellogg Biological Station, Michigan, USA - M3-5 metaG | ecosystem: Host-associated > Plants > Roots > Rhizosphere > Soil | place: USA: Michigan...
AACGGGCTTTGGGACGTCAGCGCCGCCTCGAGCCGCGCCGAGTTCATGGCCAGATAATCCTCGCGGATGCTTTGGCGGAGATAACGTTTAAGCGGATCCGCTGGGTTTTGCTGTGGGTTTCCCTCTGAAGGCATCGCAGCAGGCTGAACCCGCTTCTGACGCCCCTGCATGCGCTGTTCAGCGAGATAATCGCCCAGTTGCTCGACGACCTGTGCCCGCGCCGGAACCTGGGCCAGCGCTTGGGGTCGCGGTTCGAAGCGGCCCAACTGCTGGAGCAGCCAGTTCTTGGGGTCGGTGGGCGACCGTTCGTCCAGCCGAGCGCCGAGACCGAAGCGATTGAGCGCAATCGTGGTGGCAAGCATCCCCGCCTCCTTGCGACGCAAATATCTTCAACTCAGCTGAACCGCCTGTGAAGCGCGATTTTACGTTCCCGTAACCCTAAAAGCGGCTGGAGGGCAGGTTGACTGGACCCACCAGCTCCTCGTGGCGGGCCATCGCGAAACGGTCGGTCATGCCGGCCACGAAGTCGCCGATCGTCCGCAGCTGCTGCACTTCGTCTCCCCCGCGTTGCCACGACTCCGGGAGAAGAGCGAGGTCAGCGCGATACGCCGCCGCAAGATTGGCGACGACGCGCTCGGCCTCGGTTCGGATCGGCCTGAGCTCCGGAAGGTCATAGAGCCGGGCATAGAGGAAGCGCTTGAGATCTCGTTCTTCGGTCGCGAGCGGTCCCGAGAAAGCGGCCAGAGGACCACCAGCCGAGCGGATGTCGTCGATCGTCTCAACGCCGGAATCGCGAATGCGCCGCTCTGTTTCGGCGAGCACATCCCCGACCATGTGGCCGATCATGTCGCGAACCAGGGCGCGCTGCTTCTTCTCGAGCGACAGGCCGGGATGGCGCCGCTCGATCGCCTCCCACAAGCGCCCTACGAGCGGAAGCTCGACAAGTTCGTCCAGTTCCAGCAGTCCCGCCCGAAGACCATCGTCGATGTCATGATTGTCGTACGCAATATCGTCGGAGATCGCCGCGATTTGCGCTTCCAGCCCGGGCCAGCTGCCGAGTTCCAGGTCCTGATCGCAATTGGCTTCGACCATGGCCCAGGTCGGGTCGATGACGGGACCATTGTGCTTTGCGAGGCCTTCCAAAGCTTCCCAGCTGAGGTTGAGACCGTCGAATTCCGGATAAGGCGTTTCGAGCTTGGTGACGATGCGGATCGTATGTGCATTGTGGTCGAAGCCGCCGGCGTCAGCGAGGGCCGCACTCAGTGCATCCTCGCCGGCATGACCGAAGGGCGGGTGGCCGAAATCATGCGCCAGGCACAAAGCCTCTGTAAGGTCCTCGTTGAGGCCGAGAGTCCGCGCCATCGTCCTTCCGATTTGCGCAACCTCGATGCTGTGAGTCAGGCGGACGCGATAATGATCGCCGTCCGGAGCGACGAAAACCTGCGTCTTGTGGCGGAGGCGCCGAAACGCCACCGAGTGGATCAGCCGGTCGCGGTCGCGCTGGAATATGTCCCTTGGTCCACGCGGTCCCGAATTGCTTTCAGGGTGAAGACGGCCGCGCGATCTCGCGGGGTTTGCGGCGATCGCCGGAGGAAGGCTCATCCGGCAGGGAGTGGCGCAATCCTGTCTGATTCGGAATTGATAAATTTCGACGCATCGACGCCGATCGTCTCCAGATCCTCTGAAAAGATCGTCGCGTCGGAGTCGCCGCGGAAAGGTCCGACGAGAAGGCGGGAGCGGTCGGCGGTCCGAAGGACGTAAGGCTTGATGCCGTCGAACAAGTCGGGGCTCTTGGATTTCAGCCGCTGGAATTTCGTGACCAGTTCATCGACGTCTTGACCGCTGGCGAGCTGGATCCAGATCTTCGGCTGGAAAAGGGCCGCCGTTCGCTGGACACTCGCGGCGGGCGGTGGCGCGGCATAGGCCACCTGAACCGCCTGGGCGGACTGCCAGCTCCGCTGAACCGGCAATGGGGTGGGCTGCGCCTGAGCGGAGGGGCCACGGAGAAGCGCATCGACACCGGCGAGCCGGTCATTGCTGGCTGCCACCGCCGTCGTCGACAGAATGCGCGACGGCGACGCGTAGGCGTAGGCGGTTTCGCCTTGATCCGGGAAGATTCCGAGATTGACCGCAGCGGCCTTCTGAGCGGCAGAAAGGTTTGGCAGCCGCTGCAGGAAGGGCGCCACGTTCGACGAAGCGCCGGGCATGGCTGCGTTGATGGCCATCATGGCCGCGTTCGAATCGCCGGTGAGCGCAAGGACGAAAGCGCGAATGCGTGCAACGCCGGGGTCGCCCTTCGCTGAAAGTGGGACAAGGATCTGCAGGGCGCCCGCACGATCGCCGCTGATCGCCAAGCTGAGTGCAAGCCGCCGCCGCGCTTCATCACTGTCCCGGCTTGCGAGCGCTACCTTGTAATCGGCCTGAGCCTGCGTCTGCTGTCCCATCAAATCATAGGCGAGCCCTCGATCGCAGGCGAAATCCGCCACCTTCTCCCCGAGTTGCTGCGCTCGCTTGAAATAAGAGATCGCGGCCTGCGGCTCCCCGTTGGCGACGGACACCGCGCCCATCCCGGCCTGCGGCAGGGGACTGCGCGGATCGACCTCGTCAGCGCGAGCGAAGAATCCCGCGGCCGCCTGGGCGTCACCAAGCTCCAGCGCCGACTTGCCGGCGCCGATCAGCGATTCAAAATCCTTGGGGTCTGATGCAAGCGTCCGGACATAGCGGGCTAACGCCGCAGCCGGGCTTTCATTGTAGGGTGAATAACTGCCCTGCGCAGCGACAGGCGCAGCGACAGGCGCAGCGGCAAGCGCGCAGACGCACGCGTACATAGCCAGCCGAATTTGCAGTCTTCCCCGCATCACCACTCCCCGATGCGGCACTGAATCTTGCCAAGAGCTTTCTGGCTAGGGGCTTTACGGTGAGCCGTGCGACATGCTCGGCGAGGCGGTCCCAATATACAATTCAGCCTAAGAAAAAGGGCGACGCCCGAAGGAGCCGCCCTATTCATGATCAGTAGCCGGGAATCGATTACTGATTGTTTTGCCGGTTGAGGAAGCGCGGAATATCGATCGGGTCGCGCTTGAAACCGGGTTGAGATTCGTCTTCCTCAATCTGTGCCTTTGGCGCCCCTCGGGCAATGTTGGACATGCGCTCGAACAGGGTCCCGCCACTAGCCGCAGGTTGTTCGGTCTCGTCCTCATCTTCAGGCGGAGCGATCGGCGGAGCACCGACCGGGCTGGTCAGGATGTCGTCTGCACCCAGCAGGAGCTCATCGTCACCGTCTTCCGCGGTGGGCTCAGCTGCGATTTCTTCATCAACAATCGGTTCGGCGACATTGGCCGGGACGGAAGGTTGCGGCGCAGCAGCCTGACGCCCGGGGAAGGAGAAGACCTTGCCCGGCTGTGGGGCCGCGACAACGTCGGCTTCGATGCCGGTCGCAACTACTGATACTCGGATCTTGCCGCCGAGGTCGTTGTTGAAGGCCGAACCCCAGATGATGTTCGCATCGGGATCGACCAGCTCCTTGATGTGGCTGGCAGCCTCGTCGACTTCCATGAGGCGCATGTCCTCGCCGCCGGTGATGGAGATGATGACGCCCTTGGCGCCCTTCATGCTCACGCCGTCGAGAAGCGGGTTGGAGATCGCCTTTTCCGCGGCCTCAATGGCGCGATTGTCGCCGTCGGCCTCGCCGGTGCCCATCATCGCCTTGCCCATCTCGCTCATCACCGACCGGACATCGGCGAAGTCGAGATTGATGAGGCCGGGCATGACCATGAGGTCGGTGATCCCGCGAACGCCCTGTTGAAGGACCTCGTCGGCCATTTCGAAAGCCTGCTTGAAGGTCGTTTCCGAATTGGCGAGCCGGAACAGGTTCTGGTTCGGAATGACAATCAGCGTGTCGACGTGCTGCTGCAGCTCGGAAATTCCGGAATCGGCCGAGCGCGAGCGGCGCGCACCTTCGAATGCGAATGGCTTGGTGACGACGCCGACGGTCAGAATACCCTTGTCGCGAGCCGCCTTCGCGATGACCGGAGCAGCGCCGGTGCCCGTGCCGCCACCCATTCCAGCGGCGATGAAGCACATGTGGGCGCCCTCGAGCGCGTGGAGAATTTCGTCGAGCGTCTCTTCCGCGGCGGCTCGGCCGATTTCCGGCCTTGAGCCAGCTCCAAGTCCTTGTGTGATTTTCAGGCCAAGCTGGATCCGACGGTCCGCGGTCGAATTGTTGAGCGCCTGCGCATCGGTGTTCGCGACGACGAAGTCGACGCCCTGAACGTCAGCTCGCATCATGTTGGCGATGGCGTTCCCGCCGGCGCCGCCGACGCCAATCACGCTGATACGCGGCCGAAGCTCGTCGACCTCGGGCCGGATGAAATCGATGCTCATGTCCCTAAACCTCCCCCAAACACCGCAACGCGTTGAGCCTTCGGGAAGAATCTTTGAATCATTGCGAGTCGCAAGCCAAGGGAAAAAGTTAACGCTGCCGAAAAAAGTGGGGGCAAGTGTCGCCCGAAAGACTCACTTATCCACAGGCGGCGCATGCTTGACCGATCGGCATCCGCGACCGAACCTGCGCTTGTTTACTCCATATTCATGCCGTCGCGAGAAACTCGCTTTAGTGGGGAGTGGTGATTTGGACCGGCGTTCGACCCTGAAAGCGACCCGTGAGTTGGCGAGCAGCCACCTCATCACGAGCTGTGCCGCACTTGCCGCGCTGTTCGTCTTCATCCCCGTCGGGCAGCGGATCGTTGCCGCCAGCCTCGATGGGTCGAGGACTTCCGGCATCGACACCCAGCTGGCCGTCGCCTTCCTGCTGAACATCGCCGTGATCCTTTTCGCGTGGCGGCGCTCGAAGGACCTTCAGGCCGCCATCGCCGCCACCGTGCTTGCGCAGCAGTCGGCGCATGACAATGCCTATGTCGATCACGTGACGGGGCTGGCGAACAGGCGCGAGCTGATGCGGGTGCTCGCCGACCCCGACCTCGGCACCGCGGGAAGCAAGCTCCTCCTCCTCGATCTCGATTTTTTCAAGAAGGTCAACGACCTCTACGGACATGTCGTCGGCGACGAAGTGCTGAAGCGGGTGGCCGAGATCATTCGCTCCCGGGCACCCGAAGGATCCTGCTGCGCGCGACTGGGTGGCGATGAATTCGCAGTCCTCGTTCAGGAGCACGGCGAGGAGCTGATTAGCCAATCCATCGAAAACATCATTCGCGGGATTGCCGAGCCGCTGATCCTCGAGACCGCCACGGTTCACGTGTCCGCATCTGTCGGCATCTCGCGCATCGAAAGTGACTTGAGCGCCGAGGAATGCCTGCGCCGCTCCGACATCGCGATGTATGCCGCCAAAAGGGCCGGCCGGAACTGCCAGGTCTGGTTCGACGAGAAGATGGAGCAAGAGCTCCTCGCGCGGACTCAGCTCGAAGATCAGATCCGCGATGCCGTCGCAGCCGGCGAATTCGTTCCCTACTACCAACCCCAGATCGATCTCGGGACCGGCCAGCTCACCGGCTTCGAGGTGCTCGCGAGATGGCAGTCTCCGTCGAGAGGATTGCTCGAGCCGTCGGAGTTCATGGACGTAGCCGAAGCTTCAGGGCTGATTTCCGAACTGTCGCTAAGTGTCATGAGGCGCGCTCTGACCGAGGCGCGCGATTGGCCCAGCCACCTCAAGATTGCGGTCAACATTTCGCCGATCCAGTTCCGCGATTCTCGCCTTGCCGAGCGGATCCTGAAGCTCGTGACCGAGACGAACTTCCCGCCGTCCAGGCTGGAGGTCGAGATCACCGAAACGTCATTCATGGAGGACAGGGAAACTGCGCTGACCATCGTCGAGAGCCTCAAGAATATGGGCATCACCATCTCGCTCGACGATTTCGGCACCGGTTATGCGTCGATGTCCCAGCTGCAATCGTTGCCGTTCGATCGGATCAAGATCGACAAGAGCTTCGTAACTTCGCTTCTTTCCGACTCGCAGAGTGACGCGATCGTCAGCACGATCCTGGCGCTCGGCCGCGCGCTTCAGCTTCCTATCACTGCTGAAGGCATCGAGGACAAGGGCACCAGGGACCGCCTGTGCGGTCTCGGATGCTCCGATGGCCAGGGCTGGCTGTTCGGCAAGGCCATGTCAGGCGAAACGGTACGGGAATCGCTCAAAATCGATGATCAGCCCGACGTCCCGCCTTCGGTGGAACAGCCGCCGACCGCAAGGAACGAGCGCAGGGACCACCGTCGTCGCGCCGCTGGGGGCAAGCGCGCGCGCTAGTCGAGCGTGATTTGCTCGATTCGAGGAACTCCGACTGCCCACCAGAGTGCGCCTAGTGCCGCAATAGCGGCGGTTAGTGCAAAGGCGCTTCCGTAGCCGGCCCGATCAACGATGATGCCCGTGATAATGGGGCCGAAGATCCCCGAGAGATTCCCGAGAGAGTTCTGAAATCCAACCCAGGTTCCGGATGCTCGCGGGCCCGCGAACATTTGGGCAATCGCATAGAGGTTCATCGACAGGGCAGCCGACGCTGCGCCAGCAAGGCAGAGCAGGAAACCGATCATCACGGCAGTATGGGCATAAGCTAGCCCGAGGATGGCGATCGCGGCCAGCGACTGGCTGCCGACCATCATCCATCGCCGGCATTTGGCCTCCGATCTCCCAGATCGAGTCCACCAATCCGAGAAATGGCCGTAGGCGAAGGCGCAGGCTCCCTGGACGGCATAACCAAGCGAGGCGAGCAGCGTCATCTCGGCGATCGAAAAACCGCGAGACTTGGTCAGGAACAAGGGAAGCCAGGCAAGCAGGAAATAAAAGCAATAATTGCCCAGGCAGTGGACGATGGACATCGACCACAAGGGCCACTTGCCGATCAACGCGAAGACATCGACGCGGGGGCCGTCGTCGAAATGCGCCGTGTCCGGGAGATGGCGCACGGCGTGGCGCCAGGGAGCGAGCCACACCAGGGTGACTATCCCAAAGACGATGAAGATGGCTCGCCATCCGTAGAAATTCAGGATGAGACCGCCGACGAGCGTCCCCACGGCCGGGCCCAGGGCGATCCCCATCGCGAGCGCCGCATTGGCGACGCCGCGACGCTCGGCCGGAACATGCCGCGCAATGATCTTCGAACTTCCTGGAAAGGCCAGGCTCTCGCCGATTCCCAGCATGATCCGGAGCACGAACAAGGAAGTGAACCCGCCGACGAATCCCATCAGAAGGGTACTTGCGGCCCAGATGAGTATGCCGCCCGCCAGCAGCTTGTAGACGGAGAAGCGGTCGCACAGCCAACCCGCGAACAGCTGGACCGGCGCATAGACCCAGAAGAAGGCTGAAACAGCCCAGCCGTAGGCCTCGTTCGAAAGCTGCAGCTCTCCTTTCATCAACGGCGACGCGACAGCGATCGAGCCGCGGTCAACATAATTTAGGAAGACCGCGGTCCCGAGGAGGAGCACGAGCAGGTTTGCGGACGTCCGGCCGCTCCGGGCTATTGCGCTTGTCGCCAATTGGACCCCCTCAAGACCGCGAGCTTAGTAACCGCCCTTCATGGCGTCGATCAGCCGCCCGAATACACCCTTGTTCCGCGATGACTTGATAACCGGTCCGGCAATGTCGCGAATGTCCCCGCTCCCGCTCGCGGCAAGTAGTGCCAGCCCCACCAGGGTAGAAAATGCCGGGCCGCTATGCGCGTCGGGCAGGCCAGTGATCTGCTTCGGCCGGCCGACGCGAACCGCGCGTCCCAGGACGCCCTGCATATAGTCCGCAATATTCTTGAGCTCCGCCCCGCCGCCGGTCAGCACCACCTGGCGGCCGACAGGTCCGGTGAAGCCGAGTGCCTTCAGCGATGCCTCAACCTCGTTTGTCAGTTCTTCGATGCGTTGGCGGATCACCATCATCAGCTGTGCGCGCGTCATCTTCATCGGTTCGGCCCCCGGTTCGGCGCCGATTTGCGCCGCTTCGATCATTTCATGATTGTCGCGGGGACTGGTCATCGCTGAACCGTAGAAGCATTTCAGCCGCTCGGCATCGCGGCGCTGCACGGCGAATGCCGCGGCAATGTCGTTGGTGATGTCCTTTGCGCCGAGTTCGATGGTCCTAAGGCCCACCATCATGCCGCCGAGGTGAACGGAGACGTTGGTGACCTCGGCGCCCATCTCGACCAGTGCGACGCCCAGCTCACGCTCCTCTTCGCTAAGGCAGGCGAGCGCAGCGGCAATCGGCGAAGCGACGATCGCCCTGACTCCGAGATGGGCCTGGCGAATGACCGTATCAATGTTCCGCAGCGGTGACGGCTCGGCGGCAATGACGTGGATGTCGACCCCGAGTCGACTGGCGTGGAGTCCGATCGGCTGCTGAACGCCCTGCGCACGGTCGATCGTGTAAAGCGCCGGATGTGCGTGAAGGACCACCTGGCCATTCTTGTTGATCGCGTCCTTGCCGGCCTGGAAGAGTTCGTCGATGTCCGCCTGCTCGATCGGGTGGCCGCCAAGCTCCACTTCTACGTTCGCGACATCGCTAACCAGTCCCCCGGCCCCGTAGCTCGCCCACACATCCTCGACCGTCAGGCCCGACATGCGCTCCGCAAGTTCTACGGCTTCGCGAACCGCGAACTCGCTCGCTGCCATGTCGGTGATGAAGCCGCGCTTCACACCGCGGCTTTCGCGCTGGCCGGTGCCGAGAACGGTCAGCCGGCCGTCGTCGTCCCTGCGCGCGATCATCGCGCTGACCTTGGACGAACCGATGTCGAGAGCCGCAATCAGATTCTGTTCGGCAGTTTGTGCCACTCGCGCCTCAGCCCTCCTGGTGCGGTGGAGGCTGGAGCGGTTCGCCCGGAGCGCGCGGCAGCCGAACGATCATCTTGCCTGGGACCCGCAGATCGAAGCGAACGATGCCGCGGCCCAGCAAGCCCGTATCCTTGTCGAGCCGAGTGAATCTCGTCAGCGCGGCCTTCGCCGAATCTTCGCCCTCCGAAAGTGCGATGGTCTCGCCCGACTGGAAGTTGAGGTCCCATCGCCGACCACCAACCCAGGTAGCGGACGCGAGTTGCGGCTTCAAAGTCGGAACCGCGGCCATTAGCCGGCTCAAATGCTGCTCCTGGCCATTCGCTCCAGGCCCGATCAAAAGCGGCAGGTCGGGCATCTTGTCGATGGGGACGCGGTCGAGAACCACGCCTTCCCTGTCGATCAGCGCGAGCCGGCCTTCGCTTTGCCACAAGGCCGCCGGCCTTCGTTCGACAATGTCGATCACGAGGGTGTCGGGAAGACGGTGCGAAACGCGGGCATCCTTGACCCAGCCGTAATTGAGCAGGCGCCGCCGAATCTCGGATACGTCGACAAGTGCCTGGGGCGCTCTCTCGGATCCCGCCTCCGCGGCTGCCCGTCGCAATTCCTCGGTGACCACGGCATCCACCAGTCCGCGGTTCATGTGATTGATCCCGACAATTTGATATCCGCCCACCGTGAAGCCTGCGCGTCCCACTGCGGTGGCCGCGGCGCGCTCCGCTTTGGCAGGAATATCGAGCGCTACGAGTACGACGAAGCCGATGGCGAGAACGAAGGCCCCGAAGACCAAGCCGGCAACCTTGTTCGCCCGAGCCTGATCCACTGGAAGGCGTTTTGCGATTTTCTTGGGAACGGTGACCTTGGCCGGCTTGTTCGCCTTGGTCCGGCCCGAACCGCCGCGGCGGACGTGCGATGCGCTCATTGAAGTGCCTCCGCGATCAGCTGCTCGACGAGCTCGCCATAGTCGATGCCCTTCATCTTCGCTTGTTCGGGAACGAGACTGAGAGGCGTCATCCCGGGCTGAGTATTGACCTCGAGCAGGTAGATGCCGGCTTCACCGAGCTCATCGTCCCAGCGGAAGTCCGATCGCGACGCACCCTTGCAGCCGAGCAGCTGATGAGCGCGGGCGGCCATGTCCATCATCGAGCTTGCAATTTCAAACGGGATTTCGGCGGGACAGACATGCTGCGTCAGGCCGTCGGTATATTTGGCATCGTAATCATAAAAGCCCGCCTTGGGCTTGAGCTCGGTGACTGCAAGCGGATCGCCGCCCATCACCGCTACCGTCAGCTCCCGTCCCTTGATGAAAGGCTCCGCGAGAAGTTCATGGAAATGAAGCCACGGGCCTTCGACGTCGCGGCCGATCGGATTTCCGTAATTGCCGTCGTCGGTAACGATTGCGACGCCGACTGATGATCCCTCATTGACGGGCTTGACGACGAAGGGCCGCGGAATCGGATCTTCCTGGTGAAGGCTTTCGCTGGATACCACCCGCCCCGCCGGCATGCGGATGCCGTGGGGCACGAGGACCATCTTGGTCAGCTCCTTGTCGATGGCGATGACCGACGTTTCCAACCCGCTATGCGTGTATCTGAGGCCCATGAGGTCCATCATGCCCTGGACCGTTCCGTCCTCGCCGGGAGTCCCATGGAGCGCGTTGAAGACGACGTCAGGCTTAAGCTGGGCCAGCGGGGCTGCAACGTCCCGGTCCATGTCCAGTTCGGTGACGTTAGACCAGCCGCGTTCCCGAAGCGCCGACGCGACGCCCTTGCCGCTGGTCAGCGACACCTCGCGTTCGGAAGACCAGCCCCCCATCAGCACGACGACGTGAAGATCCTTGTTCATTCGTTGCCGACCCGCTGGATTTCCCATTCAAGTTTGATGTGAGTTTTCGCCTCGACCCTCCGCCGGACTTCTTCGCCCAGCGCCTCAATTTCAGCACTTGTCGCGGTACCGAGGTTGAGGAGGAAATTGCAATGCTTTTCCGAGACTTGGGCGTCACCCACTCGGAAACCCCGGCAACCGGCCGCATCGATCAGCGCCCAGGCCTTATGGCCTTCGGGATTCTTGAAGGTCGAGCCCCCCGTCCGACTTCTCAGCGGCTGCGATTCCTCGCGTGCCCGGGCAATCGCGTCCATCTCCGCACCGATGGCTTCCGGATCTCCGGGCGTCCCGCGAAATACCGCTTCGACGACGACCGCGCCTTCCGGGACTTCGCTATGGCGATAGGTGTAGCCGAGCTTCTCGAGCGGCCATTCGACGACTTCGCCGGACCGAAGGACAAGGCGGGCCGAAACAAGGATGTCGCGGACCTCACGGCCGTACGCGCCGCCATTCATGCGAACGAATCCTCCTACCGTGCCCGGAATTCCGCGCAGGAATTCGAGGCCCGCAATGCCCGCGTCGCGGGCAGTCGACGAAACGAGAATTCCGCTTGCGCCGCCGCCGCACCTGATCGTGTTTTCGTCGAGCCGGTCGATCTTCGAAAAGGCCTTGCCGAGACGAACGACAATCCCTGGAACGCCTCCGTCGCGGACGATGAGGTTGGAGCCCAGACCGAGCGCCATCAACGGCACCTGCGGATCGAGCTCTTGCAGGAAAGAGACGAGATCCTGCTCGTCCTGCGGCTCGAACAGCCATTCGGCATTGCCGCCGCTCTTGAACCAAACCAGCGGTGCAAGGGGTGCATTCGCGGTCAGCTTCCCGCGTACGCCGGGCATGGTGGCGACGGCGCTCATTTCTTGGCCCTCGCATCAGAAATGCTCTTTTCGAGCGAGGCAGCCCATTTGGTGATGTCGCCCGCGCCCATGCAAATGACCATGTCGCCGTGCCCCGCGAGGTCCCGGAGCTCCCGGCTCAGCTCCTTCAGATCCTCGACCGTCCTGACCAGCCGATGCCCGCGCGCGCGAAGGCCATCGACGAGCGCCGCTGAATCGACACCCTCGATCGGCTCCTCTCCGGCGGGATAGACGGGGGTCACGAACACGACGTCCGCGTCGTTGAAGGCGTTCTGGAACTCATCCATCAGCGATTGCAGGCGGGTGTAACGATGCGGCTGCATCACCGCGATGACTCGCTCTTCAGCCCCTTCGCGGGCGGCGGCCAGCACGGCGCGGATCTCGGTCGGATGATGGGCATAGTCGTCGATGATGATTGCGCCATCGACTTCGCCGACCTTGGTGAACCGGCGCTTCACACCTTCGAAACGTTCGAAACCAGCAACTATTGCGTCGTCGGAAATGCCGAGCTCCAGCGCAACGGCGATCGCGGCCAGCGCATTCTGGACATTATGCCGGCCCGGGATAGGCACGTGCATCGATATCGACCGGCGCTCCCCCTCTTTTTCGAGGATCAGGGCATCGAACTTCGTGCCGCCGGGGACCGGAGTGACATTGTCCGCCCTGACGTCCGCCAGCGCCGAAAAGCCATAAGTGACGATACGGCGGTCGCGAATGCGGCCGATGATGTTCTGAACTTCGGGATGATCGACGCACAAGACCGCCAGTCCATAGAAAGGCACGTTCTCGACGAACTCGACGAATGCATCCTTCACCCGGTCGAAGGTTCCGTAATGTTCGAGATGCTCGGGATCGATGTTGGTGACGACCGCAATCGTGCCGTCGAGGCGGAGGAAGCTGCCGTCGCTCTCGTCCGC
>Ga0157375_10004256_pt1 | contig 12413 bp, 10 predicted proteins | sample M35metaG_FD_115311 | JGI IMG/M metagenome (GOLD analysis project Ga0157375, IMG submission 115311) | Miscanthus rhizosphere microbial communities from Kellogg Biological Station, Michigan, USA - M3-5 metaG | ecosystem: Host-associated > Plants > Roots > Rhizosphere > Soil | place: USA: Michigan...
AAAAGGTATCGGCGAACTGCTGGACAAGCAGCGCGAAGCGCTTGGGCCATGAGAGCGTGAGGAGTTCGGCGTGAGGAGTTAGGAGTTTTGCGCCCGACCCTCGGCAAGCCCTCACCCCTCACTCCTCACCCCTCACTCCTCACCCCTCACGCTCTTCTCCCCCTATGCGCCTCGTCGTCGCCAGCAGCAACCAGGGCAAGCTCGTCGAGATCCGCGAGGTCCTCGCGGGATTGCACATTGAACTCGTCGCCCAGGGCGACATCGGTATCGGCGATGCCGACGAAACCGCGAGCACGTTCATCGAGAACGCGCTGCTCAAGGCTCGGCACGCGTCACGGCTGAGCGGACTGCCGGCGCTCGGCGACGATTCCGGCATCTGCGTCGACGCGCTCGGCGGCGCTCCGGGTCTGTACTCGGCACGTTACGCCGGCGCCCACGGCGACGCGGCGGCGAATATCGCCAAGCTGCTCGCCGCGTTGCGCGACGTTCCCGATTCCGCGCGCTCGGCGAATTTCTACTGCGTCGTCGTGCTGCTGCGCCACGCCGACGATCCGGCGCCGCTGATTGCCGAAGGCCGCTGGCACGGCCGCATCCTCGCCGCGCCGCGCGGGAGCGGCGGCTTCGGCTACGATCCGGTGTTCTTCGATCCGCTGCTCGGCCGTGGTGCCGCCGAACTCGATGCCGCGACCAAGAATCGCGTCAGTCATCGCGGTCAGGCCTTGGCTCAACTGCGCGACCTGCTCGTGAAAGCGCGCCAATGACGTTGCAGGCCGAACTGCCGCCGCTGTCGCTGTACATCCACATTCCGTGGTGCGTACGCAAATGTCCGTACTGTGATTTCAATTCGCACAACGCGCCGCAGGCGCTGCCGCAGGATGAATACGTCGAGGCACTGCTGCGCGATCTCGACCAGGACCTGCCGCTGGCACAGGGGCGGCCATTGGCGAGCATCTTCTTCGGCGGCGGCACGCCGAGCCTGTTCGCGCCGGAGCGCATTGCGCGCATCCTCGACGGCGTCGCCGCGCGCCTGCATCTGGCCGACGACGTCGAAGTCACGCTCGAGACGAATCCCGGCACAGTCGAGCATGGTCCCTTTGCCGCCTACCACCGCGCCGGCATCAACCGGATCAGCTTCGGCGTGCAGAGCTTCGACGACGGCGCGCTGCGGCGCATCGGCCGCATCCACGATGCCGCGCAAGCCGAGCGCGCGGTCAAGCAGGCGCAGGACGCCGGCATCGGCAACCTCAATCTCGACCTGATGTACGCATTGCCGCAGCAGACGCTCGCAGGCGCGCTGGCCGATGTGGAAAAAGCACTTTTGTTGCAAACGCCGCATTTGTCGCACTACCAGCTGACGCTCGAGCCGAACACGGCGTTCGCCGCGAACCCGCCGCCGTTGCCGGACGACGACCTTGCCTGGGACATGCAGGAGGCCTGTCAGCAGCGCATCGCCGCGGGCGGCCTGCAGCAATACGAAGTCTCGGCGTACGCACGGCCCGGACGCGAGTGCGTGCACAATCTCAACTATTGGCACTTCGGTGACTATCTGGGCATCGGTGCCGGCGCGCACGGCAAGGTGAGTTCGGCAGGCGGCAGCGGCACGCCGGAGGCCGGCGAAATCGCGACACCCGACCGTGCGCAGGTATCGGAATCGCCGAATCGGCGGGCTCTTCAGATTCGGCGTCGCTGGAAGGTGCGCACGCCGCGCGGCTATCTCGAACACGCGGCTACGCCGCGCCGCATCGGCGGCGACGACGCGGTGGCGACGGACCAGATTCCGTTCGAATTCATGCTCAATGCGTTGCGTCTGCACGATGGTTTCGCGCTGGAAGAATTCGCCTCGACCACGGGACTGGATGAGCGGACGATCCGACCGCAACTCGACGACGCACTGCGCCAGGGTTGGCTGGAACTGGCTTCAGGACACGTGCGCGCGACGCCATTCGGCCGGCGTTTTCTCAACGACGTGATCGCCGCGTTCCTGCCCGAGCGCCCTCACGGCAGAGTCAAGACGCATGGCGGACCACCACATGATTGAGACCATCGCGATCCAGTGTCCCTACTGCGGCGAAAGCTACGAGACCGTCGTCGATCTGTCGGCCGGATCGCAACGCTACATCGAGGACTGCGCGGTGTGCTGCCGGCCCATCGAGATCACGCTGCAGGTCGGCGACGACGGCGAATTGATCGACGTCGGCACAAATACCGACAACGAATAGGCCCACTCGCACTTGTGCTTCGTCGGCGGTGCGAATCATGCGGAATTGGCTGTGCGCACTTGCGCGAGCAGGCACCGGCACCTAGACTCACCGCGTCGCAGGTGCCCCACCTGCTGATCGATTCGAGATCGCTGCTAAGAATCAGCGGCGCAAGAACGAGCAGCAGGTGAGGTGAAACGGGAAGCCGGTTCGATTCCGGCGCTGCCCCCGCAACGGTAAGCAAGCAAAGTCGATCCAAGTGCCACTGCGCGTCGAGCGCGGGAAGGCGATCGATCCGGCATCCATGCGATGCCGCTTGCAAGCCCGGAGACCGGCCTGCGGCAGGCGGTTGCGAATGCAATCGCGCAGCTCAAGGCGTTGCGGCGGGCAACGGTCGGGCACGCCGCCGGCCTTCGCCTTCGGCGCCGACCGCGAAACCTCTGCTCGCCTTGCCATCAACCGCGGGTGAGCGTTTCGGAGGTTTCATGTCGCAGCAAAAGCCTGGACTCTGGCTGTTTCCCATCATCGGACTTTTCGCCGTCGCGCCGGTGCGCGCCGCGGAGGGCGAACTTCAGCCGACCATCGAAGTGACGGCCACGCGTGTCGCGGAGACCGTTGACGCGAGCCTGGCCGACGTCAGCATCATCACGCGCCGCGACATCGAGGCCAGCGGCAGCGTTGACCTGATCGATCTGCTGCGCCTGCAGGCCGGCCTCGATGTCGCGCGCAGCGGCGGCGCCGGCGAGCAAACCAGCGTGTTCATTCGCGGCACCAATGCCAATCACGTGCTCGTACTGATCGACGGCGTGCGCGTGGCTTCGTCGAATACCGGCGCGTTCGCCTTCGAGAACCTGCCGCTCGACGCGATCGAGCGCATCGAGATCGTGCGCGGTCCGCGCGCGAGCTACTGGGGCTCGGATGCAATCGGCGGCGTGATCCAGGTGTTCACGCGCAAGCTCGACAGTGCGCACGTCGCCGCCAGCTATGGCAGCTATCGCGATGCGGACGGCAGCGCCGGTTTCGGCCAATGGTCCGACGCCGGGGGTTTCAGCGCCCAGTTCGGCGCGCGCCATGTCGGCGGCTTCTCGGCGACCAACCCGGGCATCTGCAACGGGCCGAACGACCCGTTCTGCATCTACAACCCGGACGACAACGGCTATCACGAGCGCAGCGCCGTACTGCAGGGCGCCTACCGCATCGGGGCGCAGACGTTGTCGGCCACGGTGTTCCGCAACCAGGGCGGGGTCAGCTTCGACAATGGGAATCCAGGTGTCGGCTATTCGAGCACGCTCGACCAGGCAATCGGCGTGAACCTCGAAGGGCCGGTCAACATGCAGTGGAACCAGCGCCTGTCTGCCGGTACCTCGCGCGAGGATCTCGATACGCCCGCCTTCGGCAGCGTCTATCGTTCGACGCGCGAGCAGCTGGCCTGGGTCAACGATGTTGCGTTGTCCACAACGCAGCATGTCGTCGCCGGCGCGGATTTCGTGCACGAGCGCGGCGTCACCGTCGACACGACCGGCTTCGGTGCGCCGTACGACGACTCGCGCAACAACAGCGGTGTCTTTGCCGGCTGGCATGCGCAGCACGGCAGCGTCGACACGGAAGTGTCGGGGCGCTACGACGACAACAGCGCTTTCGGCAATGCACCGTCGGGCTCCGCCGCGATCGGCTGGAAGCCGGCCGAAGCGCTGCGTTTGACGGCCAGTTTCGGTACCGCCTTTCGCGCGCCGAATCTCAATGAGCTGTTCTCGCCGGGCTACGGCGGTTATTTCGCCGGTAACCCCGCGCTCGACGCGGAGCGTTCGCACACGGCCGAAGTCGGTCTCGACTGGCAGCTCGATGCGGCCAACAACCTCGATGCGCGCGCCTTTTCCACGCGCGTGCACGACCTCATCGATTTCTCCGGCGGCAGCACCTTCCAGGCGATCAACGTCGATCATGCCGCCATCGACGGCGCCGAGCTGATCCATCACTGGCGGGCAGGTGCCTGGTCGCTCGACAACGCGGTAACCCTGCAGAACCCGCGCAACAGCGACACCGGCGAGCAGTTGTTGCGCAGGCCGAAACAGAAATTGTCGAGCGTGCTCACGGCGGCCATCGGCGAGCGCGCCAGCGCGGGCGTCGAGTTCCTGTGCAGCAGCAAGAGCGCGGACGTCGGCGGCACGACGCTGGGCGGTTACGCGCTGCTCAACTTGCGCGCGTCCTACGCCCTTGGTTCGTCGTGGAAGATCGGCCTGCGTGCCGATAATCTGTTCGATCGCGATTACGAACTCGTGCATGGCTACAACACGGCAGGAAGGTCGGGTTACCTGACCGTGTCCTGGGAACCCCGCTAAAAACAGGCTGCGGGGCCGCGCGTGGTGCGGCCCTTGCGTCATCCCGCAGTCGGTTGCAGTATTGGCCGGCACTGTCGGCTTTGAGGGGGCCGCAGCTTGGCATCGGCTTACCCGCGAATGGGGAAGAATCGGGACGGAGCATGACGCAAGACGGCACGGGTACCCAGCAACCGGCATCAGGCGATGTGCTGGCGATGACCAGCCTGGCCAGCCGCCAGGACCTTCCCCTGCGCGTGCGCCAGCTCCTCGATGGCGTGCTCGGGTATTTCTGGCGCAACCTGGAACGTTCGCTGGCTACCGCCCTGGATGAGTTCGAGCGCTATCTGATCCAGCAGGCCAACAAACCGCGCGTCGATGAAGCCGGCGGACGCTGCCTGGAATCCATTCGCCGCATCAAGCCGATGCGCGCCGATCTGGCGCCACGTTTCATGCTCTCGCTGGAAGACGATCTTGCGCGCTTCGACCGGCGCGCGGCTTCCGTCGTCGCCAAGAAGGCGGAGCCGGCTCCTGCGGCATGGCTCGAACTGTCGCTGGTCGGATCGAGCGAACTCGACGAGTCGCTGACTCTGCGCGAGATGGCCTCGCGCGTCGAAGCGCGTCATTCGGTGCCGCTTTATGAGCTGGGCTATCGCTTCGGCGTGCTCGCCGCGCGGCCCGCGTTCGACGTCGAATCGCTGCCGCTGGGGCCGGGCCGGATCAGCTCGGCACTGCGCTACGCCGTCGCCGTACTCGATCTGCCACTGGATCACCGCATCCTTTTCTACCAGACGTTCGACCGGCTCACGATGAGCGGTCTCGGCGCGCTGTACGTCGGCGTGAACACCTATCTCGCCGAGCAACGCATTCTGAAGTATCTGCAGCTGCAGACGGTCGGCAAGAGCCGTCCCGCAGCCGAGGTGCGCCCGACCGCCGTGCCCGCCGCGCGCGAGAGCTTCGCGCCGCCGCGGCCGCGCGGCGGCGACGCTGCCGAAGTCGACGTCGGCGGATTCGGACTGGCTGTATTCGAAGTTGCCTCTACCAAGGCACGTCCGCACACGCCAACCTCGCCGGCGCCTGCGCAGCGCGAACAGCGTCCGCAGCGCGTGTCCGACGATACGCGCGAGGGTGGGCAATTCGTCATGCTGCGCGAGCAGTTGAACGCACACCGCCGCCGCCAGGGCATGATGCTGCCTCCGCACACTGCCGATGCCTTCGAACCCGGCACGCGCGACCTGCAGGCAGCGCTCGGCGTGCTGCAAGTGCGTTCACCGCCGACCATCATGCTCGGCGGCAAGGTCGTGCAACGCACGATCGCGCAATTGCGCCAGGATCTGCTCAACCAGCTGCGTCATGCGACCCCGGCGGGACAGGCGCCGCGACTCGGCGACGAGGATGCCGACGCCATCGATCTGGTCGGCCTGCTCTACGAACAGCTCATGCAGGCGACGCGCCCCAATGGGCGCACGCAAGCAATGATGACGCGGTTGCAGGTGCCGGTGCTGCGCGCGGCGCTGCGCGACAAGCGGTTTTTCTTCAACGCCGATCATCCGGCGCGGCGTCTGCTGAACTCCATCGTCGACAGCGGCACGCACTGGCTCGACGACGGTGCCGACGCCGACCCGACGCTGCTGGAAAGGACCCAGCGCGCGATCGATCGCATCAACTCGGAGTTCGACACCGACATGCGTGTGTTCGATCAGGTCAACGAAGAACTGATGACCCAAGTCGGTGCGCTCGCGCGCAAGGCCGAGGTTTCCGAACGCCGCCTCGTCGAGGCCAGCCGTGGGCGCGAGAAGCTGGCGCTGGCGCGGGACACGGCCGTGCGCGCGATCACGATCCGGCTGGCGGCGAACAAGCCCAGCCGCCTGTTGCGTACCCTGCTGGAGCAGGCATGGACGGACGTGCTCGCGCTGACCGTGCTGCGCCAGGGCGAGAAGAGCGACACGTATCGCAAGCAGCTGGCGGTTGCCGACCAGCTCATCGCTGTCGGCGGCGCGATGCAGACGATGCTCGACAAGCCTCTGGCGGCGACCTGGCGCGAAGAGATCGAAACAGGACTGAGCCAAGTCGGCTACCACGACGACGAGATACAGGCAGTCGTCAATCGGCTGTTCGCTCCGGAGCAGGTCACCGACGAAGACAGCGCGATCTCGCAGACCGACCTCGCCATACGCCTGAAGAGCAAGATGCGCCTGGGCGAAACGGCCGACGAACCACTGCGCCATCCGGCACCACGCCCGTCCCCGCTGCAACTGACCGCCGAGGAGGCGCAGACGCTGGAACGGCTCAAGGCAACGCCGTTCGGCACATGGCTCGAGGTTGTCGGCGGCAAGACGGACGACCACACGCGCCTGAAGCTGAGCTGGTTTTCGCTCTTGACCGGCCGCTGCCTGCTGACCAGTCAGCGCGGCGCACGCGCCGATGAGCGCGGGCTCGACGAGGTCGCGCGCGACATCGCCGGGGGCCGTCTGCGCATCGATACGGAGGAACACGGCTCGATCGTCGAACGCTGCTGGCAGGCCGCCATCGGCCCGCTCGAGCAGGCCGCGGAGCGCGGCGGCGACATCCCGCTGCGTTGAACGATCGCGCCATCCTGAAGCCATCATTGCGGAAGAACCAACGTGATAGAAAATCGCCGCTCGCGCCGCAAGCGCACACAACAGGGAATCGAAGTGACCGATGCGCTGACCGGCCGGCCCGCTGGCCAGGTCGGCAATCTTTCGGTTGACGGCATGCTGCTGATAGCGAACCGCGAGATGCCGGACAACGCGCTGTTTCAGTTCGAGTTCGAACTGCCGGTGGACGGCGGCGTCCCGCGCCGCTTCGAGATCGGCGTGCACGAGCAATGGAGCGAACCGGCAAGCGTACCCGGCCAGTACTGGTCCGGGTTTCGCATCATCGACATCGCTCCGGAGGACCGCACGGCGCTGATCGCCTGGGTCGACAAGCACGACGAACAGGACGTCTGAAGCGAACGTCTCGGAGCGCACGCGCACCGGGCCTCGGGGATTTGCGGCACAATACCAAGCCTGCGTCGCGTGAGTGCCCACCCATGTCCGATCTGCTTGCCCAGTTGTATCCCGATCACCTGTTGACGCTGCGCCGCCGCAGCGACGCGGCGCTCGCACGCGGCGGCTTCGATCATCTGCTGATCGCATCCGGCATCGCCCATTACGAATTCCTCGATGATCGTTCCTATCCGTTCGCGATCAATCCGCATTTCAAGCACTGGCTGCCGGTGACCAAGGCGCCGGGGTCCTGGCTGGTGTACACGCCCGGCCAGAAGCCGAAGCTGATCTACCTGCAGCCGCACGACTACTGGCATGTGGTGCCCGACGTTCCGGCCGGCTTCTGGGTCGAGCATTTCGACGTCACCATCATTCGCGACGCGCAGGAAGCACGCGCGCATCTGCCGGCGGATATAGCTCGCTGCGCCATCGTCGGCGAAGCCAACGCCGCCGTCGGCGACGCGGCGCCGAACAATCCGCCGGCAGTACTCAACTATCTGCACTATTACCGCGCCTTCAAGACCGACTACGAACTGGCGATGATGCGAGTCGCCAGCAAACTCGGCGCGCGCGGACACCGTGCGGCGGAAGCCGCCTTTCGCGCCGGCGAATCCGAGTACGCGATCCACATGGCTTACCTCGGCGCCGTGCACGAAACCGAGAGCGAACTGCCTTACAGCAACATCATTGCCCTGAATCAGCACGGTGCCGTGTTGCACTACACGGACCTCAATCGTGCGCCGCCGGCGCGCGCGCACTCGTTCCTGATCGACGCCGGCGCCAGCTTCCACGGTTACGCCAGCGACATCACGCGCACCTACGCCGGCAGCGGCGCCGGTGAGTTCCAGGCGCTGGTCGACGCCGTCGACGGCGCGCAGCGCACGCTGGCGGCGAAAGTGTGCGCAGGACAGTCGTATCCGGACTTGCACCTGCACGCGCATCACCTGCTCGCCGGGATCCTGCGCGAGCACGGCTTCATCCGCATGAGCCCGGAAAGCGCGGTCGAGTCGGGCGTGTCGAGCGTGTTCTTTCCGCACGGCCTCGGCCACCTGATCGGGCTGCAGGTGCACGACGTCGCCGGATTCCAGCGCGACGACGCCGGCGGCAGCATCGACAAACCGGCCGGTCATCCGTATCTGCGCCTGACGCGCGCGCTCGAGCCGCGCATGGTCACGACGATCGAGCCCGGCATCTATTTCATCGACATGCTGCTGGCCGAACTCAAGGGCAAGCCGCAGGCGAGCGACGTCGACTGGGATCGCGTCGATCGCTTCCGCCCGTACGGAGGCATCCGCATAGAAGACGATGTCGTGTGCACGGATCGCGAACCCGAGAATCTGACGCGCGACGCGTTCGCTGCCGCCGCCTGAAGGCCGCCGCGCCCGGCGCCACGTGAAGCCGCTCTGTGCGCCGGCGTGACGACGCGTATAATTCGCGTGCGATGAAAACCGTGGTTCGCCAAGCCGATCGTTCGTGGTTTCGCAGCGCCGCCGGATTGCGCTTCGGCATCGAGGTCGGCGTGATCGTGCTGGCGAAATTCGTCGTCCTGGTCCTGCTGTATGTGGTCTTTGTCGCGCCGCAGCCGCGCGCCGACACGTCGCCGGCGTCGATGCGTGCGCACATGCTGGCCGGCGGCGGCAACGAGACGACGGAATCGGCCGCGCCGTGATCGACCCCGAAGTCGTCACCCTGTCCCGCCTGCAGTTCGCGCTTACCGCGCTCTACCACTTCCTGTTCGTGCCCCTGACGCTCGGCCTTTCCTGGCTTCTGGCGATCATGGAGTCGGTCTATGTAATGACCGGACGCGAAGTGTGGAAGCGCATGACGCAATTCTGGGGCGTACTGTTCGGCATCAACTTCGCCATGGGCGTGGCCACCGGCGTGACCATGGAATTCCAGTTCGGCACGAACTGGGCCTACTACGCGCACTATGTCGGCGACGTGTTCGGCACACCGCTTGCCATCGAAGGACTGATGGCATTTTTCCTCGAGGCGACTTTCATCGGCCTGTTCTTCTTCGGCTGGGACCGCCTCGGCCGCGTGCAGCACCTGATCGTGACGGCGCTGCTCGCGCTGGGCACGAACCTGTCGGCGTTGTGGATCCTGATCGCGAATGCGTGGATGCAGAATCCGGTCGGTGCCGAATTCAATTTCGAAACGATGCGCATGGAGGTGACGTCGTTCACCGCGGTGATGTTCAATCCGGTCGCGCAGTCGAAATTCGTGCATACCGTCAGTGCCGGTTATGTGCTCGGATCGATGTTCGTCCTGTCGGTCAGCGCGTGGTACCTGCTGCGCGGACGCAACATCGACCTGGCCAAACGTTCGATGACGGTCGCGGCCAGCTTCGGCCTGGCTTCGGCGCTCAGCGTCGTCGTGCTCGGCGACGAATCCGGCTACACCGTGTCGGAAAACCAGAAGATGAAGCTGGCGGCGATCGAGGCGATGTGGGACACCGAGCCGCCGCCGGCCTCGTTTGCCGTCTTCGGCTTTCCCGATGTAGCCGAACGCACGACGCATTTCGCGATGCACATACCGTGGGTCATGGGCATCATCGGCACGCGCTCGCTCGACGGCGTGCTGCCCGGGATCAACGAGCTGGTCGACGAGGCCGCGCAGCGCATCGAACGCGGGCGCATCGCCTACGCGGCGATGCAGACGCTGCGTCGCGAGCCCGATAATACGCAGGCACGCGCGGCATTCGACGCGAACAAGCAGGACCTCGGCTACGCGCTTCTGCTCAAGCGCGAACTGGCCGATCCGGCGCAGGCGAACCATGCCGACGTCCAGCGCGCCGCAGCGAGCACGATTCCGAATGTACCGGTGCTGTTCTGGTCGTTCCGCATCATGGTCGCCTGCGGCATGTACTTCATCGCGCTGTTCGCGTATTCCTTCTGGCTCGCTTCGCAACGGCGCCTCGATTCAAGTCGCCGCTATCTGAAAATCGCGCTGTGGAGTCTGCCGTTGCCGTGGCTGGCAATCGAACTCGGCTGGATCGTCGCCGAATACGGGCGCCAGCCGTGGGCGATCGAAGGCGTGCTGCCGACGGCTCTGGGCGTTTCATCCGTTTCGTCCGGGCAGATACTTTTTTCCATTTCGGGATTTGTAATTTTCTATACCGCGCTCGCGGTGATCGATGCGATGCTGATGACGAAGTATGTCCGGCGCGGGCCGGATGGGCTCGGCCTGTGGCCGGTGCCTGTGCCGGCGCCAACGCCGGGCGCGGAGCGAGACTATGCCGTGGGGACCTGACATGTACTTTGCGGCGCTTTCTCCTATTTGTCGGCCCTCCCCTTCAAGGGGAGGGTTGGGTGGGGATGGGTTTGCGTTACGCGCCTTACGCCGAGAGCAAAGCTTCCACTCGCCTGCGGCGAGCGGCCTACTTTTGGCATTGCCCAAAAGTAGGCAAAAGGCTAGGCACCGGACGCGGTGTTCCGATTCGCATCGTGCGAATCGGAATCCCCTGTGCTTCTCGCCCGCGCCGGGTTGCTCAGACAGTACATCCATGTACTGCATCGCAAGCGCGGCGATCCATCGCCGCGCCCCTTCGGGCTTTTTCCGGCACGGGCTGCGATGCTCGGCACCGCGAACGGCGCCATTGGTCCACGAAACCGTGCGTCCCTGCACTGCGTCGAGGTGTGAAGGTGGAAAGCTTTGGCTATTGCCTTTGCTTCTGCGGCAGGATGCCGCCGAAACGGGGCCCCCTGAGGCGCGGCGAGGGTGCGTAGGATCAGTCCGCAGGAGGGCGCACACGATGTGCGCCCGTTCGCTGAATGTACACGGACGTACATCCAGCGAACCCCGGAGCACCCTCGCGAAGTCGGAAGGCAGGATGCCTGGAGACCGCGCCGACGGGGGTGTGTTTCTTTGGTTACCTTTCTTTGCACAAGCAAAGAAAGTAACCCGCTCGCCGCAGGCGAGTGGAAGCTTTGCACTTCTAGAAGGGGCAAGAGCCAAGATCAACGTGGATTCCCGCTTGCGCGGAAATGACGAGCGCGAGAAAGCACAGCGGAGCGTGTCGTGATTGATTACGCGACATTGCGAATAATTTGGTGGGCGTTGCTCGGCGCACTGCTGATCGGCTTTGCCGTCATGGACGGATTCGATCTCGGCATCGCGATGCTGGTGCGTGTGCTGGGTCGTGATGATGACGAACGGCGCGTGCTGCTGGAGACGGTCGAGCCGGTATGGGAAGGCAATCAGGTCTGGTTTGTGCTGGGTGGCGGCGCGGTCTTTGCGGCGTGGCCGCTGGTTTACGCGACGGCGTTTTCCGGGCTCTACGTGGCGATGTTCCTGCTGCTGCTCGCGTTCATCGTGCGCCCGGTCGGCTTCGGCTACCGCAACAAGCTTGCCGACCCGCGCTGGCGCAACGCATGGGACTGGGTGCTCACGATTTCCGGGCTGGTGCCGGCGCTGATCTTCGGCGTGGCCTTCGGCAACCTGTTTCTCGGCTTGCCGTTCCGCTTCGATGCGGACATGCGCATGTACTACGAAGGCGGCTTTTTCGGACTGCTGACACCTTTTGCCCTGCTCAGCGGCCTGACCAGCATCGCCATGCTGCTGCTGCACGGCGCCGCCTATGCCGCGCTGAAGACCGATGAATCGATCGCGCTGCGTGCGCGGCGCGTGGTTCGCGTTGCAGCGATGGCATTTCTCGCGCTCTACCTGGCAGCCGGCGCGTGGCTCGCGCTGGGCCTGCCAGGCTACGCGATCGTATCTGCAGCCGCGCCGGACGGACCATCCAATCCGATGCTCAAGCACGTTGCCATACAGGGGCATTGGTTCGCCTCATTCGCCACGCAGCCGGTGCTCTGGCTGGCGCCGCTGCTCGCACTGGCCGCCGCAACCGGCACCATCGCGTTTTCCATGCGGCGTAAAGATCTGGCGGC
>Ga0157375_10004264_pt1 | contig 12401 bp, 11 predicted proteins | sample M35metaG_FD_115311 | JGI IMG/M metagenome (GOLD analysis project Ga0157375, IMG submission 115311) | Miscanthus rhizosphere microbial communities from Kellogg Biological Station, Michigan, USA - M3-5 metaG | ecosystem: Host-associated > Plants > Roots > Rhizosphere > Soil | place: USA: Michigan...
AGGAGACGGATCGTGAGTGACCTGGCAGTGGCGGCGTCGGAGGCGGCTGCTGGCAGCGCCACAACGAGTGACGCTGAAGCCAAGAACGCCGCTGCTCTTGTCACCCAGCGATCATAGGCCCCCTTCCCGAAGAACGAGAACCCCACGCACGAAGCAGAAGCGGTTGTCGCATTAGACACCGATGAGCGTCACGTCCAGCCACGTTCGCAGAGACCCGATGGTTGCCAGGGGGGAAGCACGGCGAAGACGCTGTTCGACGCGACGAACCGGAACCTCAACGAGTTCTCGTCGAACGTGATGAGCGGCAGCCTGCCCGGCACGAGCCCGGCGGCCACGGTCGTGCAGCAGTTCAAGGCGCCGACCCGGATCGGCACCTCGAGGCACGGATGGCGAGGCTCGCCGCCGAGTCGGAGTTCCTCGGCTGAGAGCCGATCCGATTAGCCGTGCGTGCTAACCGCCGAAGCGGCGATCCACGATTGTCTAGTTGGCGCGAGGTACCTGCTCGAAGTTCTCGGGTCTGAACGTCGTCTGGAAGCCGGAGGTCACCGGAGCGCCGACCGCGAGCATGAGCGTGCCATCCTCCTTGATCCAGCCGCGCTCCCCCGGCCGGTCAAGGCTGTCCGAGAACCAGAGAAGGGACGCTGTCCGGGTGAACTTGATCGATGGTGCCGTGCCTGACGTCGATCGGGGCTTGGCCGTATGCTCCCGACCTCCGCGAAATGCTCCCGACCTCCGCTGAGCTTGGGCGATTATAGAGAGGACGATGACGTGCCGATCCACATCAATGTCCGGTTCGAGGCAAGACCAGGCAAGCAGGCCGAACTCGCCCGGCGCATGGTCGAGCTGCGCCCGGATGTCGAAGCTCTGGGAGGGACGAGCGTTGTGACAGTCGACTCCAATGACGAGACGGTTCTCTACTTCATCGAGACGTTTCCCGACCAGGCTGCGATGGACGCCGACATGAAGACGCCGCTTGTGCAGGCCCTCGTCGCCGATCTGGACGAACTGACCGTGCACGGGACTGAGTTCCGCATTGAGCGGAGCACCCCCGTAGCCGTCTAAGCCGAACCTCACGCGAGGTGTGACCGAACGACGCGTCGAGCGGTCGGGCACGCTCGCAAGCGGGCGGACGTCCCGACGAGCAGTCGGCATCGAACAGCGTTGGGCGCTATGAACAATCAGGGCGCCGCGAGGGTGACGGCGCCCTGACGTGCGTCACCTCTAGACGAGTTCCTTGGTGCGCTCGGCGTAGTCCTCGACCCTCAGTTGACGATCGCGCGCTTCGTCGCCTGCATGGCGGTACCCGAAGAAGTAGTGGAACGTCAACCCGATACCCCACCCGACGAGCGGGAAAATGACCCACGGGAAATTGGTGTCCGAGTACGCGATGAGAAGCCCATTCACGACGATCAGGCCCGTCATCACGATCGCGTAGACGGTCGCGTGGATCTTGAATCCCCGCCTCATCTCGGCAAGGGTGTAGCCGAACTCCGCCTGGCGGTATTTCTCCGCGGACAGCATGGTTGTCACCTCCCTTCAATGTTCGAGTATCGCCACGCTGTCCGCGTAGGCCATCGGGGAAAGCTCGTAAGCCGGAGACGGGATTCGGCGCAATGCCTTCCTCCGCTGACCCGCGCGTAACATCGCGCTACGCCATGCAGACCCGCCCGCTTCCCGAGACGCCCGATGCACGCTCCCCCGCAGGGGCGGAGATCCGCTACCTGATGGGAGGCTCGACCGGCAACATGATCCATTCGACGGTTCCACCAGGTCAGGTGAACCGGGCGACGGTCCATGCCACGGTGAGCGAGTTCTGGCACGTCCTGTCCGGCCAGGGGGAAATCTGGCGCCGAGACGAGAGCAGAGAAGCAGTGACCGTTCTGACGCCGGGTGTCTCCATCGACATCCCGGTCGGTACCGCCTTCCAGTACCGCTGCACCGGAGCGGAACCGCTGCGGTTTCTGTGCATCACGATGCCGCCTTGGCCGGGCGACGTGGAGGCAACCCTTATCGAGGGCCCGTGGGCGCCGACAGCGCCTGACGGCCCCGTGCCTTCGTCCGCCACCGCATTCTGAAGCAGATCTCGGCGGCTGGCAGCGAACCCGCCATGCCGGGCCCGAGCCTCGTGTAAAGCTCAGCCCAAGCTACTCCTGCGCGCCGACGTCAGCCTCGCACGGACTCTGCCACCGCCGCCTCCCCGCAGCTCTCGGATAACCCCCGCCTCGCGTACGTCCCGCGCCCCCCGTCCCGAACGCCCACCACTTCCCCACGCGCGCACGCGCGCGCACGCGAGGCTCGGGCTCGTTGTCCTGCCTGCTATCCGTCCTCTGAGTGTTCCGCATGGCGTCGCATCCAGCCCGGAGAGACAAAGAACACGATGTCGTCGATCTCAGCGTCCGCATCGAGCGTCCACTCGCCGCTCGCGTCACCATGGACGGTCGTGCCGTCCTCTCGCCCGTACTCGTATGCGCCCTGCGGCGAGGGCGGAAGTTCGAAGACGATCTCGAAGCTGTCCTGCTCGCCGTCAAGCGGGTGCTGCGCTGTCATGCGTTCTCCTTCATCCGCCTTGCCCCATCAGGGCCGCATCACTTGCGCCACCGTGGGCGAACCCGGTTGGCGGCGAGCCAAGCTCGCTCTCTTGATGCCGAAACGAACTCTACCGCGACCTTGAGCCGCGAGCCGAAGCGGTCCCCGCGTCTGACATCCGTCTGACACGGCTCCGCGAGCTGTCTATTCATCGACGATCCGCCGCGACCCCCGACTAGGCGAGTCGGTGCATCTTGGCAATCCCCCTCCCCCCTCGCGATCGTCACCGCGATGGGGCCTGGTCTGCCCCCTGACCAAGCCGCCTGCGAGCGACCGTTCGAGAGTTCGAGTTGGCCTCCACCTCATTCTCGACGGACTCGAGAGACTCCGCGACACGCCATGAGCGTTCGCGATAAGCGGGCGTTCATGAGACGAACTCGCTGGCGTTCCGACATCGGGAGCGCAATCCTTCTCCTAGATGCGCGACCACCTGCCTTCTGGCACCGTCACCTTTCTCTTTACCGACATCGAGGGTTCGACGAAGCTGCTGCATGAACTCGGCGCTGAGGGGTACTCGCAGGCGTTGGCTCAGCATCGCCGTGTCCTGCGGGAGGCTTTCCAGGCCAATCAAGGAGTCGAGGTCGATACCCAGGGGGATGCCTTCTTCGTCGCCTTTCGGACTGCGCCCGGCGCTCTGAAGGCGGCCGCCCGAGCATTCGAAGGATTGGGCGGGGGACCGATTAACGTGCGCATGGGCATCCACACGGGAACGCCGCATCTTGGTGACGAGGGCTACGTCGGAGTCGACGTGCACCGAGCGGCCCGGATCGCCGCCGCCGGTCACGGCGGGCAAGTGCTTGTCTCAGCCTCCACCGTCGCGCTTGTGGACACCGACGGACTGCGCGACCTGGGCGAGCACCGGCTCAAGGACCTGTCCGCGCCGGAGCGCCTCTACCAGTTCGGGGACGGCGACTTCCCTCCGCTCAAGAGTCTGCACCGAACGAACCTGCCCGTACCCGCCACGCCCTTCCTAGGTCGCGAGCGGGAACTGGACGAAGTGCACGAACTGGTGTCTCGAGCAGACGTCCGCCTGCTGACCCTGACCGGCCCCGGAGGCACGGGTAAGACGCGGCTCGCGCTTCAGGCGGCCGCCACGGCGTCGGAGCGCTACCCCGGCGGTGTGTTCTGGGTTCCTCTCGCTCCACTCCGCGACCCGGAACTCGTGCTGGACACGGCGCGGCAGGCGGTCGGAGCGAGGAATGGGTTGGCCGAGCACATCGGGGACAACGCGACGTTGCTGCTCTTCGACAACTTCGAGCACCTGGCCGAGGCGGCGGCAGGCGTCGCCGGCCTGCTCGCCGCGTGCCCGAGGCTCGACCTGCTCGTGGCCAGCCGGGAGCCCCTGCATGTCACGGGAGAGCAGGAGTACCCGGTGCCCCCGCTCAGCCGTCAGGAAGGGCTCGACTTCTTCACAGCGCGCGCACGAGCGGTCAAACCGGACTTCGGCGGCGACGCGGCCGTCGGCGAGATCTGCCGGCGCCTGGACGACCTCCCGCTTGCACTCGAACTGGCGGCAGCACGTGTGAAGGCGCTCTCGCCGGCACAGCTGCTTGAACGGCTCGAGCAGCGCCTCCCGCTCTTGACGGGCGGTGCCCGCGATGCGCCTGAGCGCCAGCGCACGCTGCGGGCGACGATCGAGTGGTCGTACGACCTGCTCGCGGAGGAGGAGAAGTCGCTCTTCGCGCGGCTTGCGGTCTTCCGCGGCGGCTGCACCCTGGACGCGGCGGAGGATGTCGTTGGCACGAGCCTCGACGTCATGCAGTCACTCGTCGACAAGAGCCTGCTGCGGTACTCGCAGGAGCGCTTCTGGATGCTGGAGACGATCCGCGAGTACGCCGCCGAGCGACTCGACATCCAAGGAGACGATGACAGTCTCCGGCAGAGCCACGCCGACTATTTCCTTCGCCTCGCAGAGGAAGCCGAGCCCCACCTGACCGGCTCACAGCAGGCACCGTGGCTGGAACGGCTCGAAGTCGAGCATGACAACTTCCGCCTGTCCCTGGAGTCGTTGCGGCGCGCGGACCGCGGCGGCGAAGAGCTCACGCTCGTGGGTGCGCTCATGCGCTTCTGGTACGTCCACGGTCACCTGCGCGAAGGAAGCAGCCGGTGCGAGGACGCGCTCGCCGCGCACGACGACCAATCGCAACCTCGCCTGAAGGCGCTGTTCGGGGCCGGTCTGCTCGTCCATCGGCTCGGCGACTACCAGCGGGCGGACGCGCTCGCGCAGGAACGACTCGTGCTCGCTCGCCGCCTCGAAGACGGGGAAGCTGTCGCGACCTCGATGATCGCCTTGGGTCTGGCAGCTCAGGGGCTCGGCGACGATGAGGGAGCAGCAGCCGCGTACACGGAGGCCGCGGAGCTTGCGCGCGCCGGCGGCTACACCTGGTTTCTCGGGATCGCCACCAGCAACCTGGGCGATCTCTTGCGAGACCAGGGCGACTACGTGCAGGCGAGGGCTCGGCTCGAGGAAGCCCTCGAAATCTTCCGTCAGCTCGGCGACGAGAGATTCGTCACCGTCTCCCTCGCCAATCTCGGCTTTCTCGCGGCGCGCGAGGGTCGGAACGACGAGGCCGAGGCACTCCTGCGCGAGGGTCTCGTGTATGCCGAGGCGCGCGTCGATACGGAGCTGGCGATCTGGTGCCTGACCGAGCTGTCGGCACTCACGCTCTCCAAAGGCGACGCGAAGCGCGCGGCCAGGCTGACCGGCGCGATGGAGGCGCTACGTGAGGAAACCGGACACGCCCCCACGCCCGATCTGCAGCGTTTGAGCGAACAGACGAGAAGCGCGCTCGTATCCGAACTCGGCGAAGAACAGGTCGCCGCGGCCCTCGCTGTCGGTCGAGAGATGGCGTTCGAGCAGGCCATGGCCTACGCCCTCCAGACCTAAGAGACGCAGCCGCATCTGCGCTCCGGCGCGAGTTCTGGCCACACTGGCTCCGTCCGCGCGCACGCGCGCGCACGCGAGGCGCGGTCGGGAGGGTACCCACCCCCTCGCGGCAAAAGACCTCGGCTGGGGCCTGGTCGAGTCGGGCCGCGTCTGGCCTAGCCCGTCCAGAGCGCAGTCGTGAACGATACTCGGGGCGTGCCAAGGGACTTGCCCGCGGGGACAGTGACGTTCCTGTTCACGGACATCGAGGGCTCCACACGCCTGCTCAAACAGGTGGGGCCCGGGCTGTATGCCGAGGCGCTCGCCGAGCATCGCCGCGTGCTACGGCACACCTTCGCGGCCCACGGCGGTGTGGAGGTCGATACCCAGGGTGACGCGTTCTTCGTCGCCTTCCCGACGGCCGCGGGGGCCGTAGCGGCGGCGGCGGCGGGCCAGCAGGCGCTCGAGTCCGGGCCGATCAGGGTGCGAATGGGACTGCACACCGGCACGCCGGCGGCAACCGCCGAGGGCTACGTCGGGATCGACGTCCACCGCGGAGCTCGGGTCGCCGCACTCGCCCACGGCGGCCAGGTGATCGTCTCCGCGACGACTGCCGCGCTCGTCGAGGATGAGCCGCTCCAGGCTCTCGGACGGCATCGGCTCAAGGACTTCGACGCCCCCGCCCAGCTGTTTCAACTCGGCACCGCGGAGTTTCCGCCGCTGCGAACGCCGGGTGCTTTCGACCTTCCGACTCCCGCGACCCGGTTCCTCGGTCGTGAGCGCGAGCTTTTCGACGCCGCCACGCTATGGCTCGACCGTGAGCCGCGCTTGCTCACGATCATCGGTCCCGGCGGCACGGGCAAGACGCGCTTCTCGATCGAGCTCGCGCGATTCCTGGCCGAAGACGCGGACGGTGGCACGGTCTTCGTTCCACTCGCGCCTGTTCGGGACCCGGCACTGGTGGTGCGACTGATCGCCGAGCGCCTGGGCGCCTCCGGGGATGATACCGCCGCGATCGCGACGCGGATCGGTGAGAAGCGAACCCACCTCGTCCTCGACAATCTCGAGCAGCTGCTCCCTGAGGCTGCGCGCCCGGTTGCCGAGCTGCTCGCGGGGGCTCCTGCTCTTCGCCTCCTGGTGACCAGCCGCGAGCCGCTGCGAATCGCCGGCGAGGCCGAGTTCGACCTGCCGCCGATGGACGAGAGCGACGCCGTCACGCTGTTCATCGCGCGGGCGCAGGCTGTCCGGCCGGACGTCGGTGACTCACCCGCGCTGCACGAGCTGATCCGCCGGCTCGATCGGCTCCCGCTCGCGATCGAGCTGGCCGCGGCACGCGTCAAGCTCCTCGGACCCGAACAGCTGCTCGAGCGGATCGCCCAGCGGCTCGACCTGCTCAAGAGCGGGCGCGACGCGGACGAGCGCCACGCCACGCTGCGCACCACGATCGCCTGGAGCTACGACCTCCTCGACGAGGACGAACAGCGGCTCTTCGCCCGGCTCGCCGTCTTCCGCGGCGGCTGCACGCTCGAGGCGGCCGAAGCGGTCTGTGACGCGCGCCTCGACACGCTGGCGTCGCTGCTCGACAAGAGCCTCGTCCGCCGCCGCACCGACGCGAATGGGGACGAGCGCTTCTGGATGCTCGAGACGATCCGCGAGTTCGCGCGGGAGCAGCTCGCGGCCTCGGATGAGGAGGATGCCCTGCGGCGAAGCCAGACCGACTGGTTGCTCGAGCTCGCCGATCGTGCCGGCACGCGCGCGACCGTCGGCATCCCCGGCACATGGAACGTCGATCTCGTCGCGCCTGAACTCGACAACGTGCGCGCCGTCCTCGATTGGGCAGCCGAGCACGAACCCGAGCGTGGCCTCGACCTGGCCGCGTCGCTCGAGGGATTCTGGCTCGTTCGCGAGCAATCCGAGGGCGCAGCACGTCTCGAGCCCCTGCTCGCACGAGCGCCCGACGCCGAGCCCGACCTTCGCGCCCACGCGCTTCGGGCGCTCGGCGGTGCACTCCAGCTTTCCGGCGAGCCCGAACGCGCCGCGCCCTACTACCAACAAAGCCTCGAGCTCTTCATCGCGAGCGGAGACGAGGTTCAGACGGCGAACCTCCGCTACCGCGTCGCCGGAAACATGGTGGATCGGGGCGAGACGGCCGCCGCGTGGCCGCTGCTCGAGGAATCACTCCGTACGTTCCGGCACCTCGGCCTGCCTCGCGGCGAGGCCCAGGCACTCGGATACCTCGCGGAGAAGCCCCACGCAGAGGGCGATCTCGCGCACGCGATCGAGCTTTCACTCGAGAGCGCGGCCGTCGCGCAGGCGATTGGCTGGCCATGGTGGGAGAGCGGACAGCTCCGCTTCGCCGCGGCGCTCGAGCGCGAGCGCGGAGAGCTCGATGCCGCCGAAGGTCATGCGCTCCGCTGTCTCGAGCTCTCCTTGGCCCTCGGCGACCGTCGGCGCGTGATGTTTGCTGCCGCCGAGCTTGCACTCATCGCCGCCGACCGCGGTGACACCGAGCGGGCCGGTCGTCTTTGGGGGGCTATCGAGAGCGAACAGATCTCCACGCCCGTCCGACAGTGGGAGAACGTCCGCGAGGAACTCGAACCGCTCGTCCTTCGCGTGGACGGCCCCGCGTTCGCGTCGGCACGCGCGGAGGGCTCCCTGCTGTCAATCGCCGAGGCAGCCCGCCTCGAGATAGCCCCAGCCGATTAACCGGTTCCGAGCCGCCCCAACGCGGGCCCACCACTTCACCCTCTTCTGCGACGCCGTCGGCCCCTTTGAGCGTGTGTTGATCCTCTCGCGCGCACGCGAGGGCCGATGTCCCGAATGGTTGCTGCAACCGCAGGGGATCTGACATCGGTCTCACAAGGCTCCGCGAGCTGTCTATCCGTCGGCGATCCGCAGCGACACCCGACTCTGCGGGTCGGTGCCGCCCCGGTACCCGCACCCCCTCGCGGTCATCGCGGCGGCGGGGCCTTGTGACGGCCCCGTCCCGAACGCCCACCACTCTCTCCCGCGCGCACGCGCGCACGCGCGAGACAGATGAGACCAGCATGTACCCCACCCCCTCGCCGTGATCATGACGATGGGGCCTGGTCGCGGAGCCCGTCGCTCCCGTTCTCTCGATGCCGCACGGTTGCGCGGTTTCGGCCACGGGCGCGTTGTCGACTCGGACGCGGCGTGTGCCGATCGTGTGCCGAACGCGCTTAGCCATCACCGGTCAACTCGCGTAGGAACGGCCGCAGGGCGTCCGCGAACGCGGAGGGGTATTCGTGATACCCGTCGTGTCGACCCGGTGTCGTGGCGACGTCGACGCCGAGGCGTTGGCCGAGGCGGTCGGCGATCTCGACGAAGAAGGGAAAGCCATCTTCGCTTACGACCAGGCGCACCGGCGAGGCAAGGGACGCCAACGTCTGCTCGTCCGGCAGGTAGAGCTCGTAGGTCCCGAGCTCGACCTCGAACAGCGTGCTGGCCGTGGCCCGAAGTCGCTTACGAAGCGCGGGTTCCAGCCGGTTCCAGCCGTCCTCGTCCTCGACGATGTAGCACCAGAAGCGCTCGACCGCGGCGGACGGCCCGCCGGCCTGCTTCGCGTCCTCAACCAGAGCACGTATGGGTGCTCGAACCGAGTCGAAGTTATCGACCAGAGCGTACAACCCTGGTTCGTGCAGGATCAGGCCGCGCACCACTTCGGGATGTCGGACGAGCAAGCACAGCGCGAAGACGCCGCCACCGCTGGTGCCGAAGACCGCGGCGGGACCGATCCCGAGCGCATCCAAGAGCGCCGCCGCGTCGTCGGCCTGCTCCTCCGGGGAGGTCGTCTGCCAGCCGGTCGCGACGGGACTGCGCCCGTTGCCGCGCCGGTCGTAGCTGACGACCGTGAACTCGTCGGCCAGGAGGTCGGCCAGCGCGTCGAAGTGGCCGCCGTCGCCTGTCGCCCCCATGATCAGCAGGACTGGCGGCCCGGTGCCCCGGACTTCGTAGTACAGCTCGGCTCCGTTGACGACGACCCTCGGCATCGCGAGTCTCCCGGTGGTCGGCCTTCCGAGATTCTCGCCCAGTCACCGCGTCCGCGCAACGGCGGTGATGCCCGCCGAGGGTAGCGCCATCGACCTGTTGCGACAGGTCGCCCCCGAGACGCCTGGCCTCGCGACTCCTCGCGCGCGGATTTTCCATACTTCAGGTCATGACCGAGTACGACCCCGACGCATTCGATGCGTTCGAGGAAGCCGGCTGGACGACGAAGGAGGCCACCGCCTACCACGGGCTCTTGGGCCGCGTGACATCGCAGGTCGTAGCGCCGCTCCTCGATGCGGTGGGCGCCCGCCGGGGGACGCGGCTCCTCGATGTCGCGACAGGCCCCGGCTATGTCGCCGCGAAAGCGGCCGAGCGCGGGGCGGAGCCGATTGGCGTCGACTTCTCCGACACGATGCTCGCCTATGCACGCGCCCACGTAGCGGGCGTCGAGTTCGTGCATGGAGACGCGACTGCGCTGCCGTTCGAGGACGAGTCGTTCGACGCGGTCGTCGCGGCTTTCGTGCTCCTGCACCTTGGAACTCCTGAGCGAGCGGTCGAAGAGGCCGCTCGGGTGCTGCGATCCGGCGGCCGCGCTGCATTCAGCGTGTGGGACGAGCCAGCGCGAGGTCGCTGGATCGGGGTTTTCTTCGAGGCGTTCGTGGCTGCGGGAGCGCATCCCCCCGCCGAGGTTCCCACAGGACCGAACTTCTTCGCGTTCGCAGACGACGCGCTGTTCGCATCGCTGTTGGAGGGCGCCGGCCTCACAGACGTGACGGTCGATACCGTCGAGTTCGGTCTCGACCTGGCTGATGGCGACGAGCTCTGGGACGGTCTTCTCGAGGGGGCCGTGCGAGTTCGCCCGATGATCCTCGGTCAGACGGAGGAGCTGCGGCGTGAGATTCACTCGCGCTTCGCCGAGCTCCTCGAGGCATACCGCACGCAGGATGGCTTCGACGTTCCCGTTTCGGTCAAGCTCGCCTCGGGGACGAAAGCGTGACGATCTCGCTCGACCGAGGCGTGGGCTCCTCCTAGTTCGCCCTTAAGGACGTCACGCGCAATGCGAGCCGCAGCCCCCTCCGGGGGTAGGGCGCACGCGGGGGAGGGGTATGCCACCCACCGGTCAACATCCGACGACCTCCAGCTCGGCCTCGTCGCTCCTCCCGCGAACGCTCACCTCCTTCTCTCGCGCGCACGCGCGCGGCAGCGACCCGGCTAGCCCTCCCCCTTTGCGACGGTCATGGCTGTGGGGGCGTGGTCGCGCCCGTCCGCCGTGCCCCAGACTCCTGGTCGTCGCGCGCACGCGCGCGCACGCGAGGACCGACCGGGTACCCACCCCCCTCGCGGTCGTGATGGCGGTGGGGCCTGGTCGCCGGCTCGGAACGAGACGAACGGGCGGCTCCGAACGAACCTCCTCACCGCCGTTTCGGAGCGCAGATCACCCCAGCCGAGAATCGCCGCGAAGAGGCGTGTTCGCCACGGATGGCGGCGCTGGAACTCACGCACCATTGCGATGCTCTCGTCGTCGGACAGGAATCGCTGCTCGGGAACGTACGCCTCACGCCCAATCTGGATCTGCAGTGCCGGGTGGGCTCGGAGATTGCGGATCCACTCGGTGTTGGGCCCCCAGGCAGAAAAGACGACCGCCTCGCGCGTTTCCGGGTCGTACGCCAGCGCCATAGCGACCGTCTCCCGCCGCCTGCCGGTCTTCCGGCCTTGGTGGGCGATCAGCAGGAATGTGTGGTCGAGCAGCCAGCCCCAGCCGTGGTGGTACAGGGGCCGCGGCACCCGCATGGCCGCGAGTGCGAGACGTCCAGGATGACGGCGCAGCCCGAGCAGCGGCCTCCGGGCGCGCGCGCGTCGGTGAGCGGTCGCAATCATGACTTCGTCTCGGGCGGGTTGAAGATCCGCGACTCGTACGCGTGGGTCACGGCGGCGACGTGCTGCGAAACGTGCGCGACGACGGAGCCGACCGGGTTTGCGGTCGCGAACGCCGGGATCGAGATCAGGACGTTGCCGGTCTCAGGCCGGCTGAGCCCGTCCTCCCGGTATTGCGGGTAGCCCCAGTGGTAGGTCGCGGTGACGACGAGCACGAGCGGCAGCACCAGAGCCTTGAAGCGCAGCTTTCCCTTCAGGCCGTCGACGTGGCCGTGCAGGACCCCGTAAGCGACGAAGCAGGGGAAGACCGTCAGCAGCAGCGTGTCAATCAGGCCGTAGCCGACCCCGCGCCAGAGCAGCTCGAAGACGAAGTAGGCGCCGTGCGGCCGCGCGGTCGCGCCGGACGTGTTGAAGACGTTGAAGACGAGAAAGACCGCGAGGAGAGCCCCCACGCCGAGGCTCCAGCGCCAGCGGCGCAGGAAGATCGCGGCAACGTCGACCTGCTCGACCCGAACATAGGTCGCGACCAGCGCGATCGTGACGGCGAAGTAGACGAGGTAGAAGAGATCGTGCTGAAGGTCGAGCACCGAGACGCCTAGGTGCGGCACTAAGAACGCGACCACGCAGACGACGGCAAACCACGCGAAATGGCGGACGACCTCCGGAATCGCCCGCGGCACAGGATGCGTGTAGGAAGACACACCGATCACCTTCCGATTGAATTACCGCGAGCTTCGCCCCGAGAGGCCCCACTTCGCATCGGGAAACCCCCTCAATTCCACTTCCGGCTTCTACCGATCGTCCTTGATAGCTCCTGCTAGTCGATCGCGCGCCGGGACCATCGCGCCGGCAGACGAAGCCGCCAAAATCGGGCGCCGCTCGTTTGCTCGAGCGAACGCGTAGTTCGCACCCGGACGCGTCCGCGTTCGCCCCGATTACACGCCGCAGCCCCGACGACAGAGTGGGGATATACGCGCGGCTCGGTCGGCCGTGCGGGAGGAGATGGTCGAAATGACAGCAACGCTCTCTGTCGAGGCCGCCGTCGAGCGCACCATCCGCGAGCCGC
>Ga0157375_10004268_pt1 | contig 12397 bp, 10 predicted proteins | sample M35metaG_FD_115311 | JGI IMG/M metagenome (GOLD analysis project Ga0157375, IMG submission 115311) | Miscanthus rhizosphere microbial communities from Kellogg Biological Station, Michigan, USA - M3-5 metaG | ecosystem: Host-associated > Plants > Roots > Rhizosphere > Soil | place: USA: Michigan...
AGCGCGACCATCAGCGGCCGGCCGAGCTGCGCGAGCTCGAGGACGAGGCGCAGGTTCATGCGCAGGTTGGTCGCGTCGACGACGGCGACGATCGCGTCGGGCGCCGGCTCGCCGTGGCGCCGGCCTTCGATCACCTCGAGCGTGATCTGCTCGTCGGGCGTCGCCGGCGTCAGGCTGTACGCGCCCGGCAGGTCGATGATCGAGACGGTGCGGCCGTTCTTCAGCCGCGTCACGCCGACCTTCTTCTCGACCGTCACGCCGGCGTAGTTGGCGACCTTCTGGCGCGCGCCGGTGAGCAGGTTGAAGAGCGCCGTCTTGCCGCAGTTCGGATTGCCGACCAGCGCCACGCTCCAGCGCGGCGCCTGGTTCGGCGCGTTCAGGGCGTGAGTCACGATGTCCCCACGCTCCCTTCGATCGCTGCCCCTCGAGGGGGCGAGGCGGCCCGGCGCCCGGTCGACGCCAGCACACTCTCCGCGGTCGCCGCTTGCCGGGCCGGTTCGGCCGCGGGAGTTGCGCTGCGACCGGAGGCCGGGATCGCCGCGCTCGCGCCGTCGAGCGTGACTTCGATGCATTGCGCCTCGAGCAGGCGCAGGGCGAACATCGTCTCGCCGATGACGACCGCGAGCGGCTCGCGTCCGCCCGGGCCGCGGCGGAGCAGCTGCACCGGCTCGCCTGGCAGGAAGCCCAGCTCGCCGAGACGGCGCAGCGCAACCGCATCGATCTCGGGCGAGGCCGAGACGACGCGCGCGACGATCCCTCGCGCGCCGTCGGCGAGCTGATGGAGCGACAGGGTGGCGGACGGGCTCATGGCGGGACGAGCAGCGGGGTTCGCCCGCGATGCACATGCGAATGAGATTGTCTCTCATTTGCGACTTCCCGGGGCGTCGGCGAGCGTCCCGACGGTGCATTGGCTCCCCGGTCGGTCATCCATCACGACTCGATTCCGGTCCCCGCCGTGAGGAGCCGTACGGGCGCGAATTCAGCCCGGCTTTGTTTCCAGCGTGCGCCGGAGGCGTTGCACCTCGGCGCTGGCGACGATCTCGCCGTGGTTGGCGAAAGCCTCGTGGTTGTCCTCGACCGCCGCGAGGTCGTAGAGGTAGTTGACCATGAAGCCGGCGCCCTCGGCGAGCCCCTTCTCGCCGACGTCGCCCATCCAGTTCAGGCGCTCGAGGCGAGCGCCGTTGCCGAGGTGAAAGCGCGCGACCGAATCGAGCGGCTTGCCGGAGGGATCCTTGGCGTCGAACAGATAGCGCACCGCCGCGCGCGAAAGCGTGTCGCGCAAGGCCCTCGGCGGCGCGCGATGCCAGTCGGGACGATCGATCTGCTCGACGGCGGATCGCAGCGCCGGCTCGGCCGAGCCGGCGCCCGCGCCGCCGGTCGTCGCGAGCCAACGGCAGAACCCGGGCAGCGGCGAGAGGGTGACGAACGTGCTCAGGGAAGGCAGTTCGCGCTTGAGGTCTTCGGCGACCTGCTTGATCAGGAAGTTGCCGAACGAGATTCCGCGCAGCCCGCGCTGGCAGTTCGAGATCGAATAGAAGACCGCGGTCGTCGCCCGTTCCGGCGCCAGGGGAACGCGCCGGCTGCCGAGGAGCGGCGCGATCGACGATGGCACTTCCTGCGTGAGCGCGACCTCGACGAAGATCAGGGGCTCGCCGCTCAGGGCCGGGTGGAAGAACGCGAAGCAGCGCCGGTCCGGCGGCTCGAGGCGAAGGCGCAGGTCGTCCCAGCTCGTGATCGCGTGGACGGCCTCGTAGCGGATGATCTTTTCGAGGATGTGCGCCGGTGTCGACCAGTCGATCCGTTGCAGCGCGAGAAAGCCCCGGTTGAACCACGACGCGAACAGGTGGCGGAAGTCGGCGTCGACCGGCGCGAGCGAGGGGTCTTCCCTCACCGCCGTCAAAAGATCCTCGCGCATGCGGACGAGTTGCGGGGTCCCGCCCGGCGCCAGGTTCATGCGCCGGATCAGCTCCTGGCGCCGCGGCTCGGCGACGTCGTGCAGGTGTGCCGCCGATTCCGAGTCGGGGGATTCGAGGAAGTCGGCGGCCGCGCGCTGCATGGTCTCGAGGTTGGGCCCGAAGCGGGTCGCGAGCAGGTCGAAGAAGCGGTGCTGGTCGACGCGCGGCAGGCTGCCGTAGGCGGCGAGGAGGCGCGAGGCGAGCGCGACGCCCGAAGCCTCTCCTTTGCCGGAGAGAAGGACGATCGCCATCGATTGGAAATCGGCGGTCGTGACCGCCCGCTTGCTGCCCCACCAGCGCGTCAATCCCTCGAGCAGAGCCAGTGCTTTCGAGCCCATGCGACCTTCTCGTTCCTCAATGGCGAAGCGCCGGTCGATATGACGCCGCCGACGAAGGAGATCGAGGCGCCGCTCGCCGAGTTATAGGAGGCGGTCGGCGCCGGCGCCAACTTGACGTATACCCTGAGTATCGCTTTGTATACACGAAATAGACTGACCCCACGGAAAGAGGCCGCTCTCGCCACCCATTCCCGGGCGGAAAACGAGCCTTCGACCAGGCACACGGCGTCACACCGTGCATCGAACAAGAGAGGAGACAGCGATGAAAGAGCTGAGGCTGGGCAGTGCCGGATGGCGGCTGCGGGCCGTGTGCGCGGTATTCGCCGGGGTCGCCGCGGCGGCATCGGTCGAGGCGCGCGTCACGCGAATCGTCATCGACTCGACGACCGCGGTGACCGGGCAGGCGCTGCCGTACGAGACGCTGCGTGGCCGGGCGTTCGGCGAGCTCGATCCCAACGACGCGCACAACGCCGTCATCACCGACATCCAGCTCGGCAAGGACGCCGACGGCAAGGTGCGCTACGAAGCGACGTTCACGCTCACCAAGCCGGTCGACATGTCGCAGGCGAGCCACTTCATGTGGCAGGACGTGCCCAACCGCGGCGGCGCCATCACCATCGTCGCCACCGAGCGCAACCTCGGCGACGTCGGGCTGACCAGCGCCTGGCAGGCGGACAACGCCGGCGGGACCGCCGTGCCGGCCAACCACGCGAGCGGAACCAGTCACTGGGTGGTGGTGCCGATGGCGCGCGAGAACGGCCAGCTCGTCACCGGCAAGGTGCTGGCACGCATCGTCAACCGAATCGGCGTCGATTCGGCACCGCTGAACGTGATGGGCAACCCGGTGCCCTACCTGCCCACGTCGCTCGACACGACGAATGCGGTGCTGACGACGCATACCAAGGAGACCGTCAACGGGCAGGTCACCGAAGGCGCGGTGATTCCCGCGACCGACTGGTCGTTCGGGCACTGCAACGCGACGACTCCTTTCCCGGGAACGCCCGACGACATCAACGAAGCGAATCTGCCGGGCAACCTGCCGGTCCACGTCTGCCTCAAGGGCGGCTTCGACCCGAACCTGCTCTACCAGCTGACCTACCAGGCCAAGGGGGCGTACGTCCTCGGTGTCGGCATGGCCGCGTTCCGCGACGTCGGATCGTTCTTCAAGTACCAGGCCGCCGACGACTTCGGCACGCCCAATCCGATCGCCGGCAGCGTGACCGCCTCGGCGATCCGGGGCGTCTCGCAGTCCGGCAACTTCACGCGCCAGTTCATCTACAGCGGCATGAACCAGGACGAGGCCAACCGGATGCTCCACAACGGCGCCTGGCCGCAGATCGCCGGCCGCCGCGTCGCGACCAACGTCCGCTGGGGCCAGCCCGACGGCGTCCTCGAGCTGTACCAGCTCGGCAGCGAAGGCGCGCAATGGTGGGTCGACTTTCCCGACGCGGCGCGCAACCTGCCTGCGAGCAGCATCTTCCACCGCTGCAACCTGAGCGGCACCTGCCCGAAGGTGATCGAGCATTTCGGCGGCTCGGAGGTGTTCGCGCTGAAGATGACGATGGAGTGGGTCGGCACGAGCGCCGACGTCGACATTCCGCTCACGCGCAACGTGCGCCGCTACTACATCGGCAGCACGACGCACGGCGGCGGCGCCGGCGGCTTCGTCCATCTCACGCCGAACACTCCGGCCAACTGCCCCGGCAACAACTGGGGCGGCGGAACCTACCGCGCCAACCCGATGCCGTCGACCCAGATGATCAACGTCATCCGTCTGGCGATGCGCAGCTGGCTGATGAACGGGACGCCGCCGCCGCCGAGCCGTTATCCGACGCTGATCGGTGGCACGCTGGTCAATCCGACGCGGCTCGACATGGGCTTCCCGGCCGGTGTGCCCGGCGTTCCGGAATCGGTCTTCGATCCCGAGAACTTCATCTTCCCGGTGCTGGACTACGACTGGGGCCCGCAATTCAACCGCGCCGACGGCAGCGGCGTGCCGACCAACCTGCCACCGCCGATCCTGAAGGTCATCCCGATGAAGGTGCCGCGCGTCGACGTCGACGGCAACGAGCTCGGCGGCGTGCCGACGGTGCTGCGCGACGCTCCGCTCGGCACCTACCTCGGCTGGAACCTGACCGCCACCGGTTTCCACAAGGGCCAGGTGTGCAACTACGTCGGCGGCTACATCCCGTTCGCTGCGACGCTCGCCGAGCGGCAAGGGACGGGCGACCCGCGCCTCTCGCTGGTCGAGCGCTACGGCGATCACGCCGGCTACGTCGCGGCAGTGACGCAAGCCGCGAACAACGCCTTCTCGCAAGGCTATCTGCTCGCCGAGGACCGCGATGCGCTCATCGCCCAAGCCGCAGCCAGCGATGTCCTGAAGTAAGCATCCGCCATGCACCCTACCAAAAGGAAAGGAACCGTCATGAAGAAGTCGATCCCGGCCCTCCTGCTGCTCGCCTTAGGCGCCCTCGCTCTTCCGGCCCACGCCGATTTCACCGGACCGTACGCGCCCGCGAGCTGGGCCACCTTGGCGACAGGCTCGATCACGGGCAGCGGCGCGACGACCGGCTCTGCGCTGTTCACGTCGACGCAGCTGACGCTCGCCGGCGGCAATGCGCCTGCGGGCAGCTGCGCGGGCGGCACCTACGCCTTCGCCGGGCCATGCCAGATCCAGACGACGATCGCCCTGCCAGGGACGTATTCGTTCCACTGGTCCTACTCGACGGCCGACCCGGACGGAGCGGCCGGCGACATCTTCGGCGTGCTCGTCAACGGAGTCCGAACGCAGCTGTCCGATCCGGGCGGCTCGGCGATCTCGCAAAGCGGCGATCGCACGTTCACGGCGTCGTCGAGCTTCGGCTGGTTCATGAACTGCACCGACTGCACCGGCGGCGCGGCGACGGCGGTGATCACGAACTTCGCGGTGGCCGTCCCGGAGCCCTCGACCTATGCGCTGATGGCAGCCGGCCTGGCCGCGCTGGGCGCGATCTCGCGCCGGCGCCGGGCAGGGCGCGCCGCGTCGCTCGGCTGAATCGGTCGCCCGGACCGACGGCGCCGCCCGAGCGGGCGCGCCGTCGGTCCGGGGCCGAGCCGACCTCGACGAAGACGCGCAAATCCGGTCGCCATCCATGCCCCACGCGAAAGGCTCCGGAGATCGCCGTGTCGCAATTCCGCTCGCGGGCGCCTTCGTGCCTGCCGCGCGGGCCCAGGGTCGCGAATCGCTTCATAGAATCGCGCCGGCCATGACCAGACTCTCGGATCGACTCCGTGAAGCCGTCGAGGAAGAGATCGCGACGGGAAAGCTCCTGCCGGGAAGCCGCCTCGACGAAGTCGAGCTGGCCAAACGGTTCAACGTCTCGCGCACTCCCATTCGCGAGGCGCTGAACCTGCTCCTTGGCGAGGGCCTGATCGAGATGCGGCCGCGACGCGGTGCGGTCGTCGCGCGCGTCTCGGCAGAGCGCCTGATCGAGATGTTCGAAGTCATGGCCGAGCTCGAGGCGATGTGCGTGCAGCTGGCAACCCGGCGCATGTCGGACGGCGAGCTCGCGGCGATCGAGTCGGCGCACGCGGCATGCCGGGGCGCGGTCGCGAGCCGGGACGCCGACGCGTACTTCTACGCCAACGAGCGCTTCCACTACGCGATCTACGCCGCCTCGCACAACACGTTCCTGGCCGAGGAGGCCGCCGCCCTGCAGAGGAAGCTGCGCCCGTATCGACGCCTGCAGCTGCGCGTGCGCAACCGCATCCAGCGTTCATTCGAGGAGCATCAGGCGATCGTCGATGCCCTGCGCGAGGGCGACGCCGAGAAGGCGGCGCTCAGCGTTCGCAACCATGTGATCGTGCAGGGCGAGCGCTTTGCCGACCTCGTCTCGAGCCTGTCGCGGCTCGAAGCGGCAGGGGTTGGCGCCGAGCTCGAAGCCGGCCTCGCTCCGGCCGTCGGTTGATCGAGGCGCGTTCAGAACGACGTGGCCAGCGTCACCTGGACGTTGCGCGGCGCTCCCGGCGAGATGTTGTTGTTGCCGTCGGCGGTGGGCGTGTACTTGCGGTCGAAAACGTTCTCGACGTTGAGCGCCAGGCGCGTCTTGGCGCCGACGAGGGTGTAGTAGACGGCGGCGTCGGTGCGCGCGAAGCCGGGAAGCTCGACCCGGTTGTCGAGGGTCGCGAACGAGCTCGACTGGTAGACGACGCCCAGGCCGGCGGCCCAGCTCGGGCCGAGGGTGACCCGGTTCCACAGCGAGAACTGGTGCTCGGGGACGAGCTGCAGCTTCGCACCCGCGGGCGCGGTCGAGGTCGTCTTCGTGATGCGGCCGTCGAGGTACGAATAGCCGCCGTACATCATCCAGCGCGACGTCACCTCGCCCTGCACGCCGAGCTCGACGCCGTCGGTGCGCTGCTGGCCGGTCTTGACGAAGAACCCCGGGTTCAGTGGGTCGGGCGAGCGCACGTCGTCGCGGTCGAGGCGGAAGATCGCCGCCGACAAGGCGAGCCGCGGCAACACGTCCCAGTGCGCGCCGATCTCGTAGTTGGTCGCCTTCTCCGGCGCGAGGTCGGCGGTGTTCGGTGCCAGGCTGAGCTGCTCGCCAGACGGCAGGAACGAGCGGCTGTAGCTGGCGTAGTACGTCGACGCCGCGTTCGGTGACCAGAGAATTCCCAGGCGCGGGCTGAGGCCGTTGTCGGTCCGCGCCAGGTCGGTCGGCGCCACCGTCGTCCGCTGGTCGTCGAAACGGGTTCGGAAGCGGTCGTAGCGCAGTCCCGCGACGAGCTTCCACTCGGGCGTGAAGGTGACCTGGTCCTGGACGTAGAGCCCGGCGATGTCGGCGAGCACGCGGTTGTCGGCATCGCTGCCGTTGGGCTGGAAGCGCACCGCCGTCGCGAACGGCGCGCTCGCAGCGACGGTGACGAGCGCGTCGGTCGCCAGCGGGCCGAAGAAGCCGGTGTTGCGCTTGTTGCTGCTGTCCTGGTGGCCGACTTCGATCCCGGCCAGGAGCGAGTGCTCGATGCCGCCGGTGCGGGCCCTGAACGTGAGGTCGGTCTGGTTGAAGACGTTGGTCCGCTGGTTGGCGTTGTTGTACGCCGCCAGGCGAAGGTTGCCGGCCGCGTCGACCGAGCTGGCGTTGGCGTTGTCGGGGTAGACGTTCTGGTAGAACTTGTCGTAGCGCGTCGCGCGGAAGGTGTTCTTCAGCCGCATTCCGTCGGTGAAGTCGTGGTCGAGGACGAGGTAGGCGCCGTCGACGACCGAGCGTGCCTGGCTCTGCTCGGCGTTGCCGAAGAACGTGCGCGGGTCGGTCTCGAGGGGCCGGCCGTCGCGCGCCGGGATGCCGCGGTCGGCGGTCCGGTCGTCGCGCAGGTGCTCGTAGCCGACGGTGAGCGTGCTGCGCGCGCCGAGCAGGAAGCTCATCGTCGGGTTGACGGCCCAGCGCTCGAGCTCGACGCCGTCGCGAAAGCTCCCGCTCTTCTCGGCCACCGCGCTCAGCCGCCAAGCCGCCGCGGCGCCGAGCACGTCGCCGACGTCGACGCCGGCGCGGCGGTCGTCCCAGCTGCCGAGCCTGAGCGATGCCTCGCGAACCGCGCCGAAGACCGGCGTCTTGGTCACCCGGTTGATCACGCCGCCGGCGCCGCCGCGGCCGAAGATCATTCCGGCCGTTCCCTTCAGCACCTCGACCCGCTCGAGGTTGTAGAGGTCGCGGAACACCTGCGCGTCGTCGCGAACGCCGTCGACGTAGAGGTCGGCGCTCGTGCTGACGCCGCGCAGGATGAACTGGTCGCGGTTGCCTTCGCCCTGGTGGACGTTGGCGCCGGGCACGTAGCGGATGACGTCGGCGAGGCTCCGCATCGCCTGGTCCTTCATCAACTGCGCAGGAACCACGGTGATCGAGGCCGGCACTTCCTTGAGCGGCGTGTCGGTCTTGGTGAACGTCGAAGATCGCGTCGCGCGGTAGTCGCCGTCGACGTCGGCGGGGGTCTGATGCCCGGTGATGGTCACCGTCGGCAGGGTTTCCTGGGCCGCGGCACAGCGACTCGCCAACGCGCCCGCTGCTGCCGCGACGGCGAGCAGGGCCGAGGCGGCGGCTGAATGGAACGACACGATCGCGATTCCTGTAGGGAAGGGGCGGGGAAGGTGCGCGACTGTAAATGAGAATCGATCTCATCCGCGTAATAATTTAATGCGAACCATTCGCATTCCCCGTGTAGACTCCGACACCTTGTTTCGTCAATGTCCCTGGCAGAAAAAGGAGTTCCCTTGAAGCACCTCGTCCTCGTCGCCGCCCTCGGCGCACTCGCCACGTTCTCGGGCACCGCCTCCGCCAAGGCCGACTGCAAGGCCTATCCCCCCGCCGAATGGATGAAGGAAGCCGACGCCAAGGCGAAGATCGAAGCGCAGGGCTACGTCATCGACAAGTTCAAGGTCTCGGGCAACTGCTATGAGATCTACGGCAAGAACAAGGAAGGCAAGAAGGTCGAGATCTACTACGACGCGAAAAGCCTGGAGCCGGTGAAGAGCGAGATCGAGAAGTAGCGCCACCATGGCGGACTCCCGCCCCCGGGAGCCGGCACGCGACGGCCGCATCCCTGTGTGGGACGCGGCCGTTCGCCTTTCGCACTGGACGCTCGCCGGCCTGGTGCTGGTCGACTTCATCGTCGACGACGGCGGCCAGACGCACCGCATCGTCGGCTACTTGGCCGCGGCAGTGATTCCGCTCCGGCTCGCCTGGGCCGCATTCGCGCGCGGCGAGGGGGCGCTCGCCGCGCTCAGGCCGTCAGTCCGGGGAACCCTGGAGTACTTGCGCCGGGGCGCCAGGCGCACCATTGGCCATGACCCGCTCGGTGTCTGGATGGTGTGGCTGCTCTGGACGCTCGTGCTGCTGCTCGCCATCACCGGCTGGATGAGCCGGCTCGATGCGTTCTGGGGCGACGACCGCGTCGAGGCCGTGCACGCGGTGCTCGCCGACATCCTGATGATCGCGGTGGCGCTGCATCTCGCCGGCGTGGCGGTGATGAGCTGGCTCTGGCGCGAGAACCTGCCCGGCGCGATGCTCACCGGGCGCAAGCGCGGCCCGGGCCCGCCCTGACGATCGGTGCGTTGCGCGGTTCACGACTCGCCGACTTCTACAATCCGCGCTCCTCGCGACCGTCTCTCCGCCCACATGCTCGACATCTCGCTCCTGCGCAAGGACCTGGCGCAGGTCGTCGCCCGCCTCGAAACGCGCCAGTCGCCGCAGCCGTTCCTCGACGTTGCCCGCTTCGCCGCGCTCGAGAGCGAGCGCAAGGCGCTGCAGACCCGCACCGAGGAGCTGCAGGCGCGCCGCAACACGCTCTCGCGCGAGATCGGCAAGGCGAAGAGCCAGGGCGCCGATGCCTCGGCGGCGATGGCCGAGGTCGCACAGGTCGGCGCCGAGCTCGACCGCTCGGCCGAGCGGCTGGCGACGATCCAGCTCGAGCTCAACGAGCAGCTGATGGCGCTGCCGAACCTGCCCGACGCGAGCGTCCCCGTCGGCGCCGACGAGAGCGCGAACGTCGAGGTGCGGCGCTGGGGCCGGCCGCGCGAGTTCGACTTCACACCGCGCGATCACGTCGACGTCGGCGCGCCGCTCGGCCTCGATTTCGAGACCGGCGCCAAGCTCTCGGGCGCGCGCTTCTCGTTCCTGCGCGGACCGGTCGCGCGGCTGCATCGCGCGCTCGCCCAGCTCATGCTCGACGTGCAGACCGAGGAGCACGGCTACACCGAGTGCTACACGCCCTACATCGTCAACCGCGAGGTCCTCGAAGGCACTGGCCAGCTGCCCAAGTTCAAGAACGACATGTTCTGGGTCTTCAGGGGCGGCGAAGGCGACGACAGCGACGACGGCGCCGAACGCGAGCAATACCTGATCTCGACCTCCGAAATCTCGCTCACCAACAGCGTTCGCGGTGAGCTGCTCGCCGAGTCGCGCCTGCCGATCCGGCTCACCGCCCACACGCCGTGCTTTCGCTCCGAGGCGGGGAGCGCCGGTCGCGACACGCGCGGAATGATCCGCCAGCACCAGTTCGACAAGGTCGAGATGGTGCAGATCACGCATCCGTCGCAGAGCGCTGCCGCGCTCGAGCAGATGGTCGGCCACGCCGAGTCGATCCTGCAGCGGCTCGAGCTGCCGTATCGCGTGGTGCTGCTGTCGACCGGCGACATGGGCTTCGGCGCAACCAAGACCTTCGATCTCGAAGTCTGGGTGCCCGCGCAGAACACCTATCGCGAGATCAGCTCGTGCTCGAACTGCGAGGCGTTCCAGGCGCGGCGGATGCAGACGCGCTTCAAGAGCGCGCAGGGCAAGAACGAGTTCGTCCACACCCTCAACGGCTCGGGGCTGGCGGTCGGGCGGACGCTGGTCGCGGTGCTCGAGAACTTCCAGAACGGCGACGGCTCGGTGCGCGTTCCGGCGGCGCTGCAGCCATACCTCGGCGGCCTCGCCGAGCTGCGCGCGTGAGCGGCACTGCGCCGGCAGGCGCTGCGACGCCGCGCGTCGCGGCGCGCGCCCGCCAGCTGCTCGACGCGCTCGATCGGGCGTCGACTCTCGTCACTTTCACCGCACGCGAGCCGTCGTTCGATCTGGCGCAGGCCTTCGCCGTCGCCGACGAGCTCAGGCGCCTGCGCATCGCGCGCGGCGAGGTCCCGCTCGGCTACAAGATCGGCTTCACCAACCGCGGCATCTGGGCGCGCTACGGCGTCTTCGCGCCGATCTGGGGCCCGGTCTGGAACACGACCGTCGAGCGCGTCGACAGCACCGCAACGAGCATCTCGCTCGCTCCGTTCGCCGAGCCGCGGCTCGAGCCCGAGATCATGTTCGGCCTCGCCCGGGCGCCCGAAGCCGGGATGAGCACCGGCGATCTCGCCGGCTGCATCGAGTGGATCGCGCACGGCTACGAGATCGTCCATACGCATTTTCCGGGCTGGCGCTTCGCCGCCGCCGACACGGTCGCCGATTTCGCGCTGCACGGCCGCCTCTTCGTCGGCCCGCGCGTCCCGGTCGCTCGCTTCGCCGATGCCGGCGATATCGCCGCGCAGCTCGCCGCCGTCCGCGTGACGCTCTGCTGCGACGGCCGCGAGGTCGAGGAGGGCGGCGCCGACATCGTCCTCGACGGGCCGTTGAACGCGCTCAGGCTCTGGGTCGACGCGATGTCGGTGCAGGCCGAGCGCTGGCCGATCCGCGCCGGCGACATCGTCACGACCGGAACCATCACCGATGCGGCGCCGCTCGCTGCGGGCCAGTGCTGGCAGACCCGACTGAGCGATCCGCGCTTGGAGGGCATGACGCTGCGCACGACCCGGTGAGCGGGCGACGTCGACGCCAGGCCCTAGAATCCCGCCCTCGGCAGCGACCCGCCGAAGCACCCGACCGGAGAGGTGGCAGAGTGGTCGAATGCGCCAGACTCGAAATCTGGTTTACGGTTTCACCGTAACGTGGGTTCGAATCCCACCCTCTCCACCACCGTTGCCCATGTCAACAGCTCCCGTTCTTCAGCGGAAGATCGAGGCGAGTAGCGCGGGCAGGCACACCCTGACCCTGGCGCTCCTGGCCGCTTGCTGCCTCGTCGCGCAGACAGTGCGCGCGCAGGCGACCGAGCCGCCGCAGGCGACACCGGAGGCCGCCGCGGACGCCGCGTCGGAAGAGGCCAAGAAGGCTCCCTCGCCCTGGTTGCTGCTCCCGTCGTTCGCCAACAACCCCAAGCTCGGCACGTCGGTCGGTGCGCTCGTCGGCTATGTCCGCAAGTTCGACGCGCAGTCGCAGGTGTCGATCTTCGGCATCAGCGCGCAATACACCTCGACCGACTCGGCGACCGCCGTGATGTTCGGCCGGACCTCGTTCGACGCCGACCAGCATCGCCTCATCGGGATCGCCATCGGTGGCCTGATCCGCAACGACTACGACGACTTCATCGGGACCGGCGTGCCGTTGAAGTCGGAGGATCACATTCGCTCGCTTGCCTTGCGCTATCTCTATCGCGTCAAGGACGACTGGTTCATCGGCGCGCAGGCGCTGTCGACGAACTACCAGATCGTCGGTCAGACCGCGATGGACGACGACCTGATCTCGTTTCTCGGCCTGACAGGCTTCGAGGCGACCGGCA
>Ga0157375_10004270_pt1 | contig 12394 bp, 11 predicted proteins | sample M35metaG_FD_115311 | JGI IMG/M metagenome (GOLD analysis project Ga0157375, IMG submission 115311) | Miscanthus rhizosphere microbial communities from Kellogg Biological Station, Michigan, USA - M3-5 metaG | ecosystem: Host-associated > Plants > Roots > Rhizosphere > Soil | place: USA: Michigan...
CCACGAAACAAGCCCGCAGTGATCGTCACGCCCGATCGCGAAACTCCGGGAATGATCGCCAGCGCCTGAGCACAGCCGACCGCGAGCGCATCCCCCATCGAGATGTCTTTCAATTCCGTTTTGCGCCGGCCGACACGTTCGGCGATCACCAGTACAAGGGCAAGGACAATCAATGCCGATGCAATCACCAGAGGATGCCGCAACGTGGTATCGGCGAAATTAGACAGCAACGCACCGACGATCAGTGCCGGTATTGTCGCCAGGATCAAGTACAGCGCCAGCTGCGCGTTCGGTGTGCGACGTCCCCCGCGAAGCAGGGCAAGTCCTCCCTGCACAAGTTGAACCCATTCCGCTCGAAAAAACAGGAGCAGAGCAACCAGAGTCCCCACATGGAGAGCCACGTCGAAGCTGAGGCCGGGATCCGGCCATCCAAAAACCCAGGGAGTAAGCGCGAGATGCGCGGTGCTGGAAACGGGCAGAAACTCCGTAACGCCCTGAACAGCGCCAAGGACGATAGCCTGAAGCAGAGTCATAATGTCTTTGGGTCAAACCTCCATAATAACGGGCAGAATGAATGGCCGTTTGGCCGTCTGCTTCAGGAAGTATTTCTTAAGGTCTTTGCGGATTTTCTCTTTTATTACGGTGTAGTCGCCGCGCTCTTCAACGGTGGAGGCATTGACGGTCTCGACGACGAGGTCCTTGCTCTCGGCCAGGAGCCTGGTTTCTTCCACGAACCCGACTCCTCGGATAACCATTTCGGGTGCGTGCTCGATCATTCCGTTCTGCTTGTTGATCGCGACAATGGAAATGACGATGCCGTCTTCCGAGATGTGTTTTCGGTCGCGAATGACGATTTCGCCGACTTCCTCGAGGCTGCCCTGGTCAATCAACACCTTGCCGACCGGTGCTTTCCCGGCAATCTCGGCGCCCACGCCGTTAAAGCGGATGATGTCCCCGGTTTCGGCAACCATGATTTTGTCTTGAATGGCGCCCGTCTTCTCAGCGATGCGCGCATGACGGTGCATCTGCCGGTATGTACCGTGAATAGGTATGAAGTACTTCGGTTTCACGAGCGTCATCACGAGCTTGAGTTCCTCTTCGCTCGCGTGGCCGCTGACATGAACGGGGGGCTGGGCACCGTCGGGATAGTAGAGCTCGGCCTTCCGCCGGTAGAAGTGATCCATCATGCGGCCTACGGCCCGTTCGTTTCCGGGAATCATCCTTGCTGAGATGATCACCGTATCGCCGGCTTCAATTTTGAAATCCTTGTGTTCGTCAAGCGCGACACGTGATAACGCCGAGAGCGGCTCGCCCTGGCATCCGCCGGAAACAATACACACCTTTTCGCGCGGGTAATTGCGAATGTCTTTCGATCGGATGATGAGTCCCGGCGGGACCTTCAGGAACCCCAGTTCCTCAGCGATCGTCGTGTTGTCCGCCATGCGGCGGCCGAGAAAGGTAACCATGCGCCCAAAATGCTTCGCCTGATCCAGAACGAGCTGAATGCGCGGAATTGACGAAGTAAAGCAGGAGAGGACAATGCGACCCTTTGAGGTCCGGAAGATCGATTCAAAACGATCATTAACGCTGCGCTCGGAACCCGTGTGACCGGAGTGTTCCGCGTTCGTGCTATCGGAAAACAGAGCGAGGACGCCGCGATCGCCGTAGGCTGCCAGCGTGTGCAGGTCAAACGTTTTCCCATCGATGGGTGTCGGATCGATCTTGAAGTCTCCGGTGTGGATGACAGTCCCCGCCGGAGTCTGAATCGCAAGGGCAAACGAGTCGACGATGGAGTGCGTGACGTGGAAAAACTCAACCTTAAACGGTGCGATTTCCACGATGTCCTTGGCCTTTACCGTGTGGAGACTTGCGGATTCGAGCAGCCCGTGTTGCTCCAGCTTGTTTCGCACAAGTCCCATCGTGAAGCTGCTGCCATAAACGGGAACGTTCAGGTAAGGCAGGATGAATGGAAGCGCTCCGATGTGGTCTTCGTGGCCGTGTGTCAGAAAGATGGCTTTGACTTCGCTCTTGTTCTCGAGCAGGTAGCCGATGTCGGGCACGATGACGTCGACGCCAAGCAGCTCGTCGTCAGGGAACATCACGCCGGCATCCACCACGATGATGGATCCGCTACAGCGGAAGGCCATCATATGCATCCCAAATTCGCCGAGTCCGCCCAGCGGAACAACGTCAAGCGTTTGATCCGTCATCGGAGTTGATTATACACACGTAGAAATTGTTCGAGCGTGAGCGTTTCGGCGCGCGCATCAGACGAGAGCCCGGCGAGCTGCAGTACCGATGAAATTTCCTCGCGCGAACGTGCCGGGCACATTGTGACGAGATTGTTAATCAATTTCTTGCGCCGCGAACCAAAGGCTCGGTGGACAAAATCAGTGAAGTCTCTTGCATCGGGAACTCCGTGCGTCCATTCCAGTCGAATGACCGCGGAGTCGACTTTCGGTCGCGGCATGAATGCGCCGGGAGGAACGACGAAACCCCAGATTGGCGTAGCGTAATACTGAACAAGCAGGGAAAGCGGGCCGTAGTCTTTTGAACCGGGTTTGGCGCGCAGGCGTTCGGCGACTTCTTTTTGAAGCATGATGGTGACGTCGAGGATCTGATCGCGCGCTGCAATGAACTGCTTGAGAAGCGGTGTCGCAACGTTGTAGGGAAGATTGCCGACGAGATGAAAGGGTTCACTCGCAACTTGTGACAAATTCGTCTCAAGCGCGTCCGCCTCGATGACTTCCACATTCTGCGGTATGGAGGCGCGCAGCTTCGGGATGAGATCGGCGTCCACTTCGATTGCGATGACGCGGCGAGCGACCGTCGCGAGCTCTCGCGTGAGCGCGCCGGCACCGGGTCCGATCTCCACCACGGTGTCTGTAGGAACAATGGCCGCGAGTCGGACGATACGTTGCAGGATGTTGCGATCGGAGAGGAAGTGTTGGCCGTAGCGCTTCTTCAAAAACGTCCCGTACGGGATTCGAACCCGTGTTACAGCCTTGAAAGGGCCGTGTCCTGGACCGGGCTAGACGAACGGGACCTCGGTCAAACAACAGCCGTTGATTGTAGCAGGGGGAGGGAAGTGTGGTCTATCGCGGAAGCGAAATGATTCAACTGGAATCGCGCATCCGCGCTCAGGCAAACTGTCTGGCTGACATATGAGCAACACTGGAATTCGTAATATTGCAATCATCGCGCACGTAGACCACGGAAAAACGACGCTTGTAGACGCGATGCTGCGCCAGAGCGGAATCTTTCGTTCGAACGAGGATGTCGCTGAGCGCGTCATGGACTCCAACGAACTGGAACGCGAACGCGGCATCACCATCCTCGCCAAGAACACCGGCATCCGGTATGGCGGCGTGAAGATCAACATCGTCGACACGCCCGGGCACAGCGACTTTGGCGGAGAGGTCGAGCGTGCAGTGAAAATCGTCGATGGCGTGCTGCTGCTGGTCGACGCAAGCGAAGGTCCGCTTCCTCAAACGCGTTACGTCCTCATGAAGGCCCTCGAGGCCAAGTTGCCGGTCATCGCCGTCATCAACAAGATCGACCGGCCCGACGCGCGCATTCAGGAAGTTCTCAACGAGCTCTACGATCTCTTTATTGATCTCGACGCAAGCGAAGATCAGCTCGAGTTTCCGATCATCTATGCCAACGCGCGAGCTGGAATCGCAAAGGAGAAGTTGGAGGATTCTTCGGAAGATCTGCGGCCGTTGTTTGAGGTGATCGTGAAGCACATCACGCCTCCGGCAGGGGATCCTGAGGGATTGTTACAGATGCTGGTGGCGAATCTCGACTACAGCGACTACCTTGGCCGCCTGGCCATCGGGCGTGTCTTCAACGGCACGCTACGGCTGGGGGACGAAGTGGGCATCGTGAAACTCGATGCCAGCCTTCAGAAAACAAAGATCACGAAGCTCTATTCGTTCGAAGGGTTGAAGCGTGTGGACGAAACGATTGGAGGTCCCGGTGCGATTCTCGCAATCGCGGGTGTCGAAGGCATCAACATCGGCGAAACCATCACGCATCCGGAAACTCCGAAGGCTCTAGCGAGAATTCAGATCGATGAGCCGACGATCGCGATGATGTTCACCATCAACACGTCGCCGTTTGCGGGACGGGAAGGGACCTACGTCACGTCACGGAATCTGCGCGATCGCCTCGATAAGGAGCTGCTGACGAACGTGTCGATCCGTGTGGAACAGGCGGGAGGGCCGGAGTCGTTTCGTGTAATGGGACGAGGTGAACTCCAGCTGGCGATCCTGATCGAAACGATGAGGCGGGAGGGATACGAGCTCATGGTCGGCAAGCCGGAGATTCTCACGCGCGAAATCAATGGTCAGATGCATGAGCCGGTGGAGTTGCTGATTGTCGACTGCCCCGAACAGTTCCTGGGAGTGATTATCGAGAAGCTCGGCAGCCGGAAGGGCCGCATGGACAAGATGGTCAACCATGGTTCGGGTCGCGTGCGGCTGGAGTTTCAGGTTCCGACGCGAGGGCTGATCGGGCTTCGCAGCGAGTTGCTCACGGATACCAGGGGAACAGCGATTATCAACACGCTGTTCAGCGGATATGTGCCGTGGCAGGGAGATATTCCGTCGCGGCCGACGGGATCGCTGGTGGCGGATAGAACAGGGAAGTCAACGTCGTACGCGATCTGGAATCTGCAGGAACGGGGAGAGATTTTCATCACGCCAGGGACGGAAGTTTACGAAGGAATGATCGTGGGAGAGAACGCCCGCGATGTGGATTTGGATGTAAACATCGTGAAGGAGAAGAAGCTGACGAACATGCGCGCATCGACGGCGGATGAGGCGATACGGTTGGTGTCGCCGAGGATCTTGAACTTGGAGCAAGCGATCGAGTTCGTACGCGATGACGAGTACGTCGAGGCGACGCCGAAGTCGATCCGGATGCGGAAAAAAGTGTTGGCGGCGAATAAGCGGTAGGGGGTAGGTTTGCAGGTTTGAGGATCCCTCCTCCGGCCCTTCGGCCCACCTTCTCCCGGAGGGAGAAGGACGCTCTGCGGGTTTCCCCTCTCCCCCCGGGAGAGGGGGCCGCGAAGCGGCGGGTAAGGGATTAGAGGCTTTCACGCCGTCTGCCCCGCCGCAAACCCGGACGCCCACGCCCATTGAAAGTTGAACCCACCGAGTTGCCCGGTCACGTCCACCACTTCCCCGATGAAATACAACCCCGGCACTTTCTTTGACTCCATCGTTTGCGATGAAAGTTCATTGGTATCGACACCACCGGCCGTCACCTCCGCCTTTGCATAGCCTTCGGTTCCGCTCGGTGGTACCCTCCAAACGTCCTCCTTCCACGTCCGAGCCAGACGTCGCGGTTTGTGGCCGACGGCTTCAATAGTCACCACCTCACCCGGTTTCCAGTACGACGAAATCTGCAGAATCGCCGGCCCGCTTAACCCGCGGTGCGTCAACAGGACGTTTTCGCGGAAGCGAATGCGCCCGCACGTAACGTCCGCTTCAAACGAAACACCATGCAAAGCATGCAATTCCTTAGGCTCATCGAACGTCAGCGGCACCAGCCCGGGACGCAGCGCCGTCACATGCAACCCAAACTGCTTCGCGATGCGATATCCAAAATCCGTCGCGCCGAGTTTTGGAATCGAGAGCCCGCCGGTTGCGATAACCAGCGACTCGCTTTCGAGTGCGCCTCGGTTCGTTTCGACATCGAAAGCTCTGTGAACAGAGCTCACGCGGCACTCCGTAAGGATTATCACTCCTGCGTCCGTGCACTCCTTTCTCAGCATCGCCAGAATTTCCCTGGATGATTCGTCGCAGAACAGCTGGCCCAACTTTTTCTCATGCCACCGGATCTTGTGGCGCTCGACGAGTTGCAGAAATGTCTCAGGCCTGTAGCGGCTCAGCGCGGATTTTGCGAACGAGGGATTCTGCGAAATGAAATTCTCCGGCTGCGTGTGCAGGTTCGTGAAGTTGCAGCGCCCTCCACCGGAGATTCTGATCTTTTCTCCGATACTTGTATTGTGCTCGAGCACGAGGACTTTACGTCCACGCTTGCCGGCTTCGATGGCGCACAGGAGTCCTGCCGCCCCGGCTCCCACGACAATGACGTCTGCTTTCATTTCGAGGTCACGAATTCTGGCATGATATAGGGAACAAATTTTAAGGAGAGTTTTGCCCATGCCTGCAATGCACGAAATCGACTACAAAATTATTGGCGAGGACATGCAGTTCGTCGAAGTCGAACTGGATCCGGGCGAAGCGACAGTCGCCGAGGCCGGCGCGATGATGTACATGGAAGATGGTATCGAGATGGAGACCATTTTCGGCGATGGCTCGCAGCAGCAAGGCGGCGGATTTCTCGGCGCGTTGATGGGTGCCGGGAAGCGACTGCTGACCGGAGAGTCGCTGTTCATGACGGTGTTTTTCAATCGCGCGAATGGAAAACGCAAACTTGCCTTCGGGGCGCCTTACCCCGGCAAGATTGTCGCTGTCCATCTGGCTGAGATCGGCGGAGAGTTGATCGCTCAAAGAGACTCGTTCCTCGCCGCGGCGAAGGGTGTGAGCATCGGTATCGCATTCCAGCGTCGTCTGGGCGTGGGACTGTTCGGCGGCGAGGGTTTCATCATGGAGCGTCTACAGGGAGACGGGTGGCTTTTCGTGCACGCAGGTGGGACGTTGTTGCAGCGGGAGCTAAAGCCAGGTGAGACGCTGCGGATCGATACGGGTTGCATCGTAGCGTTCCAGCCGAGCGTGTCTTATGACATCCAGTATGTGGGCAAGATCAAGAGCGCCTTATTCGGCGGCGAAGGCTTGTTTTTTGCGACACTGCGCGGCCCCGGACATGTATGGCTCCAGTCTCTGCCGTTGAGCCGTATGGCCAATCGGATTATCGCGGCCGCTCCAGGCGCCCTCCGCGGAGGACGGGAAGAAGGCTCCATCCTGGGAGGGTTGGGAGGAATTCTTGACGGTGACAACTCATAAAGAGCCAGCGCATTGATTCTCTTGGTGTCCCATGGCCGCTTGCTATAATCGACGGCGCCTGTATGGATGCAGATAGCAGTATTGACCAGAGCTTGCCTGAGAGACCTTCCGACGACCCGGCTCTTCGGAAGACCCGTGCCGACGCGTTGGGAACAATGCGTACGGAGGTCACGATACTCTTCAGCGACATAAAAGGATCGACCTCCTACTTCGAACGCAGGGGAGACGCTGAAGGGCTCGCGATGCTGCAGCACCATAATGATCTGCTGTTCCCCGTCATTCAAAACAGTGGTGGCCGAGTCGTAAAGACCATCGGCGATGCGATCATGGCGTGCTTCAAAGATCCTGTGGGCGCTATCAAAGCGGCCATCCAGATGCAGCAGGTCATGGAAGATGATCGGGCTGTAACGGAATCCTTCGATGACCACATTCATATCCGCGTTGCTTTGCACATGGGGCCCGGTCTCGAGAAGGACAATGACGTCTACGGCGACGTCGTCAACGCATCCGCTAAGGTTCAGCAGCAGACCGAACCCGACCAGATTATTATCACGGACGTGCTCGTGGAAGCTGCCCACGAAGCCGGCGCCCAATGTGTGAAACTCGGCCGAGCCGAGATGAAGGGCAAGGACGAGGCTATCGAGCTTTATGCCGTTGCGTGGTCGGACGCAGCGGAGGAGCAGTTGCTCGAAGAAGTTCAAAGACAGTTCGAAGTGAGGCACCGCGAACTTCGCCGCCAGAAGGACGAGATCGAAACCGAGCTTGAGGCTTCTCGCGATCAGTGGCGCGCCGAACGCCGCCGTCTCACCGGAGAGATTGAAGAACTCGAGGCAGAAGTTGAACGCACCAAGGAAGCCGCCGCCAAGGGTGCTTCAGCCGACCTTCAGGCCCAGATCCGCTATCAGTTGGAAGAATCCAACCGTACAAAGCATCAGATGGAAAAAGAAGCCGCTGCGGCTCAGGCTCGCTGGGAAAGCGAACGTGCGCGATTCCAGTCGCAAATCGATTCGCTTCAGGGGGCTGCGCTGCAGGCGATGGAGCAGACACATAATCCGGCACGCCTCGCGCTGGCGGTGCGCGAGCAGGTGGAGATACGTCTGAAGGAAGCGCGAAAAGATTGGGAACTTCAGTGGGAGAGTGAACGGCGCCGGCTTCAGAATGAGATCGACTATCTTAAAAAAGTCGGCAACGCGGACGGTCAGAAGGAAGCAGCGCGTCGAGCCGTGCTCCAGAAGCTTGGCAAGGTTCCGCCTGCAAGAGCCGTGAAGTCGGCGGAAGAATGGCAACGCGACTTCGATGCAGAGAGAGTGAAGTTCGACACGGAGCGGGACGAGTTGCGAAACAAATTGCAGCAGGTCGAACGTCAGGTTCGGCATAACCGTGACGAAATTCGTCAGGAGATTTACTCCGAGATGCGCGCGCAGTATGAGCCGAAGCTCGAAGCCTACGAGCATGAACGAAAGCGGCTGCGTGATGACCTGGAATCGGCGACTGTGCAGCTTGCGCAGGAACGGCAGCGGCTGACGACACGCATCGAACAACTCGAACAATCGATCCTGGACGCTCAGGAAGCGGTCCGCAAACAGATGGCGGCGGAGCTGCAGGCCGACTTTGACGTTCGCGTCGAAGAAGCAAACCGGATGAGGATCCGTAGCGAACGCCGCGCCCAGGATTCCGCTGAAGAGGCCGAAGCCTCGATGCGCCGCGCAAACAGGGAAATCGCTCGCTTGCAGGAAGAACTCAAGGAAGCCCGCGAGATCGCATTCCGAGCTCAGCGCGGGATTCGATCGTCCACGCCGACCACGTAGAAGCCGACCAAGGTCATTAGACACCCCCTCCGTGCTAAGCTCCCGCCATGGATTTGATGCAGTTAGAAATGTTTGTGGCGACGGCGGAACTTCGCAGCGTCCAGCGCGCCTCGGAGCGCGTCTTTCGCACACAACCTGCGGTGAGTATGGCAATCCGCAAGCTGGAAGAAGAACTCGGTACATCGCTCTTCGACCGCGCGAACAGGGGCAATTATCAACTCACGGCGGCGGGCGAAGTGCTCTTCACCTACGCGCAGCGTCTGCTCGGACTGCGTGACGAGGCGCTCACGCACGTTAAGGAACTGCAGAGTCTCGAAGATGGACGCGTCCGGATCGGCGCCAACGAAAGCACCGGTAACCATCTGCTGCCGCGGTTAATCCAGGCCTTTCGAAAAAAATATCCCAAGATTCGACTCGATGTGACGCGACAGAATTCGCGCCAGCTGATCCATGACCTCCGGGACAACATGGTTGATCTCGCGCTGATTTCTTTTGCTCCGGATGAAAAAGATATCGAGACAACGCCGATCATGAAGGACGCGCTTGTGCTCATCGCAAGTCCCGATCATCCATTCGCGAAAAAAGGAAAGGTGAATCTTCGCGAACTTGGCGGCGAATCGTTCATCGCGCACACGGTAACGTCACAGTCCCGCCAAAAGGTCGTGGAAGCGTTTCGTTCGAGCGAAACGCCGCTGCGTATTGTCATGGAAGTGGCGATGATCGAAACCATCAAGGAATTGGTGGAGATGAAGCTCGGCCTTGCCTTTGTGCCCGAGATGAGCGTCCAGGACGAAATCCAGCGCGGTGAACTCGTTCGCGTTGCGGTCGACGGTTTTCAATACGAGCGGACGCTCTACCTGGCCCGCCGCCGCTCGCAGGCGCATTCCCACGCTGCACGAGAATTCGCGGAAACCGTGTTTGGCACCCTGAAGCGAGCCGCCGACTAGCCTCTGCGCCCCTGAGCCTTCTCGTGATTGATCTTCACGTAACAGCCGCGGTGATAGATTTTTCCGTGATGTACCGAACGGTTGTCATAGGGGGCAATTCGGATCGAACACCGATGACACCAGACCGGAGCGGATATGATGGGCGATCTTGCCTTTGTCGTTTTCAACGTTCCTCCCTGTAAAAAGAAAAGGGTGAGGGGTTTGACTCAACCTGTAATAAAGCGTGAGGAGATTCTTGGATGGGAATCGCCCAGAACTGGTCCCGGCGTCAATGAATTGACACGATTTCGGGTGCCCCCGGCGGGAATTTGAAATTGGACAAGTCCGGGTATCCCAGAGATCTTAAAACCGAAATTACAAGATTTTAGATTGGACGGGCAGATCCTGTGGTTGCGGTCCAATTTGAGATTTTGTAATTTCGGTTTTAAGTTCCCCGGACTTGTCCAATTTCAAATTCCCCCGAACTTACCCCTCATGAAGCCGCCACTAACAGGTCAAGGTTCCGGGCTCTCCGCGGAAGCGGGCTTTCCTTTCTCTGCACGAATGACTCCACTCTTATCCGTAAAAAAGTGTCGGGCGTCTGGAGTATGCGGCGTGGCGGAGACCGTATAGCTCACTGCATCGGCGCTGGGTAGCATCTGGATGGTGTAGCCTTCAGCGGCAGGCTCCCCTTTCAGGAGACTATCGGCGATGAGTTCATCTGTGCGTTGCGCATACCGCCGCGTTCTACGAATGAAGTCGGCCTGTGCGCGGTTGATTTCCTTCAGTGCGGCGATCGCTGCATTTTCGTCGGGAGGCTTGGCGGCACCTTCGGGCGCGGCTGGCCGATCGCCGCTTGAGCAGGAAGCAAGCAGGGAAGCGGCAATCCACAACAGGAGAATTCTTCGAATAATGCGCATAGTTTTGCGCAGATCCTAGCACGATTCGTTGAGCAGGTTTCCGTGCTGCACTATCATGAGCGTAAATGAAAGCGTTTCTGCTGGCTGTTGCTTTGCTCTTGATGGCTGCCGCTCTGAGTACCCCGTTGTGGGTTCGGCCGTCAACATCCGCGCGCCGGCCACCACGGTTGCACAAGTCGGTTGTGTCCGGACGCATCAAGGGAGAGTTCACCGATGCCCCCTGGGCCGGAATCCCTCTCTCCCTGGGCAGCGAAAATGTCACGCTCAAGCCAGATGGCAGGTTCAGCTTTACGGTAGTGCCGGGAATTCACATTCTCAAGGTGTGCTGTTCGTTGCGATTTCAGCAGATCTATCGCGAGATCGAAGTCGAGGATCGAGACTTGTACTTCGAGTTGGAAGCTCGACCCTTATTGAAGATTGTCGGCTATCTATCAACACCTCCTGAAAAACCGCTCAACTATGCGCTCAAGGTTTCGGCCCGGCGGATTGGCACGAACACGGTCGACAGAACCGTTATCGCGTTCGACGGATCGTTTGCTCTTCATCTCACCGAGGGCGATTGGCGTGTCGAGTTGGACAACCTCAAGGTGGGCCACGTTCTGGACTCCGTTATGCTCGATGGCGTCCAGATTCACGATCAGCAGTTCACGATATCGAATGTTTATGGGCCCGCTTTGCCGCTCCGGATTAGCCTGAAGTAGTGATATTCTTCCCCGCGAAACACTTCCAGGACAAAAAGGAGTCGACCGATGGTTCAAAAGCTTCCCCAGCCTCTCATCGATCTGTACAACGTGTTCATTCACGGCGGAATGTCGCGCCGTGAATTCATGGAAGGTATAGAAAAATACGCGGTGGGCGGTCTCACTGTCGCGGTGATCGCCGATGCTCTGATGCCGAACTATGCGCTCGGCCAGGTCGTACCGAAAACGGACAGCCGCTTGAAAATTGAAGCCGTTACTGTGCCTTCCCCCGCCGGCAACGGTACGATCAAGGGAGTATTAGCGCGCCCGTCCTCTGCTGCAGCGAACGCAAAGTTGCCCGGCATTCTTGTTGTTCACGAAAACCGTGGCCTGAACCCTCATATCGAAGACATCGGACGCCGTCTGGCTCTCGAGGGATTCATGACGCTGGCTCCGGATGGATTAACCTCCGTCGGTGGCTACCCGGGCGATGATACAGAGGGTGCCACGAAGTTTGGTCAGGTGAATGGTCAGAAGATGGCTGAGGATTTCTACGCCGCGGCAATGTGGTTAAAGGCTCGTCCGGATTGCACGGGTAAGATCGGCGTTACCGGCTTCTGCTATGGCGGCGGTGTCGCGAACAATCTGGCTGTACGAATGGGCGCGGACCTTGCGGCTGCAGTTCCGTTCTATGGACAGATGCCGACGAACGCGGCCGATATCGAAAAGATCAAAGCCGCGGTTCTAGTCCATCACGGCGCGATGGATACGCGCCTGGCTCAGGCTTGGCCCGCATACGATGCTGCGTTGAAGGCGGCGAACGTCACGCATGAAGGCTACGTTTACGAAGGCGCCGTTCACGGTTTCAACAACGACGCTACACCGCAACGCTACAACGAAGCCGCTTCCAAGCTCGCCATGCAGCGCACGATCGCCTGGTTCAAGAAGTACCTCGCGTAAGGGGGAATTAGGGGACGGGGAGATCTGGGGACAGACTCCGAATTCGAACTGGAAGGCCGAGCGACATTGCAGATCCGTTAGTTCGAATTCGGAGTCTGTCCCCAGATCTCCCCGTCCCCTAATTCC
>Ga0157375_10004272_pt1 | contig 12393 bp, 17 predicted proteins | sample M35metaG_FD_115311 | JGI IMG/M metagenome (GOLD analysis project Ga0157375, IMG submission 115311) | Miscanthus rhizosphere microbial communities from Kellogg Biological Station, Michigan, USA - M3-5 metaG | ecosystem: Host-associated > Plants > Roots > Rhizosphere > Soil | place: USA: Michigan...
CCTCCTGACTCGGCCTCTTCGGTCAAGCCAGGCTCTGCGTCCCCCCGGACGCTCTCGCCGCCGTCGGCGGGGGGTCAGTTTTCGACCGGCGAGAGGGGGTCAGTATTCAGGCGGCACCTACACTAGCAATTGCGCTGAGGAGTGCAGTCCAGGCGCTTCGAATCGCGGCTTGTTCAGTTCCTGCCTGCACGCCTCGACGCCAATCGGGCGGCGCTATACGCCGTATCCAGCCCCGCGCAGGGGCTTCGAGCCTCATTTCGAGGCGATTGCCCTGCTCCGACTCCAGCTCCAGCTTGCCGCCTTCGACCGCGTATGAAGTTGATTCCAGCGATGCGGCGTCCAAAATGATTGGCTCGACTGAGCGTGACTCGAGCGCTGCGAGCACAGCCGCGGCATGCTCGTCGTCGGCGTTGCCGATAATCAGAGGCCGCGTCGTCAGGATTCGCCAGGGTGGAGCATCTCTTCGAGCTCCTCGCGGTCTCGGTCGACCGTCTCCTTGGCGGCCGTATTAATCGTCTCGCCGTTGGCCGCAGTCGCCGGCGCTGGCGCCGCGAGCTGGCTGTAGAGGCTGCCAGTCAGAACCTCATCCAGTCGATCAGCAGACACCCTGCGCCATTTCCTCGATAGAGAGCGCCTCGACGTCGTTGTCGATCGTCTCCTTTGCCTTGGTCGACACCGTCTCGCCTTTGGGTGCGCTTACGGGCACGGTCGCGCCAAGCGCTTCGTAGAGGGACGTTGGCGTGGAGGGCTCGGCCATCTGCTGGTGCCTACTCTCGCACACTCTTCTGAGACGTGGCTTTCAATCGGCTCTTTTTTGCTGGTACTCGTGCTGGAACGCGGTCAAGCGGCCGGACTGTCGGGTCCGAGAATCTCGGTCAAGTACTCGACGACGGTGGCCGCGATCAGGACGCCCGCCCGGGCTTCGGCCTGCCCGAGTTGCCTGCCTTGCCTGTGATGCGCGGCGCTGCTGAGGTCGCTGAGCGTCTTCCATAGATTGTCGAGGAGTGCCCTTGTTGGCGAATCAGCCGGAAGCGCAAGCTTCTCGCCGACCCGCTCGGCGATCGGCTTGCCGTCTGCCCCGAGGTGGTCCGCGACGGCGTCGCGCAGATCTCGGCAGGCTTGAACAGCACCGCGGTAGTCGCCTTCGTCATATCTATGGCGCGCCGTGTCAATCGCTGCGGCCGCCTCGGATCCGATGGCAGAAGAAGCCGCGGGAAGGTGCACGGCGATCAAGCGAACCGCGTCGGCGCCGAGACCCGGCAGCACCTGAGCAGCCCAGTCCTCGCGACGCAGACGCAGTTCAAGCGATTCGACCTTGGCGTTCTGCAGCGCCCAGAGATCTGCGGCCAATCCGGTCGCCGCTGCGACCGGATGGCCCGGCGGCCCCGGCCTGGGTGCATTCTCGCTTTGGCGCAGCCACGCGGCAGCTACATAGAGCCGTAGGCCAAGTGGAACCTGACCGTCGCCGAGACGTTGAGCGTAGTCTTCGATCAGTCGGACCTGCTCGCGGGAGAGAGGGAAGCGGAAGGCCACTGGATGTTCGACCGGGCTGGATGGGATCGAGGACCAAAAGCCGGCCTGGCTCCTCGTGCCGGACACTCGCGCCGGGGACCCCAGCGCGGGTCCGAGTGCCAACTCCGCACCGGCAGGCAGGATCAGCTCCGCCTCCATCTCGGTGATCGCAATCGTCTGGCCCGCCTCGCGAGGGTCGAGTTGGATCGAGCCGGGGACCAGTATGGCGGGGCTGAGGGATCCGCCCTCGCCGCGGACCAAGGCGGGGTCCACTCGCAGCCATCCGACCCGGAAGTTGCCGATCAAGATGCTCGCCTGTCCGTTCATCCTTTGTAGGTTGAAGCACCGTGGCGATGGGGTAGTGAACCTGGATGATCGGCGCACCTGGCCGTCCGGCGTTCTGCAGTGGGCCACCGAGCACGCGAAGCGCATTGATGTAGCCGCCGGCGAGTACACGAGCGATCTGCCTGGGGTGCTGCTGGAGCACGAGCCAGAGCTGCGAGCGCTGCTCGAGGGTCAGAAGCTGCTGGCCTTCCACTGCACCCGGCTGCTCGATTACGAGGCGATCTGGATCCGCGAGGAAGGCCTGCGTCGGCTCACGCCCGACCTGGTCGACCGCCGCATCGATGGAGCCTTCGAGCGCGGCTACATAAGCAAAGAGGAGCGCGAGCGCCTTCGTGTCAACACCGTCTTCGCACTTAACGAGGAGCGGCACCGGGAGGGGCAAGTCTGTCTCGTCATCGGCCGTGATGCCTTTGATGACGAGATCCGTGGTTGCCAGCCCTTGCTGTTGAGCTGGGGAGGCGAGGCCATCTATTGGGGAGCGCGGCAGGATCGCGCGGCTCCGCGGCTGGGCCGTCCAGCAATTGTCGTCGTGCGCGTTGATCCCAGCGTCGATCGCGAGACGCTGCGCACCTTCCCTGGCCTCGGCAATCTCTTCGTCGGGGCCCTGGTGGGCTCCGAGAGGCTCTTCGCAGACGGCTTCTTTCGCCGGGACATCTCAGCGGCGGAGGTAGTCGGCATCTGGCGTCCTGGCGACGCGGAGTACGACCGCCATTCGCAGCTCCCGCGGTGAGATCAGCGACTAGAGCTTTGCGCTACGGTCTCTTTACATACCCCCGGTGTGTATTCGCCAGAGGCTATGCACGCCGGATACCTGCATCGGTCGCTCATCTACGCTCAGCTCTGCGGTGTTTTTGAAGAGGTGGCCACAACGGCGATGACCTCGATCTCGATGTAGCATGTGGGTCGCACCAGCGCGCCAACCTCGATGAGGGTGCTGGTGGGGCGGGGCTTGTCGAAGTACTCATCCCGGATGCTGGAAACTAGCGGGAAATCGCTCATGTCCGTTAGGAAGATCTGCGCCTTGACGACATCTTTCATCGACAGGCCCCCGGCGTCGAGAATGGCCTCGATCCGGTCGAAGACATAGCGGGTTTGAACTTCCACGTCCGTTGAGATCACGTCGCCGGCATCGTCAATGGCGATCTGCCCGGTGACAAACACGATGCGTGTGTCACCCACATCGACGGCAAGACCGTGGGAGTAGCCAGACGATGGCGGAGTTCCACCGGCAGGGACGAGCTTTTCGCGATAGACCACGTGTGCCTTCTCCGATGCCTGCTACCGCGACGACTCCAGGAAGGTACCAGCGATTTCGTCGAGGATCTCCTCTTTACCCGCATACCAGCCGGAAGCCCGAGGCCAATGCGAGACGACATCGGTAAACCCGAGCTCCTGTGATCGTCCGACAAAATCGCTGAACGTATCCATGCTGGAGAGGGAATAGACGGGCGCGGCATCCAGCGACAGGTACCGCGCTGCATCCTGCCCCGATCTGCCCCGTGCAGCGAGCTCTTCATCAAAGCGAGCGCAGTTCTGCGCCACCGACGACCACCACGACTCCAAGTCGTCGGTTTGAGCGCCGGTGGTGATCCAGCCATCGCCATACTGTGCCGCAAGGGAAATCGAGCGGGGTGCGTTCGCGGCCACGATGTAGGGGACGCGGGGTGACTGGACTGACCCCGGCGCGCTCCGCGCATCCACGGCCGAGAAGTACCGGCCCGCCGACGTCGTAGACGTGTTGCTCAGTATGTGGTCGAGTAGCGAGACGAACTCGATGAAGCGGTCCACGCGCTCGCGTCCAGTCAGTTCAGCCCGGCCGAGCACCGCGGCGTCGAAGCCTTTGCCACCAGCGCCCACGCCGAGCAGGAAGCGCCCATCGGATATATCGTCCAGCGCGGTGATCTCGCGCGCGAATGCCGCAGGGTGGCGGTGGTTTGCGGACGCGACATGCGTGCCCAGTCTGATGTGTGAGGTCACAAGCGCGGCGGCCGCCAGGGTGGGCACTGCGTCGAACCACGGGCCATCGACGAGGTCTCGCCAGCCAAGGTGGTCGTACGTCCACGCGTGGTCGAAGCCGTAATCCTCAGCCCGGCACCAGAGATGTTGGGCCTCGGTCCATCGATACTCGGGCAAGATCACGATTCCGAATTTCAAGGTTCCTCCTCGCTGTTCAATCCGGTCTCTCAACGATCTCGACGACGCTTCCGGGTGAGAGCGCGCGGCTGTCCCGCACGATCTCGACCCAGACGCCGTCGGGATCCTTGACGTAGAAGAAGTCGATCATCGTCCGACCCCGGCGAAGCTCCGTTACCTCGCATTGTTCTGAAACCAGAAACTCGCGCGCCTCCTTGATGTCCTCCACGCTGAGTCCGAAATGCCGCACTCCGAGCTGTGGGATGTCGTTTCCGACCGCGAGGTCTAGTGCCGGTGACTCGGAATTGGCCGCGAAGGCGAACAACTCGAGCACTGTGTCGTCGAGCTTGAGATGGCTGATCTGCAGCTCACAGGTGCCTGACTTCCAACGCAGCACTTGCTGGAATCCAAGGCGCGAATAAAACGCAATCGACGCCTCGATGTCGCGCACACTAACCGTCACGTGATGGCTGGTGAATCGGGGTCTTTTCATCTCCCGCACGGTGCCTCAACGTGCCATATAGAGGCGCTTGAGTTCATCCAGCGAAAGCCTGTCCGCCTTGCATGCCGCGATAATCGGCGCCTCGGCGGCGACGAATTCGGCTGCCCGGGTGGCCACGTCTCCGATCAGGTGGCTTGGGAACGCAACGGCTCCGTGTTGGTCTGCGTGGACCAGTTCGTCGTGGGAGACGGACATCCCGAATACGTTGACCTGGCTGCCAAAGTCGGCGATATGCACGAAGGCGTGTGAGGGTCGCAGCCCGCGACTAAGCAGCAAGACGTCGGCTGGGAGATTGTCGACATCGCGGACGCTCCCATCGGTGACAACGGCCTGGACGCCCATCGCTCGATGTATTCGCGTGTTGAACTCCCCCCAAAAGGGGCCGGTTCCCGCATCGTCCCCGTCGAGGTCCTGCATTACGCAGACCTTTGGCATCTCACTGCCCTCGTGGACGTACTCGTAGTATTTGAGGCGCTCGCGCTTCAGCGCGTCCGCCGCTCGATCGGCCCGGATCGCCGAGCGCATCGTCGCCGTGCGGGCCAAACCCACTACGGGCGAGCTGCCAGCGTTGACCGCGACCATCCCCTTGCGGGTGTAGCCGTAGCCACGCCTGCCGGGCTCGAGCATCTCCAGGGCGTTGCAGATCGTAGGCGTGTCGAATTCGCGCAGGCGGGCCAGCTCCGCCTCTGTAGGGCTCATACCGGCGTCCTCGCGCCGTCGCAGATACGGCGGATCTCAGCTGCCACGTTGCGCGGGGAGGGACTACTTATGATTGCCTCGCCGACGATGACGACCTTCACGTTTGGTGCCTGTGCGCATTCCTCCACGTTATCCGGGCGAATGCCGCCAGCGACGGCGACGGCTGGCAGCACGCGCTCAATTGCGGCAGCGCGCACTGCTTCGATCGGCGGTCTCCCACCAACTGTCTGCTCGTCCTTGCCACGATGCAGGATCATGTAGTCGAACGGCAACCCGCCGATGCGCGCGGTTAGCTCGGTGACCGTTTCAACACCGAGGCTGTCCACGTAGGTCTCCGTGCCGAGTTCCGTCGCCGCCTCGCACACTGCCTCCAGCGTCTCAAAAGGAGCGCCGCCCTCCACGATTACGCCGCTGGCGCCCGCTTCGACGCAGTCGCGCGTGATCTGCCGGCCGCGGTCCATGATCTTGGGATCAGCAATCAGCGGCATCTCAGGGAAGCGCGCTCTCAGCGCGGAGATGGCCCGGGGCAAGCCCTCGGAGTTGATCAGCGGGGTGCCCACCTCCAAGCGGTCGACGAATTCGATCGTCGACTCCGCGATCCTGATTGCGAGCTCGACATCAGTGACGTCGAGTGCCAACTGGATCTGCACAGTCTCAGGTAGCAATCGCAATGACCTCGACCTCCACCTTACAGCCCTCGCGGACGAGAGCCGATACCTCCACGAGCGTGCTTACTGGCTTGGACTCGCCGAAATACTCGTTGCGGATCGCCGACACCGCGGCAAAGTCGTCGATATCCGTGAGAAAGATCTGCGCCTTGACGACATCGGCCATCGAGGTGTTGCCAGCCTCGAGGATCGAGACGATCCGCTCGAAGACGAACCGGGTCTGCTCGGTGATGTCGTCCGAGACAAGGTTGCCCTCGCTGTCGATCGGGATCTGTCCCGTCACGAAGATCATCCGGGCGGTGCCTAGCGGGACGACATAGCCATGGGAATAAGCTCCCATCGGAGGCGTCATGTCGGCGGGGTTTAGCTGCTGTCGGTTCATGGCGTGGTCTCTCCTGTTGTTGTTTTCTGGCTTCAGGCAAAGATCAGGAGCCCAGCGCACCCGATCAATGCCGCGTTTGCGGTCATGTGGATTGGCTTGATTGCCTTCTTCGAAATCCGCGAGCGTGCGATTCGCAGGATCATCAGCCATAGGACGAACCACAGTCCGTCTCCCAGCAGGATCCCCGCGCCGTAGGCGAGCCCATTGCCGGAGGCGACTACAGCAGCGCCCATGCCTGACCACAGCACAAGCCCGTAGGGGCTGAGAGTGCTCAGCGCCACGCCCTTCGAGGCGATTAGAGTCGCTTTTGCGTTGGAACCCATCTCTACCTGCGTTGCGGGGCCGCGGTAGATCGAGCGTATGGCGATTCCCGCGATCATCGTCGCGGCAAGCACCCGCACCCAAAGGTGCTTGGTGTCGACTGCCCCGGCCTCACTTGCGCTGGTGAAGACCGTGGCGAGGATGGTCAGCAGCACCGCATCTCCACCCCAGGCACCGAAGGCGAGGGGGAGCGCCTCCCCCGGCTGACCGGTCAGCCCGACCTTCGTTATCTCCACGTTGACAGGCCCGAACGATGATCCAGCGCCGAATCCGAGGAGGCAAGCTGCAGTGATTAGGCCCATCGCTACGCGACTCCTCGTCCGCCATCCACGCTGAGGATCGCGCCGGTAGTCCAGCTGGATTTGTGCGCATCGGCGAGAAACAGGATCGCCTCGGCGATGTCATCGGGCTCGCCGATGCGGCCGATCGGATGAGAAGGCTCCATTTCCGTCACCCAGCTGGCGTATCCGGCCTCATCCTCGAACAGGCCGGCGCTCTTCTGCAGGTTCGTCCTCACGACCGAGGGGTTGACTGAGTTAACGCGGATGCGCATCGGCGCGAGCTCGCGTGCCAAGGACTTGGTGAGCATGTCGACGCCGGCCTTGCTCACCGAGTAGGAGAGCGAGGAACAGGGGCGCAGTGAACACACCGAGGACACGTTGACTATCGAGGATGCGGGGGCACCCACTGCCAGCAGGTCGAGGCATGCCTTTATTAGGTTGAACGGTGCGTCGAGGTTGGTCCGCATGACACGTCGCCATATCTCGGCCGTCTCATGGCGAACCCCTCCACCTGAGATCGTGCCTGCGGCATTGACCAAGAGATGCAAGGCGTCACCGCGGTTGGCTACGGCCGTGGCCACTTCGTCGGCGAACGCCTCGTCGGCGAGGTCGCCGACGAGCACCGTGAGCTGCTCGCTTTCCTCATCGGAAATGGAGCTTTCGAATTCCTCGGCGTGCGTGTTAGAGAGACCGACCGCGATGACATCGGCCCCGGCACTGAGAAGTCGCCGGGAAACCGCCGCGCCGATCCCTGACGTTCCACCTGCAATACAAGAGAGCATCTTGACTAATCCTTTCAGTGGGTTAAGCGACGCGATAGCGGATGGCGTAAAGGGGTGCTTTGGGCTTGTCGACCGTCAAAGAGATGAGGTGTGGCTCTGACGACCAGGGAATGTCGAGGTCACGCTCGTACCACTCCTCTGGTGAGTAGGGCGCGAGGCTTGGCGTGTGGTCGAGTTGATTGAGCTCGCCATCGTCAGCCAGGTATTCGCCACAAACGTTCGAAGGCTCGAAATTAAGGCAGAGCTTGAACTCAAGTCGCTCCACTCCGTGGGTCCAGCGGACCAGCGCAATGCTCATGATCTCCTCCACGGGTGAGAGGACCGCGAGCTCGCCAGGCAGGCGGATCGCGTAGGTGATGTCGAACTCCTCGTTCGGTGCAATCGCTTGCGGGAATAGGATCCGAAAGCCATGTTGGTAGAGAGGCACGTCCCCGGGAAGCAGCGGCTCGACGACCAAACGCTTGCGGGAGGTCGTGTCGTATGCTCGGATCTCGGTTTGCTCGAACGTGATCCGCGCCTCTGAGGACTCGGCGTAGACGAGTCCGGCGCTCGGCTTGGAGGTGACGTTGACGCCGCAAAGGCGGCGCAGCGAGTAAAAGTCGCCCGACGGGTAGTCGAGCAGATCGTGACGGACCACACGGGTGTAGCGGTGCGTCGAGTCCACATGCTCGGGGTCAACCCGAAGGCTGAGGCCGGATCCCAGCCGCGATACCAAAAGCCGGTTCAGCACCTGCTTGCTGGCTATGGGCTCGCTCTGTGCCGAAGCGGGCGGCGACGGCGAGAGAATGAGCGGGCTGGCCTTTGCGAGCTCCCGAAGTTGATCGAGCTCCGTGCGAATTCCAGGGATCTCGTCGATCAGATCGTAGTCGATGGCGGACCGCTCCCGCCGGTCCACGATCTCAATCAGGGAGGAGAGAAGATCCTGTTCGCCCCCGCCTATTCGCTTCGCTAGCAACGCGGCAATCTGCTGATAGCACCAGTCCACATGGCCTCCGTAGCGTCCGCGGGCGCGCTCGATCCAGTCGAATGACTCGGCTTTCTTCGAGCGCAATCCGTCGATGAGCGGTCCGCGACTGGCAATTTCGAGCGCCCTGTCGTACTTCTTCGAGTTACGGGCGATGTCGAACTCCCGCGTATCGACGGAGAGTCCCAGGAGGCTGACCATGAGGTCTTGCCGGCGAACGTGCTCGATGCCGGAGTCGAGCGCCTCGAACGCCACGCGAAGGTGATCAACAAGCCCGTTGAGCGATGCACGCGCATTGCGCTTCTCCGCCCACCACAGGCGCTCAATCAAGCGCTCGTCCGAGATGGCCAGATTCGTGCCCTCGAGCACGATGATCGCCAGCGCCGACTTGAGCTGCGGGCGAAGTTTGACCGTCTCATTGGTGTCGGTCCGCCGCAGGGTCGGTGGCCCGAATAGCTGCAGCTCGATGGTGCTTGGGGCGGTCATCGCGCGCAAGCTTAAGCACGATCCAGCACGCCGAGCAAAACGATGAGAGAAATTTGAGAGCCAGCCTAGCCTCTGTTGGGACTCCGATGCGAATCCTATGAAAAACGCAGGCTAGTTGTTCCCCGTCGCTCGAAAGCGGCCCCCGTAAGCCGAAAGTGAACCTCAGCGAAGGGATACAACAATGCTCTCAAGGCCCGTGCACCCTACCACGTCAACTTCAGTTGTTATAGGAAACTTGCTTGTCTTCGGGGGGAGCTCAATATGGCCGCGCTGATTGTTGAGGCGGTCGTTGGCGCCCTGGCCCTGCTGCTCGCCGTCGACGGAATTCTTACGGGGGTGGTCGGGGTGGGGATCGTCGGGCTCGTCTTTGCCGCGATCGCCTGGGGCATGCTGCTTGGGCAGCTTCTCAGGGGGGATCGGGCATAGGTCGCGCTGACAGGCATTCCTTCTGACGGAGGTCTCGGTAGAGCCTGCGGCGCCCTGGCGGTTTCTGGATGATCCGCCTACACACGTTGTAAGCCGCTGGAGTCATCCAATGGTGGGTATTCGAAGCTCACGACCTTGAGGAGGACCCGGATGAAGGCTCACGCTAACGCCGCTCTCGGACTGGGGGGTCTAACGGAGTGGTTGCCGATGTACCAGTCCGGCAACCGCCTATTCTCAGTCCGGAAACCGGGGTTCGAATCCCCGTAGCGGTACTCCAGCAGCAGAGCCAAAAACGCCGCCCAAGGGACGGCGTTTTTGCTTTCGGGTCAAGGTCTGGGTCAAGGTGATGCAGGTGTGATGAGCAGCCCGAGGTTGAGGTCGGAGGCTGTTCACTTGATCCGTCACGGCTCACTGAAAGACTCGGCGCATGCCGAGGAAGCCGCGCAACTGGAACAACCCGGCGGGCGTTGACCCGAGAACCGGCGAGCAGCTTCGCGTCTGCGATCTCGTCCGTATTGGCGAGGAAATCCTCGGGGTGCGTCACAATCCAGAGCGAGCCAAGCGATGGCACGCATGGCGAGAGGAACTGACTGATGAGCAACGCGCGCAATACACGCAAGCCAGAGGACGCAGACCGCGAAGCCGTGGCTAAGGCCGAGCAGCTCGTCGGTGAGGCCGACGAGCTGCTGGTCGATGCGTTTGGTCCCGGAGAGTGGCCGGAGGCTGAGGCCACCGAGCGCTTCCTCTCCGAGGGAAAGCTCGACCGTGTGTTGGCGCTCTACGGACAGGCTATGCGTCTGGATGCCGCTGAGCCCGCGTATCCGTGGAATCTCGGCTCGGCGATGAACCGCCTTGGTCTCAACGACCTCGCCCTGGGTTTTCTGACTCGCGCTATCCATCTAGCGGCGCAGCAAGGACAGAGCGAGTGGTCTGGCCCGGACGCTCAGCTTGCTCTCGCCGAGGTTGCCATTGACGCCGGCGAGTACGACCTTGCTCTCACCGCGCTTGCCCACGCTCGCGCGGACGACCAGCAGAACGGCCGCGAGGCTCAGATCGGCGAACTTCTCAAAGAGGTTGGTAGCGAGCAAGACGACCCGAGCCCGCAGGCGTCATTGGTTTCGCTCCTTGAGCAGCTCCCGGCATAACAGATGCAGTCCGTCTTACCTTGGCCCGCTTGAGGCGACCGCCCTGCCTCGGCCGCCTCGCAGGCTTGATCTTCGGATCGCCTCAGCCCGGAGAGCGACGCGGATCGTTGCCATGCGGGATCGTGTCCTGCGCGCGAACGCGTCCATCACGTCCCTTGATTTTCAACTCGCCGCCACCTTCGCCTTCAAGGTAGCCACGCGCTGCATCAATGGCATCGGCCTGGGTGTCATGTCGCGAGCTTGCGCGCGAGGCCCCAGGCTTCTCCACGGTCCAATCGTCCCCATCCGGGGTGACGGTCCTGCTGTTTGGTCTACTCATGCCGGGTAGGATGGCAGCTCTATCGGATCGAACATGTGTTCTCCCAGTTGATCATCGCCCTTGGGTGTGGCCGGCACGCGCAGGCAGGAGCCTGTTAGCGCGTGAATCGTGGCGAGGCTCTGTAGCTCGCCCCGCGGACTCGCTACTGATCCGCCGTTTGGAGTCCTAGCCTCATCGGTATGCGGTCCCGTCTCCAGATGCTGGTTGGCCTGATCGTGATCGTCGCTGGCGGCGGCCTGGTGGTTTGGGCATTCATCGAAGCGGTGCAGGCAGAGCCAGCGGTCGTGGGGTCTCTTGGCGTGGCGCTTGTCGGTGTTCTCGGAGTTGTCTGGCAGCAGCGCCAAGCAGAGCGAGACCGTCTCCGAGAAGCGAACCGCGACCGGATGACGCCGATCTACTATGAGCTACTTGGGACGATCTTTCAGAAAATTGGCTCCAGCGAAGAGCAGGGCGACCCCGACCCAGAGACTTGCTCGGCCGTTCGATGCCGCGCCGCTGTGATTCTGTTTCCGAAAGCTGCCGCCGGCGAGATCGCCGAGGAACGAACCTCTGCCCGCTGGCCAAGCCGGGTTTCGACAGGTAGGCGACCCCGGTGATGACGAGCGTGGGGAGGACGAGGAGCACTTCGATGTCGGCTGAGCAGGGCAACTCGCACCGGCTGGCCGCGCTGGCCGCGCTGGTGAGCGCGGCAGTGCTTGCAGTCCTCGGCATCGACATCGTCCTTTCGCAGTTTCCCAGGGGGCTGATCGTCCTCGCCGGCCTCGTGCTCGCATTCGCGGCGGCTTGGTATGGCCTGACCCGCACCGGGGGGCCGAGGCTCCTGGGATCGGGAATCGCGATCCTGGTGGTGGCGGGAATCGTGGCCGTATTGATCGCTGACGGCGATCACCTCGCGCAGGCTTTCGTGATCGTGGTGGGCCTGGGGCTGATCCTCCTCACGACGCGATTGGCCTTCAAAGTCCACGTCCCGCTTCACCGGGTGTCCGATCCCCGTCACCCCGTGCTCTTCTACAACCCCAAGTCGGGTGGGGGAAAGGCCGAGAAGCTCCGCCTGGCAGACGAGGCGCGGGCTCGTGGTATCGAGCCGATCGAGTTGAAGCTCGGTACCGATCTCGAGCAGCTCGTGCGCGGCGCGATAGCCGACGGAGCCGACGCGCTGGCGATGGCCGGCGGTGACGGCTCTCAGGCCGTCGTTGCCATGGTCGCCGCCGAGCAGGACCTGCCTTATGCCTGCGTCCCGGCCGGAACCCGCAACCACTTCGCGCTCGACCTCGGGGTCGACCGCGACGACGTCATCGGCGCGCTCGATGCCTTCGTCGACGGTAGCGAAAGGCGGGTCGATCTTGCCGAGGTCAACGGCCGCGTATTCGTCAACAACGTCTCGATCGGCCTCTACGCCGAGGCCGTCCAGCGCGAGGGCTACCGGGA